>ERZ779865.418-NODE-418-length-37589-cov-35.749161_pt1 | contig 37589 bp, 28 predicted proteins | sample MGYA00433088_ERZ779865 | MGnify/ENA primary metagenome ERZ779865 (study PRJEB29588, sample SAMEA2151703) | human gut metagenome | biome: human gut; feature: human-associated habitat; material: faeces | place: Denmark | collected 2008/2010 ... | reverse complement strand
TGGTGTCATAATGATTGACTCTTTTTGTGAGTCAACCTTTTTCAGGCAAATACAAAGTTCATTTTGAGAAACAAGTAGTGCAGAAAATTGGTGTCGCTCTTTTCGTTTCCTGCAACTGCTATTGCGTGTTCAGTTATATATATTTTACCAAATACAGAACGCACATTCCCGCATAATGCTCCCTGTCTTCCAATTAAAACGTATAGTCCATCGTGATTATATGAAGAGGTATATCCCCTCAATCCATTTCCTCCATACACAGGAAAATTTCCATTACTAGAAATTAAGTCCGCTTTGATATTTTTACCACTCTTAAATTCTGAACAAACATCGTTTATTGAAAAGTATTCCCACTCCCCGGTGAACTCCGGGAATCTGAGAGACGGGCTCAAAAGGCAAGATTATCTTTAATTGTTCAAATGAGTGGCGGATTTCGGGCAACGTTTTCGCCACATAATGATTCCATAGCGTGTCACGTGACACTCTTCGGCAACGAAATCACACTAAAACGTCGCTGGATAATCCACGCTTACCACAACGGTGGCATTTCCCTTAGATAATGCTGCCGTCGAATGAACTTTTGACGTCGACGGGAGCAATATCGCTTTTTTATGATCCTTTAGCTGTGTGTAAAGATGATTTTCCACAAGACTTAAATCATAGTCGATTTCCCGTTCCATTATAATTACCTTTCACAAAATTAAGAATCATTATGGAGACAAAAACCATCAAAGAGATCGCATTGGCTTGGAAAGATGACAAGCGATGCTATGTAAAGCGGTCAACATTCGCTGCTTATGTGCTTATTCTGGAGAATCACATCTTGCCTTCATTTGGCGAGTGTGATACTCTGAATGATAGTCGGGTACAGGATTTCGTCTTACGGAAACTGGACAGCGGACTCTGCGTCAAGACGGTGAAGGACATTCTCATTGTTTTGAAAATGGTGATGAGGTTCGGCGTGAAGAACGGGTGGATGAACCACTGCGAATGGGATATCAAATATCCGACGACAGAGTCCAGTAATGAAATCGAGGTACTGACGGTGGCGAACCATAGGAAGATTCTCGAGTTCGTCAAGTTGAACTTCACGTTCCGTAACCTCGGAATCTACATCAGTTTGACTACGGGGCTACGCATCGGTGAGATCTGCGGATTGAAGTGGTCCGACATAGATGTCGTTAACGGTACGATAACAGTAAGGCGCACCATTGAGCGCATATACATCATCGATGGCGAAAACAAACACACGGAACTCATTGTCAATACTCCCAAGACAAAGAACTCCTGCCGAGATATACCGATGTGCAAGGAACTGATGGCGATAGTCAAACCTTTGAAGAAAGTTGTCAATGATGATTTCTACGTGCTGACCAATGAGGAAAAGCCAACGGAACCACGGACATACCGCAATTATTATCATCGACTGATGAAACGCCTCGGAATCCCACGTCTGAAATATCATGGGCTCAGGCACAGCTTCGCGACACGTTGCATCGAGAGTAATTGTGACTACAAGACTGTCAGTGTGCTGCTCGGACACGCCAACATAACGACAACCCTGAATCTGTACGTGCATCCGAATATGGAGCAGAAGAAGCGTTGTATTTCCAAGATGCTTAGATCACTGGGGAAGTAAGTCTTGGAAAACCCGACGAATATTATTGAATCTGTTCCAATTACGGGAACATATTCTTATCTTGCGTGATATTGGAAAGCGTTTATGTTTATGGACAGGAGGATATTCATAACATATTTATTGATTTGTGTCTGCGCTCTTTGCGGGGCGCGGGAGAGACAGGAGAGACACAGGTACGAGATTCGCTTTGACACTCCGGCCTCGCTTCGGCGGCAGCCGACGTGGTGTGGGGGAGAGGAGCCGGAATGGGAGTCACGGTCGCTGCCGCTCGGGAACGGGAGCATCGGGGCCAATGTGCTTGGGTCTATTCAGGCGGAGAGGATCACGCTCAATGAGAAAAGTCTCTGGAGAGGCGGTCCGGGAACTTCCGGCGGGGCGGAACATTATTGGAACGCCAACAAGGAGTCGGCCGGAGTCCTTCCTGAAATCCGCGGCGCTTTCGAGGCTGGCGATTACGACAAGGCGGCGGAACTGACCCGGAAGAACTTCAACGGGCTTGTGGCTTACGACAGTTCGGAAGAGAAGGAATTCCGTTTCGGCAGTTACACGACTGCCGGGGAACTGAAAATCTGGACGGGGATTGATTCGGCCTCTGTCACGTATTATCACCGGGTTCTGTTACTTGAAGATGCCGTGGCACGGGTGACTTTCAGCAGCGGAGGGGTAAACTATTCAAGGGAATATTTCATCTCGTACCCGGCGAACGTGATGGTGATGCGGTTCCGTGCCGACCATCCCGGAATGCAGAGTCTAAGGCTTGAATATTCACCTAATCCCACCGCTGACGGCAGTGTAAAGCCTGACGGGAAGGATGGCCTTGTATATTCAGGAAGATTGAAAAACAATCAGATGGAGTACGCCGTGCGCGTCAGGATGACGGTCAAGGGTGGCTCGTTTTCCAATAGGGGCGGTGTGCTGGAGGCTTCGGGTGCGGATGAGGCCGTGTTTTATCTGTCCGCCGACACCGATTACAGGATGAACTATGATCCGGATTTTGGCGACCCTAAGGCCTATGTCGGAGTGGAGCCGTCAGTGACGACCGAAAGAAGGATGAAGGCGGCGCTTGCGAAAGGCTACGATGCTCTGCTGGACGAGCATATTTCCGACTATTCCTCATTGTTCGGTCGGGTAGGTCTGTCGTTGGGAGGAAATTCCGCTCCAGTCGATCTGTCCACTCCTGAACGCCTTGAACGTTATCGCTCTGGTGCTTCCGATCCTGGTTTGGAGGAACTTTACTACCAGTTCGGCCGCTATCTGCTGATCGCCTCCTCCCGGCCCGGCAACCTGCCCGCCAATCTTCAAGGAATATGGCACAATGGCATTGACGGCCCGTGGAATGTGGACTACCACAACAACATCAACATCCAGATGAACTACTGGCCGTCCTGCTCCGCCAACCTGCCGGAATGCGCCGAGCCATTCTTTGAATATGTCCGCTCGCTCGTGAGGCCGGGAGAGAGGGTGGCACGCTCGTACTACGGAGCTCGTGGCTGGACCGCGTCGATCTCCGGGAATCCTTTCGGGTTCGCCTCCCCTTTGACTTCCGAGGATATGACCTGGAACCTTTGTCCGATGGCCGGTCCGTGGCTCGCCACACATCTGTGGGATTACTACGACTTCACACGCGACACTGCATTCCTTCGTGACACGGCTTATGAAATCCTCCGCTCAAGTGCCCGTTTTACAGTCGATTACCTTTGGCATAAGCCTGACGGTTCGTACTCCGCCGCTCCGTCCACATCGCCGGAACACGGCCCTGTTGACGAGGGTGCCACTTTCTCTAATGCGGTGGCGAGGGAGATTCTGCTGGACGCGACGGCAGCCGCTGAGATTCTCGGTCTGGATGAAGAGGAACGATCCGAATGGCTTTCCGTGGAAAAAGCCCTGCCTACGTACAAGATCGGCCGTTTCGGTCAGCTGATGGAATGGTCAAAGGACATAGACAATCCTGATGACCATCACAGGCACGTCAACCACCTGTTCGGGCTTCATCCGGGCCACACTCTGTCTCCTTTGGCTACTCCCGAGCTCGCCGAGGCCGCCAGAGTCACCTTGAACCATAGGGGAGACGGGGCCACAGGCTGGAGTATGGGCTGGAAACTGAACCAATGGGCACGATTGTATGACGGAGACAGAGCCTACAAACTGTTCAGGAATCTTCTTGGGAACGGTACTCTGGACAATTTGTGGGACACCCATCCTCCGTTCCAGATCGACGGCAATTTCGGCGGCACCGCGGGCATCACCGAAATGCTGTTGCAGAGCCACTTGGGATTCATACATCTGTTGCCGGCGCTTCCTTCCGCCTGGCCTGACGGCAAAGTCACCGGCCTTCTTGCCCGAGGCGGCTTCGAGGTCGATCTCGAATGGTCCGCCGGCAGGCTGACAAAAGCCGTCATCCATTCCCGCGCCAGCTCCCGATGCGCCCTCCGCAACGGTCAGACCACCTTGGAATTCGACACAAAGCCAGGGATTGCTTACCACATCACGTTCTGAAACGGCGAATTAATATTCATGACGAGGCTTTTGAAGTGAATATTTTATGTCCTCGCATTGTTTGCTAAAGATTATTTGATATATTAACGCCCCCAATTCTGGATATCCTCGTCTTGATGATGAGGCGGCTTCATATTCAACGTGTGTTATTGCTGAGTGCGGAGCCGGGTCGGTGACGAACTTAATAAATATTCTTATGAACCACTTTCTCGGGAAAAGTGTAGGGGGGTGCTGTTTGCCGTGCTTTCGGCTTGTGTGCTCCCTGCGTGCAAGACAGACCTTTCAGATGTCTGGAACTCCATTGACAATATCGATGACCGGTTGTCGCAGGTGGTGAAGAAAATCGAGGAGATGAACACGAACATCGACGCGCTTAGTAAAATCTGTGACGCGTTGAGTTCCAATGTCTCCGTCTCAAGTGTAACCCCTCTTCAGGATGCATCCGGCTATGAGATTGTCTTTTCGGACGGAACCAAGGCCACGATCCACAATGGGACAGACGCGGAGCTTCCTCGTCTCGCTTCCGGGGCTTCGTTGGGTGAGCCTTATGTTCATGCTACCTGCATCTCGGTTGACGGAGGAAAGACCTGGACCAGGATTTCCGGAGAGAACGGAGTCTCCTTCTTTGAAAGTGTCAAGGCTGATGAGTCCTCCAAGGTCACATTGGTCCTGGCTGACGGAACGGTGATCGAGGTGCCGTTTGTGAAAGATTTTATGTTCGCTTTTGCCGAGTCCGAGGTCAAGGCGACCACCGCTCATTCCGTCTGCACTCCTTCGTCTGATGCCGCCTACCATCTTATGAAGCACGCCAGTGACACGCAGTGGAGCGTGATTGACCAACAAGAGCAGGGCGGAATTTATGAATATGTCTGCCGCAACGGATATAAACTCAAGGCCACGGATGTCTATGATTGGACCGGACTTGTCGGTACCTATTCTGACGGAAAGATTGAGTTCGCTGACAACGGAGCGGTCGGAGGTCCGTACACTCTCCAAGGATATTGCTGGGTCGCCTTTGATTCTGATGGCAATCCTGTGGGCAGGGCTGACGCTGTGATTCCGGTCAACATCTCTTTCGGGAAATACGCTCAGACGGCTTCCGTTGCCGCTAAGAGCAGTGCGGAAATTTCCGGCCGTACTGTCGCGGACCGGACAAATGCACGTGATTCGAGAAGTCAGATGCTCTTTGGATTTGATATAGAGTAATTTGTCCCGCGATAACAGACAATGCGCTCCCTGGCACGGAAATCCGGCAGGGAGCGCGTTTTTGTTAAAGGGCCAGACTTGTTGACGGAGGTTTTCTTTGGTCAGGACCGGCCGAATCTCCAGGCAAGGAGGGCGGCCAGATTCTCATCGGACTCCTTCCGCCACGATCTTTGGCAGGAGGTGATGTCAAGATATTCATCCTTGAGTCCGCTGTGGTCGAAAGCGAAGCCGAGCGAAGGATCTTCGACGACCATATTCCTGACTTTGGTGTACATCTCCAGAAATCTGGCTCTCAGCGGACCACAGAGGACGAAGCCCTCATCGCAGTCGGACCAGTTGAGGTCACTGCCTGAAGTGCAGACACTTGAGGCTTCGATGTACTGCCTGAGCGCCAGGAATGTAAGGCCTGACTCGTTCAGAAAGTTTCCGTACTCCTCCCGCGCGAAGCTGAGCGCAAGGATGAACGGGACTTCCTCGCCGGCCTTGTGACGTTTATAGACCGTGCTCTCAAGACTTTTGATCCTTTCGAGATACTCTTGGGACATTTCCTTGACCAGATCAAGGCTCATCTTCACATTCCCGCCTTCCGTCCAGGCGACAAGCTGGCATTTGTCGTTGTTCATACGCACAAAATATTTCAAAGAACATAATGGTTGACAAGACGCTGTCGGCCAACCACATAACACCGGCCACCCGGTTCCTGCTGTCGGGGTACAATACACCCTCCTTAGGACCTTCGTCCGGCTTTGTGCGTATGTAAGGAATGATGTGTCAGTGCATTCTGCTGTGCGATTACAATCACAAAAGTAATGAATATTTTTGATAATCCACAATGATACTCATATATATTTTGTGGAATGCGGATTGAAATCTATTAAGGGGACTATTATAGGAGTTGGCCAACATTTCTCTTATGGCACTGATATGTAAACAATTGCGACCCATCGATATTCCTGCGCAAGAATCTGTATGTAAAGGACCTAATCTCCATCGTAGAATAAGACAAGGTGTAGCGGAAGATCCCTGGCTTATGCATCGGGTGAAAAAGGTGGCTTTCCGCACCCGACTCTAATCAGGGATGTCTCTCCGGGTGTATAACCACCATTTTTTCACCCGGAATAATAGTTGTTTGGATCTGAGCCGACAATGCCACGCGCCAAGGTTGATGAATGAATGTCGCCCACTGTTTTCTTCCCCTAACCAAAACCAGACGTCTTGTCCTTGTTGGTACACCAGAAGCGCGTTTCAGTCCATCCCGAACTTTTCCTTCACTTTCGACCAGAAGGATGTCTGTTGGACTATCGGGGTGCTGTACGCATCGATGATGTCCTTCGGCTCAACATTCAGATTCATGACCGTATTGATTTGGATGGGCAAAGGTAGCCAATAAAAGGATGCGAGTCAACCTTGCGGGGAGAATAGGCTTTTTGCTCTGAGTCTTTTCTGAAAACAGCAACATTATTCAACGCAAGCCGGGAAATATTCGTAAATTTGCGGTTCGCTAATCGCTGAACTATGACGGAGGAAGGAAAGATAATCATCAAAGGGGCAAAGGTCAACAACCTTAAGGACATCACGGTTGAGATTCCGAGGAACAAACTTGTGGTGGTGACAGGCATTTCGGGCTCGGGAAAGTCGTCATTGGCTTTCGACACTTTGTTCGCCGAGGGACAGAGGCGTTTCGCTGAGAGCCTGTCCTCGTACGCGCGCCAGTTTCTTGGAAGGATGAGCAAGCCTGATGTGGAGTCCATTGAAGGCATCCCTCCGGCGATCGCCATTGAGCAGAAGGTCAATGTCAAGAACCCACGCTCCACGGTCGCTACCACCACGGAGATCTACGACTATCTCCGCATCATCTTCGCGAGGATAGGCCGGACATATTCCCCGATCAGCGGCAAGGAAGTCAAGTGTCACAGCGTCAATGACGTGATGGCTAGCATATTGAGCGGTGATTCAAGGACGGCGTATATTCTCGCCGACCTGAATTGGTCCGCCAGGGAGGATAAGGTAGAGTTGATGCTCCGCCTGAAGGAGGAAGGATATTCCCGTTTCTTTGGCGACGATGGCATCATCCGCATCGAGGATATAATGAGGATGGCTGACAAGGGGAAATATCCTGAACATCTTAACCTGTTGATCGACCGTCTGAAACTGCCCATATTCAAAGAGTGTCTGCCATATTCGGAAGACGGCTCTCCGTGGCCACAGAACGATTGGGAGGATCTACAGACAAGACTTCGCTCCTCGATTGACACGGCGTTCAGGGTGGGCGAGGGCAGACTCATCCTCCGCAAGGACAATTCCGTTGAGGAATATTCCAACCGTTTTGAACTGGACGGAATGACGTTCCGCCAGCCTGATGAATATCTCTTCTCGTTCAACAGCCCTCTTGGGGCGTGCCCGGTCTGCGGAGGCCTCGGAAAGATCATCGGGGTCAGCGAGGACCTTGTGATTCCGGACAAGACCAAAAGCATTTACGATGGTGCGATCGCCTGCTGGAAGGGTGAGTCGATGGGCTGGTTCCGGGATCATCTGATCAAGGTGGCGCCTCGTTACGGGATTCCTATTTTTGAGCCGTACTGCAACCTGTCACAAAAGGTCAAGGACATCATCTGGGACACACACAGTGTTGAGGGGGATGACAGTACCCTCATCGGCATCAACGAGTTCTTCAAGTGGGTTGAGTCCAACAGGTACAAGATCCAGTACAAGTACATGTTGAGCCGATTCTCTGGAAGGACCACCTGTCATGCTTGTCACGGCACGAGACTCCGTCCTGAGGCATTGTACGTGAAAGTCGGAGGGAAGACGATCGCGGAACTGCTTGACATGAACGTGGATGAGCTTCTTGACTTCTTCACGGACTTGAAGTTGACAGACTACGAGAACACGATCGTTCGCAAGGCCGTTGAAGAGATCGTCTCTCGTCTGAGGTACATAAAGGATGTCGGTCTGGCGTATCTGACCCTGAGCCGGGCATGCAACACCCTTTCCGGTGGCGAAAGTCAGAGGATCAATCTGGTGACAGCTCTGGGAAGCTCGCTGGTCGGCTCGATGTACATTCTTGACGAACCAAGCATCGGCCTGCATCCACGTGACACGGACCGGCTTATCGGAGTCCTGCGCAAGCTCAGGGACATCGGCAACACGCTTGTCGTGGTGGAGCACGATGAGGAGATCATCCGCGCGGCCGATGTGCTGATTGACATGGGACCGTACGCCGGAGTGAACGGTGGCCGGATAGTTTTCCAAGGCCGGACCGATGATAAGATTCCGGAGAAGGTGATGAACAGTTCGCTGACGCTCCAGTACCTGACGGGGCGGCGTTCCCGCTATGTCAGGGAGAAACATCCGTGGACATATTCAATCACCGTGGAAGGCGCTCAGGAGCACAATCTTAAGAATATAGATGTGCAGTTCCCGCTGGGAGTGCTGACCGTCGTGTCGGGAGTCAGCGGCAGTGGCAAGTCGTCCCTTGTGGGGGACATCCTCTATCCTGCGCTCTACCGCATGATCAACCAGACCGGCGACCTTCCGGGAATATTCAGGAAAATCTCCGGCAACACCGACCGCATCAAGAATGTTGAATATGTCGACCAGAACCCGATAGGGAAGAGCTCACGCTCCAACGCCGTGACCTATCTCAAGGTCTATGATGACATCCGCAAGCTCCTCGCCGAGCAGCAGTACGCCAAGATCAACGGCTACACTCCGTCCTTCTTCTCGTTCAACCAGGACGGCGGCCGCTGCCCGGAATGTCAAGGGGACGGTTTCGTGCGCATTCCGATGCAGTTCATGGCTGACGTGACGATGGTCTGCGAGACGTGCGGCGGCAAGCGCTTCAAGCCGGACATCCTTGAGGTCAGGTTCAAAGGCAAGAACATCGACGACATCCTGAACATGAGCGTCGAGGAGGCGATCTCGTTCTTCGGATCGCAGCCTGAGGACCTTTCCAAACAGATCGCCCGCAAACTTCAGCCTCTTGTGGATGTGGGGCTTTCCTACATCAAACTCGGGCAGAGCTCGTCAACCTTGTCCGGTGGAGAGAGTCAGAGGATCAAACTGGCTTGGTTCCTGTCCAAGAACGAGGAAGATCCGATGAACGGCCGGAAAAAGATTCTGTTCCTCTTTGACGAGCCGACGACCGGCCTGCATTTCTACGATGTGGAGAAGTTGCTGAAAGCCTTTGACTTCCTGATTCGTAACGGGCACACCGTGATTGTGGTGGAGCACAATCTGGATGTGATCAAGGCGGCGGACTGGGTGATCGATCTCGGTCCGGAGGCCGGTGACAATGGCGGACAGGTGGTCTTCGCCGGTACCCCTGAGGACATGGTCAAGAATGGACTGTCCTGGACCGCGAAGTACCTTCGTGGGTAGGATACTGCAATGCTTTTTAGGTCAGATAAAAGGCAAATTCCAAATTTTGCACGTTACCAAAATTGAAATTTGATTTTTCTGACCTTGATAAAGAATCTGGTATATTCTTTTATTGTCACTGTTTCTGGTCGGCAAATCTTGTCGATGGTCACTGAATTGTAACTATTTCTGGTCACTGAGCTTGTCGAAGTGACCAGATTTGAGCTTGCCGAAGTGACATGATTAATCTTTCCAGTAGAACGAGATGTAATTCTGAAGAGGTCTCCGTTTGTTTTCCGGAGGTAGGGTCATGAAATCTCCGTAGGAGTCGCGCAGTATCTTGTCGTAGCCTTTCCAGACAAAGAACTCGCTGTCTTCGAAAGGCATTTTGACATATTCACTGATCTCGTCGTCATCGAAAAACTCGTTGGTCCCGGAGTCTGGACAACAAAGTTGCGACCAATGATGGCTTTCGGCGGGGGAGACCAATGATATCAATGTGTTCATGTCCTTGACAATGTCGGCGGGATTTCGCTTGATAAGGCGTGGATGAGTCCTTTTCAAGACCCAAATTTTCAGTCTTTTCCTAACGGATAATCTGGATGATGAGATTGTGTGCACTCTGCGTATTCCGACATTGAACTTCATGAGCAGAAGGAGGGAATCGTAGATTCTGTCAAAAGTGTCCTTGTCGTCAGGTACCCTGTCAACCGGGAATATGTCAATCCAGACCCCGACATCCTTTTTCACCCATGGAATGCAACTTGACGCAAGAGTCTTTTTGGTGTCACAGACCCTGCCGAAAGCGATGTAGCAGTCTGGAGTGTTACGACTGTCTATGAATGAGTACAGCTTTGACTTGTAGATGGTTCTGAACTTTTCATAGTCCTCGCGCGGCATCATGATGTCCACGTCGTCATCCCACGGAATGAACCCTTTGTGGCGGACCGCGCCGAGCATAGTGCCGTAGCCTAATGAATATCTTATATTGTTCTTTTCGCAGAATCCGGCCACATCCTTGAGTATGTCAAGACTGAACTGTTGCAGTTCCTTGAGTGTGAGGTGTTTCATCGTAGTTTAGCTTAATTTGTAGACATTCTTTCCGTTGATGTAGTCCTCCTGGACACGAGCCATCGCGATGATCTCCTCCTTTGTCAGAAGATAAAGGTTCTGCTCCGGGTTGAGAATTTGTGAGACGAACTCTCTGATCTCGTATCTAAGCCCTTCTCCCATAAATGGATAGAAACATTTCCTGTTCATGTTCTGATCCTCGAACCGAAGCTCGAAATAGTCCGTCTTCCACCACGGGGCCGGGACATAGATGTAGCCCTGTGTCCCGGAGATGACCATATTTCCCTCCGTCTTGGCTCCGAGTCCGACTTGGAATGAAGCGGTGGCGTTGTCGTAACGGAACACAGCCTTGGTGTACATATCTACATCATTCTTCATTATCGAGTAGAAGTTGATGTTCCGGATGTCGCGCCCCAACAGCTTTATTATAGGCAGGAGAGGAAAGCACGCGTTCTCGTTCATGCTGCCACCGAATCTTGCGTGGTCGAGTTTCGAGGAGTTTTCGTCGGTCAGGGTGGTCACTGAAGCGTTGATGTCCACGATTTTTCCGATCACGCCGGATTTCAGCATAGAGACAAGGTGTCTGAACGCCGGGCAGTATGCTGTCTTATGCGCCACCATCAGGGTCCTCTCCTTGGCCCCGGCTATCGAGAACAATTCCTCCGCCTCGGAAAGATGCAGGACAAATGGGGTCTCCGCCAGCACGTGCTTCCCTGCCAGAAGGGCCGCTTTGGCATATTCATAATGAGTGTAGTGTGGAGAGGCCACATAGACGGCGTCGCAGTTGGCCAGCAGCTCGTCAAGTGTCCGGGCCGCCATCGGTATCCCGTTCGCCAGGCAGAACTTCCGGCATTCCTCCTGATCGGGATTGTAGGCCGCGCTGACCGTGTTGCCGCTGACGAACTTCGCCTCCGGCACGAATCTTCCGGCTATGCTGCCGGTCCCGATGATTCCGATCCGGACGGAAATCTGTTCCTCTCTCAGCATTGTACTGGAGATTCCCTCTGTTCGTGGCAGATAGACAACCTCGCAGAATTCCTTCATGTAGTCGAAATATCCTTCCCAGTCCGAGCCTATCGCGAAGACATCGACATCGTATCTCTGGACATCATCAATCTTCTGGCCCTTGTACTCTTCAATGATCACCTCGTCGGCATACCCCGTCTCCTTGACAGCCTGGACCCTTTTCATCACACTGTCCCGTGTGTTGAGCTTTCCGCGCTCCATGTCGAAGTTGTCCGTGGTCACGCCGACAATCAAATAGTCCCCGAGTTCTTTCGCCCGTCGGAGAAGATTGATGTGACCTTGATGCAGGACATCAAAAGTGCCGTATGTGATGACGGTTTTCCTGTGGGGGCCGTCACCGTGAAATATTTTATTCATCAGCTTCGGCCTCGATTAAGTGGATGCGTTCAGCAAGCGTACGCAGCTCCTCATCTGTCTGGAGCCCCATGTGGGAAATCCTGTAGAATCCCGGGATGGAGCCAGGCATGATGAAAGTGTCGTAACGCTCTATCAGTCCTCTGAATATCCTGCGCTCGGCCGTGTCCTTTGTCTGGATGGCAGTGATGGCGTTGGACGGATTCTCGGCCGGCATTGTCCAGCCGTACCTGCGGCACTCTTCTCTGAACACCTCAGCCCTGTGACGGACTTGCGAGATGTTGTACATCTCACCTCCCTGAACTTGAAGCTGCCTGAGCCTCGCGTTGAGCTGGAGGTAGATGAGGGTGGCCGGGCTGAACGGGGTCTGCCCCCTTTTGAGATTGCCCAGGTTGTCCTCAAAGTCCCAGTAGTAGCCTCTGTGGGCATATTCATAGCCTTCCAGCCTTTTGCTGATGAACAGGATCGACAGTCCCGGAGGAATATTCAGACCCTTCTGGGTGCTTGTGACGCAGATGTCGATTCCAAGCGCGTCCATATCCAGCTCTTCGGCGAGGAATGAGCTGATGACATCGACAACCAATGAGACATTGTGCCTGTGGCATATCCCTGAGATCTTCTCAAGGTTGAATATCTGGCCGGTCGAGGTTTCGTGGTGCTGGCAGAGGAACACTTCGGGGCTCTCGGCCTCCACTGTCCGCTCCAGCTCGTCATAGTCGATGTCCTTGGCGAAGGGAACCTTGAAGTCAACCACCGGAACTCCGTAATATTCACAGAGTGAGACCCAGCGCCTGCCGAACGAGCCGCCGTTGATCGCCAACGCCTTGCCCTTCGTGCTGACGTAGTTCTCCACAACAGCGCTCATCGCGCCGGTGCCGGAACCCGTGTAGATGATTGTCCTTCCTCCATGGCAATGGATGAGGTCCAACAGGATTCTCTCGGATTCGAGATTGATTTTTGAGAACTCCTCGGTTCTCATATATGGGATCGGCTGTGACCCGACCGCCGCTATTTCCTTGTCCAGATCTCCTGGAAAAACATAAGAATGCATACTCGGTTCGCTACAGATTACGCAAATTTAGCAAAAATCAGTTATATTTGTGAATATCCGGCAATATTTTGGACTTATAATGCAAAAATTATCACATAGAGAGATTCAACTCTACCTCCTGGACATCCTGAAGGCTGTCGACGCTTTCTGCGCGAAGGAAGGAATCAGGTATTCTATGGCTTACGGAACGCTTCTCGGAGCGGTGCGCCACAAAGGCTTCATTCCTTGGGACGATGACATTGACCTGTTGATGCCACGTCCTGATTATGAACGCTTTGTCGCTACTTTCGGCAAGGATCCGGACTCCCGTTACCGCTGCCTTTGCCACAAGGAAGGGGTGAAAGGGGACCGTTTTGTCCATTTTTTCGCCAAGGTTGAGGACACTCGTACCAAAAGCCTGCAAGGACGTGGTTTTGACTATGATTCCGGTCTGAACCTCGACATATTCCCGGTTGACGGAAAGCCTGAGGACGCTGTCCTTCAAAGAAAAAGGGAGCGGTTGCTGACGCATTGGTCCCACAGGCTGAACATCTGCGGCACCAGATTCGACCTGTTCAATTTCCATCAGCCGCTGTTCTCAAAGCTTGAGGCGCACGCGAGGGGTGTTGAATATTGGTGGAGGAAGATCAACACCGAGATGCTGAAGTACCCTTACGAGACCTCAAACCTTGCCGGAACCGTCTCTGTGACATACAACGGCACAAGGGAAATCTTTGACAGGAATATGTTCGAGGAATATGTTGACCTGGAATTCGAGGGCGCGGCGTTCAAGGCGTTCAGGCGTTGGGACGAATGGCTGTCACAGGAGTTCGGGGACTATATGACCTTGCCTCCCGAGAATGAGCGTAAAACTCACGATCTTACTGTTTATCTTCTTGATGATTAGTTCTCTATGGATGTCGTTATAACCTACGTCAACGGCCTTGACCCTGTTTGGAGGGAAGAATATTCACGGGCATTGAATATCCCCGCATTGGACAAAAGGTTCCGGGATTGGGGAACATTGAGGTATCTGCTCCGCGGAGTGGAGACGTATATGCCGTTTGTCAGGAATGTCCATCTGGTGGTCTCCGGGAAGACCCAGGTTCCGGAATGGGCGTCGGATCGCTTGAAAGTGGTGACCCACAGGGACATTATTCCGGAGGAGTTCCTGCCGACATTCAACAGCACGACCATCGAGATGTTCCTTCACCGGATTCCGGGGCTGGACGAACGGTTCATCTATTTCAATGACGATATGTTCCCGGTGTCGCCTTGCCGTGAGGAGGATTTTTTCCGTGACGGGAAGATTGTGATAGGGTTCTCGACCCATCTTTTAGCGACCGGGATGTACAAGCGTCAGTGCCGGAATTCGGACCGTTTGGCGAGAAAGGCTCTCGGGCTTGGACACACTCCGTTTTTCATACGTCCCCAGCATATCTGCTCACCTATGTTCCGGAGCGCCTGCGAGGAGGTTTACGCTAAGATGAGAACGGAGATTTTCTCCACCGTCTCACAGGTCCGTACTATGGATAACCTGAACCAGTACCTGTTTCTGGACTATATGTACCATAAGGGAAAGGCCATCCGTGAACGTCTCTCCGGCAAGTTCTTTTCCATAGCCACGTCTTCCGCGTCATCAATCAGGGAATATCTTCTACACCCGTCACGTAAGCTTGTCTGCATCAATGACGTGCATCTTAAGGACGAGGCTTATGTTTCGGAACGCCGCATCCTGTTGGATTCCTTTGACGCGGCTCTTCCAAAGAAGTCAGTTTACGAGAAGTGAGGTTTACCGTTTCAGGGCGCTTTTGAACAAAGCGTCCCATTTCTCCATCGTCTTTTCCAGAGAGAAGTTCTCCGAGCGCCTTTTTGATTCCGCCCCGAACCTTTTCCGCAGCTCTTCGTTGGCTATGACGCTGCATATTCCCTGTGCAAGCGTGCCGGTGTCGCCAACTTTCGCAAGGTAGCCGTTCGCGCCGATGGTGACAATTTCCGAAGGCCCTTTAGGGCAGTCGTAGCTTACGATAGGCAATCCGGTCGCAAGGGCTTCGAGAAGGATCATCGGGAAACCTTCGAACCTCGATGACATCACCAGGCAGGAGCTTCCGAGCAGTTCTTTCCTGACATCGTTTGTCCGCCCTTTCAGAGTCACTTTCCCTTTCAAGCCCATTGAGTCTATCTGATCCTGAAGGGATTCTTTTTGGCTGCCATCGCCGTAAACGCTTAATTTCCAGTCCGGATGCCTGGCATCAACGGTTTTCCAGGCCGTGATCAGATCCTTGAAGTTCTTCTGGCTTTCCAACCGTCCGGCGGCTATGCAGCGTTTTTCGTCGAGGGGGGAGACTTCGTCAGACACAAACGGGAGCGGGTTGTAGATCTGCTCGACTTCAGGAGTCACTTTCCGCCAGTCATTTTTGTCTGCCTTGGTCAGCACGACAAACCTGTCCAGTTTCCTGACAGCATTTTCCAGTTTTCGTGTCCTGAAGGAGGCGTATAGCTTACCAATGGCGTTGGTGCCGTATTTCATAAGGAATTTCTCGTGGGAAAAATGAAATTCCCCTATTTTCACGCTACCGTCAGTGCATCTTGTGAGGGCATAGAGACTGTTGTCGCAGACGGTCACGGTGATGTCAGGACGGATCTTGGCCAAAAGCGCGTCAAGGCGTTTCCTGTACTTGATGAGAAACATCCTGTCATTGGCGTCAAGATCGTGGCGGATTATCTTCCCGCTTAGTGGAAAGAACTCTTTCCGGCCTTTTTGCCGGGCCGTGATGATGTGTATCTCATAGCCCATAACATCGGCCAGGTAGTTGGCCTTTGTTGTGAGTACTCTCTCGATGCCACCGGAAAGGTTCAGGGCGTGTATGCAGTATGCAAGTCGCATAGCTTGGTCTTTTTGCGCCACCAATTTACGAACTTTATGCTGGAATTCAAAGTGGTCGGATCATTTCACGCATCTTCCCGCCGGCCAACCTTCGAGACTCCGACGAAGAGTAAAAGCAAGTTCGAAATTTTGAGTGGATACCGCGGCAGAACGCCGCTTAGTGTTGTTGTGAACCGGTGTCTGACCGGCCGGCCTTCAGGCGGGATTCAAGCGTGAAAAGAATCATGTCGGACAGTCTCTGCCGGGCAAAACCCTGATGCAAAGATAGTTCTGTGGGTGACATGGAGCGCCGTTCAAAAAGAAAATCGATGAAAAAGTTTCTGTTTTTTATCGAATTGTGGCGAAATCGCGAAATAGGTTGTAAATTTGGGCCGTGACAAAAAAAGTTTATCGGGTATAAGAAAATATTTATGGGGCTTTTGAAAAGATTTAGGATGTTGTTCCGTGGGACACGCCACGATTTTGTTCCGATTCTTGCGCAGCAGACAGATTTTCTGTGCAAGACCTCCTCTCTTCTGGTTGAAATGTTCGGGACGGATGACGTGGAACTCCGTTCGGGGATGGAAAAGGAGATCAAATCCTGCGAGGCGCAGGGGGATGCCCTTCTGACCGAATTTCACGAGATGTTGTCCGCACGCCCGTTCATTCAGGTCAACAAACTGGACCTTCAGGCTGTGGCGATGGCGATGGACGATTGCCTGGATGTCATCAAGGACACTTCCAAGGCCGTCCTGATCTACCGTCCCGCCAAGTTGGACGACCAGTTGAAGGATCTGGCGCAGATGGCCAAGTCCCAGTCGGAGGTCATTCATGACACGATACCTCTTCTTGTGGATCTTCGCAGGAACCTTTCGGCTGTCTCGATGGCCTGCGAGCGTGTGACGGAGTTGGAACATGCGGCGGATGACGCTTATGAGGAGTACATGGGGTACATATTCGGCAACGAGGAGAACACCCGTGAACTGATCAAGTACAAGAATCTGGCGGAGATGCTGGAAAACGCCACGGACGCGCACAAGCGCATTTCCGATAATATTCGTAAACTACTGCTGAATTATTTGGTGGATTGAACCGGCGGAATAGGTGTCTATGATGCGTAATGCGATGATTCATAGGGTATTAATGCGTGGATAGGCGACCTTTTAAGGAAAGAGGCCTCTGACTGACAAAAGGTCATTCCGTCATTAGGGGCTTAAAAATTGTAAATGTCTTTGATTATCATTAAATTTGTAGGATAATCAGAGACATTTGATTTTTTATGGCTATAGCTAGTATTCTTAAAAAAGTGTTCGGCTCGAAGGCCGACAGAGACCTCAAGCAGATCAGGCCTGTCCTCAACAAGGTTCTGGAGGCTTACGGTCCGATAGACAATCTCTCCAATGATGAGCTGAGAGCCAAGACAGAGGAGTTGAAGGCAAGGCTGCGTGAGTGCGAGGCACCGTTCGAGAAGAGGATCGCCGAGATCAAGGCCAAGCTGGACGAGGATATTCCTGTTCACGAGAAAGAGAACCTCGCGACCGAGTCGGACAAACTTGTGAAGGATGAGGACGCGGAGATCGAGAAGGTTCTGGAGGAGATTCTTCCGGAGGCTTTCGCCATCATGAAGTCCACTGCCCGCAGGTTCAAGGAGAACGCCACCATCGAGGTGACGGCCAATGACTTCGACCGCGCTCTCAGCATAAACCACGATTTCGTGCACATCGAGGGCGACAAGGCTGTCTATCAGAATCACTGGATCGCCGGCGGCAACGAGGTGACCTGGGATATGGTCCACTACGATGTCCAGCTGATCGGTGGTATTGTGCTGCATCAGGGCAAGATCGCAGAGATGGCGACAGGTGAGGGAAAGACCCTTGTGGCGACCCTCCCTGTGTTTCTCAACGCCTTGGCTGGCAAGGGAGTGCACGTGGTGACCGTCAACGATTACCTCTCCAAGCGTGACTCCGAGTGGATGGGACCTCTCTATATGTTCCACGGCCTTTCGGTGGACTGCATCGACAAGCACGAGCCTAACAGCGACGCGCGCAAGAGAGCGTACAACTGCGACATAACTTTCGGTACGAACAACGAGTTCGGTTTTGACTACCTTCGTGACAATATGGCAGTGAACATGACAGACCTCGTCCAGAGGAAGCATCACTATGCCATTGTCGATGAGGTGGACTCCGTGCTCATCGATGATGCCCGTACCCCGTTGATCATCTCCGGTCCTGTGGCCAAGGCTCAGGACGACGAGCAGTATATGGAGTTCAGACCTTATGTCGAGAGCCTCTACCAGAAGCAGCGCACACTCGTGACACAGGTCCTGAACGATGCGAAGAAGGCGATCGCCGCCGGCAAGGAGGACGAAGGAGGAATGCTTCTTCTGCGTGCCTACAAGGGTCTTCCGAAGTACCAGCCTCTGATCAAATTCCTCAGCGAACAGGGTATGAAGCAGCTGATGCAGAAGGCCGAGAACTACTATATGCAGGACAATGAGCGCGAGATGCATATCGTCACCGACGAACTGTATTTCGTGATCAGCGAGCAGCAGCATTCCGTGGACATGACCGACAAGGGGCACGACTTGCTCGCCAATGCTGTCTCCAACCCGGATTTCTTCGTGCTTCCTGACGTTGGAAGCCAGATTGCCGAGATCCAGAAGAACACGGAACTCTCCGCCGAGGAGAAGCAGGAGAAGAAGGATGCTCTTATGGAGGACTACTCCCTGAAGAGCGAGCGTGTCCACACCGTCATCCAGCTCCTCAAGGCCTACGCTATGTTCCAGAAGGATGTTGACTACATTGTGATTGACAACAAGGTCAAGATTGTGGATGAGCAGACCGGACGTATTATGGAAGGCCGCCGCTGGAGCGATGGTCTGCATCAGGCCGTCGAGGCAAAGGAGAACGTCAAGGTCGAGGCCGCCACACAGACATTCGCGACTGTCACCCTTCAGAACTATTTCAGAATGTACCACAAGCTTGCAGGTATGACTGGTACGGCCGAGACAGAGGCCGGCGAGTTCTGGTCCATCTACAAGCTGGATGTGGTTGTCATCCCGACCAACCGTCCTGTCATCAGAGACGATCAGGATGACCTTATTTATAAGACAAAGAAGGCAAAGTACACCGCCGTCATCAATAAGGTTGAGGAACTCATCAAGGAAGGCCGTCCGGTTCTGGTCGGCACCACGGATGTGGAGACTTCCGAGCTCCTTAGCCGAATGCTCCGGATGAGGGGCATAAAGCACAACGTCCTCAATGCCAAGGAACATGCAAGAGAAGCGGAGATCGTCGCTCAGGCTGGTATGTCAAGTACAGTGACCATCGCCACGAACATGGCGGGCCGTGGTACCGACATCAAGCTCTCCCCGGAGGTGAAGAAGGCCGGCGGTCTTGCAATTATCGGTACGGAGAGACACGACAGCCGCCGCGTTGACCGTCAGCTCAGAGGTCGTGCCGGCCGTCAGGGAGACCCTGGCTCGTCAGCGTTCTATGTTTCCCTTGAGGACAAGCTGATGCGTCTGTTCGGATCGGAGAGGATCGCCGGAGTGGTTGACAAACTCGGAATGGCCGATGACGAGGCTCTTGTCAGCGGAATGCTCTCTAAATCAATCGAGAATGCCCAGAAGAAAGTCGAGGAGAACAACTTCGGAATCCGTAAGAGACTCCTTGAGTATGACGACGTGATGAACTACCAGCGCGAGGCCGTCTATGCCAGAAGGCGCAACGCCCTTTCTGGTGAGAGGATCGAGATCGATGTCAGGAATATGATGATCGACTCCGCCTCTATCATCGCAGGCCGCGCGGAGGGAATGCCTTATCAGGATTTCGAGGAATATGTTATGGCTCAGTTGTCAATCGACCTCGGATTCGATGAGAAGTTCTATTCCAACGCCAAGGGCGACCAGCTCACCGACGCTCTCTGCAAGCAGATGCAGACGGTTTACGAGCGCAGGATGAACACCCTCGCCGAGAAGGTCTATCCGTTCATCAAGATGATTTTCGAGAAGCAGGGGAATATGTACAAGAACATAGCGATTCCTATCTCTGACGGACGCAAGATGCTGACACTCAGTGTGGATCTTGAGAAAGCTTACAATACTCAGGGCAAGGAGATCGCCAAGGCTCTCAGCCGTTCCATCATCCTCTATCAGATTGATGAGCATTGGAAGCAGCATCTGCGTGATATGGATGACCTCCGTCAGAGCGTGCAGAACGCCGCCTACGAGCAGAAGGATCCGCTCGTTGTTTACAAGCTGGAGAGCTACAACCTCTTCGCCACAATGCTTGAGGAACTCAACAAGGATGTGCTCTCATTCCTCCTCAGAGCCTTTGTTCCTCTTCGTGAGGACAGTGAGGCCCGTCCGGCGCAGGCTCCGAGAAGCCAGGATATGAGCAACATGAGGACCCAGCGCAATGACCTCACCACAAACGGCGAGCAGAAGGCGAGGACTCCGATTCACGTGGACAAGAAGATCGGTCGCAATGACCCTTGCCCTTGCGGATCCGGCAAGAAGTACAAGAACTGCCACGGCGCGGGTCTGGTTTAATGAATATATTAACTGAATATAATAATAAAGGAATATGAGCGCGAATTATGGTTCCAATGATTCTGCAAGCGTGAACGACATCAGCAGGATCTCAGCCGGTTCGGTAATCAAAGGAGAGATCACTTCCCCTAATGACATAAGGATTGACGGTACTTTCGAAGGAAGGATTTTCTCCCAGGCAAAGGTTGTTGTCGGCGAGAAGGCCGTGATCAAAGGCGACATCATCTGCAACAACGCTGATTTTTGGGGAAAGATCAATGGTGACTTCTTCGTGAAGGATACTCTTTCCCTTAAGGACACCTGTGTTGTAGAGGGTGATCTCCACATCCGCCGGCTTCAGGTTGAGTTGGATGCCAAGTTTAACGGTAACTGCAAGATGATCACCGAGGAAGAGTTCAATCAGCTCACCTCCGGCTCCCGTCCTGGAATGTACGAGGTCCCTGCTCCGGCTCCAAAAGAGGAGGAGGACTTCACCGTGGCTTCCGGCAAGTCCCCGTTCACCATACCCGCCAACGACGAGATCCCTGAGGCTTAGAAAAGTCCGGAGTCGCTGTCGGAGTTATTGATTTTCTTGCTGACGGCCCGGACTTTCTTTCCGTAGGAGAAATTATAGACACAAGTAAGGATGACCGTGTTTTTCTGGCTGGTCATCCTGCTTGTGTTTTTCATTGTCACAAGCGATCCGGGTGCGGTCTCCTCACTGACTTTCCAATGGTAGAACGGATAGCGCATTCCGGCTCCGAGGCGAAGGTTTTTCCCGATCATGCGAGAGAACTCAAAGTGGCCGTAGTTCTCACCCTTCGAGACGCCGATGTCGCTGATGGACTTGAAGGGCAGGTTGTACATGGCCTCGGCTGTCCACTTCTTTCCTGAATATCTCAACATCGCCATTCCGCCAAGGCTCTTGACCGATCTGTCCGCACCGCCTCCTGTCAACCTTTGGTCGTTGTACATAGCATAGACGGTAAGCGAGAGAGGAATATTCCTGAAGGGCTTGATCCTGCCTCCGAGAGCGGCCATCACGGCAATCATATTTCCCGAGTTCTCATCCCTTTCAACAAGCAGCCCGTCTGTATGGCTGAAAATCGGAATTATTTGATTATCATTGTGATAGATAAGAAAGTACGGGTTGATATAGAGCCACGAATTGTTGAATGAATATCCGATCTTCGCATCCCGTGTTGTGTAACTTTCGAGTTCAGGGTTGCTCCTCACGAGCCATTTGTCATCCTTGTAATATGACGCATCGCCCATCCATCCGATCTTCGGAGTCGAAGTATTGCTTGAGTAATTAAAATACATCGAGGAGTGATCGTTGAACATGTAGCTTAGCTGGATCAGCGGGCGGAAATAGATGTAGTCGTGCCTTCCGGAAGCATTGGTTTCGTAGCCGAAATGTTCCATAGCCGCTCCGACAGAATAGCTGAATCCTCCTGCGTTTCCTGAATACTCACACCACAGCCTGCCGAGATCAGTGTTGATGTCCGAACGGACGGTGACTTCCCCGTTACCACTGTTTTGCTCGGCAAGGCTGGCTGTGGTTCTGGCTCCGAAACCAAGCTTATGTTTCTCTGACAGCGTCCATCCATAGACGGCCTCAATGATTCCTGAATATTTCCGCCCGTCGGTCAGGCTTGTCGAGGACAGTATGGGAGTCGCTCCGGCATATTCATAAAACCCTTTGCGGCTTTTGGTGTCGTAGGCGGTGGCGACGAAGTTTACAGACAGTTCGTGTCTGTCGGAGAATCTGCGGTTCCAGTAGATGTCGAGTGCCGGGGAGAGATATTCGGACCAATCGTCCTTGTGGTCAGTTACTTCAGATGTCGTGGATTCTTGGGTTGTCAGATTCGTGACGGTTTTGAGGGCACTTTGGCTTACGGGCCAGTCCTTTTTCTCGTAGCCTAACGTGAATTGTGCTTTCAGGGCGCTATTCTCGTCTTTCATCCTGACCAGATCCAGCGTGACATTGTGCCGGTTCCGCGTGAAATCCGTGTCCAGACCTTCTTTCACTTTTGTGTAAAGATTGCCGCCGGCTTCATATTCAAGAAATTCATCGATGCCGTAGCCGCCGCTTTTGGTCGGTTTCCCGGAATATTCAATGCCGATCATCGTGTTTTTCAGGATTTGGCGGTAGGAGACGGCGTTGTTGCCCCAAGGGGTTGTGACCGCCTCCTTTAGGTTCAGCATCAGGCTGCCGCCGATTCCGGGTCTTCGGGTGATGATGTTGACCATCGAGCCGCTGCCGGCGAATGAATATCTTGCCGGAGCGTTCTGGTAGAAGTCGATGCTTTTGATGTCCGCCGGGGTGAGCAGGGATAGGGAAGCGCTGGTGGTCGGCAGTCCGTTGAGGAGGATCGTCAGACCTTTGCCGTTCAGAAGTGTGGCTTCATCGTCCTTGACCAGGATTCCGGGGATCAGTTTCAGGGTCTCCAGCGCGGTCGCGTGAGTGTTCCGGTCTTCCTTGTTCAGGTAGAATTTCTGATGGTCGCTGTAATGCTTGACGCTTCTTCCGGTGAACACTGCCGCCTTCAGTGTGTCCGCTCTTTCCTGTTCTTGTTTCAGCTCCTGTTTCCATTCCTGCTCCTGAGCCTCATCCGGTTCCTGTCCCTGCTCTTGTCCCTGTCCCTGCTCTTGTCCCTGCCCCTGCTCCTGCTCCTGCCCCGGAACTTTGCTCGGTTCCTGTCCCTGTCGGAAGGTCTGCCCTGGCCTCCCAGCAGTCTCTGTCTCTACTGCAATACAGACTTCGACATACGCGGCGACCGAACTGTGAGCGGAAACCAGCACACAGACCGCGCCAACTGCAGCTCCGGCAAATAGTCTTCTGATTCTCATAACTGATGTCCTTTTTAACAAAATTATCCGGAAATAGTTTTACATCAGCAAGAATTGATCGCTATTTATTTTATGATAACATATTGACAATTAACTTACTATGTTCTTATCGGCTAATATTGGCTCATTACAAAGTCTTACATCTCACGATTTTTTGCTATCTTAGAACCCGATGAGGCCCAAAACCATCATATTCCTTGCTGTCATTGCCTTGTGCTTTGCTTCCTGCGGCCGCTCGTTCAGTCTGGCGGAACGTTTTCTCGATGAGGCCGAGGCAAAGTTGGAGACACAGCCTGACAGCGCGTTCGTCGAGCTTGACTCGTTGGACCGTAGTCTGCTTGGCACGAAGGAACTCCGTGCCCGCCACGCCCTGCTCTACACGATCGCTTTGGAAAAGGTCGGAATGGAGATCACCTCCGACAGCATAATCAACATCGCGGTTGACTATTATTCCACGTCTGGGGATGAGGCGATGAAAGAGAAAGCCCTTTATTACAAGAATATAATCGATCAGAACGCCGCCTCTGTCCACAAGGATACCCTTGCCCTTCAGGGACAGAAGATCATCGAGGAGCGTTATACCGACAAGCAGGCGATTGTGGACCGTGGCAAGTCCATCTGGCTGCTTTGCCTTTTGGTCGTCATTATGATTGCGGTTCTGGTTGTTGTCGTAAGGCTGTTCAGAAGAACCCACCGAGAGCTGATGGGTAAGCCGGACGATGAGGCATTGGCCATAATCCGGGAAAGGATGTCGGTGCTGGACAAGTTCTTAGCGTCCAGGCTTTCCTCGGACTGCTCATTCGACAGGGCAGCGGAGGCTGAGCTTGACCGCCTGGTCTCGGATCAGGATGATTTCCTGCGTTCCACGATGGTGCTCTTCCGTGACAGCCATCCCGGATTCGTGTCCGAGCTGAAGTCCCACGGCCTGACGGATTGGGAGATCGGCTATTGCTGCCTCTATGTCCTCGGGCTCAAAGGCAAGGATGTCGGCAACTATCTCAAGAAGAAGCGCAACTACATAATCAGCAGTGACATCCGCCGCAAACTCGGCCTGACCGAGCACGACACCAACCTCGGAATCTGGCTCCGCTCCCGTCTTGCTGCCTGACATTCCGTTCCCGTCCTGCCGCCAGATTGTCAGACTTTTCTCCGGTATAAGTGCCTTTGCCCGGATAAAGTTTGCAAATAACATATTTCCTCCGGTAAAAGCCTCTCTGCCCGGACAAAGCGGGAGATGACAGCCGTTTCTCCGGTGAAACGCTTGTTTACCGGACAAACTATTTAGAAGCTGTTTTGAATTGTTTGAAATGTTCTTTGAGGTGAAAAATCTTCATTTTCTTCCCGCTTCTTCAGTCAGATAGCACCGCTATCTTCCTTGGAAGAAGCGGTCGAAACTGAAGTTTTTCACTCTCAAACCTTCAAACAAACAATTCAAAACAGCTTCTTAGTCTTTGCGAGCATAATGATCGGATCCGATTCGGCAGTGATTCCATCCACGCCAACGGATGACAGGTAGGTGTATGCTTTCTGACGGGCCTCATCGGTGATGTCCCGGTAGTATGCATAGTTGATAGTCGAAGGATCAAGAACATCAATCAACCAACCCTCGCATTGCCATCTCGGGCTGAATTCTGTGCCAAAACTGTCAGAGAGTCTGAAATCTCCCTTGTAAATGATTCCGTCAGACTTTTTCAGAACAAAGTGTTTATAATCCCAGCTCCTGTCGAAGATGCTGAGATAGAGATTCTTGTTGTCTTCAGCATATTCCACGATAAACTGCGTGTCTGAGACATTGCTGTTGAAGTCCCTCAAGTCTTCCTTTGTGACAGAGTGAGGGAAGAAGAATGAATATTTCGGGGTCAACCGTCCCGCGCTGTACGAATAGATAGTGTCGCGGCACGCCGGGTTGAACAATATCTCATCTGCGTACTTCCGTAGGGAATGGTGATTCGGAAGCGCGAAGGGGCTCTCACAGTCAAAGAAGAAGGTATTCGGAATATAATGGAGTGTGTCTCCTTTCTGGCTTAGCTCAACTATGGCATCACGCTCATTCCCAATGATGTTCAGCACATTCTCGATTATTGATCCGGAATCGGAAACCACAAATTGCCGGTTTTTGTAGCTCGTAGTAGTAGAGATAGTTGAAAGATATGTGCCATCGCTGGAAAACTTCATTATTCCCTTGGCGATGTCCGCGACATACAAGACATTGTCCGCTTTGCTGTAAGCGATGTCCGTCGGAATCAGATATTCACCCTCGGCGCGTCCCTCCACAGATATTGTTGAGATCAGAGAGCCGTCAAGCGCGAAACGGAATATTCCCAAAGGATTGACGGTCAGAAGATAAAAGGAATCCTCCGACATACAGACCTTAAGAATGTTTGAAAGATTGTAGGCCTCGTCCGTCTTAAGGGGGATGAATCTTATCGGCTCGAATACTTCTGACAGCGTCAGAGTAGGCGCATTCTCAAAATCCCGGTAGTCGAAAGAATGTGCCAGGGGGCTTTTCCCACAGGATGCAATACTTGCCGCACAGAGGATGATTCCCAATGAATATGCGAGCATCGCCGTTTTTCTCTTTTTCTTTGCAGTGAATGTTATGTTAGCTGATCGTAATACGTTGTTTTAATAGCTTGCGCCAGCAAATTTACCTTGAAAAAGTTTTACAAAAGTGTTTTGAGTGGATATTTTTATTGCTGTAATTTATTGATGGATAGAATTTTGTGCGTTTCCTTTCGCTATTGGCCTCTTGCAAAGTCTTACATTGGCCGAGAGTTACAACGTATAGAAAACAAAAAAGGTCAAGGACTGTCTCCTTGACCTTAATCTGGAGCGGAATGCGAGGCTCGAACTCGTGACCTTCGGCTTGGGAAGCCAACGCTCTACCAACTGAGCTAATTCCGCAAAACAAATGCGAGACTTATTGATTGTGTTCAATAGCCTCGCATCTTTGTGATCCCCACAGGATTCAAACCTGTAACCTTTTGATCCGTAGTCAAATGCTCTATTCAGTTGAGCTAGGGGACCAGTTTGTCGGAGACCCGCTCCGACTTTATCTCTACAAGGACTATGCTTGCTCTTCCTTAACTATGGCAAGCTTCTTTTCCTTGATTCTTGCCTTCTTACCGGAAAGCTGACGCAGATAGAAGATTCTTGCCCTGCGAACCTTGCCGACCTTGTTCAGTTCAATGCTGTCAATGAATGGTGACTGAATCGGGAAAATCCTCTCAACTCCGATACCTCCTGAAATCTTGCGGACTGTGAAGGTCTTTGTCTGAGGAGTAGCACCTCTAAGCTGGATAACCACGCCTCTGAACTTCTGGAGTCTATCCTTGTCACCTTCCTTAATTCTGTAGGTTACGGTAACTGTGTCACCGGCCTTGAATTTTGGATACGTAGCGACTTTCTCGTTAGCGAAAGCCTGTTCTACAACTTTAATCAAATCCATCTCTCAATAAATTTTGTGGCAACATTACGCACATTTGATAACGACCCGTAAGCGGTTGCTCTTGTTTTTTCGGACTGCAAATGTACGAATATTTTCTTAATTCCAAAAACTTTTTGAGATTATTTGAAAAATTTCAGCGCTGATCTGCACAAATCGGTGATTTTTGACCATTCTCCGGCCGCGATCATCTCTTTCGGGAACAGTTTAGAGCCCATCCCGACGCAGGTGACTCCGGATTTGGCCCAGGCCGAGAGATTCTCCTCGGTCGGCTCCACACTTCCTGTGGCCATGATCATAGACCAAGGCAGAGGTGCGAGAACGTCCTTCACGAACTTCGGTCCGCCTACGCTTCCGGCAGGGAAGACCTTCACGAGGTCACAGCCGAGTTCCTGCGCGTTGCAGATCTCGGTGACGCTTCCGCATCCAGGGGTGTAAGGAATCCCGTGTCTGTTGCACAGTCTGGCGACCTCCGGGTTCAGAGACGGCGACACGATGAAGTTCGCGCCCATCTGAATGTATAGAGCTGCCGTTGGAGTGTCCAGAATGGTTCCCGCACCGAGGATAAGCCCGGGGCACTCGGCCAAAACGAACTTGGACAACTCCTTGAAAACCTCGATCGCGAAGTCTCCGCGGTTTGTGAACTCAAAGGCCCTGATGCCGCCTTCATAGCAGGCCTTGACAACGTTTTGGGCGATTTCCACATTATTGTTGAAGAAGACCGGGACTATTCCCGTCTCTTTCATCGCCGTCAAGGTCTCAAGCTTTCTGTATTTTGACATATCCGTAAAATTATCTTGACACGCGGCCTGAGCCGTTTCCTTTCATAAGATTCTCCACTTCCTTGACGCTGACCTGGTTGAAGTCACCGAAAATGGTGTGCTTCAGCGCAGATGCCGCCGCGGCGAAGTCAATCGCCTGCTGGTCATCCTTGTAGGTCAGGAGGCCATAGATGAGTCCGCCCATAAACGAGTCTCCTCCGCCGACACGGTCAACGATGTGCGTGATGTCATAGCGGCGGGACTGGAAGAGTCTCTCTCCATTGAATATTACCCCGCCCCAGGTATTGTGGTTGGCGTTGATCGAGCCGCGCAGGGTGATGGCCACCTTCTTGCAGCGCGGGAACCTTGCCATAAGCTGTCTGCAGACGCTCTCAAAACGACTCTGGTCAATGGCTCCATCCGTCTGTTCGGCGTTGAATCCCTCCGGCTTGATACCGAACTCCTTCTCGGCGTCCTCCTCGTTGGCAAGGATGAGGTCGCAGCCTTCCACGAGGGCCGGCATAACCTCAGCCGCGGTCTTGCCATATTTCCAAAGGTTCTTCCTGTAGTTGAGGTCGCAGGACACGAATATTCCAAGTCTGTTCGCGGCCTTTACCGCCTCAAGGCAGACATCCGCCGCACTCTGGCTGATCGCCGGAGTGATACCGGTCCAATGGAACCAGTCCGCTCCCTCGAAGACCTTCTCCCAATCGATCATTCCCGGCTGGATGGTTGAGATTGATGAATATGCGCGGTCGTAAACTACCTTGCTTGGACGTGCCACTGCACCGGTCTCAAGGAAATATACTCCCAGGCGCTCTCCGCCGAAGACGCAGTGCTTCGTGCCTACCCCGTAGGAGTGAAGGTCGCGGATGCAGCTTCGCGCTATGTCGTTATCGGGGAATCTTGTGACGAATTCCGTGTCTATTCCGAAATTGGCCAGAGACACGGCCACATTGGCCTCACCGCCTCCGAAAGTGGCCTCGAATTGTTTTGCCTGCGAGAATCTCAGGTAGCCCGGGGTGGAGAGCCTGAGCATGATCTCGCCGAATGTGATTACTTTTGCCATTATCGTTCGTTGTTATTTTCTGGTGTGTAAATGTAGATGTTGTGGATCTCCCGGTCGTAGCCTGGGTAAAAGCCCTTCGGCATGCCGAGGATGATCCTTGCGCCTCTGTTGGACATCACGATGAGATTACCGTTCTTGGGATTCATCGTAAGCCCCTCTATCTCACCGGTCAGGATGAAATCGTCCATCGTGCGGAACAACGTTACCTCACCTGTCTCCAGATCTAACTTGTAAAGGTTGTCATGCTCGTCTTTCTCGGCGTCACCGTCATCGCAGGAGACGAGCATCTGCCCGTCCACGCAGTAGATACCCTGCTGGAGTCTCGGGGCGGGGGAGAGTGTCAGATTCCTGAGGTACTTCCCGGTCTTGAGGTCGTAGCAGTAAAGTTCCGAGCCTTGTACCCAGTCGGCCATCCAGACCTCCTTGCGGTCACGGTCAACGGTGAGGCCGCAGCATTCGACCTGGCCGGATTCCGGAACCCAAGGGATTGAACGCTTATATTCAAGGGTCTTCGCATCGTAGATGGCGGTCTGGATGTTCTTGCCTACACCGTCAAGGAAATATTCGCAACCGGCGAAGATCTCTCCGTCATATTCATCGATGTCGCCGATGTGGTTGCATTCCAGTTGAAGGTCTTTGAACGGGGCTTCGTTCCTGGCGACCAGATTGCCCTCCATATCATATTTATAGAGTGCGGTGGATCCGGAAATATAGTAGAAATCCCCGTCGGTGGCGACCCCCTGGCGGCCTTCGACCTCCAGCACGTGATCCAGTTTGAAGTCGCTGTCAAGAACGGAAACAGCCCTCCCGCACGAAACGCACAGGAAGGCCATTACGCCGATTATTAGTTTGCCTCTCATTTAGAAAATGTTCTTCATCTTGTCGAACAACGCCTTGTCGTCACGGGAAGGATCCGGGGTGAACGAACGGCTTGTCCTCATATTCTCCAGGGCGTTCCTCTCATCAGAGGAGAGTCTCTTTGGAATCCAGACCAGAATCTTCACGTAGAGGTCTCCTGTTCCGCTTCCGTACCCGCTCACGGCAGGGAGTCCCTTTCCGCGAAGCTTCATCACGGTGCCGGATTGGGTGCCGGGATCGACTTTCACTTTGTATGACCCATCCAGACAAGGTACCGTGATCTCGGTTCCCAAGATGGCGTCGGTAACGGAAATCACTGTAGAATAAAACAGGTTCTTGCCGTCGCGTTTCAATGAAGAGTGAGGAATCTCCTCGATGATAACGAGCAGGTCACCGTTCACACCGTTGTAAGGGGCGGCGTGCCCTTCGCCTTTGATTGTCAGTTGCATACCATCCTCGACACCCGCCGGGATCTTGACCTTCACGGTCTCGCGTCTGCGGACTAAACCAGTGCCGCCACAGGTACGGCAAGGATTGCTGATGACTTTCCCTTCGCCGCCGCACTGCGGGCAGGTTGAATATGTCACCGTCCTTCCGAACAGCGAGTTGACCACACGCTGTGTCTGTCCTGTGCCGTTGCAGGTCGGGCAGGTCTTGACATCGGAAGCGTTCTTGGTTCCGCGTCCTCCGCAGTCAGGACAAGGTCTGTTGCGCTCGATTGTGATCTCTTTCTCCGCTCCGCTGGCGATCTCCTCAAGGGTAAGACGAATCCTTGTACGGATGTCACGGCCTTTCATAACCCTTTGCTGCTGAGTGCGTCCCTGACCTCCGCCGAATCCACCGAAGCCGGTGAATCCGCTGAAGCCTCCTCCGAACAGGTCGTTCAGGATGTCGTTCAGGTTTCCGAACCCTCCGCTGAAGTCCGGCCCAGACTGGCCGTCCACACCAGCGAATCCGAATTGGTCATATTTTGCCTTTTTGTCAGGGTCGCTGAGCACTGAATATGCCTCCGAAGCTTCCTTGAATTTCTCCTCGGCGGTCTTCTTCTCAGCCTCGGTGCCGTCCACCCAACGGTCAGGATGCCACTTCATCGCGGCAGCCCTGTAGGCTTTCTTTATCTCATCGGCGCTGGCTGTCTTCGCGACCCCCAACACCTCGTAGTAATCTCTTTTTTCTGCCATATTTGTCTATCTCCTATATTCCGACAACAACCTTGGCGTAGCGGATGACCTTTCCAGAAAGGGTGTAGCCCGTCTGGACGACATCATACACCAAGCCTTTCTTGTCTTCCTCCGGAACCGGGAACTGGGCCACAGCCTCGTGGAAGTCCGTATCGAACTTCTCGCCCTTGGCCTTGATCACCTCAAGTCCCTTGGTTTTAAGATATCCCATCAGTTTGTTGAATATCAACGCTGTGCCTTCCTTGGCCACTTCATCGGCCGAGTTCTCCTCCAGCATCTTCATCGCCCTCTCGCAGTCATCCAGCACCGGAAGCAGACCCTTGATCGTGTCAGCCGCCGCTGACGAGACAAGCTCAAGCTTTGCCTCCGCGGAATGTCTGCGGAAGTTCTCGAAATCGGCCATCAGGCGGATGTAGTCATCCTTCTCCTTTGCCACGCTGGCCTTAAGCTCCTCGTTTTCTTTCAGAAGAGTGTTGAGTTTCTGCTCAATCTTCTTGGCCTCCTCGTCAACCTCCGGAGCCTCTTCCTTGCCTTTCTGCTCGTTTCCGGCTTTGTTTTCCGCCGATTCGGCAGTCTTGCCGGCCTGCTTAGGCTCTTCCTGCTCTTTATTATTTACTTCCTTGTTCTTTTTGCTCATATCTGATACTCCTTATAATCAAAACAATCCACGCTCTGGACAGTCACCGGACCATCCAAAGCGACTGCAAAGGTATCAAATTATCTGCCAATTACATAATCGCTGACATAATGTCAGACCATATTTATGTTGCGAATTAGCGTTACCATTGTTAACTTTGTCAAGCCAGGTTCTGACGGAGGAATGACTTAGGCTACAAGTCTTCCGGACCGAAAGAACATCCAAATGTTAAAGAACAGACAATGAGCGCATTCATCAACGAAAACTTTATGCTGTCCAATGAGACGGCACGTCAGTTGTTCCACGGCGAGGCCGAGAAACTGCCGATAATAGACTATCACTGCCATCTTTCACCACGGGAGATCGCCGAGAATATCCGGTTCCGCGACATCACGCAGCTTTGGCTGGTGGACGGCCACAGCGGCGACCACTACAAATGGCGCGCGATGAGGGCGAACGGAGTGTCGGAGGAATATATCACCGGAGACAAGTCCTCTTGGGAGAAGTTCGAGAAATGGGCGGCGACAATGCCTTACCTGATGCGTAATCCTCTCTACCACTGGTCTCATCTGGAGCTGAGCCGTGTTTTCGGAATAGACAAAATCCTGAAGCCGGAGACAGCCCGTGAGATCTTCGAGGAGTGCAACGCCAAACTCGCCACGGAGGAGTTCCGGGGACAGGCGCTCGTCCGCAAGTTCAATGTGGAGGTGGTCTGCACGACCGATGACCCGGCGGATGACCTGCGTTGGCACAAACAGATCGCTGAGCATCCGTTCGGCACCAAAGTGCTGCCTACCTGGAGGCCTGACAAGGTGATGGGAATCGAGGATGTCAAGTCATTAAATGAATATCTTGGGAGACTCTCCGAGGCTGCCGGAATCGAGATACGGTCATATTCAACATTGATCGAGGCTCTTCGCAAAAGGCACGACTTCTTCGGGTCGATGGGCTGCCGCCTTTCGGACCACGGTCTCGACACATTCTATGCTGAGGAATATGATGAAAGCGAGATTGAAAGAATATTCAAAACCACCCTTTCAGGAATGCCTGTTGATGAATATGACGCTGTCAAGTACAAGAGTGCCGTCCTGTACGACCTTGCCGTGATGGACGCGGAGTCCGGGTGGACGCAGCAGTTCCACGTAGGGCCTCTGCGCAACAACTGTACGAGGCTATTCAATGGTGTCGGACCTGACGCAGGTTGTGATTCGATGAATGACAAGCCAATAGCCGTGGCCGGAAACAGATTCTTCGATGTCTTGGACATGACCGGCAACCTTGCGAAGACCATTCTCTATTGCCTCAATCCGAAGGACAATGAGGTAATGACCACGATGGCGTACAATTTCAACGACGGCACGGTTCCCGGCAAGATGCAGTTCGGCTCCGGCTGGTGGTTCCTCGATCAGGAGAATGGAATGCGCCGTCAGATGGACACCTTGTCCTCTCTCGGCCTCCTCAGCCGTTTTGTTGGAATGCTGACCGACTCCCGCAGCTTTATCAGCTACCCGCGCCACGAATATTTCCGCCGCATTCTCTGCGACATCATCGGCACCGATGTCGAGGCCGGCAAGATTCCGGCATCCGAGATTGACACTGTCGCCCGTATGGTCCGCGACATCTCCTACAACAACGCCCGGAACTATTTCGGTTTCTGATGCTCCTACGGGCTATCCGAAAATGTCGTTCAGGACAGCGGCAAGCCGCAGGCCGCCGCGTAGAAGCTGGACTTCCACCGTCCCGGTCCATTCGCCCACGTAGTCATAGGACAGTTTTGAGCCGACAAGAGTCGAGGCGTAGATTGTCCTGCAGATCCCGTAGGTCTCCTCGCCCCAGGATTCCGGTGTCCCTTCCGCCATCTTCCTGTTCTCAGCCCGAGGGTTGGTGTCAATCTGCTCGACCCATTCCGAATATGTCCATTTGTGGGCGCTCTCGATGATTCCGGTGTCCCAGATGGAATGAAGGTTCGTACCGTTGTTGAAGAATTGCACCTGCCATCTGTTGCCGCCGCGGTCCGACCTGTGCCCCATGTGCATCGGACAATGCAGGTCGCCCATAAGGTGGACCAGGAACTTCAATGAGAGCGCCTGCTCCTCCTTGTCAAGCTTTCCGCTTTTCAACGCCGCTATCTGATCGTTGACGGCGCGGACGACATCGCCGTTCTCGTTAAGGGGAGCTCCGCTGAAAGTCTCGCCCTCGTCAGTGTTCCTGTAATGCCACGAGCTGGTGTACCGGTATTCAGGAGTGTGGCTGGCATTGTCCATCCAATTCGCCCAGTACACAATGGTCTTCCCGTCAAGTATTTCGTCAATCTTCCTTGCCGCCTTTCGGGTAAGATGCCGCTGCGCGACAGCGCAAGTGACATCATGCCCCTTCTGCCCCCAGCAATACCCGTCGACAGACACCGCAAAAAGACCCGCCACCAGCAGTGCCATCATCAGAATCCTATTCGTAAACCTCATATTCTCAATTATTTAATTTTCGTGAATATTCAACATCCCTATTCGCTTTTCCATCCCCGCACATGACGGGAAGACCACCTGCCGCATCGCCCATAGCCCCCTTCCCGTTCGGGACTGCAAACTTACACAAAAAACGTGATTCTTCTCCCCTCCGCGCAAAAGAAATCCCGCTTGAGGATGAATGCTGACGGGAAGTTGGTGGAAAAACTCTTCGGTCTATCTCTGAGAACTACTGCGTGGCGCGAATATTTTGTGCGGCCGCGCGGTCCAAAGCCGGATGTGGCTCTGGGCGGAAACACCGACCGCGGCCACCAGAGCCGCGATCAATGACAAGTCGTACTTTCTAAACGTCAGTACATCAGATGTTTTTTGCTATTGTTCCTCCATCCGGCCTCGCTCTTGTAGTCAGTAAAATAAATCACAATGTCGGCCTCGCTCTTGTACTTGCATTTGTAGACGACCAGATCCGCCTCGGACTTGTATTTGGTGACATGGACTTTCACGTCCGCCTCGCTTTTGTACTGACATGAATAGACGGTCTGCGCCTTGGCGCCGATGCCGAAAGCCATAAGGGCTACAATGATAGTGATGATGTATTTATTCATATTCTTTGGTTGTTAGTTTTCTTCCGAAAGTAGGGTTCTCTTGTCGTCATAAGCCGGAATGACCCTCGCCAGGGAAGGCTTTCCGGTCTCCTTTCCATCGTGTGCTCCTGATGGATCTGGTTCATAATCACGTCAAAGATATGAAATTACTCTGAAAACACAAACAACAGTACGTAATGATTCGCTTCGGATGTTCCAAGGCCTTCAGCGGCTATAGCAGATGGCCGCAGCATCTTACAAAACACGTTCATGCCAATATGCCTTAGAACGTTGCCTATTAATGAATATGTTGAAAAACTCAGATGATTTACCACGAGTTATTCAGCTTATTCATTGTTTTACCGCCTTCCGCTGCCACTTCGGCTGAACGTGTTTTGTGAAATTACTTCAAGATGCGGACGGAGGCTGGGAAGATTTTGAAGGGGCGAATAGCGAATATTCGGCGATTAATCGCTAATTTTGCAGGCGGCAGGAAAGCGGGGCTGGTTGTTTTAGAAGATTTTGTTGACGGTTACATTTTACTACGAATATGCCAAGTTACCTTCAGATAGAGAACATCTCCAAGTCATACGGGCCGAAAGTCCTGTTTGAGCACATCGGCTTCAACATCAACGAGGGCGACAAGATCGCCCTGATCGCCCCGAACGGCACCGGTAAGACCAGCCTTCTGCGCATTCTGGCTGGCAAGGACAGCTCCGATTCCGGCGGCAAGATCATATTCCTCAAGGACATCCGCATCGCGTTCCTTGAGCAGGAGTATGAATATGATCCCGAATCCACCGTGTGGAATCAGATTATGCGGGACAGCGAACAGTGGACGAAGAATCTTGATCCTGAACATCTTGCTGAATATGAGCAGCGCGTCCGCCGCCTTCTGACCTCCTTCGGGATGTCTGAATATGACCGTAAGATGAAGGTGCTTTCGGGCGGGGAGATCAAGCGGGCGGCCATCATCGTGATGCTTGCCAGCGAGGCGGACTTCTTCGTGATGGACGAGCCGACCAACCATCTGGACATCGACGGCATCGAGTTTCTGGAGAACTATCTGTCTCACGCCCGATGCACGCTTCTGATGGTGACCCATGACCGTTATTTTCTGGATTCCGTGGCTAACACCGTGATGGAGATGGATCACGGAGCCGTATATATTTATAAAGGCGACTATCAGAACTATCTGGAGAAGAGGCAGGAACGCATCGAAAACTACAATGCCGAAACTGACAAGATCAAGAATCTGCTCCGCCGTGAGCTGGAATGGATGCACGCCAGTCCGTGCGCCAGGACCGGCAAGGCCAAGTACCGCAAGAACGCTTTTTACGAGCTGAAGGACAGGGCCGAGCAGGTTTACAGGACTGACAGCGTGAGCCTCGGCGAGATGGGGCCTGCCTCCAGGCTCGGAACCAAGATCATCAACTGCAAGGATGTCAGTTTCTACTATGGCGAAGACTGCTACCTGAGCCATTTCACGTACAACTTCCAGCGCTACGAGAAAGTCGGCATCGTCGGCAAGAACGGTGTCGGCAAGACCACGTTCATCAATCTTCTGATCGGGAATATGGATCAGTCGGATTCTGGTTCTTCTACGGTTGGTGAGCCTGGCCGAACCACGGTAGGTGAGCTTTGTAGAACCACCGGCGTGATCGAGAGGGGAGAGTCTCTGAAGATCGGCTACTACCGGCAGAGCGGAATGCAGTTCGATGAGAACCAGACTGTTCTGGAGACCGTGAACGACACTCATCTGTTGAGCCAGTTCCTCTTCCCGCACGATATGCTGAACAACCGCATCAGCAAGCTTTCCGGAGGAGAGAAACGCCGCCTCTACCTGCTGACCATCCTGATGAGGCAGCCGAACCTGCTGATAATGGACGAGCCGACGAACGATCTGGACATCGTGACCATAAATATTCTTGAAGAGTATCTGAAAGAGTTCAAGGGCACTTTGATCCTTGTCTCCCACGACCGTCATTTTCTGGACCGCTTGGTGGACCATCTGTTTGTCTTCTGCGGCGATGGTGAGGTCAAGGACTTCATCGGCAGCTACAGCCAGTATCGTGAGTTCATCAAGGACTATGAGGCCGAGAAACGCGCCAAGGCCCGTGAGGAGGAACGTGCCTCTAAGTCCGCCGCTGTTGCCGGCTCACTTTCAGCCTCGTCTCCGCTTGACGCCGGTGCTTCATCCAAGCCTTCCCGTCCCGATGCTCCCCGCAAGCTAAGCTATAAGGAACAGCGTGAGCTTGAGCAACTTGAGAAAGACATCGAGTCCCTCACCGCCGAGAAGTCCGACCTGGAGTCCAAGATGAATGGCGGCCTCACCGACCCCGCCGAGCTCCAGAAGGTCACCACCCGTTTCGCCGAGGTCTCCTCGGAACTCGACACCAAGGAAACTCGCTGGCTTGAGCTCTCCGTCTGACATCTCCTGTACCTACAAATCGAAAGAGTCGTGCAAGGGACTTGCTGGCTTGTGCCCTCCATCTGTCACTTTCTGCACCATCCTCAATAGAATCAGGCTATGGAGGCGTGAATCGTAATGTGTTGTAAATGAATATGTTCGCAAAGGCTGCCCTCTGAAAATGACCGGCAGCCTTTCGTAACTCGCACTGAATCAATGGGTGTGATTCCACATTATGATTGTGAAGAAGACTGTGACCACTTGGTCAACAATCGAATCAATGTTGACTTTACGCTAACTCGTCGGCCAGATTATCAACTTGTTCCTTTGTAAGTCCGCAGAACCGCATCACGAGTTCCTTGGCCATTCCGCCAAGAAGCATAGCTTTGGCTACCTCTGCCTTTCCTTCTGCCTTTCCTTCTGCCTTTCCTTCTGCCTTTCCTTCAGCCTTTCCTTTTGCTGTCCCGTCAGCGATTCCCTTGGCCTCGCCATCGGCGTATCCCGCCTCGAAGCCCTTGCGCTCGGCGAATTCCCGCTGCGCCAGAATGTCCCACTCGTTCATCTTGTCAATTTCGTATTTAAGTTTCTTATCCTTGTCGAACGCCGCGACCTCGCACGCCTCGGCGAGCCGTCTGGAAATTCCTCCGGCCTCCTCGATCCATTCGGGGACCCTTTGGAAGCCCTCACTGTTCCTGAATATGTAGAACAGCCTGTCGAACTCCGTCACGCACTCCTCCAGCGTCTTGGT
>ERZ779865.416-NODE-416-length-37673-cov-11.397097_pt1 | contig 37673 bp, 55 predicted proteins | sample MGYA00433088_ERZ779865 | MGnify/ENA primary metagenome ERZ779865 (study PRJEB29588, sample SAMEA2151703) | human gut metagenome | biome: human gut; feature: human-associated habitat; material: faeces | place: Denmark | collected 2008/2010 ... | reverse complement strand
CTTAAGCCTCTGTATGAAGAACTCAAACGTGAAGTCTTCTCCTGTGACTATGTACGGGGCACAGAACGAAATGTACCACAGCGGGATGAAGTGGAAACATGCGTAACTCATTGATAGGTAAAAGGTTGCGGTAAAAATGATATGCAGACAGCACAAAAACGAAATGTGACAGAGGTTTACATAGGATTTACAAAATACGGGGCTTTAGAGCGAGTTTCGGGCACAGGATGTTACATATACCAAGAAAACACGTAAAAACGGCTTAGAATACCTTAAAACGGGGAAATCTAAGCCGTTTTTCTATATCCGAAACATGGATTAAATGCCATTTAATACCTTTGAAGTGCATGCCTTGAATCTGTTAATTTTATTGTTAAAAGTTTAGTGCCCATGCAGAATGCCCATGCAGTGCCCATGCTTTATTCAAAACGAAATGTTCTATTTGCCCATGCAGTGCCCATTCAATTTGCGTTTTTTTTTCTTTCGGGTTTGACGCTATATGTATGTAAATATAGCGTGAATTACGTGTTTATGCTTTGAGTTTGCACCTTTAATACATTGCTATTTGTGCGCGCTTTGTTTTATCTTGTTGATTATTAGGTGTTTATTTACTTTTTACTTATATTTGTATAGAATTACAGCTGAAACAACAGGCAGAATAGTTCAGTAGGTAGAACTGCAGGATACAATTCGCTTCCCTGTATTGTCCCCGGTTCGAGTCCGGGTTCTGCCCCAATACTTTTTGGAATTTGCGTTTTTATAGGTATTTGGTTTAAGGTGAACGCTCCCGGTGAAAGTCCGGGAGCTTATTTTTAAGGATATGGGAAAGAATCTGATTCGTACAATACTGGATGATCATCGTGATGCGGCTTTGTATAAGGCAGCAGTCAATCAGTTTCTGGCGATGCTTACTCTGGATAATATTTCTCCTTAATTATAACACAGACGACCATCTGTTAGACAGCATTGGGCTTAAAATTTTACGCCTCAAAATGGAGAATGAGGCTTTAAGTAAAGAGAATTTGGAACTGAAGAAGGTTGTCTATCAGTTAGACAAGAATAAGGGACAATAACCACCCCATAATATTTAAAATGTGATTAGTAAGATGTTTGGTCTGTTTAAAAAGAAAAGTACGGAAAGAGCAGACTCTATGGGTACTTTAATGAAAGAATTGAAAGAGTCTGGAGTCTCATTCGCGGACAGTTTGAATGTTTGTTCGTGGATGCTATTAGAAAATCAATCTAAATCCTTCGAACGGTATTTGCGGGAGTTGCGTGAATTACAAAGACTCAAATAGGGCTTTTTCGGTCACGATATTTCAAGTAACTATCAGCATTACCATTCGGTAAGACTTTGATATCCATAATCATTTTTTCCAGTATCTCTATCTTTGCCACTTTGTGCAAATCGGGACATGAGTGAAAGTCTGACCATAATGCAGATTTGTCAAAATACGACATCTCTAACCCTCCTTTTCCAAATGCAATCATGGCTTCGGCGTATGCTGAAGCCGCTTCATAATCTCCTAATTGATTAAATTGTTTCAATAGGAAAACTCCATATTTGAAAATCCCTGGTTTATAGTTTTCTCTGACCATAAATTCAAACATCGTTACATTCATTCCTACACGGACTTCTATTTGATCCTTGAAGATTGAAACTTTCTCCTTCTTAAAATCATCTTTTATTTTATTGATATTGAATAAGGAAAATATCTGCCATCCCAACAATACAGTGGTAAGTAAGGATAATACAGAGACTATTACAGCCATCCAATCGTAAGTTATAGGGGGACACCTAAATAAGGATAAACATAAAGCTGCTATACTGAATAATAGTGAAAGTATTAATACTGTGTTCTTTATTTTACTCGTTGCTGTACGTTTTTTATATTGTTTATTTTCCTCTATCTTGTCCAGTTGCTGTTTGTCTATTTTCTTTTTAGTTCTAAAATAGGTGTATATGCTACCGATAATGGCTGCTATTGATAATATATCAGATAATTCTATTTCCATAATACTTGTTTTTTTTGTTGCTTTTTAAATATCGTTTAATCGTTATTCCAATCGTATTACTCCGATAACCAGAGCGACATGATAAATTCTATTTAGAGGTAATTCGAATGGCTCATACCGTTCATTGTCCGATACGATGAGGACGTGTTCCTTGTCGGATCCGGGCTTTACCCGTTTGATGAGCGGACCCTGATCTGTATCCAGTACATATACTTTATTCCACTGAAAGAATATGTCATCCATCGGCAAACGCTTGCAGGCTACAATATCTCCGCTGTTATATTTAGGGTACATGCTGCTTCCTTTCACGCTTATCAGGAACTCAGCTCCCTTGAATGTGGGGACAACAAATCGTTCGCATTCGTATTCCAGCACAGTCTGTTCTCCGGTGAATGCTCCGGCCATTGCGCTGATGGGAATCAAAGGGATGCCCTCAGTAGGTGAATCGGATGGATGGGCTACCGGTATATTTTCTTTTTCGGACTCTTTACGAAACATAGACCCTTCTCCGGTTAAAAGCCAATTCAAATCAATATCTACGCATTTTTCGTATATTAAATCTAAATCAAAGCTATTTCTTGAGTACCAACTGGAGAGTGTGGTAGGTGGAATACCCAAAAAAGCTGCGAGTTTTGCGTTCGATTTTAAAGAATAAGCCTCCTTAATTCGGTCTAAAATCAATGTTTTTTCCAAAAATCTACTCATATTTCGTATATTTTCTACGTTTATTCTTGTTTTATACGCAAAATGCGTTTATATTTGCAACATCTTTCAATACCGAAAGATACCAACGAAGATAAATAATAATCCTTAAAAACGCAAATTATGGGAAAAACCAATAACAAAAGAGTGGAGAGGCTGATATTCCAATGCCTGATAACCGCAAAGAGCCCCACCAAAGAGGAAGCAATGAAAATCGCCAACCACGAACGATTCCGGAGAAACCTTTACATGGTCGGCGATATGTGCCGTGTGGAACTGACACGGATTTCAGACTGTCTTAGTGTATTCACAGTCTTTAATGTCTACTACATCAATGACCTCAGCTTTACGGAGCGCATCCGCCACTTTCTTGGCAAAGTCCGGACAGCAGCACTTCGTAAGATGGGCGTAAGTGAGGTCGTTGTCGTAGTCGTATAAGAAGTGCGCTTTCAGCTTATGCTTTTCGCATTTCATGCCGGAAACGATCTTCTTACATTCTCCGGCTTCTTCTTTAAGCCTGAATTCAATCCAATCATTGTCATTGAATTTCATAAGCAAAATAAAGTTTGATTAAGTATCGCTACAAATGTAGCAAAACCGTTCCGGTTCGCGAGGGATAGGGACGGAATTTTAACCGAATAATCACAATAAAAACTATAACGAAATGGCAGAAATATTAATGATGCACGGCGACCGCCGTAAGTTGGCTGAAAAGTTCAGCGTAAGTGAAGTAACAGTTCGCGACGCTTTGAAGTTCAGAACCTGAAGTAATGTAGCGAACATGATACGTAAGGCTGCTCTTGAAATGGGCGGTGTATTGCAGGGAGCAAGAACGCTTCGGGAGGGAATAGGAAAAGAAAGTGATGAATCATTAAAGGAGGAATAACTATGCCGAAAATACCATTAAACGAACATGAATTAGCTTACATCATAACAGATGAGATAAGTTCTTTAAACAACCACATCAAGCAAGCGAAAGAAAAAGGCCTTCGGGTAGAGATAACCACCAACAGCAGTGCCTTATCTACGGAGACACCAGAGCTGTCGGTGGAAATTTTCCAAAGGATGGAAATTTAAGCACCAACTGCATAAGTGATGAATCCTTGCCATTCCCAGTTCGAGAGAATAGGGATGGCTCAAAACCAAAACATAGAATCATGAAGAAATATACTGTATGTGTGGATTACATCAATTTGGATGGAACCACAGAAACAATAAGAGAATTTGATTACGAGACAGAGTATAAAGCTGAAAAGATGAAAGAGAAATGCAGAAAATATTATTACCCGCAAAAAGAGTCTTTTAAGGTCTACACTAAAATCATAGAATCATGAAACGAATCAATACTACTACACGTAACCTGCTGCTGATACTTGCAGCCGCCATCCTGAATTGCCTGCTGGACGGCACGATGAACCTGATAGTTACAATCTGCCTCTGCCTGGCACTTATCCCGGCGGCACGGCGCATGGACAGAGAATCACGTAACCAGTAACGCACACACGGCTTGCAGAACTTCACCGAGCGGCTGCCATCCGGGTTCAAGTCCCGGAGCCGGACAAACGATAAAAACGAACAATCATGGCTGTAATCTATAACAATCAGGTATGCGTCTTCGCCAATGAGCTGATAGCACGAAATAAAAAAAGTGGTATCGGTACAGAAAGTGGATTTCTGCCAGAAGGCACATACTATTCAAAAGTAAATCGTGGGCTTATAGTAATTGCCCGGCGTGGTGGAGGACAACCTGCATTAGTCTATTTCGACACAATGGAAGAATACATCAAGAACCAATACATCAAGGCCTACGGCGACCCGCACGAGGAGTTTGATGCCGTTTTGAAACAGAGCCTGCTGGAGCGAGAGCTGCAATACAACGAAGAGGCATACACCTTTTTCACTGACTTCACCGACGAGGCGGGAAAGAAGCTGAAACCCGAAAAGGCCGCCCTCTACACCCTTCAGGCACGGGTGCTGGATGCCGTGCTCCGGCTGTACCGCGAGAACCGCCGGAGCGTGGGCGACGGCACGGTGAAGGTCAGCGTGTGGGACAACCTGAGCCGCATGGTGAACGACCTGCTGGCCGTGCGAAACAGCCGGGGCGAGCAACGCTATCCGCACAAGCTGCCATCCACCGGAAAAACCCTCCAGCGAAAGGCACTACAGTATGAAAAGGAAGGCTTCTATGCGCTGGTGAACAAGAACCACGGCAACACCTCCACCCGAAAGGTGAAGGACGAGGAATGCGAGGCCGTGATGCACAAGCTGCTCAGCCAGCACATGAACCTGAACAACGTGCAGATCATGGAACAGTACAACCTCGTTATCCGTCAGATGAACCTGATAAGGGAAGCTGGTGGAGAGAAACCGCTCCCATTCATCAAAAGCCCTGCCACGGTGGATGCCTACCGTAAGGAAATGGAGTCCACTTCACTCGGTCACCGCAGGGGCGGCAATACATGGAAAAACAAGTACGAAATGCAGATAAAGCGCACGCCGCCCACTACGGCCATGACCTACTGGACGCTGGACGGATGGGACGTGGAGCTGGTATACGAAAAGCAGGTTATACGTGAAAAGGTGGTGGACGGTGAAATCAAGCGTACCAGACAGACCTCCTACACCAACCGCAAATGTATGGTGGTGGTGCTTGATGCCTGCGGAAAATATCCGGTGGGCTACGCCATAGGCGACCACGAAAGCCCCGCACTGATACGCACCGCGCTCCGCAATGCGGTGAAGCACACCAAGGAGCTGTTCGGCTCACGCTACAAGCCCATGCAGTTGCAGAGCGACAACTACCAGAAGAAGGTGATGGTGCCGTTCTACGAGGCAATGACCGTTCACTACACGCCTGCGGCACTGGGCAATGCGAAGTCGAAGATAATAGAACCTTACTTCAACCACATCAACAAGACCTACTGCCAGATGCTGCCCAACTGGAGCGGGGTGAACATCAACGCCAAGCGTGACAGCCAGCCTAACATTGAAATTCTGAACCGCAACCGTCACCTGATACCCACAGAGGACGTGGTGATACAGCAGATACACACCATCATGAACAGGGAGCGCGAACTGAAGCGCGATGCCTACCTCAAGGCATGGGCCGCCACGCCGGGCGAAAGGAGAATAGCCTTCAATGACGATGAATACCTCTTCCTCATGGGCGAAACTACCGGACGCACCAACCGCCTCACGGGTCAGGGGCTGCTCATGGAACTCATGGGACAGCGGCTCAACTTCGAGACCTTCAACATGGAACTGCGAAACCACTACAACGAGGACTGGGTGGTGCACTACGACCCCGACGACCTTTCGCAGGTGCTTATCTGCAACGCGGAATCCACTTCCAGCCACCGGGTGAAGAAGGAAATCGGCACACTGAGGTTCACCATGCAGCGTGACATCACCGTACCGATGGCACTTGCAGACCAGAAACCGGAACACTTCGAACACCGGAGCAAGGTAAGGAAGTTCAACGATGAGCTGGAGCAACGGTACATCGACCGTCAGAACCAGGTGGACGAAACCCTTCAGGGCATGATTTCACGCTATCCGCAGCTGAAAAGCAACACTCTGCTTGACCGCGCACTGATTACCGACATTCACGGCCAGCACAAGGACCGCCGCTCCGAGGCAAGGGATGCCATCGCAGACGCGGTGGTCGTGGAAGAGGAAGCGATACCCGCACCGAAAAGGCAACTGGTTGTTCCTACCGCACAGGAAGATGATGACTCATACGAATGGAACCCTACCGACATGAGATTTTCAAGATGATTTACATAACCTTTAAAAACGATTTAATTATGGACAAACAAGCACTCAAACAGTATATCGACAACCTGATAAGCCGTGGCAGCTCGGCTGCCGAACTGGCACGCAGATGCGGCGTTTCGGACACCTCCATGAGCCTGTTCCGTACGGGCAAGTATTCCGCAAGCGATGACATTCTGGCCGAAAAGATTGCAGCCGGACTCTATTTCTTCGAGAACTCGCGCAACGTGGTGGACACGGTCACCTCCTACCGTCAGGTGAAGACGGCGTTTGTGGCAGCCCGCAGCAAAAGCAAGTGGTACTGCATCAGCAGCCGTTCCGGAAGCGGAAAGACCCAGTCGCTCATCGACCTGTACAATGTGTGCGGTGACGGTTCCGTAATCTACCTGAAATGCCGCAAGTGGTCGAGCCACAAGTTCCTGACAAAGCTGGCTACCGCCATGGGCGAAAAAGTGAACCGGTACATGGACAATGACGAGCTGCTTGACATCTGCGCCGCCCACATGAACCGCATGGCCGACCGCCACCCCATCCTGCTGATAGACGATGCCGGAAAGCTCACCCACTCGGCCATGAACTGCCTGATACCGCTGTATGACGACACGCTGGGACGCATGGGATGCCTGGTGGCAGGAACGGAAACGCTGGAGCGGAACATCAAGCGCTACGTGGGACGTATCGAAGGTTACGATGAGATAGACGGACGTTTCGGACGAAACTACATTACCCTGCTGGGCGCGACTAAGAAAGACGTGGTATCCATCTGCATGGCAAACGGAATCCCCGACAAGGACATGGCGGAAACCATCTGGGGAAAGCTGCCGAAAGTGAAGAAACAGCCCAATCCGGAAGACCCGCGCACGGTATGGTTCTCGGACGACCTGCGCGAGCTGGCAAGCATGATTGATGATGTGGTAATCCGTCAGGAACTCAGCGAGGGGGCGATGAAGGTATGAGGGCATTGAGCATATCCAATATAGAAGAACGGAAATACAGCTACATCCCCTTTTCAAAGCCTTTCAGCGAAGCGTTCGGAAACCGTGAGAAGGGCGGCAACTGGATTGTGTACGGAAAGGCAGGGCAAGGCAAAACACGCTTCATCCTCCAGCTTGCCAAAGAATTCGACCGCATGGGTTACCGTGTACTGGTCGCTTCGCTGGAAATGGGATTCTGTGCCGATTTCCAGAAAGACCTGAAAGATGCCGGAATCCGCTCGAAGGTGCAGAAGATTGTATTTACCGATGCGCTGACCGTTCCGGATCTGAACGAGATGATGGAGAAGCAGCGCAGCCCCGATGTGGTGATTATCGACTCCCTGCAATACTTTGTCAACCAGTATGAGGCCACGGCAGAAGGAATAATCGCCCTTCGAAAGAAGTTCCGCAGCAAAATATTCGTCTATGTGAGCCATGTGGAGGGCAAGGAAGTGGAAGGGAAAGCGGCCTACGCCGTAAAGCGTGACTGTTTTGTCCGCATACAGGTACACGGGTTCCGTGCCATCTACATCGGTCGCGGTAAAGGAGGACCAAGGGGTTACTACACCATCTGGGAGGAAGGAGCGGAACGCAAGTGGCTGGAAAGTGAGAAACCATTAAACAACGAAGAATATGAACAGGAAACTTACACTCCCGGCGACGAATGAGCAGAAGCAGCTCATTCACCGCCTGAAACGGCAGCACCGGCTGGATGAAGACACATACCGCCACCTGATACGCCAGTACAGCGGCGGTCGCACATCCACCTCTGCGGAACTGACCAAGGAAGAGGCACGACAGATGATAAGCCGCCTTTTAGACCCTGACGGGTCAAACGCTCAGGGTGAAAAACGTAAATACCGTCTGGTATGCCGTATCTACCGTCTTTCGTGCGAAATATCCGGTCTGAACGCTCCCTACGATGTGGACGACCCGGTAGAACGTGAAATGAACATCGCCAAGCTCAACCAGTGGCTCCGTCAGTACGGCGCATGCAAGAAACCCGTATCCCGCCAGAACTACGAGGAACTGAATGCCACGCACCGCCAGCTGAAAGCAAGGGCTAACAAGGAAAGGAAACAGTCATGAACTGGGTGGATATTTTATTTCTGGCAATGTTTTCACTGCTATTTATTGATTCGGTTTTAGATACTGTTATGGACGATATAAGGACTCGTAGAAGGAGAAAGACTCCAAGACCGGGAGACATCTACATACGTCCGGATAAGAAGCTTTCTCCATGGACGGAACCGGAAACAGTAATAATAAAGGATGTGAAGGACGGATGGGTGTTGCTTGAGATTAAAAGATACAGGTCGGAACTGTATGGATATTCATTTATCGCAGATGCAAGTGAAGGACATCATTCCTTCAATCAAACAGCAATGCCTGTCAGAAAGTTCCTCAGACAAGGATGGATATTAAAAACTACAGAAAATGAAAAAGAAACTGAAACAACTGATTGAAGAGAAATGGACGTTGTGGATGGCTGTTATGTGGATAGCTATTTCGGTCATTTACTTGGTACGTATGTTTACCGCCACAACGGTGTGCGGAATGATGGACGAGGCACAAGTGTTTGTCCTCTGCCTGCTCATCTCCACACTGTTCTTTATGCTCTGCCTGGATGAGGCGAAAATAAGAATGCTGGAACGGGATAAAGAGGAAACGTATAAAAAAGTTATAAAATGAGATACCATGGAACATACAATCGAACAAATCCAGAATGACATTATGAGCCGCATGCAGCAGTTTGATTTCACCGACCAGGTACTCATCCTGCGGGAGCTGGAAAATTTCTGCGGACAGCAGGCAGACGAAGCTCTGAAGATGGAATATGACATGGCGGCAATGGAAGACGAATTAACCGACAATTAATAATCATTTAAACAATCATTAAAAACCCAATTAAGTATGGCAACAAAAAGAACCAAGAAAACAGTAATCAGCGGAGTAAGCCGCGAACAGTACGAACAGGCATTCGCCGATTTTGCGATGGCAGACGCAAAGGCTCAGGCTATCGCAGCTAAGATGGACCAGGAAATGACAAAGATCCGTGAGAAGTACGCCGACCAGCTGGCAGAACTGAACGAAACGAAAGACCGCTCTTTCGAAGTGATGCAGACCTATGCCACCGAAAACAAGGACACGCTTTTCTCTAAGAAAAAGAGTCTGGAATCGGCACACGGCATCATTGGTTTCCGCACCGGCAACCCGAAGCTGAAGAACATGAAAGGTTTCACCTGGGCAGCTGTGACAAACCTCTGCAAAGAGTTCCTTCCACAGTATATCCGCACAACCGAGGAACTGGCTAAAGACAAGCTTCTGGCCGACCGTGACATTCCTGAAATTGCGGAACAGTTTGCAAATATCGGCGTACAGGTGGTGCAGGACGAATCATTCTACGTAGAACCCAAAAAGGAAAGCGATGCGGTCCAGACGGCCTAAATACACGTATGAACGCCGTGGTCCTCTTTGGATCGTATATCGGAATGAATATACTGATACAATTTGCACAGGCACTCCTATAGCGGAGTGCCGATCCAAAGAGAAAGCACGGGATATGGTTTATGAACTTAATGGATGGGAAAAAGATGGAAAAGTACAGAATTGAAAGGAAATTTATAAAGAAACCTCTTCCTAAATATGCATTGGAAATATCGGGATACTATCACAAAAGATTTCCAATTAAATCTCTTACAAAAGAGGAGGCAAAGGAAGAAATGGACATCATCGAAAGATACTTGAACAATTTTGTGTACATCGTTCGCAATTCCAAAAACACACTTGGCGTAACTCATAAGATAGAACGAACTGATAACCGCATTACGGTATATACGGTCTACAATAAACCAGTTATCACATTTTGGATTGAGGAGGAAAAGGAAGATGAATAAGTTATTCTGTTGTAAATGTGGAAAAGAGATTAATCCGGATGCAGGATATTACAATGCCCCATCTGGGCCTCATTGCATATCCTGTTGGAATGGGAAAGATATAGATGATAGAATAAAAGAGTATGGGAAAGGAATATATGTGATTAAGACTGGAGCTGGAGACTACTTGAAAAAAGGATACCCAAAACTTTCATCGGATTTTTCGTATGAATTATGCTTCGTGAAAGAAATTAAGAATGCAAGAAAGTTCAGAGGTTTTATTGAAGCTTACAATTTTCAGAAATTATCTCCTTTCCTGGAGAAATGCGAAATCATTAAATTGGAATAGCAATGGCAGAACTCACCTTTAATTCACCCATCCGGCGCGACAAATGGCCGCGCTGGATGACCAAGCTGCACGAATACCTTACCCGAATATACGATAGGCCTATTCCGGAAGTCGATTATGACGATTGCGACCGACTCAGACGGATAATATTTGAAAAGATAGTCACTATCCGGAAAGGAATGATACTAAATAGGACTTCGATATTCGTGTACATCGTAAAAGGAGACAGCGGATATGGAGTTGTCATCTGTCGAAACAACAAAATAATAATAACCTATTATCTGGAATAATGAACAAACGTACACAAATCATTCTTTTCACAGCCTTTTCTCTTATCATCGGTCCGCTGATTATTATGGGATTCATTCTGAAACTTGCGGGAAAGATGCTCGATATACTTGGCTGGCTCTGCTGGATGGAACCACGCATGGCGCGGAAAGGATGGAATGAATTAATCAGAAAAATAAAAGAATCATGGAGCACAAATTAGGAGAAACCTTCATCTGGCACGGACAAACGCTCGCGGTCGCCGAGGTGAAAGATCAGGAAGAACCTTGCAGCGGATGCTGGTTTTTTGAGCACGCCATCCCCTGCTACGGCAACGAGCTTAACTGTACGGACGATTCGAGAAGAGACCATACTAACGTAATATTTAAACAATCAATAAAAACAGAAGAATTATGATGCACAACTGGTTTACATGCAAAATCCGTTATGAGAAAACGATGGAAAACGGAATGCAGAAGAAAGTAACAGAACCCTATCTGGTAGATGCGCTCAGCTTCACCGAAGCCGAAAGCCGTATCATCGAAGAAATGACACCGTTTATTAGCGGAGAGTTTGAGGTGGCTGGAGTTGCAAAAGCTAATTTCAATGAACTGTTCTCAAGTGAAGAAGAGTCTGCCGACCGCTGGTTCAAATGTAAACTCTGGTTTATTACACTGGATGAAAAGAGCGGAGCAGAAAAGCGTACTGCCAGCAACGTACTTGTACAAGCTTCCGACCTTCGCGACGCCATCAAGAAGCTGGACGAAGGAATGAAAGGAACTTTAGCAGACTATGTGATAGCTTCCGTATCGGAAACCGCCATCATGGATGTGTACCCATACGAAGCAGGACCTGATGTAAAACCCGAATTTGAAAACGCAGATAAGAGATGAATACAGAGAAGACTTATATCCATCGCCGCGTATGCCTCTGCCGTCAGTGCGGAGGAACCGGCTCAGTAACCGTATATGCAGAGAAAGATGTGCGACGGGAATATCCCCAGCAGAAAGAATGTCCGCAATGCCAGGGCAGCGGACGTATCTGGCTCAGCGGAACAGTAATCAAACAGATTGAACCCTATGCAGAACCAGAACCTTAATCTGTTCAAGCCTCGCAGGGTGGCAGCGAAAGTCCATTACAGCGCAATCAATCAGTTTATGTTCGTTTGGATCAAGCACAGCCGCCCCTGCGACTTGTCAGTAAAACGTTCGAAGCAGAACCCGGAATACCTGGGCATCTGCTTCGATGTGGAAAACAATGACACTATCGACATGATGCGTGAGCTGGAACGTGATTTGAAAATTGAAATTATAGACTTATGAAAAAGAAAGTATATATCTCTATCCCGATAAGTGGAAAAGACATTACCGAAGTAAAACTTCATTTAGACCTTGTAAAAAATGGATTGGTAAGTAATGGATACGAGCCGGCAACTCCGTTCGACGTATCACCAGATTCCAACGCATCTTATGCGGAACACATGGGGCGAGACATTCAGGCTCTCTTGGAATGCGATGCAGTCTATTTCTGCCGTGGATGGCAAGATAGCAAAGGATGTCAGGCAGAATACGAAGTGGCGAAGATTTACGGTAAACAAATGGTTTTTGAATAATATGAGCGAAAAAGAACAAATAATGGATTTTATCGACCAGGTTCTTTCAGACTTTACCAATGAAGGAGCAATGGATGTTTTGGAAGATGTGAGGAGTGAAATAGACATTAGAATCGAATCATGCGAAGAAGGTACATACACAGTAACAAGTGATTAATTATGAACGCAAGAAACCAAAAAAAAGTATGTGATTCAGGTTTTTGGATAATAAGAGCCGGAGAAAGAAATGGGAAACCAATTATCAAGGCAAAAAATTTGGATAATCCTGACTCATGGGTAACAATTAGAAGTGATTTTAAATCTAAAGCAGAGCGTGACCGGTACATGAAAGAGCTGCTGGAGAATGATTTCTACATTGAAGACTGACACAAAAATCCCCGACACCGAAAACCGATGCCGGGGATTGCTGTATATTATTCACCTGGTTCTCCAAGGAAATGACATATCGCTTCGTGCTGCAAGGGAGTCAGGCTTCGCTGTCCCTTATGGAAATGCAGTTCCGTAAGCCGTTGCTGTAAGTCTTCGTTCAACACTATCCAGCGGCGAAGCTGCGCTACGGCACTCCGGGTACTGGATTTAGGGAAATATTGCTGAGCCAGGTCTGTAAGGTATATCGCTTTCATATAGGTAAAGATATGAATTATTTTTTGTACTGCAAAAATTACCCTGCGGTAAACATCCTGTTTCCGCAGGGTAATAGATCATTTTTCCGGCGGTAAATTATTCGCCTTCCAGCTCCTTATACGATTTTACCTTCTTAAACTGAAGGTTCTCCAGTGCCAGCGTGCTTTGCAGTCCCAGTCCCGGACGGAACTGAAGATGAACCTGACGGATGTAACTTTCGTTGAAGTCTTCCGACGTTTCCGAACCGTTGCTGCGTATCTGAGCCTGGAATGTTCCCAGATTCTCCAGTTTTACGATTTCTCCTTTGGCGATGTGGCGGTTTATCTGCTTGATCAGCGCACGGATCACGTTCAGCACGTCACCGTCGGTCAAGGTCGTACTGTAGGCGATATCATCCGCCAGCTCGTTGATTTCGACTGTTCCGCTCGCCTGTGCCTTGGCGTAATACTTCGCGGTTCCTTCCAGATCTCCCGGCTTCTTGTAAGCCGCAATAGAATAGTTGATAGCCATGTGTCTGTCTTTTTTAAATGTTTGTAAAAATGTGGTTAACTTGTCTAGACAGTGCAAATCTACGGCTGTACAGGTCCGGGCTGTCGTAAAAGCAGTTATTATGTGCGTGAATAAGATAATGTCCGCATTTTTTTGTAATTTTGCGATAAATCGTTGTCTATGGATTCTCAACTGGAGCTGTTCCCATCACACAAGCTTTCGCTATCGGAAATGACCCGAAAAGTCACTCTTCCTTTACAGCGTATGGCTTCAGACCGAAAAGAGCGTCTGATGCTGCGCAACCGTGCGATGGTGGCACGCAAATATTATTGGGAGGAAATCATGCGCCGCCGCCCTGACGACGTGACTGTGATACTGGCTGAACATGAATTTTTTGTAGACGAACGTACCATCCAGAACGCGCTGATGGAAAACGCGGATTTCTATACAGATCTTTGCCGCCGTAAAGTGACGGCACGCCAGCTTCAGAAAATGTTTCCTACGTGGAAATTCTGATTATTCGATTACAGCCGCTTCAAATGCCATTTCATATACTTTCAGTCCGTCTTCCCTTTTCAGAGGTACACAGCTTCGGCGCATGTATGGTTGCTGGAAATGATCAAACCACCGCCCATGTATCGTTTGCTTTATCTTTTCCAGCAGGTCAAAACGTTTCAGAGCAGTATCCCGTACGGATTTCGGGGTACGGGTGTTCAGACTTGCACAATCATTGAAGGCAATGGTAAGCACAGCTCGCAGGGTACAGCGTTGGGGCACTGTCACCATGGAAGACAGGTCACGTGTGTCGGGCATGGAAAATTCTACCAGACAACAAGGCCATGCCACAGGCGGACGTTCATCGGTGTAATAATCCAGCTGACCTTCGTCAGCATCAATCCAGCGGAGTTCTGGCACTTCCGTTTCAAGTAGTTCGAGCAAATCGCTCATGTATTCTTTCTTCATTTCAATATGGATTTAAAAAGTTGTTCGCTTACTGTCTTTAATTTACGTTCCAGTTCCGGACAGTTACCCATGAACTGTCTTTGGGGAATGTTCATTTTCCGTATATGACTTTTCACCTCGACAGTCTTTCTCTTTTTCTTTCCTTGTTTTTTTAGCTTACGGGTGTGAGCCTTTACCACCACGCTTCCGGTAAAACCTTCGTTGTGAACCTGTGCGTAAGGGACCTTGCTGTTTCCAGCGGCAATGACCACCTTCTTTGGGGTTACCCTTACTATACGCACACTGCCTTGCAGTTTACCGCTGCGTACCAGCATAGTCCCTTTCTTCGGCTTGTATTTCGGACTCAGTGCCGGCCATGGTTTACTATCGAAAGACTTTTCTGAGAACCTGGTCCTGGAATATTCCTTGGCTTCTTCCGCTATCAGTTGAGGAAGCGCGCTCATTGCTTGGGCTATTTTTTTTGCAAATTCATCGTTTGTATTCATTTGTTTTTCAATTAAACAAGTGGTTTAAAATTAAAAACATTATCTTTGTAACGTTCTGACAACCGGACTAGATGGGGCCCTACCTTGGTTTGGCGGGGGGCAGCCGCAAGAAATGGAAAGACGCAAGGTTCGGTCAGAGTAATTCAAGTTGAGGTATGACACCGGCTATCCAATCCGGGCGGGCGGAGAACCACGGGATGGTTCTCCTTTACGGGCCGGACGGACGCAAGGACATACTTCAGCGTTTTTTTATGAGCAGTCCCCACCGGCGTTTATCCCAGATGTTCTTTTTCATATAGGCTACGGTCTTTCCTTTCAGATTAGTCTGCATGACGTACCATGTTTTCAAAACCAAAGCTTCACCCTCTATCTTGTAGTTTACTGCCACCACCTCATCGCGATAGAATTTCAGCAGGCAGTAGGTATCAAGCTGTTCTGCCTTTTCGAGCGAGTTCTTTTCTATCTCATTGTTTAACCATACTTCATCAGGATCCATCAGCGTACCGAGCATGGCATTCCACAGTGCGATGCGGTTATCTCTTCCTTTTGCGGTAGTATGACCGAAAAACTGTTTTTCGTATATGACTACCTTCCGTCCGTCGTAATCGGTCAGCGAAATCACACCATCTACAGCTTTTTCTTCCCAAAGCTGTTTTTCATTGCGCTCCACACGGGGCGGCATATCGTCCTGAGCGTTGTCCTTCATCTGCTGTACGGTGGGAAGCTCCCAGCGGTCGGCGGTCATCTTTTTCAAATAGGATGCTGCCTGCTGCGGGAACTTGCGGATGTACATCTGGTCGGCAGTAAATATCTGTGCGGTGTCGCAACGGTTAACTCCCCATCCTTGGGCTGCCTGCATCTTCCATTCTTTGGTAGTCAGAAAGTCCAGTACCCTCTGCCGCATAGCAGACAAATCCTCACCTTCTACCTGAAATGTCATAAGCCCTCGTACACGGCAACGGCAGTTCCATCCATTCGGAGGATATATCTTGTTCCAAAGTTCGTCATTAGCCGGAAGAATCACTCCATGCAGTTTTTTATGTTCCTCACGTACACGGCCATCGGCTACGGTGAGGTACTGCCAGTAAGGGAATACAGTCCTGTTCTGTACCAGTCTACGGTACTGCGAAGTGGCTTCTGCTGTCAGTACGGCAGTGTCGTATTCGGTCTGTTGCCATGTCCGGTTAAATGCTTTTGTCACCTGCTGTGCCTTTTCCATAAATTCGGGATAACTCCCGCTTTCCCGGAACAGACGGTTGAGTTCCTGGATTTCCGCAAGCGTCTTGGCAGCACTGAAATGATATAGATTGGTTTCCATGGCAGTACGGAAAACATCATCGGGAGCATTGTAGGCAAAACCGGTATCAATGTTTCTTACGCCTGATTTAAATGATGTTTGAATTGCATTTAAAAATTCTCCGGAAAAGAACCTGAAAAGATCAGGTGAGAACAGTTCCTCACCGTTCCACACTTCATCGGCTATCTTTTCGTCAAGATCCGAATCATCCCTCATGCGGACTGCGCCAGCCCCGGCTCCCGTCGGGGCTTCTACGAAAAAACCTTTTATCCATTCCCAAAGACTTTGTTTGTCCGTATTGCGTACAGGAGGCTCGTTCCCTTTTTCCGGATCTATCTTCGGCTCCTGAACCTCTTCCGTACGAGGTTTCTTGTTTCCGTTTGCAAAAGGCTGCTGTACGGATTCTGCCGGATTCAGACTTTGCAGAATGTCCTCATCGTTTTTCGGTTCCGGTATGCCAAACTTCTCGTATACCCATGTGCGGGGAATGGGAAGTATTTCACTCAGTGTTTTCAGGTCTGTTACGGAAAGTTCATCCTTCTTGTCTACAAAAGAGAACTTTCCACCACCTGCCGGATATCCGCGTTTCTCCAGTAACGGCACAAAGAACTTGTTCAGCATGCGGATAACAAAACGCCGGTCGCTGCGGTGCTTCTTTTCTTGTACGGCCAGATGTACCTGGCTTTGGCTAAGTGATGAACCGCTTTGCGTAGTCATGGTTTGTCCCAGAATCGTAATCAGTATTTCTTCGTTGCACGCTTTCCGGAAATCATCGTAAAGGGCTCCGTTGGTTGTTCCGCTCATCAGGGTGGTTTCTATCTCACTTTCTTTTGGAACTACCATATAAGGTGCGGAACCGGCCGTCTCGAATGCCTCAATCAACATCCTGCGACTGGTATCGTCCAGTGAGTTATACTTACCGATACGGATGGGCATACCGAAAAGCTCGACAAACTGTGCCCAATCGCCAAAACCGCCCCGCTTATATATAACATATGGAGCGACTTTCAGCAAAAGCCCCAGATCATCATCGCGTCCCCACTGGATAATCATATCGTCACCGGCATAGCTGATTCCGTCACTATCTCCCTGCTGTCGTACGATGACCTTTTCTTTGGGACGGATGTGTTTCCGTGGAATGGAGTTGAAGTCAAATTCCGGAGTGAATGTAAATTCATCCACAGATATACCCCAAAAGCGGCTCCACATGATGCTTTCCAGCAGCCGCTCAAACTCCAGCGAATTGATAAGGTTTTCCATCACATCGGACTGCTTTCCGTCTTTTGTGATAAAATTAATATCGGCATCAGTAATCGCCTCTATACGCTTGTTGATGGCATCCGTCACGGAACCGTCAAGCAGAATACTGGAGTACAGGTCATACAATGGGAAACGGATGCCTATATCGGCTGCACGCAAAGCCGATTTCCAATTCCCTATGTCATTTATTTCCCGTCTGGGAGGCGTGAGTACAAGAGTACTGTAAATAGGGGTAGGCAAAGCCTTGCTTACTGTTGTCGGATCAGGCATGGCAGCCTTTCCCCTATAATTCTTTTTATTTTTCTTTGCCATAATCGTATCGTTTAAAAATGATTGTCCCGCTTTCGGTTACTTCCGTAATCCATCTGGCAATGGCATCCCGGAGCATGTCCGCAGTCCGTACTGTCCGGTTTGGCAGGAAGATTAGGATTATTACGGTTCTGGTTGTTCTCCAGCCATTCTATTGCCCGGTTATACCGTTTTTCACGCAGTTCCATATCCACTCCGGCGTTGCAGAGGTTGACGAAGTGCCATGCCGCGATATCTTTTACGAACAGCAGCAGGATAGCGTTTCGTGCGCTGCCTGTTGCGGAAAAGATAGCTTGTGTATCGTATTTGGTAAGATAACCGGATGCTTCCTCTATGGCGGCATCAATGGCAGAAAGCATAATCGCCTCATCGCCATGACTTATAGTTTCAATGTTTTCCTGGTAGATATGTGTGTACATATCTTCTGTTGTCAGGTATGCCATAATCTTAGAATCTTTTTTTGTTTGTATGTCTTTTACCGTACCAGATACTTCCCGTTTCAATCTTGGCTGAAAGCTGCTGGCACATGTAGTATCCTCCCTCCACTGCATCAGGTCCGTCAGCCGGTGACGGGAGTCCGTCATCAAACAGATTAAACTGTTCCTGAAGCCGCAACATGTGAGGATTGTCTTTTTCTTTAATATTAAAAACCAGTCTTCCGGCACGGTGCAACGGTTCAAGATTACCTTCGATGCGGGCAAACTTCTCCGGTTTCTTCCGTTCGTCCGGACTGATATTAATGTAAAATCCACGTTCTTTTCCCTTATTCAGAAAAATAGGTTTGAATACCTGCTCGTAAAACGGGTCCTGAAGGGTATTGTTCTCAATGAAGCAACGCAGCTGGGCACGCTCCTTCACATAGTCTTGGAGATAGTAGTACCAGTTCACAAATTCATCGTTGGTGACATGCTGAAGGAAACAGGTGTACACATACAGCGTACCTTCATACAGTCCGCACAGGATGTTTGCCTTGAAGGAGTTTTGTGCGGCTTTCTTGCTGACCTTGTTACTGTATGCCGGGTCGCCATAGCTGACAATGTATTTCAATTTATGTACAGGCGGACATTCTCCCCATTTAATTTCATCGAAATAATGTCCTTCAATGACAGGATTATTGAAACATTCCTTCTGACCGGCAGCCAGACTGACCTGAGCCAGTACTTCATCAACAGCTTCTTCACTGTTTTTTTCGGGCCATACCGATTTCCCACTCCGATAGTCTTCCTGAGGGTCAGGATGGTTGATGTCTACCATACGCAGGTTGATAATGTCCCAATGTCCCAGCGGCTTTTCACGGTCAGCCAGTTCACGAGCCTTGTTTCCGGCACGCACCACACAGCAGTCTTTGGCGATTATGTTGCCCGTCCAGATGGTCAGCAATGCCTCACTGATGGAACGGGTGAAGAACAAGGCATTCTCAAACCATCGCCACTTGTTGTTCAGCACTTCAATGTTCCGGCATTCCTCGTCGGTATCGTAGTCGTCCATGAGCAGCAGGTCAGGCCGCACTTCATCCAGCTTCACACCACGAGGAGATTGTCCCCATCCCATAGCCATAAACGAAGCCCGGTTTGACAGGATGAAATAGTCTTCCGTCCATTTAGTACCTCTCATGTCCCCGTAGAAGTATCGCAGACGTTCGTTTGCCTCGAACTGGGCCCGGTATACGTTGAGCAGTTTGATAGCCGCATCACTGGTAGCAGAAGCAAGGATTATCACCCGCTTGTTCTTCTTCACAATCACAAGGTATAGTACGGTCATCATTACAATGGTACTTTTTGCCAGCTCACGCGCCCACGAAAGTACCTCGTACCAGTTACCGTCGGAATGGTTTATGATACGACGAATTGCCTTCTTCTGGAAGCCGGCAAACTCATATTTGGCAAACTTATAGAAGAAGAATTTCATCCATGCTATCGGATCGGACTCCAGCTCTTTCAATTTTCGGGACTTCTCTGCATCGCTCATGGTAAAGTCCACCGCAGTCAGTGTGCGCACCTGTCGTAGGAATTCTTCCCAGTCTTCCACCAACTGTTTGTTCTTTCCGGTCAGTTTCTGTCTTGCCATATCATTTCAGTTGTGTCTTAATGAATTCGTCAAACTCAGATGAAATATCGATTGCCTTTTCCGGATTCCGGGCACGCAGCCATGTCAGGAACTTCTTGCTTACTCCGATAATGTCTGCAATGCCGAAATCGCCCTCCATTTTGGCGATGGCAGCAGACAGTTTGTTGATTGTGTCTGCCTGGGCAGATGTGGCATATTTAGTATCCGATTCGCTGATAGCCTTGTTTATCTGGGCTATCTGCATATACAGATGTCGTATCTGTTCCTCACGGGTGGAGGTGACAGCCGCACGCAGCATCTCCCAGTTCTCCTTTTCCGCCCATCTTCCTACGGTTATACGGCTTACGCCCACTTTCTGCGCAATATCCTGAAAAGTCATGCCTTCCTGCATGAACAGCAACTTTGCCCAGTCCTTTTTCTGTTGGTTTGTCAGGTTGTTTGTCATGTCCGTTCGTGTTATATTTTAAAACAAAGGTAGACAGTTCCTATGAATTGTACCAATCGGTTTGTAATGCTTTCCCTATTTATGTAACTCCTTACATTACAGAATGTAACGCTTACAACCTGATTTGCCTGATTCATTTTTTCACCCGAATTTTGCGATAAACAAGCATGAGCACAATGAACAAATCATACAAATTCACAGTACACGATGAATCGGTCAACACCTACGGCTTCCGTATGCTGACTGATGGAGCCAACCTGACGGAATTTGAGAAAAATCCCGTCATACTGTATAACCATAATGACTGGGAAACGCCAATAGGCCGTGCTGACAAGGTATATAAGGAAAATGGGACCATAGTGGCGGAAATCGTATTTGATACAGCCGACCCGAAAGCCGCTGAGATAGCCGGTAAGGTAGAGCGTGGATTTCTTCGTATGGCATCTGTAGGTGCATGGCCTCCGGAAGAGGCTACGGATGATGAATTGATGAAACTGGACGGACAGAGCGGACCGACCATTACACGCTGGACACTCCGTGAAATATCAATTTGTCCGATTGGAGCGAACCACAATGCTCTGGCCATGTACGACCGCACAACAGGCAAACGGATTGACCTGTCAGACCGGGATACGGTCATACGTCTGGCTGACAATATTAACGATGTGAATCTCAACCCTAAAAAAGAAAACAATATGAGTGTAATTACACAGTTGCTGCGCCTGTCCGACTCAGCCAGCGAACAGGCAATTGCCGAAGAATTGCGCAAGCTCATCGCGTTGCGTGATCAGTATCAGTCGGAAATAGCCGGATTGAAAACAGAAAAAAAGAATTTACAGTTAAAACTGGACACCTACGAACAAAAGGAACGTGAAACCAGGAAGGCACAGGCTGTCGCTTTGGTGGATGCAGCCGTAAAGGACGGACGAATTGATGCTTCCGGACGTGATGCATGGGTGAAAGATCTGGAGAATGATTTTGAAAATGCTTCCGTACGTCTTTCTTCCATTACCAGACGACAGACAGTAGCCACACAGGTTATTCCCGAAGGAAAGTCAGGAGCAATAACCCTGCGTGACATGACTTTCCAGGATATTCTGAAGGCTGACCGTCTGAAAGAACTGAAGCAGGACAAGGAGCTTTACCGTCAGAAATTCCGCGAAGCCTATGGGCATGAACCGGCTTAAACCGTTTTTACAAACTATTTAAAACAGACAAAACATGGCAGGATTAAACAAAGAAATCTGGCTTCCCGGAATCGAGGAGCAGTTTATTCCGGACACCTCATTTGTTGCAGAAGGTAGAAATCTCGATGCATGGACAGATAACGGTTTCCTGAACCTTCAGGAAGCGGGTGTAAATCCGGAAGTAATTGAGAACAATGAAGTATGGCCTATTCCTATTGTAAGGCGTGAAGATATTCCATACAAACTGGAGATGAAACGCTTTGATACGGAAAATACCGTACACATCAACGCTATCGAAGTGGAGGAAGCGGCTGGTAAGCGCGAAAGCGTCATCCGCGGACACCGTGTGTCTTTGCAGACTAAGTTTGCGAAGATGGCAGGATATAACTGGTCACCGGCAAAAAATACGGAAAACACTCCGGTCAATGTGATCAGCACAGGAAACAAGAGCAGCATCAACAACACGTACTATGCCTTTACTTATGAAGAACTGCTGAAACTGGATACCCAATGCAACTTGATGGATATGCCAACAGAAGGCCGAATCCTCCTGCTTCATCCGTGGCACGCAGCCGACCTTCGCAAACAGGATCTGGAAATGTACAAAAGCTTCTTCAACGGCAGCTCAATGTTTAATTTCAAGGTATATATCACCGCAATGACTCCACGCTACAATGGAGAAAACGGACAACGTGTAGCATACGGAGCTCCTGTAAACGGTACAGACGCTATTGCCTCAACCTTCTTCTATAAGGAAGCGGTAGGAGCTGCAAAGAGCAATTTCGACATGTACTACCGTCTTAATGATCCGGAATACCGTGGTGACGTTATCGGCTTTAACATGCGCGGGCTGGCACTGCCTACTACCGGAAAATACCTGGGAGCTATTGTAACTAAAAAGCATGAGTAACAAACCTTTAAAAAGATAGAACTATGAGTTATCTGAACAGTAAATCGTACCGTACATTCGATTTCTTTGCCCCGTATACAGAAGAAGGAGAACGCTGCCAGCGGATTCCTTTCCCTATTGCCGTAAACCGAAAGCCTGTAGATGAATCGAACATTATCCATGATACGAACCCGCAGGTAATGACATTCGGAAGCGATGCATCGGCAGGGAGCTATACCGTAACGACAGAAGTACAACCTGGCGCATTGCTGATAGTGAATAACGAACACACGTCAAACAAACAAACGATAGGCGGCGTAGAATGTGCCGCAAGCGATAGTACTGTACTGATGTGGACAGGAAAGAAGTATGTACAAATTTCCAATGCAGGAGTAGGAGGATAAGTCATGAAACACTTTACAATGGGTGAACTTTGTGCCAGCACAACCGCTGATGCTCATGGGATCAAGAATACACCGCCTCTTCAGGAGGCGGGTAATCTGAAAGCCCTGGCCGACAACGTGCTTGACCCGCTCCGCGAATGGTACGGAAAACCGATTACAGTCAATTCAGGGTACCGCTGTCCGCAACTGAACCGGCTGGTAGGAGGTGCGTCAGGCAGCCAGCATCTGAAAGGAGAAGCTGCCGACATTACGGCAGGAAGCAGGGAAGAGAACCGCAAGCTCTTTGAGTACATCCGTGAGAATCTGCCTTTCGACCAGCTGATTGACGAAAAGAATTTTTCGTGGGTGCATGTGTCTTACAAGCGCGGCGGAAACAACAGAAAACAGATTTTAAAACTTTAAAGCACGACAAAATGAAACGGATTATCTTATTTTTCTGCCTGTGTCTGATTACAACACTGGCTTCATTTGCACAGACCGTACTTCCGGCTGCAGAACCTGAAACATCGTTCCTTATCGACCTTGGAAGCTTTACGGGAATCGTAGCCCTGGTTTCTACCTTGGTGACACAGATTCTGAAAGTTGTTCCGGCTATTTCCGCAAGCAAGCTGGCCAAAATCGGTATATCATGCGGTGTGGGCATGGTGGTATGTATCCTTGCATGGCTTTTGCAGCTCACCCCGTTACTTACAGGCTATATCTGGTGGCAGGTGCTGATTTACGGACTGGCGGCGGGACTTAGCGGATGCGGATTCTATGATGTGATTAAGGCTATCGGGGCACTGTTTAAAAAAGAGTAGAGCATTATGGACTGGACCCTGTTACAGCCACTCATGGATTGGCTGGCTCCTGCCGGCTGGCTGGTAACTGCCATTGCCTGGTGGCGTGACAGAAAAGTATACCAGGTCCGTGCAGTGAAAGAAACCGAGGGCACTTACAAGGCTTTATATGACGACCTCAGTGCCACGGTATTGGAATTAAGCAAACAACTACGAAAACAAAACGAACGGAATATCAATCATGAAACGGCTTTACGCAAATTACATACTTGCAGGTATGCTGACCGCTGTCCTGCTATCATCTGGATGCGCCAGCAGCAGAAAGGCCAGCTCGGAAACCGTCCGCTCGGACAGCCTCCGAACGAGCGTAACCGAGCAAACAACTTACGAGCCGGTCCCGAAGAGGACGGCGACCTGCTCGGTGAGTGCGGAGCAGTGGCTGAACCTGAGTAAGCTTCCTGCCGGATTCGGGCTGAGCTATCGGAATGACGGTCTGAATATTGACATACAATCGGACGGAGAAGGTGGCGTGAACGTCACGGCTACAGCCGACAGCACAGGAAGACAAGTTACCGTGAAGCATACTGAAACGGAGCACCGGATACGCGATGAAACCACCAGCAATGAGGTGAAAGAAAGACGGCCCGGCTTACAACAGTGGATTGTAGGAACAATTATTGCGGTGCTGTTACTTTTTCTTATTTGGGAACTGATTAAAAAGTATTTAAACAAAAATCAAACTCTATAAATATTATGGCAGATACAAGCAACGGAATTATCTATGGAACCGCCGAGGTGAAATTCAAAGCTTCCGCAGGAACGGATAAAACAATCGGTTGGCTGGATGAAAACGGGATGCAGCCTGCGGGAAACGCACCTTCATTTATGGATGTGTATGCCGCTCAGGTTACCGACGGACCGGTAGATTCTATCTTGCAGAACCCAGGATCGGATGCCTTCAACATGAATCTGATTCAGCTCAAAGCGCAGAACCTGGCAGACATCTTTGGAGGAACGGCAGAAGAAGACGGCTCATATACTCCTCCTGCCAACTTCGTGGCAACAGGCGTGCTGACCATCAAGACGCATTCCGGACACAGCTTCCGTGTATTCAACGCCCGACTGAGCCGTAACGGATGGCAGAACGGTCTGAACATGCAGAATGTATTCGCGTTTGGAATCAGAGTCGATATGCTGAAACCAGCCGACGGGAAAGAAAGACGCTGGAGAATCTATCCACCGGGTGTGGTTCCTGACACATCTGACGCAACCGCTGATGCAGAAGAGTAATGAAGGCACAAGATATTGAACTGCTGGCAGGCATCTCTCTCAGTGACGGGGGAATCAGCCTGCCGCTTCATACGGTACTTCGGAAACGTCCGTTCCGCATTACGATGAAGACACCTACCACACGCAGTCTGATACGAATCAGCAAGCGTTATCTCCGGATCGGGGTGACTCCGGAAGAATATGATGCATACGACCTGGACCAGCGTATCCGGTTTGTCTTCCTGCATGGAAAGGACATCAGCCGTATTGTGGCATACGGAATTGTGAGAGGGCCTGTACTGGGAAGAGTGCTGAACCGCATAGTGGCCTGGATGCTCCGCGAACTGATGACACCCGACGAACTTGCAGCCGCCTGGCGACAGGTGCTGAACAGTACATCTACCACGTCTTTCGGGATTATTATCGCATCGGCAGCAGCTCTGAACAAGATGCAGCCCTTAGCGAGCCGGAACGAGAGCGCAAACGACAAGAGGAGTTAAAGAAGGGACATACGGAACCTTCGCATAGCCTTTTCGGCGTAGTAGGTCAGATTGCCACGGAAACAGGATGGAGCATTGACTACATTCTGGATAAGGTAAATGTAGTTACACTTCAGCTCATGATGGCAGACATGCCTCACTGGGTTTCTCCGCAGAAGCCGGACATGATGCAGCAGATCCGTGAAATGGAGGAACGGGAGAAACAAAGAAACAGTCACATACAAACAGATAACACGAACACGACAAAGGGAATGAACCCGATGGAGTTCTTTACCCATTATGCAATAAAAGATTAAGGATATGGCAGTACCTGTTGAACTTGAAATATTCATGAAAGACCTTACCAAAGCCGGACTACAGAGCGTGGGTAAGAATGTGGATGATGTGGAAAATCAGACTCTGCAACTGATATCTGCATTGAAACAGGTAATTGCCGAACAGAAACACCAGTTGGAGGTCAACAAGGCTGCGGGGCTTAGTTATACGCAGGAAGCCGCCAACATACAGGCTTTGACAGGACAGGTACGCGGACTGGAAGCGGGACTGAAGGAACTGAAGAAGACAAAGGAAGAAACCGCAAAAACGCAGACTATTGACATCGACACAGAAGCCGTTACCCGTAAGGCAAACAACCTGAAGATGCAGTTCAGTCAGGTAGCTAGAGAGCTGCCTTCACTTGCCATGGGACCGCAGATGTTTATCCTCGCTATCTCAAACAACCTTCCTATGCTGGCAGATGCCATTGCCGATGTGCGCAAACAGAACGAACTTCTGGCCGCATCCGGAAAAAAGAGTGTGCCGGTATGGAAACAGCTGGCCAGTTCTTTGTTCAGCACCCAGACAGCACTTGTGGCCGCCATTTCACTGGGTATTGTGTTTGCAAAGGATATTGCGAACTGGGTAAAAGAGCTTATCAACGGGAATAAAGCTATTGACAACAATAAGGAGGCTTTGGAAAATTATAAAAAGGCCATGCTTGATTCTCAGCAGGCAGCACAGAAAGAGATTGTGCAACTAAACTTACTATATCAGGCTGCTGTAGACAGTTCCAAAGGTATGAATGAACGCATATCAGCAGTAAAGGAGCTGAAAAAAGAATTTCCTCAATACTTCAAGAATCTTAGTGATGAAGAGGTGTTAGTGGGAAAAGCTGCTGACAAATACAATGAACTTGCCACAGCTATTATGGCTTCAGCAAAAGCGCAATCTGCAAAAGAGACACTGATTAAGAACAGTAAGGAAATACTGGATCTTGAATCAAAAATAACGGAAGAATACAAAAAACAAGAACTTAACGAGGTTAAAAGAACGGAGGCTGTAGGCAAGTTGAAGGAAGGACAAAATAGAACATTCCTTCCTGTAAGCAATGATGTAATTGATGCTGTAAACCGAGATTATGACAGATTCTTCAATCAGAGCGAAGAAAAGATTACTGAATGGAGAAAGAAAATATATGATTTGACCAAGTTTAATAAAAGCTTGGTAAACCAGGTAAACATAGAAGACCTTCTTTTCGAGTCAGATGGAGGAGATAATACAAATAAAAAAGAAAAAAACGATTATGCTTCCCAGCTGGCGGATGCACGCGTAAAAGCTCAGCAAACCACAGAGAAACTGCGTCTGCAAATCATGCAGGAAGGTATTGCCAAGCGCAAGGCACTGGCTAAACAGGAGTATGATGAACAGCTAGCTGATATTGACAAGCAGGAACAGGACACGATTGCCAAAATGGATAAGGCACGAAAGCAAGGTGACAACATCCCGCAGAGCCAGTATGATGACGTGAAAGCAGAAGCGAACGAACAAAGGCTTTTAGCGGAAAAAATATTAGCGGAAAAGATATATCAGATCAATAAAGAATATCTTGACAAAACACTGGACGCTGAAATAGAATATAACAAACAATATGGAACCTGGCAGGAAAAAAGAGAAGCTGTAGCTTTGGAGTATACAAAAAAAATAGCCTTGGCGCAGACTGAAGCCGAAAAGAAACTTTTAAAAGAAAAAGGGAAAGAAGCTGTTGCTGCCGTAGATTTTGAGGAATTTAAAGAAAACATCAATTGGGAATTAATTTTCGGTAATCTTGATCAGGTCGCAAAACAAGAGTTGCAGAAATTACGTACACAACTGGAAAAATTCCGTCAGTCTCCGGAGTATAAAAATATGGCGATTGATGAACGTAAGGTATTGGATGAAGCTTTAAATGAAATCCAGCAGAACATAATTGAGAAAGGTGGGCTATTGGGGAATTTGCCGGAACAGTTACAGATATTGGCAGATGCACAGATTGAACTGGAAAAAGCGCAGTCGGAATACAATAAATCCCTTATTTTAGGAACAGAAGCAGAGAAAGAAGCGGCTCTGAAGAAAAAAAATCAAGCTCAGGCTAATGTCATCAACGCTCAGGCTAATGTTAACGCAGCTGCTGATCAGGCTGGACAAAGATTCTCTAAAGTTACAGACTGTATGATTCGACTTAGCGAAGCTGGAAGTGACCTCTCCCAACTAGGAAGTTCTATCGGGACATTGATAGATGCGTTTTCCGATGCCGATTCGAAAATAGGTGGTATAGTAGGCTCTATTATCGGAGTTTTAGAGCAGTTGGGGAATCAGGGAATATCTGGCTTTGTTGGCGGGATATTGGAGAATGTAGCCAATTTGGCCGGACATATGTGGGATACAATTGGAAGTTTTTTTGGAGTAAAAGGACTTGGAGGTATTTTTTATGGTGCAGATTATTCAGGCTATGAACAAATGAAATCTCAATATGAAACACTTTCGGGCATTTGGGATGAGCTGATAGACAAGAAACAACAATATATCGATATCAGTTATGGAGAAGAAGCGGAAAAAGCTTATCAGGAATCAGTTAACCTGCTGAATCAGAAAATGCAGCAGGCATATGCTCTTGCTGATGCCCGTAAATCTGCCGGTAGCAGTATGGGCTCTCATAGTATTGCATATCGGCAAAACAGAGATTTGGGTGGATATGCCTCAGAATTATATAAGTATGTAAATCAGAATGGTAACTATAATGATATAACGAACGCTTTGCTGGGAGCGTCAGCCGATCAGTTACGTAATGTCCGTGATAACATGTGGGCATTTTGGGCTGGACTGGACGCTGAATTCCGTAATGCCTTGGAACAGATTATCGCCTGTGATGACCAGATTGATGATTTGGGTGAAAAAATGAATGAAGTGATGACGGGTGTTGATTTCAGCAGCTTCCAAAACAGCTTTGTAGATATGCTGAATGATCTGGATTCTACCAACCAGGATTTTGCTGACAACTTTGAAAAGTATTTGCAGAATGCAGTATTCTCATCACTTATTGCAAACAAATACAAGTCAAAGATTGAAGCTTTATACAAAGATTGGACCGAAAAAGCGGATGGCGGTTTAACTACTGATGAAGTAAATAAGCTCAGACAAGATTATCAGAATATAATAAACGATATGTTGGCAGAACGGGAGCAGATTATGAACAGTTTCGGCTGGGAAAGCTCATCCTCCGGTAGTAGCCAGTCGCCCAGCAGCGGTGCACTGACTACCATGAGTCAGGACAGCATATCTACCTTTGAGGCAATAGGAAGAAACATGCAGACGCATCTGGCCAATACAGACAAATTCGTACAGGAAATCCGTAACACACAGAAGCTGGATAGCCAGACGCTCGCAACCATAGCATCTCATACGGCATACATTGTGCTGATATATGACTTGATGGAAGACTTGAAGTTGAACGGAATACAGTTGAAATAATATGGACTTGACAGGATATCTTACAATCAACGAAACGGACGTGTGGACGGAATACGGTGCCTTCCTTGGCGAAACGGAAACAGGCGGTCACGTGAACATGGACGCTTTGCTCCGTATGCCTAAGGCGAAGGACATTACCACAGTAGACTTCCGCGAACGGAATGGGGTAGAGCTTCCTCAGAACCCGAACGTAAAGCTAAGTAGCATCGAACGTACCTTGCAGTTCTGGCTTCGCGGAAACTCCGCATCCGACCGGCTGGAGAAATACCAGCGCATGATGACGCTCATCACATCGGGTATGCTTGCAATCGCCGTGAAGAATTACCGAACCTACAATATGGTTTACCAGGATATGCCATCCGAACCGGACTGGTACGAGAGTTACGAAGGCGACCGGTTTTATGTGCTGTTCTCCGTAAAGTTTCTGGAACCGCAGCCTTCCGTTTAGAAATTGATTAAATATAGATTAAATGACGATAAAATGGAACTGAAAATATACGATAAAGCAAATAAGCTTCGACTGACAGCCAGCCCGAACACTTCTTCTTCTGTCACGGAAGAAATAGGTGGAGAATGCAGCGTATCTGCATCATTCACACACACGGAATACATTCCGCTGGATGTAGATGATTACATAGAACTGGAAGGCGTGCGTTATAAAGTAAAGTCCCGTTATCGTCCGAAACAAAAGAACACACAGACTTACGAATACAGCGTGAAGTTCTATGCGCCGATACACGATGCGGAAGACACGCTGATGCTGTTCCAGGAAGGAGGAACTACTTCTGAATTCAGTTATGACGGTGGCCCGCGCGAACACCTTCAGCTTTGGATTGATAACATGAACCGCCGTGCCGATGCAAATCTATGGAGTATCGGAACGGTAATTGTAGCCGATAATAAGACTATTGACTACCGGAATGTAAAGTGCTGGGATGCAGCCTTCGGCAGCAACGGCATCGCCGCCACATTCGAAACGGAAATGTGGGCGGACGGTTATGTGATAAATCTCTGTAAGGCTGAACGCGGCGAAATGGTAGAACTGGGATATCTTCAGGGACTTACCAACCTGGCACAGGAAGATAACGGAGAAGTGAAGTTCTTTACCCGTCTGTTCCCGCTGGGCAGTACACGCAATATTGATGCGACAAAGTACGGGTATTCCCGTCTGCAACTTCCTGACCGCTCTCTATATGTAGATAAGAACGTGGACCTGTATGGTGTGAAGGAAGAAACGGAAGAAACAGCCTTCTCAGAGATATTCCCAAAATACATTGGTACAATTTCCTCTGTGCGCTCAGAAGAAAAAGAGAATGAGGAAGGACGGAAGTACACCGTATATTATTTCAAGGACAACGGTATGAACTGGAATCCGAAAGACTACGAGATTCCGGATCTGGACTACATGTTGAAATTTCAGACAGGCGAGCTGGCAGGGCGTGGAACAGACGGCTCCTTTCAGGTCGCATGGCATGAAGACACACGGGAGTGGGAAATCATCAACGTGTATCCAGATGATACGACTCAGATTCCGGGCGGTGCAATTATCCCGCAGCCGGGCGACCAGTATATTCCCTGGAACTTCGCCATGCCGCAGGAATACATCACTGCAGCGGAACAGGAATACAAGCTGGCAGTAGATGATTTTCTGAATACTTATAGCTTTGACCCGAACAAATACACCGGAACTACTGACCGAAATTATATTGAAAAGAATAATACTACGCTCCGTATCGGATGGAACGTGCGTCTACTGTCAGAACAGTATTTCGGATCCACCGGAGGATATAAGGATACACGTATTACCAAGGTGCAGCGCAAGCTGAATGATTTGTGCCAGGCTACGATTACCTGCTCCGATGAGGTGGGTACAGGGTGGAAATCTTCTGTAGATAACTCTTTGGGTTCATTACGGTATGAGGTGGCCAAACAGGCAGAACAGAAACAGATTGATGTATTGAAGACATCAGACTCAAAGACACCATCGGACTATAATGTATTCTCTGCACTCCGTTCACGTGCAGAATTTATTTCAAAGAAGTTCAATGATACTGTAATCGGGATCCTTACCTTCTTACAAGCTGTCATATTTCGTGCTGGAGCTATATTTGGCAAGGATGGATTTGCATCTGGACTTACTGGTTATGGCGCAAAAATAGACGAAAACGGAAATGCCGAAGTAGAATCTCTTACATCAAGAAGATTCATTGAAACACCGGAATTTAGATACAACCGTGTAGATGTAAAGGTGGGTGACAAATGGCGTGCACCGGGAGCCGGTATTATAGAATCAGTAGACACGGAATCAAAGATATGTACATTGAAACTGGAAGAGGGAGAAATCGGGGCTGTAGCTGTTGGTGACATCTGTATGGGTATATTCCATTCTCTTACATCTTCTGACAATGCCACTGAAGATACGGATGACAGCCGCGGAAACCGGACGTTTGCCGGATTCTGCACCGTATACTTTACTATCACAGAAGTAATTGGAAGTCGGAACGAACAATTTAAGTATCAGATTCGACCTGTGTCCGAACACTGGAAATATTCTTTCGATCCGTTTTCGCAGATGAACTTCGTAGCTTACGGAAGCTTTACACGTGAAGATCGCCAGACATCGGTTTATGAAACGCGTACCTATACACGCCATTTATGGAAACAGAACACTTGGGAAATTGGTGTTGCAAACATTGCAAAGCAGTCGGGTGATCTGAGTAACCTGAACGTCTTTGGTCTGAATATGGAAGGTTATTCCGAGTACACCAACTCCGTTTACTTCACTGGGACCGTTACTCAGATAAAACCTGATGGTACGCCCGTCATTACAGCGAATGATCGTGGTGCGTGGCCTCCTGAAGACAATCATGCCGATTATTACGACCGCTTTTCTTACGATGGTTGCTTATGGCTTTGTGTTAACGAAAATGGAACGGACACAGCACCCTCTAAAGACAATCCCAACTGGCTGCTTCAGGTAGATAAGGGTAGTCAAGGCAATCAGGGAGAAGGCTTTACTTTGCTTGGTCCGTGGTATGATGGATTAGTTGTACCTAAACTGGGTGTAGTAACTATGGGTGGAAGTTCTTTTGCTGCTAAAGTTGCGACCAGCAATCCGCCTATATGGACATTAAAAGATAATGCCGGCAATCGCCTGAAAAGTGAATCCGGTTATCTTCTTACCGGAGAAATTAATACAGCTGAATATGACATACTAGCCGAGAAAGGAGAACAGGGACAGAAAGGGCTTGATGGCTTGCAGGGAGAAAAAGGTGAGCAGGGTATTCCGGGTGAAAAGGGAGCTGACGGTAAGACTTCTTATTTCCATCTTAAGTACTCAGAAAATCCTGATGGCAATCCGATGACGGAAACACCTTCGACCTATATAGGTACTTATGTCGACTTTGAACAGGCAGACAGCGATGACTACACAAAATATGCCTGGGCAAGATTTAAAGGACTACAAGGAGAAAAGGGCGATCAGGGAATACCTGGTTATAATGGTGTTGACGGCAAGACTTATTATCTGCATATTAAATATTCTAACGATGGAGGTAATACATTTACAAGTAACAACGGTGAAGATGCAGGTGATTACATCGGTCAGTATGTCGATACAAATTCGGCAGACAGCAATAAACCATCAGATTACAAGTGGGCTAAGATTAAGGGAGATAAAGGTGATAAGGGCGATGGCTATACCCAGATGGGGCAATGGTACGATGGTATGGTTGTTCCCAAAATGGGGGTTGTTACAATGGGTGGTAGTTCTTACGTGGCTAAAAACGCGACTAGTAATCCGCCTATGTGGACGCTGAAAGATGCGCAAGGCAATCGCCTGAAAACAGAATCCGGTTATCTTCTTACTGGTGAAATTAACACGTCTGAATACGATGTTCTTGCCGAAAAAGGCGATCAGGGTGACAAGGGAGATAAAGGCGACCAGGGAGAAAAAGGTGAAACTGGAGAAACTGGCGCACAAGGCAGGCAGGGTCTTGATGGCTGTATAATTCGTGATTCGGAGTGGGCTATCGGCACTGAATACCGGAATGACAGTAACATTACCGACGGGAGTCTGGACGTTCGATATATAGATGTAGTACTCGTAGCCAATGAAGCAACGGAAACGGGATGGGACGCATATAAATGCCTGAAAACACATGTTTCATCGGAAAGTATTACATATACGAATACGAGTTACTGGGAGAAGTTCGGAGCTAACGTCGGAGCCATCTTCACCTCGCTCATTGTGGCCAAGAATGCGAAGATTAAATTCCTTTCCGGGAACCAGCTGACTATACAGAAATCAGACGGAACCGTCACTGCAGGGCTGAGCGGTTCGGATGAGGGAGAAAAGGTAAGGTTCTGGGCTGGATCGGAAACGCCGGATAATGCGCCTTATAAAGTGGATGAGACAGGAAGGTTTACGGCTGAAGAAGGTATATTTAAAGGATTCATACAGAAGAAGATGGTTACCATAACATCATCTAATATAAGTGAATATATTAAGCAAAATACAGCTGGCAATTACTGTATTGATTTGTATAGTGCTGGTAACCTTATATACCTTGAAGAAAACCCCGATGCTATAATATATTTACCACAGAGAATAAGTGGACGTGATTTGTCTTTTGATGGTGATGTAAGAGGTCTGTTAGGCGAACATATTACAATCTACAATGCAACCAGTTCCGAGTTTAGAGTTTCAGGAGTCTTTTTCAACAATGACCCAGATAGCTCAGTCGGATCTATAATAATAAAACCTGGATATGGAGTTTTTTTAACTTGTGATATAAGTGCTGACCTGGTTAGCATAACCAGCAGTCCGACAGAAATAATTTCATGGCGACATAAAATTTTTAAAATAATGTAATATGAAGAAGATTTTCTATAACAGTTGGATAGCTCGTACGTTTCTTTTGGCAAAATACGATACTATCACATTAGCAGCATGGGTATGTACAAAGTATAACAGTAAGAATGACATGCCTCAATGTAAGAGAAATCATGAATGCACCCATGCCCGGCAGTGGATAGAAATGTTTATTGGTTCATGGGTATTTATATGGGCTGCTCAAGTTATATATGATATTTCTGAATGGTGGTATTTACTTTCTTTCTTCTCTTTCTATATATGGTATGTTGTAGAATGGTTAATAAAGCTCTGCTTCTATGGTAGCAAAGCATATAGGAACATCAGCTTTGAACGTGAAGCATATAGCAATCAGAATAACGAAACATACCTTGAGAACAGTGGGTATTTTGAATGGGTTAAATATTTATTTTCATGATTATACAAGCAGGAAACGGCTGCCTTCTTACTCAGAGTGAGGATGTAGCATTTAAAGAAAGACGTTTTGAAAAAACAGTTTTAGTATCATCCATTCAGGAGGCTACATCATGGAAGGAAATTCCCGAATCAGAAAAGGCTCAGATGGAAGCCGAAAACAGCATCTACGAGCCGGAAGAGGTAGATTATAACTATCTGAAAAAGGTTTCTACTCTGAGAGAAACTATTTCAAGCAGAATTAATGAATCTTTTTTTACAGTAGAACAGGCTTTGGAAATGAAAGCATATTTCCCATTGTGGACTGACCTGGTAGGACAAGAAGCAAACATAGGCTTTCGCTTTCAATACGGTGAGCTGCTGTATGAGGTTATAAAGCCACATACGTTTTCTGAAGAATGGAAACCTGATAGCGGGACAGAAAGTCTATACAAAGTAGTACAAAATGAAGCGAGCGGTTCTATTGACGATCCGATTACGTGGAAATATAACATGGAACTGTTCGAAGGACTGTATTACATAGACAAAGATATTCTATATAATTGATTATACAAATAAAATGAAAATTCTTGCAATTGATACTTCATCAAAGAACTGCTCAGTTTCTATTGTAGAAGTTCAAGAAAATAAAAAATTTAATATATTAGATGAAATAAAAGAATTGGAATGGACTAATAAAGCACAGTTCACTTTAAGTATAGCTGTTTCAAACGAAGGTAGCTCTAACTACGAAAAATACAAATCCGCACAAGCAGGCCTAGATATCGTATTGGGACGTGGAGGAGACCAGGCAGTTGTAAGAGAAAATGGAAAATATGTATTCTTTGGCGGAAGAGCACAAGAAGTAGAAAAAAGAACTAAGGTGAAAGCTAGAACAGTAGCACATGCCTTAAAAGAACTAATACTTGAAGCGGAAAATGTAATGGTAATGGGACATTCTAACTCAGATATGGACTGCATAGGTTCAAGTATGGGAATATATAGATTAGCAAGGTCATTAGGAAAAAATGCATATATAGTAAACAATTCTTATGGAATTGGTTTAGAAAACTTTATGGAAAAAGCAAAAGAAGATGACGAGTACAAAAATGTAATTATAAACAAAAGTGAAGCATTAGCTAAAATAAGCCCAGAAACATTGCTAATTGTTGTGGATACAAGTAAGAAAAACTATGTGGAAATTCCAGAATTATTAGAAGAAACAGAAAAAATAGTAGTTATAGACCATCATAGAAGAAGTACAGAATATATAGAAGATGCAACACTTATGTTCCATGAGGTTTATGCATCTTCAGCAGCAGAACTTGTTACAGAAATATTGGAATATTCACAAGAAAAAATTGAGTTAACAGAGTTAGAAGCAGAGGCACTTTATGCGGGAATTATGATGGATACCAAGAATTTTACTTTTAAAACAGGTGTAAGAACATTTGAAGCAGCAGCATATTTGAGAAAGTATGGAATAGATACAATTAAGGTGAAAAAATGGTTCCAAAGTGACTTAGCAACATACAATAAAATTTCTAAAATAGTAGAAAAGGCAGAGGTTTTAGAACATTCAATAGCAATTTCTATTTATGATGAACAAGACAAAGATGCAAACATAATATGTGCAAAGGCGGCAGATGAACTACTCACAATAAGTAATATAGTTGCATCATTTGTAATTGGAATGATGGGAGACAGAGTCTGCATAAGTGGACGTTCAATAGGAGATATAAATGTTCAATTAATACTAGAAAAACTGGGTGGCGGAGGACACATAACCTTAGCCGGAGCCCAAGTAGATGGAATGACAACAGAAGAAGTAAAAACAGAGCTTATAAATAGAATAAATGAATATTTTAGTGAAATGTCAAGTTAAGAGGAATAATAAAAAAGAGGGCAATACAACTGGTATTTGCCCTCTTAAATTGCAAAGAAAATGTTGCAGTTTCACATTATTCGGTAATGATATATATCATCATTCCTTTTTGGTGCCGTCGAACCAATAGAGTTCACCTGAATACCGGCAATATAAATCGCCGTTGGTCAGTTCTTCAAGATCGCCATTATCAATAGCTTCCTTGATTACATCGTCGCTGATGTTTCCGTCGTCGTCAACATCATAAGTGCTACTCATTTTCCAACTTGCCATAAATGGTACCTCCTTTCATAAAAATAAATTTTAGAAGTGAGAATACCGAATAATGTGTAGTTACAACAGCAAGATAAGCGTGTAACTGCATAGAGTATATAATACGTTTAGCTAAAAGTCAATATTAATATATAAAAAATGCACAAAAAATCTATTGATTGGAGAAAATAAATAAGTTATAATAAAAATATAGATTAAGTAAATTAGGAATTAAACTTTATTCAAAAATTTTAATCCAAGGCAACAATAAAGAGAGGAATGATTATATGAAGGTAATTTTATTAGACAATATAAAGGGCGTAGGGAAAAAAGATGAAATAATAAATGCAAGTGATGGATATGCAAGAAATTTCATTCTGGCAAAGAAGCTGGGACTGGAGGCTACATCCAAGAATATGAATGATCTGAAGCTGCAAAAGGCTCATGAAGATAAGCTGGCAGCAGAGCGTCTGGCAGAAGCAAAGGCATTTGCAGAGGATCTGAAGAAAGTAGAAGTAACATTATCCATCAAGACCGGAGAGGGCGGAAAGCTGTTTGGTTCCATCTCTTCCAAAGAGATCGCACAGGCAGCAAAAGAGCAGCTCAACCTGGATATTGATAAGAAAAAACTGGTACTGCCAAATCCAATCAAAGCTGTCGGAACGACGCTGGTACCGATCAAACTGCACCCACAGGTGACCGGAGAACTGAAAGTTGTAGTCAGAGAAGCATAGGAGAACAGATATCATGGAGGAAGCGCTGATCAAACGAGTCATGCCGCATGACGAGGAGGCGGAAAGCTCGGTTATCGGAGCCATGCTGATCGACAATGAAGCAATCATGGTTGCCTCCGAGCTGATCACGGGGGAGGACTTCTATCAGAAGCAGATGGGAGTCGTCTATGATACCATGGTGGAGCTCTATAATGCGGGAAAACCGGTGGAGCCGGTGATCCTGCATACCAGCCT
>ERZ779865.402-NODE-402-length-38612-cov-4.455300_pt1 | contig 38612 bp, 40 predicted proteins | sample MGYA00433088_ERZ779865 | MGnify/ENA primary metagenome ERZ779865 (study PRJEB29588, sample SAMEA2151703) | human gut metagenome | biome: human gut; feature: human-associated habitat; material: faeces | place: Denmark | collected 2008/2010 ... | reverse complement strand
TTTAGCAATATTTATTTATATTCCATAAATATCTACCCTACTATATTTTCGACTCTTTAAATTATCGGTATTCATAGCATATATGATACTTAAAGTGATGTTACGTCTATGCCACACACTTGATTTACTCGTACTAGATAAATTAATATGAACGCGTGTGTCATAGACGGACATCTCAACTCAAATGAATATTTAGTGAACATTCATAAAATTATAAGACAAAAATCATTTACAACTTACTTTAAAATATCCGAAAAATCAAATGTTGCAAAATAATCCTTTGGTGTTTCAGCACGTCTTATCATCTGAACACTTCCGTCTTCCTTAAGTAATAATTCTGCTGATTTTAATTTACCATTGTAATTATATCCCATTGCAAAACCATGAGCACCTGTATCATGAATAACAAGGAAATCGCCCATATCAATCTTTGGTAACATTCTATCAATTGCAAATTTATCATTGTTTTCACAAAGCGAACCTGTGATATCATATTTGTGGTCGCAAGGCTCATTCTCTTTGCCCATTACAGTAATATGATGATATGCTCCATACATTGCAGGTCTCATAAGGTTAACAGCACAAGCATCTACACCAATATATTCTTTATGCGTATGTTTCTCATGAATTGCTTTTGTAACAAGGCAACCATAAGGTCCTAACATATATCTTCCTAATTCTGTATAAATAGCTACATCTATACCTGCAGGAACTAAAATTTCATCATATGCCTTCTTTACGCCCTCAGATATTTTATAAATGTCATTTGGTTCCTGGTCTGGTGTATATGGTATACCAACGCCACCTGATAAATTAACAAACGAAATCTGTACACCTGTTTTCTCCTTAATTTCTACTACTGTCTCAAACAAGATTTTCGCAAGTGTTGGATAATATTCATTCGTTACAGTGTTACTTGCAAGGAATGAATGAATACCGAATCTCTTGGCACCCATTTCTTTTAATCTCTTATATCCCTCTATTATCTGTGGTTTTGTAAAGCCGTATTTTGCATCGCCCGGATTATCCATAATTGATGTACTTATCTTAAATACTCCACCCGGATTAAATCTACAGCAGATTGTTTCAGGTATACCACATATATTATTTAAGAAATCAATATGTGTTATATCATCAAGGTTAATCTGTGCATCTAATTTTCTTGCAAGTGCAAATTCTTCAGCAGGTGTATCATTTGATGAAAACATTATATCATCGCCTCTGAAGCCTAATTTTTCAGACATCATAAGTTCTGTAAGTGATGAACAGTCAACACCGCAACCACATTCCTGTAATATTTTGATAATATATGGATTAGGAGTTGCTTTAACTGCGAAATATTCTCTAAATCCTTTATTCCAAGAAAAAGCATCTTTCAAACGAAGTGCATTTTCTCTTATACCTTTTTCGTCGTATAAATGATAAGGTGTCTTGTATGTCTTATCGATTTCTTTAAGCTGTTCAAGTGTTACAAAAGGTTTCTTTTCCATATTTTTTTCTCCATTCTGCTATTATTTGTCTGCTATTTTATATGTTCATGTGTAAACAGATGGTCCTGACAATATTCATGATTACCTGCACATTTTGAGCAATATCTGAATGATAATTCAGGATAATCAGTACTTGTTCTTCCACAAATATCGCATTTGTGAACAGATGCCTGTGACCTTGAATGTACGACCTGTTTACGATATGAATTTCTTCTATGAATCTCTTTAGGCGATACGCGTTTGTAATTTCTTGTCATAAAAAAGAATACCACGAAGTTCAAAAGAGATACGAGTGCCGCCACTGCAATCTGTGGTAACGGTACTATTCCAAGGTTAAGCAATACTTTCAATAAGCTAAGCTGTGTTGTCGCTGGTAAATATTTAATAAAGAAACCAAAGAATATGGTTGCTCCAAAGTATACACCATCTATTATTGCTAACCACTTTATCTTTATCGGAAGTATGAAGAACAATAAAAGCTCCATATCCGGATAAACACTTGCAAATGCAAAGAAAAGCGACATATTAAGATAATAAGTTGTAAGTGGCCAGGAAATGCCCCAGATAAAATAAATTATAAATGCCGCAATTATATGGAATATTACTCCCATAAAAAAATATACATTAAACTTAAACGCACCCCATACTCTCTCTAAATTAGTGCCAAGTACATAATACAGATAGAGTGAGAAAATCATGAATAAATATGATGTGTCCTGCGGCGGCATAATTATAAATGTTACAAGTCTCCAGACTTCTCCATGCAGCACATCTCCAATATTCAAGGCTAAGATGTCATTATAGAAATCCTGATTGATTATCTCTATTGCCCAACCGATAATGTACAGAACAATAATATATTTCATTAGATTTCTGATAGCATATTTTCCATATTTTCGTTCTAATTTATCAAAAAATTTCAAGTCACAATCTCCTTTTCACACTATAATCAACTATTATAGTTATATAATAATTATTTGTCAAATATTTTGAGTTTCCGCTATATACTGTATATATGGATTTTCTTTCAATTATTTTTATATTTAATACCTGATTTATTTATAATGTTTTTAGTTGAAATTTGTAGAAATATAGTTTATAATTTTTCAGGCTAGTTAATGCATATTTTAATAGGAAACAATTTTTATTTTTCCTTATAGATAAATTTTATAATGAACATCCATCGTATTTCCTGTTTTATCATTAACAACGCTTTTATTGTATTGATATAGATAAATTTTATCTTTAACGCATTTATCCATAAATATACATAACCAGACCGTTAAATAATAATTTTAGAATTATTATGTGATTATAATCGAAATGAAAATAAATGAGGTGCTTTATGAGCGAATTATATTCTTTAGGTATCGACATTGGCTCTACTACTGTCAAAATTGCCGTACTTAATTCTAAAAACGAAATTATCTTCTCTGATTATGAGAGACATTTTGCAAACATTCAGGACACACTTGCTAAATTACTTTCGAAATGCAAAGAAATTACTGGCGAAATAGAAGTGCATCCAATGATTACAGGTTCTGGTGGACTTACACTTTCAAAACACCTTAATATTCCATTTGTACAGGAAGTTGTAGCTGTTTCTACAGCCTTAAATGACTATGCTCCACAGACAGATGTAGCTATTGAGCTCGGTGGAGAAGATGCTAAAATCATCTATTTCACTGGTGGTGTTGAGCAGAGAATGAATGGTATATGTGCCGGTGGAACAGGTTCATTCATTGATCAGATGGCATCATTATTACAGACTGATGCTACGGGATTAAATGAATATGCCAAGGATTATAAAGCAATTTATCCTATTGCTGCACGTTGTGGTGTATTTGCAAAGACTGATATCCAGCCTCTTATAAATGAAGGTGCTACAAAGGAAGATTTATCAGCATCAATATTCCAGGCTGTTGTTAACCAGACAATCAGTGGTCTTGCATGTGGTAAACCAATTAGAGGAAATGTTGCATTTCTTGGTGGTCCTCTTCACTTCTTATCAGAGCTTCGTGCTGCATTTATAAGAACATTGAATCTTACAGATGAACACATTATTGCACCTGAACATTCGCATCTATTTGCTGCAACAGGTGCTGCATTAAATTATAAAGAGAATATGTCCGTTTCACTTACCGAAATGATTGAGAAACTATCTAACGGCATTAAGATGGAATTCGAAATCAAACGTATGGATCCTCTTTTTGCTTCCCATGAAGAATATGATGAATTTGTAAAACGTCATAATGAACATAAAGTTGCATCTATGGACCTTAAAGACTATGAAGGTGACTGCTTCTTAGGTGTCGATGCAGGTTCAACTACAACTAAAGTTGCCTTAGTCGGCGAGGACGGAACTTTATTGTATTCATTTTACAGTAATAACAATGGAAGTCCGCTTGCGACAACTATTAAGGCAATTAAGGAAATCTACAGTATTATTCCTGATAGTGCTAAAATCGTATATTCCTGTTCAACAGGTTATGGTGAAGCATTGATTAAAGCTGCACTTATGCTTGATGAGGGCGAAGTTGAAACTGTTTCCCACTTCTATGCCGCATCATTCTTTGAACCAGATGTTGACTGTATATTAGATATCGGTGGACAGGATATGAAATGTATCAGAATCAAGAATAAGACTGTTGACAGTGTTCAGCTTAACGAAGCTTGTTCTTCAGGTTGTGGTTCATTCATTGAAACATTTGCAAAATCTCTTAATTACAGTGTAATTGACTTTGCAAAAGAGGCATTATTTGCAAAGAACCCAGTTGACTTAGGTACAAGATGTACAGTATTTATGAATTCCAATGTTAAACAGGCACAGAAAGAAGGTTCTGAAGTTTCAGATATCTCTGCCGGTCTTGCATATTCAGTTATAAAGAATGCTCTTTACAAAGTTATTAAAATTACTGATCCTAAGGATTTAGGAAGTAAAGTCGTAGTTCAGGGTGGTACATTCTATAATGATGCCGTCCTTAGAAGTTTTGAAAAGATTTCAGGCTGTAATGCCGTAAGGCCTGACATTGCAGGTATTATGGGTGCTTTCGGTGCTGCTTTGGTTGCCCGCGAAAGATATGATGAATCTAAAGAAACTACAATGTTATCAATCAATAAGATTAATTCATTAGAATACTCTACTTCTATGGCTCGTTGTAAAGGATGTACTAACAGTTGTCTCCTTACAATTAATAAATTCACAGGCGGACGACAGTTTATAACAGGTAACAGATGTGAACGTGGTATAGGCAAACAGAAAAACAAAGAAAATATTCCTAACCTCTTCGAATATAAACTTAATAAGATATTTAATTATGAATCACTTACATCAGATGAAGCTCCAAGAGGAACCGTCGGTATACCAAGAGTCTTAAATATGTATGAAAACTATCCTTTCTGGGCTGTTTTCTTTAAGAAATTAGGATATCAGGTCGTATTATCACCTAGCTCAAACAGAAAGATTTATGAATTAGGTATCGAATCAATTCCAAGTGAATCTGAATGTTATCCTGCCAAATTAGCACATGGACATGTAACATGGCTTATAAAACATGGTGTTGATTTCATCTTCTATCCTTGTATACCATACGAGCGAAATGAGACACCTGATGCTAATAACCACTACAATTGCCCTATTGTAACTTCTTATGCCGAAAATATCAAAAATAACGTTGAAGAAATCGTTAATAAAGAAGTTAAATTTATGAATCCATTTATGGCAATGACTAATAAAGATGTATTATCAAAACAATTAGTTAAGGTTTTCAAAAATGAACTTAATATACCTGCTAACGAAGTAACTGAGGCCGTTAACGCAGGCTGGGCTGAATTAGAAAATGTGCATGCTGACATTGAACGTAAGGGTGAAGAAGTTCTTAAATATATGAAAGACAATAATAAGCGAGGTATTGTATTAGCAGGCAGACCTTACCATATTGACCCTGAAATTAACCATGGTATTCCTGAATTAATTAATTCATATGGAATTGCCGTACTTACAGAAGATTCTGTATCTCATCTTGCTGAGGTTGAACGACCACTTATTGTAATGGACCAGTGGATGTACCATTCAAGATTATATAGAGCCGCTAACTTCGTTAAGACTCAGGATAACCTTGATTTAATTCAGCTTAACTCATTTGGTTGTGGTCTTGATGCCGTAACAACAGACCAGGTAAATGATATTTTAACAAAATCAGGTAAAATTTATACTGTATTGAAAATCGATGAAGTAAATAACTTAGGTGCTGCAAGAATCAGAATACGTTCACTTCTCTCTGCTATCCGCGTAAGAGAGAAATTAAACGAAAAGCGAACAATCGTTCCTGCTAATATAAATCGTGTAGAATTCACAAAAGAAATGAAAGAGAATTATACAATTCTTTGTCCACAGATGTCTCCTATTCATTTTGAATTAGTTGAAACTGCATTTAAAACCTGTGGTTATAATATCGTAGTTCTCCAGAATGATAACAGAACAGCTGTTGATACCGGACTTAAATTTGTTAACAATGATGCCTGCTATCCATCATTAATCGTAGTCGGACAGATTATGGATGCACTTCTTTCAGGCAAATATGACCTTAATAAAACAGCAGTTGTAATGTCACAGACTGGTGGTGGTTGTCGTGCCAGCAACTATGTAGGATTTATCAGAAGAGCTCTTGAGAAAGCCGGAATGGCACAGATTCCTGTTGTGTCAATCAGTGCTCAGGGCTTAGAGCATAATGAAGGCTTTAAGATAACTCCTAAATTATTATTCAAAGCACTTCAGGCTGTTGTATATGGCGATATATTTATGAGAGTCTTATACAGAATGAGACCATATGAAATTGAACCTGGTTCTGCTAATGAATTACATAGAAAATGGAGAGATAAATGTAATGCAGACCTCGCAAAACCTGGTATTAATAATTCGACATTTAAGAAGAATATAAAGGGAATCATAAAAGATTTCGATAACCTTCCAATACATGAAGATATAGTTAAACCTAGAGTTGGTGTCGTAGGCGAAATCTTAGTTAAATTTCTCCCTATGGCTAACAACCATATAGTTGACCTGTTAGAAAAAGAGGGCGCCGAAGCAGTTATGCCTGACTTATTAGACTTCTTATTATACAGCTTCTACAACTGTAATTTCAAAGTTGAGAATCTCGGTATGAAGAAATCAACCGCAAGACTTACTAATCTTGGAATCAGTGCATTAGAACACGTTCGTAAGCCTGCTGTTGAAGAATTCAAGAAGAGTAAGCATTTTACACCACCATCACATATAGAAGATATAGCAAATATGGCTAAGGATATTGCATCTCTCGGCAACCAGACCGGTGAGGGTTGGTTCCTTACAGGCGAAATGCTTGAATTAATACATAGTGGTGTTCCAAATATTGTATGTGCCCAGCCATTTGCCTGCCTTCCTAACCATATAGTTGGTAAAGGTGTAATTAAAGAACTTAGAAGACAGCATCCTGAATCAAATATTGTAGCTGTTGACTATGATCCAGGTGCAAGTGAAGTTAACCAGTTGAACAGAATTAAACTTATGCTTGCAACTGCACAAAAGAATCTTAAAGCTAAGAAATAGAATTTCAAAAGAGCTATAAACCTACATTGGATGTATCAAATATGTACCAACTTCAAATCATTGGATTCTAATCAAACTGCTTGTAGTTGGTACAAAGAAATGTAAGTTTATAGCTCTTTAATATTATAACCTTTTCATATTATCGATATTACAAGTGCAAATAATTTTTAGATATTTTCAATCTGCCAGTCGATTGGTGTTTCGCCATGAGCAGTTAAGAATTCATTAGCCTTACTAAAATGTCTGCATCCAAAGAAACCTCTATATGCTGATAGCGGACTTGGGTGTGGTGCTTTTAGTATAAGATGATTACTGTTCGTTAACATCACTTCTTTTGCCTGTGCCGGCTTTCCCCATAACATAAATACGAGTGGTCTGTCAGATTTATTAAGTGCTTCAATTGCCGCATTCGTAAATTCTTCCCAGCCAATTCTGCTATGTGACATAGCTCCGTGAGCTCTTACTGTAAGAATTGTATTTAATAATAATACTCCCTGTTCTGCCCATTTAACAAGATATCCATTATTAGGAATATATGTTCCTACATCATTATGAAGTTCTTTGTATATATTTACTAATGATGGTGGTATGTCTATGCCTGGTTTTACTGAAAAACTTAAGCCATGTGCCTGTCCCGGTTCATGATATGGATCCTGACCAAGTATGACTACTTTTACTTTATTATATGGTGTTAAATGAAATGCATTAAATATATCATCTGAATTAGGATATACCACACATTTCGAATATTCCTCTTTAATTTTTTCAAATAGTTTTTTATAATAAGCCTTACTAAATTCCGGCCTTAACTGTTCTAACCAATCATTACTTATTGCTGACATATCTAACAGGAACTCCTTTACCATATAAATAGTTTTTTAATTCCATTATCTCAAGCTCTTTATAATGGAATAATGAAGCTGCTAATGCTGCATCTGCTTTTCCATCAGTAAGTGCTTCATAAAAATGCTCTTTTGTACCAGCACCACCCGATGCTATGACAGGTATCGAAACATTTTCTGCTATGCTTCTAGTGAGTTCTATGTCATATCCGTTTTTAGTTCCATCACAATCCATACTTGTAAGCAAGATTTCTCCGGCACCTAATTTATTAACTTTCATAGCCCATTCAACAGCATCAATACCTGTATCAATTCTGCCGCCATTTTTATAAATATTCCAGCCACTTCCATCAGCTCTGCGTTTTGCGTCAATTGCAACTACCACACACTGACTTCCGAACTTATCTGCAGCATCACTTATAAGCTTTGGTGTATTTATGGCTGCCGAATTAATAGCTATCTTATCAGCGCCCTCACGTAATAATTCTTTGAAATTATCAACTGTTCTGATACCACCACCTACAGTAAAAGGAATAAATACCTTTTCTGCTACTTTTCTTACCATATCAACTACTGTTTCTCTATTATCAGAAGATGCCGTTATATCAAGGAATACTACTTCATCTGCACCGGCTTTATCATATGCAGCAGCTACTTCGACAGGATCTCCGGCATCCCTTAGATTAACGAAATTAATTCCTTTGACAACTCTGTTATTATTAACATCTAAACATGGAATAATTCTCTTTGTATGCATATCTTCCTCCTAAATCTCTGCAAAATTCTTAAGTATCTTCAAACCAACTTCGCCACTTTTTTCAGGGTGGAACTGGCATGCAAATATATTGTCCTTTTCAACTGAAACATCTAAGATTGTACTATATTCAGTAACAGCTTTCACAATACTTGTATCAGCTGCTTTAAGATAATATGAATGTACAAAATAAACATATTCATCATCATCAATATTCTTAAACAATCTTCCATTATTCATAAGATGTAATGAATTCCAGCCTATATGAGGAATCTTTAAATTAGGGGCATCAGGTATTCTAAGAATGTTACCCTTAAGTATTCCAAGTCCTGAAACTCCCTTAGATTCATCACTTCTCTCAAATAACAACTGAAGTCCTAAACATATTCCAAGAAAAGGTGTCCTTTTATCTATTACATCATTTATGGTATTAACCAAATCATATTTCTTTAATTTACTCATTGCATCACCGAAGCTTCCAACTCCCGGTAAAATAACCTTGTCAGCCTCTAAAATCTCATCTTTGTCTCTTGAGATTATTGCATCTTCGCCGATGAATTTAAGTGCTTTTTCAACACTCTTCAGGTTGCCTGCATCATAGTCTATAATTGCTATCATTCTTGTTCGTCTCCATTCTTAACTTGGTTTTTTTTCTTTTATTTAAGCCATTTTCAAGTTTAACATTGTTACATTTCATTAGTTTTTATTACACTGCATTACACCTTATTAGTGTGTTTAATTCGTAAATAATTCGTACGAAAAAAAATTACGAATTATACGAAACCATTTTACCAACTAATGTATTTATTTCAGTCAACTGTTGTTCTCCTGGTTTAGCATTAACATAATTATTCATTGTTGTAATTATATTTCCATGCCCTAGAATATATTGTAAGGTTTTGGGCGACAATCCTTGCATATTAGTAGCAAATGTGTGCCTACATATGTGCGGTTCAAATTTACGAATGGGTTTTTCCGGATTCGCATTATTAAACCTTTTAATACAATTTTGTAAATATTCTTCAACGTGAGAACGAACTATTGTTTTTCTACTTCGAGTAGCAAGAAACACAAAACCTTCATATGAATTACCTTCTTCATCATAGCATACAGGTTCAATATCACCTTTTAAATATCGATGATTTAATACATTTTTAAAGCTTTCAAACACATTATCGGTCATAGGAATATACCTTACTCCATTAGATGTTTTGGGTTTTCTAACAATATGATTATGATTTAAACATAAAAGTTGTTTATTAACACTTATCATACGTTTTTCAAAATCCAAATCGTCAAGTGTTAAACCACATAATTCGGATACTCTTAATCCTGTCCAAAACAATATATTGAACATATCGTAACAATGTCTACTATGTGAATCATTTAAACAAAATTCCAAAAATCGATTCATGTCTTTTATTGATAATGCTTCCATCTTCTTACTATCACCCTTATCGGTTGTTATTCGTCTAAAAGGATTTTTAACGATATAATCATAATCGATTGCATATTCGAATGTTCTCTTAATTAAACTTATTTGTGTTAGAATAGATGAACCCTTATATTTCTTTTTCATATCAAAAAGCCAATCTTCGCAATGTTCTGGTTTTATTTTTCCTATTTCCATATGACCGATTCTATATTCTTTTAAAGTATTTATTGTTACATTATAACCAATTTTAGTATTAGGACTTAGTTCCTTCCTATTATATAGATTATCCAAATATCTATTTACAACCTCTAACAAGGTTAGTTTAGAACCATCTATATCTATGTTATTGTTTAATTGGACTTGCAGTTCCGCCTCCTTCTCTCGTAAACTTTTTCCTGATTTTTTTCCTTTTGGTAACTGGTCAGTTGATTCAAGCCTATAAGAACTAATTACACGACTTCGTCCTAATACATCTTTATACCGATATTCATATCGCTTAGTCTTTGGATTGTAATATTCGTTTGTATGTAAGGTTTTTCTTGTAGGTTTATTTTTATCTACCATTTTTCTATTTGCCATATTCTCAGCCCTCCATTAAAAAGCGCCTTGAATGCATATGTAAATAATATCACATCAAAGGCACATTGTCGACATTTTAAATTTGTTCAACTTGATTTACGAATTTTTCGAATTGTTGTCTCTTTATTTTTATAACTCTTCCGACCATTAAATGATATTTACAATCATAATCTTCACGGATTATATTCCTTAATCTGTGCTGACCTATACCAAATAAACGAGACGTTTCTTTAATAGATAATAACTTTTTTTCTTCCATATGATTTCACCTCCAATCTGAGGTAATCATAAACAAATTGATTGTAACCTACGTACTGAAAAAAAATAAGAGGGAATGCTATTCACACGCCCTCTTAAATATATATGTTTTATTTATTTGTATTTTCTTTATTGTACTGTGACGTACTAATTCCAAGTATCACGCCTAAAAAAGTATCAATCGCTGTAACAGTTCCAACAACCTGTTCACCATATGGTAATCCCCATATACTCGCCAGTGCAAAATATAAGGTTCCAAGTGCTGGTAGAAAATACATAGCAATCCATTTTAATATATCATAAGATTTATTATTCAACTTCATTGCTATCATCCTCCTTATTTTGAATAAATTTATGTATTGGAAGTTTATCGACCTCCTGCATAATTCTTTTAGCAGAGCCGTTACCTCCCAATTTTTCATATGGTTCAAAAAGATATACTTTCAAATTTTCATATTCTTCCTGGGTAATATAACCTCTCTCGATATATGACATACCGAGATACATAATCCTATCGTGAGCCAAACCAACAAGCATCGCCGTCTTTACATCTTTGTTTTCTGTTCGTTTTGATAAATACGCCCATAGTCCAGAAGACGCAAGTACCGAACTAAAAATTGTAATTATAATTTGAAACCAAGGCTCCATAATTCCTCCTTTTTATGCAATTCAACCGAAAATGTGATAGCCTCAAATTTTGATTCTGTACGATCACTATCTAAAACACTCATTATTCGTAGTCTTTCCCTGTAATTTCCTTATACTCTTCTGCGGTAATCCAGCGACCAACTGCTAAGCGTACTCTACGCTCATCCCAGAGCTTATCATCATAATAGTCTTTAACCTTTTTAAAGTTTTTACTATGTTCCATATTGTTATTCCTCTCTTTCTAATTTACAGTTCTACATCCTGCATCATAGCTAAGAAGTCAATATTAGAAGACATTTTAGCCATAGCCAGTTCCGTAGCTGAGAACTGACGTAGTACAAACCAGTATTCGCCATCCATCTCAGTAATCTGGACAAGATCCATATTTTCCATAATCACTTCATCTTCAGAAGTTTTTACTGTTACTTCTGATAATTTTCCTTCAAACATATCCACTGTAAGTTTGGACGTTGAGATATAGTTATCACCATTTTTTCTAAGATTTTCAATGATAGTGCCATCAGACAGTACCATAGTATAAATTAAATCTTCCATATACTTATCCTTTCCTATAGACTACCCCGCCTACAAGGGCGGAGATTTTTACTTAACCAATGGTTACATACGGACGAACCCCACTAGAGCCCGAAGCAGTGTAGTAGTTCGCAGGACCATTGCCGTTTACATTAGCAAAACAAGTCGAAGACACAACATCTCTAAGCCAAATCCAACTTTTTTCTCTATTGTTGATAGCTCTTGGATTAAGTGCAAACAGAGCCAACTGCTGCTTTGCTACTGTAAATCTTTTAGGAATATTGTCTCCATTATTTGCTGGAGCGAACACATAAGTTCCATATACCATAATCTCATTCATAAGTTCTACTGTAGAATCAAACCATCCACATGCTGAAGGTCGTCCATCAGTAACTGCATTTGTTAAATATTCTCTATGAGTAAGAACCATATCACCAAATGCTGCCTTAATTGTAGTCTTTGCAGTTTCGAGATTCTCCGTATACATCTTAGAACCTACATATCCACCTGTCGTGACATCTGATTCGTTCATCTGGGCATCGTATAATGACCTATCTGGAACAATTACCAAATGATGCTTTGTAAATGCTGTATCTCCACAATTGTAGAAATAATCCATATCGGCAATAACCCATGTCACACCACTGATAACCCAATAATCTCCGATAAATAGGTCATCAAAAGTTCCATTTTGAATAGCAGTTTTCTGAGCTGCTGTCACCGATGAGCCAAGTTTCTTTCCTCTGTATACATTTCGATGATTAATAGCTGATACAAGACCAGCAAATTCTACTGCTGCATTTGCAACAGTCATTTTCTTTGTTCCGCCCGTACCATCTTTGATAATTACATCGCCACTATCAAATCTAGTCACTGCGGAATAATCTGTTACTTTAGGCATTTTAATTAATCCTCCTTAAAATAAAAAGAGCCTTAGATTTCTCTAAAGCCCTTTGTAATCACTGTCTAACAGCGCATGATCTGTCACATATCCTAATCTGCTGATAACGCTTCTTATAAACGTATCCAAATTATTAACCTGCTGTTTCAACGATACCACTTCGCTTTCATCGGCAAATATAACTCGTCCTTGTATTTCTTTACCGCTTGAGTCACATATGTTCTGCCCTGATGAATCATAAATCGGCTGTAACACCGAATGTTCGTTAGCCAACTGAGAACTAAACTTTCCAACATCTGCTCCAAGAATTTCTTCATAAGCAGCTTGCGCTAATAAAGCTGAATTCGCCGCTGCTGTTTCAGACTTCTTTGCATTCGTTGCTGATGTTGTAGCATTACTTGCTGAGCTTGCTGCTTTTGCCGATGCATCTACAGCCTGTTCGGCATATTGTTTAGCTGTAAGATACTCTGTCGTGGATCTTATGCTTTGTTCCTGTACTGGATTAAAATCAATCTGTACTGCGATAGCCCCACTAGATACAATCTTATTATTCAACTCAATTTCAACAATCGGATTTATCTCTCCAGCCAAAGCTGTCATCTGCTTTGTAACTTCGAAATAAACCGTATGCATGGCAGAGTCCCATCCTAATGCAGGATTATACACAAAATTACCATCAACTTTGCCGCATCTAATATTGACGGTCGCATTTGCAGGTATCGTATATTCAAGTCCATCATTATATAGCTTTACTGCGATAATTGGTAAGCCCTGGTCATACTGTACAAGATGAACCGGACGCACAATCTGACGAGCTGTCATATCAGCATAAGTATAATGTATTACTCTACTAGAGTCTGGTGTGTAAACTTCTATTTCAATCACCTCCTAAATCGATGCCAGTCATCATAGATAAAAATTCTATATCTGAACGAAGTTTGTTCTGTTCAGTGGGGTTTTGTTCAACTAATGATGTTAAATTTGGTTCATCATATGATGAATCACCTTCTTTAAGTATTAATTTTGTATTGATTTCTTCCATAAAGCCTCCTAGTAGTTATACCAACCAGCATCAATAAGAACACCTCGATCAAATTTCAAATAGGCATTATTACTCCAATTTGCAGCGGTTCCATTATCATTCATAGAACCCACTTGTACAAATTTCATTGTTCCAGTTATGCCACTACCTTTTTCCCATGAAACATTCTTTAATTTATTAAAATGAAAATCCATATCACATCCAAGATTCAATGAATCGGCGCAATATTTAACTCCATTTGAAGTATATTCGTTTCGCTCATATAAAAGCTTAATAAGATAATTTTGATCATTTTTTTGTTGTGAAGCCCAAGTCATATAGTCTCCATCGTAATCCAATTCAAATACTAATCCTCGTCTATTAGAGTTTCCAGCCCAGTTATTAGTACCTACGTTTCCAATATATGTGTTAGCATATTTATAACGAGATACTCCAGAATCAATAGTAACTTCTTTATCACCAGCTTTACATTTTACGTTTTTTGATGTTACTTCTAATGTGTTTACGAATGATGTCGTAACGGTGTCTTTTGTTATCTTTGTAACCTGAGAACTGGTTTGATAATCTTTTTTTTCAACTTCAGACATTGTTGTATATTCACTGTCATTAGTTAATTCTGATACCTTTGTTGGTATGTCATCATTAGTAGCATAATTACTATCATTTTGAAGTTCAGATATTTTACTCGGTATTATTGGTGTACCAGAGATATTCTCATACGATATTTGTACATCTTCTGAAAGTGTTATACCATCTCTATCTAAACGAATAAGAGTATTACCATTAGCATCTTTTATTAGCGCTGTACCATTTGAATTGTTCTTTCCACCAAGAATTAATGTGCCCCCATTTATACGATTTGCACTCATCGTTCCTGTCTTAACAAAATCTGCAACAATCTGTCCATCCTGAGTCATAGCTAAAGCAAATGGACCATTATATCCGGTTGAAGAATATCCTAATCCACCTTTATTCCAGCGCCATACCTTCTTCGCAGTAGCAATGTCATCTGTATCCATAATAAGAATTTCATCCGGATAGCTTCCACCAGTGCTACTATGTAATATTACATATCCACCAAGTCCACCACTAATTAATTTTGTGGCAGTATCTATAGCTTGTTGCATAAATGTTTTAGAAATAGTATCAGTAATAGCCTGATTCTGATTTGAAATAGTTGTTGCTAAATCGGTTCTAGCTTCTCCTAATTCAATAGATACATATTTATTGCTTATAGCATCATATGTTGTTTTTATACATTTTGCTGTAGAACTTACATTTAACTCTGGAAATTCTACATTAACAGTATCACAAAGATGAACGTCTTCTAATAAAGCATATTTTTCATATTCAGTTGATTGCGATAATTGAATAAACGATACTGTAAGAGAAACTGCTGGAATTCCTATATTATATGTTTCCATATAACTATTTGCTGCCTCTCTAATTTGGTCCTGAGTTGGCTTTTCTTGCCATTTATCTGATAAATCCAAGGGATAAATCTTTGTAAAATTATATGTTCCAGATGCATTAATAACTTTTTCATCTAATTGCATTAATCCTTCCTCTTCTGAATACCAGAATGGATAAACACCAGTATAGACTGAACTGCAATTTTCTTCCTGCTTTAAATCAGTGAGATTTTTACCATATCTTATGCTAACTCCACGATTTAAACCTCTTTTATTCCATAACTTTACATTATACCTATCGAATTCGTATTCGCCACCATAAACATCAAGTATAGAACCTTCAACTCCACCTAACAACGAACGCATACTCATCGGTTTTATTACCGTTAAATTCGCTGTGGTCGATTTATCTGTAGTAAATATAAAAGGGCATTCTATGGCAGAAGCAGATTTCATATTTATAAATGCATTTTGAACTGTATCCGCAACAAATGGAGATGCTGGATAGCCAGACAGATCATAACTTATATGTTCAGCATTTATTGTTACTATCCCATTAATCGGTTTAGTAATCGAATAAATTCTAAATGGTTGTAAATCTGAATATGGATTAGCCTTTGCCATAATTATACGCCTTAATTGTAAATCGTTATATTTTCTTCCTGTTATCGGATATGTCATTTCAAGTTCGAATTCGCCATTTCTTTCTTCGACAACTTGACACGAAATAGCATCATTTAATGAACCTAACCCATTCGTATTGAATTCTGTTTCTGTTGACTCGTAAAGTGTGATTACAGCGTCCACCATTTTGGTATCACCTCCACCTTGGTTATTCCTCCTGAGAAAGAAACCTCATTTTCTCCCTTTATTAGTTTTGGAAATCCGTTAGATAATGTAGCTGTTGAATTACAATTAATCGCATCTTTATATATATCCTGAAGTTCACTATCAACAACTACATACGAATCAATCTTCGATAATGTAATAATGTAATCTCCGATTCTAAGTATTCCTTCATCAGAACCATAAACTTTGATAATTGGTAAAGATTTGAAATTTGTAGGATTTCTTAATTTGCACGTTTTAGTAATTAATATTCGATTATCTCCAGATTTTAGAAAACGCTGTGGCTTACAATTAAATGAAACAGTAACACGCCCCGCATGTTCTAGTATATTAGTAATTGTTCCACCGCTAGCATAAGTAGCTAATCTGTAGTATTCTGCTTCATAATTATCTTCTAGCCTAGCATATCCTGAAGCCGAATTTAACCATTCAGAAATACAATTTGCCATTTCAGCAAAATTTCTCTTTTCTGAGCCAATAGCTATATCATAACTTCTAGTTACGTTTTGATAAGAACCTTTATCAACATAAACGTCACCATTACGCCCAGGAATATGTGTTACATCATAATCCTTTTGCGGATATTCATATCCAGGAGGATGCTCTACTTGGATATCAAATTCTTTTGATGAAACACCGTTAAAAATAATTATGCCCATGTAGCATCTCTCCTTTCAACTTGTCTCTGAAGTATATTAGATACTTCTTCTGCAATTTCTTTAGGATTATTACCCTGAATGTTAAACGTATTAGTAAATGAATTACCGCTGTTTGATTTTGCTAATATATCAGAAAACTTGTCGATTCCTTCGTTCTGACTATTAACTTTATTATTTCTAGTTTCATTAATACTATTACCAGTTCTATTAGCTACATTTAAAGAACCCGATAAGGAATATCCATCAATATTATTCATCATTTTGAATAATTGCTCAGAGCCCTTACGTACATTTGATAAATCCATCACTGGTCGAACGGTAGGCTGTTCGTCAAAAATATCTGCATATAAGGAATCATTAAATTCTGATAAAGAATCATTAAATGAATTTACAGCATCTTTAGCCATTCCGACAGTAGCATTGGCAACTTTTTTAGCACCAGATTTTATACCTTTAATAAATCCCTCGTCTGTGTATTCACCAAACTTCTCAAATAACTTCGATGGGGAATGTATTCCCAAAAAGTTTTTTACTCCATCTACAGCATTACTTACCGTATTTTTTACGCCATCTTTTACTGCTTTTCCCATATTTTTGACTCCATCTATAAAACCATGCATACATTTTTTACCATAGTCTTTAAATTTGTCAATAAATTCATTTATAGCATCAAGTGCTTTATCAATTATTTCTTTTACGGTGTCTTTTAATTTTGATAATTTATCCTTAATACCTTGGATAAGCCCGGAATTCATTATGTCATGTCCTATTCCTTTAATATCAACAATACCACCTGTAAGAACCAAAATAGCAGTACGAATTAATGTTGTAAATAATTTTCTTATATCTTCTGCTAGACGAACTGAATTATTATCAATAGCTATAATAATGCCTTCTATGAACGATAACAATAAATCAACACCAGCCTGAATAACATCTGGAAGTTTTTGAGCAATTCCCTCTATGAAGTTAACCACAATATCTATTGCAGTCTCTATAACCATACCTATATTATCTGCTATACCTTTCAAACAGGCTATTAAAATATCAAATACAGCTTGTACAATTTCGGGCATATGTTCAGCCAATGTCTGTAGTGTTGTTGTAAATAATAGTACTAATGTTTCAACTAATTTTGGTACTACGTCTGCAATTGTTTTTAAAAATGCAACTAATATAATTGTAAGTGCTTCGCAAATTTTAGGCGCTGCATCTGCTAATGCTACACAAAATGCGCCTATACCTTCGGCTAGCTTGGCTAATACACTTGGTATTAAACTAGCCATTCCGGTTACAATAACTGATTGCGCTTCCATAAACGCTGTTGCACCTGCTTTACCAGCTATAACAATCATGTTAAAACCTATTGCGATTGTTTGTAAACCAAGTCCTATGGTTAATAATCCAGCTCCGATAGCAACTGTCCCTACACCAATGAGAGCGAACGCTCCAGCTAAGGCTAGAATACTAGGTATAATTGGCGATAAAACAGCTCCAGCAATACCTATAATTGTAAATGCTCCAGCAATTGTTATTAACCCCTTCGCTATCGATGACCATTTCATATTACCTAATATTTTTATTATAGGGGTTAAAATTGCTAATGCAGCACTCGCAACCAATAACGCAGCCGAACCAGCTAACGTACCTTTCATAAGTTTCAGTGCAATTGTTAATATAGTTAATGAACCACCAAGAGTTACTAATCCTTTTGCTATCTGTTTTACACTCATATTTCCCATTATACCAAGTGCAGTTGCTAATATAATAAGAGCTGTAGAAACGGCAATAAGTCCAATTCCAGTTGCTACAACATTTTTAGGCATAAATCTTAACGCACTCGTTACTTCAAATAAAGCAATAGCCATTGCTGATAGACCCTTGGATATTTCTTTAATAGACAAACTACCAAAACTACTTATAGCAGAAGCCATTATTCTCATAGCTGCTGCTATAGCTATTAAAGCTATTCCGGTAGAAATGACATTTTTAGAACCACTTGTAAGTTTTGTAAATATCGCTATTTCCGTAAGTAAAGCTGCTATACTAACTAATCCTTTTGCTAATTCATTCCAGTTTAATTCGCCGAAACTCTTACAAGCACTTGCCAACACTTTCATCGCTACAGATAGTATCAATATTCCAATCGCTGTAGAAGCAGTTTTACCACTAAACTTAGCAGTATTTAAGAATAGAGATATCTCTGACATTAAAACACCAACACCAACCAGACCTTTTGCTAATTCATTCCAGTTTAATTCGCCTAATGCTTTACATGCAGATGCCAAAATTCTGATTGATGTAGCTAGAAATATTAAATTAATTGCTCCTTTAGCAACTTTTTTGTCACCATCAGATATAATTTTTGTCGCAACAGTTAATTCCTCAATCAGCACAGTTATTCCGATTAAACCTTTTGCTAAGCTATTCCAATCTAATTCAGCAACTTTTTTTAATGCTCCAGCAAGAATTAATATGGAAATAGACATTCCTATCATAAGTGTTGCAGTTTTAGTAGCTTTTTTTACATCACCACTAATTCTAGTAAATATAGCCATTGAAGAAACCAATTCCGCAAATAAACCCGTTAATGCTGCTATTGCAACTGCAAGCTTGGCTGAATCAATTAAAGACAATACAACTATAGAACCAGTTAAAAGTGCAATTGCACCTGCAATTTTTATTAATGTATTAGCTTTCAACTGTGTTTGATAAGCTTGAAAACAATCTTTTACACTATCAAGAATATCTTTAATTTGATTTGTAATTTTCCTAGTATCATCTATAGCGCCTTTTGCTCCAGCAAAAAAACCTTTAATTCCAAAAGGGTCTTTCATATCTTTAAAGAACGAACCAATTGCAACAGCAATTCCTGCTAACGAAGCACCACTGAGTAAATCCATTAATCCCGAAAAATTAATATCACTTATGTCTTCTTGAATACCACTCACAAGAGTTTTAATAGCTTTTGATATTGCACCACCGATAGTTTTTATACCATTCCATAAGGACTCTAGTAATTGTAAAATCTTGCATTTTTCAAGTGCTTTTCCCATTCCATCTGCTGCTTCCTCTACTCCTTTGCGCATACCACTAGCGGCATCACCAACATCATTCATACGAATATGTATTCGTTCCAGAATAGAATGAATAATAATAAAACCGCCATCATCATATTTCTGCTTTATTGATGTAGCAAAGTTTTTTACTGCTTCTGTAACTTTTTCTAATAAATCTTTTATAGAATTTACTTCCGTTTTTATAAAAGTAATAACTTTTTGAAGGGTCGTATAAAAGAAATCTGTTTTTTTAATTGTAGCATCAAGATTCACAAGCCAGTCTCCGAATCTAGCCGTAAGAGATAATATTTTTTCAGATAATTCTCCAGCACCATTTAAAAGTGGACTAAGCGTTCTGATAATAGCTACATATGCCTGCTTTACAATGTCAAGTATAGCGAATAGTCCTTTAAATGTACGCTTCAAATTTTTAGAATTTTCATCACTAAGTTTTAAATGTGATGTTAATTTTCTTAATGCATCAGTAATATTATATAATTGCTGTGCTGTCATTGGTGGGAAGATTTCCCTAAATGCTTCCTTAACGGGTTTTATAATACTAAGCACCCCTTCAAAAGCATTTTTGCACGCTTCTATAAGTGCAGTTCTACCACCAAGGTCTTTCCAACCTTGTAACATACTGTTACGTGCCTCTGCCGATGAATTAATGATACCGCTGAATACATCGCTTATTTCTGTAAGCAATTCCTTAGCCTCATCAAAGTCACCAACAATAATTTCCCAACTCTGTGTCCAACCTGATTGAGCAGCTTCTTTTAACGTATCAAATAACTGAGTAAACGTCTTTACTTTAGTTGCCGCATCGTTGGCTGTTTGTCCCATTTTGATTATCGACGCTATCTGTTCGTCAGTATAACCCATTGTTCTGAGCTGTTCCTCGTTTAAGTCACCAGTAAACTTTGACAATGTTTCTGTTAAAATTTCAGATGATAACCAACCTTTGCTAAGAGTTTCTCTGAATGAACCCTCGTCTTTTATCATTTCATCAATGGCAATCCCATGTACTCTTGCAGTCTCTTTTAGAGCATCCTGAAATACCTGACCACCCATACCGGCATTTACGACAGAGTTCCAGTCCTGCAATTTTACTGTTCCTGCTGCCAGTGCCTGTGATAACTGATACATAGCTGTACTTGCCTGCTGTGAATTTGAACCTGATACAGCGGCAAGGTTAGCAATGCCTTTAATTGCAGAAACAGAAGTATCCAAATCAACACCTGCCGCAGTAAACGTACCAATATTACGAGTCATTTCAGTAAAATTGTATATGGTCATATCAGCATAATGGTTTAACTCGTCTAATGCATTATTAACCTGGTCAAGTGTAGTTCCCTTTGACGAGGTATTTGCTAAGATTGTCTGTACTGCGTTTATCTGTGTCTCATATTCTTGAAAACCGGTTTTAACAGGGTCAAGTGTTAAAGCTGACACCATTTTTTTTCCAGCATTTACAGCCGAATTCGTTATATTGGCTAAGGCAGTAACAGCAACAACCTCTAATGCTGAAAACTTTGCGTTAACTGTTTGTACAGCATTAGATAACCCTGAGAAATTAATCTTTCCAGAAGCTTTTTCTATATTTTCAAGCCCTTTTGTTGCTCCTTCCATATTCAGATTTTTCTTAAGTTTATTGATAGACGACAAACTTGTCTGAATATTATTTTCAAACTGTTTATTATCAAATCGCATTTCCACGACTCTCTGGTCCACAGTTGTACTCATAGACTTGTTACCTCCTTCCACGCCGATTTAACAATTTCATCAAAAATAGGCTGAATAGCAGGATTGATATAATCTCTACCCTGTACCCAGCCTCCATTACGAGTTCCATGTCCATACTGTAATAAGATAGCTATTGGAACTCCATTTTGAATATTTGTGTTGTAAAAACTAATTGATACTGAGCCTTTACTTTGTTTGATTTCATATTTCCATGATTTCGAAGTGAGACCAGTATCTTTTGGCGTAGCAGACTCAAGGGCTGCCACACCTTGGCGACCATATTTATCAAGGTCACCTATTCGTGCTACTTCTTTCACTTTTTCCAAATATCTGGTAAGTTTAGAGAAGTCGCCCTTTTGTCTAAAACTAATCATATAATCATAGTTGCTCCTAATATTTATTTCTTTTCGATTATAATTTGCACAGCTTCAATACGTCTTTTCTGGCCCGTTGTGCCTGCCACGTTACCATTTTTAACCCAAGCACCCCAGCCGATACCCTGCATGTGTACTCTGTACCAAATATTATATTTATCTGCATTAGCACCAAACAAAGTTAATTTAATAGCTTCCATTCTTAATCGTCTTCCTTTAGTACCAATATAATTACCATTGCCGAATATAACCTGATTCTGCCAGCCTATATCCTGTACGTGTGCTTGTCCTGCTATACCAGCACCAGGCAAATTATCTAAACCTACAATTGATAATGCTTCAAGTCTCAGTGCTCTACCTGTGGTTCCACAAGTAGCACCATCTTTGACAACCGATGTATCTCCTAAGGTCTGGCAATGACCTTTATACTTAATGGATACTAAAGCATCATATTTAGTCAAATTATATTTATTTATAATTGCCATCACATCTGATATATAATTTGGATCTGTTGCATATCCAGCATTCTTTATTGCTGTAATTGTATTTCTTGGATTAGAATTGTTAACCGCTGATGCATACCTACTGTTATTACATATTAAATTATAATAATCTGATATGCTATCTGCCAAAGAATCATAAGCTTTAAATACACCTGTTATTGTTGTAAACCTTATTCCTGCATAACATTCTTTTGTCTTTGATGAATAGACCTTTCCTTTCCAATTACTACCTGCTTTAATTCCGAAGTATGCATTTGCTTTTGTCATCATTACTGACGTTCCCCAAGCTGATTCAAGAGCCGCCTGTGCAATGCAGACCGATGGCAATACCCAACGGTCACGTTTTGAATATTCTTTCTGCACAATAGGAACTATTTTATTTAAAAAATTGTTAATCTGTATTTTCGATGCCATTTCATTTGCGCCCTCTTTCTATTGCAATTATCCATTAGAATGGAATTTTTTTCTATTAGCTGCATTAATTGCAGCATGTTGACGATATAATTCCTGTTTACTCATTTTCTTTTGTGGCTTATTCTCTTCGTTGCATACTTGTATTAATGTCAATAATTGATTCAAATGCCACTTTTGGCATTCTATAGGTATGTTAAAGCTAATCATCCAATAATAAATGAGTTCAGCAGTAATTTGTTTTCTGTTTGTACCTGCTACTTTTTTAGTTTTTTTAAACCATGTAGCAGTCATAGGTAATCCTATATATCGATTTACCTGTTCTATATTTTTATTAGTTAAATAGTTATAACATTCATCTGGTACATTTTGTGTAATGGTCATACATTTCACATAATCTATTACTTCATCTACTGTCTTTTCATTTTTTGATAAAAACGGTTTGTTCCAGTTAGCTTCCCATTTTCGTAATGACACCAAGGAATGTTCTAACTGTAATTTTCTCTCTTTAGTGTAGATGAACTCTTCATTGCGTTCATCCCATAGTTCAGTCGAAGGTATAATAATATTAAGCAATTAAAACGCCTCCAAATATGTCTTATTTCACAACCTCTCACACAACTGTTGGATTATTATTTCCAACTGCTGACTGAGCTACTTCATCTTTTACCTGCGGAATTATGTCGTTGATAAAATCTGATGCGGCATTAGAATCGCCAGACAAGAATAACTTCTGAAACAACATATCATATGCGGGTGTTTCAGTGAATGCTTTACTGATTTCTTCACTTTTTCTAATTCTTTTACCGTCAGGTGTTTTTTCACCATACGCAGCAAGAATTATTTTCTTAAACGCTGCCATCAGTTCCGGAACATTCTGTGCATTAATAATTCTTGTTAAATATTCGCCTAGTCCACCTTCTGTTCCAGCCTCAAGCTCTGTCAATTCTGTTTTTGTGAGATTAAAATAAAAATCTTCTGTTCTTTCTGTTCCGTTATAATCGATATAAGGTATAGTCTCTTTATGCATTTTGATTTTCTCCTTTCAAATTAAAAGCGATGCCAGCCGAACTGATTACATCGCATAAATCAATAATCTAATTTAACCTTCTGTGTTCATCATTGAGATAATTTCATCAGGCATTGGAAGTCTTGGTTCTGTCGATTCAGAACCATCTGTTCCATAAAGAATACTTTCTAACTTCTTAAGCTTTGTATTATCTACTTTGGTCGAGTCGAATGTCATTGTTGCTGTCGCTTTAATTGGTTTACCGTTAACAGTAGCTGTTACTTTAACAGGTGTTGCACTGTATTCCCAAGACATTGCTGTTGGATCTGGACTCTCATTTACAGATGAGTTCTGTCTCTCTGATGGAGAAGCAAGACATCCCCATACCAAATGTAACTTATATCCATGATCATTAGATTCTGTATCGTTTCCGAGAATGGTCTTATATGCAAGACCAAACTTTTTACGGTTCTGCTGACCAGCATACACTCCCGGTGCTACCTCTAAAGAACCATCACACTCGGCAAACTCATCCGGAGCCATATATGCTTCGATAGTTCCACCTGCTGTTTCAGCAGACATAAGATTGAGATACTCAATGTTATCTGCATAAATCTTATTTGATTCTGCCCCTCCAGGACTATCTGTAATAGAGCTTACACCATTCCAAGCAACACCCTTTGTGTAGCCATTTGTCTGAAATGGGTAAAGAGCGACTTCACTGACACCAGTTTCAAACAATCGCTCACCTTCATTATCCCATGTAAGTTTTGACATATTAATTTCCTCCTAAAAATAAATTTCAAATACTATGTGATTTAAATTGTCTTTTGTGTAGGATGTGTTAAATCTACACATTGGCAACTCATTTATTTTATCTATTATTTCGCTATCTGGATTACTGTCTATGACTGCAACTGAATAACGATTTAGAGACAAATATACCCTGTCATCAGCGTGCCTATTATCTTTTCCATTAATGGCATACACAATGGCAGGGTATTTCATACTAACAGTAGCTGGTGGTTGAAAATAAGCTCGACACTCTTTTCCACTTTCGGGACAAGCTAATATACCACAAAGGATACTATGTAGTTTAAGTCGTCTGCTCATTATAAACACCTCCAACTGTCAGAATTAATCGTGGATACTGAACTTCTACGCTCGTAATTTTCCACTTAGCTCCCATAAATGTAATATATTTCATATTTTGGAAATTTTCATAAGCAAACGGGTCTGCAATAATGCTAAATTCATTTGAAATATTGAGATTATCATTAAGTGATGAACTCGCTTCATACTGAGATTTACTTCTATTCACATCGCCATAATGCGAACGTTCTATGATTTTATCATACCATACCCCGGGAGCCGATTCGTCTGATATGGCATAACCTATTACTCCAAAAAATTTACTCATTTTGAAATTTCCTTTCTACAATTTATCTTAGCCTGCTAAATCACCAGCAGACGGATTTTTCTGTTCTGTGACATCTTCTTCAATAGCAATCGCAGAGTATACTCTTGTAAGTGCTCCCGAGCATCTTGTCTCAAGAAGAGATTTCTCCTGATTGAAGTCGATATCAAACTGAGTGAAATGAGTAATTTCACCACCCTTTGTTGAACCGAGTGAGTAATCCTGAAGATTTGCAATCAGAGCGATAAGCTTCTTTGTTTTACCATCGGATGTCTTTCTAGTTTTGTTAGCGAATTGCTCTGCTGTCTCAATTGAACCAACATTTAATGCTGTAGCAAGCTCTGCCTTAGAAGAGTAAATTCTTCTACCATTCATATCTCTAGCAAGGAGCATTACATTTGTCATATGAGGTGTGCAATATAAGTCTGGTGTACCAGTTCCCTTATATTTCTCTCTCGCATAAAGTAATGTCTGCACCATAGCCTCGGCATATATGTAGTTATCGCCAAAGTTTGCTCCAGTGTTTGTTCCCTGAAGTTCAGTTTTCATAGCAGCAATATCAAGGTCTGTATGAATCGTATAAAGGTCATCATCAGTCCAGATTGGTCTAATATGCTCTGGGAAGATTTTATCTTCTGCACCATCGTCACGACCATCTCCAATCATAATTGCCGTAGCAAGTTCTTCGTTAAGGTTCATACGATCAATACTGTAAAGATAAGCAACATAATCAAAATCTGTAATATCATTAATATCATCTCTGTTAAGAGCATTCTTTACATATATCGTCTGAGGGTCAGTTGTTCTTCTTACAAGATTGAAGTTTCCAGCCAACTTCTTCTGCTTTCCTTTCTGATATCCGTGAGCTTTAAGTGTATCAATATTTCTGATATCAGCCTGTGTAGTTCTAATTCTTGACATAGGTGACTTATGCACTTTAGCTAGAACTTTACTAACCCATCCCTGGTCATTAGTAATAAGTTCTGGTGCACCCGGTCTTACTTCGGCATACTCTGGGAAGAGTTTAGAAATATCTCCTGTTGCAACGCCACTGCTAATTGCATCATGCTGAAGTGCATTTTCCTCTGCATATACCTGTAAAGCATTTTTAAAAGTTCCAACTGTCCTCATTTTGGCGGTGTCGATAATAGCCACCTGGTCTGCGTGAGAAAGGGTGTTATCCTGTGTCTGCAAATCATTTTCAAATACATTGTGTTTCATTTCTTCTTTTCCTCCTTCATTATCTGAATTACTATTTTCTATGTCTTCCATAATGGTTCCAATAACAGCATACACAGCTTTCTTCTGCGTTTCTGTAAGTGAATCAAACACTTCTTCGATAGTTTTTTCATCAGAATTTTCTTTTTTCTTATCTTCTGAATTCTTAGTTTTCTCTTCGCCATCTGGGTTGTCATCTGAGTGCATAAATACCGTTACACCCTCGTCATAACATGCAATAATTCCAGAGCCATCTTCTCCGTGAGCAATTACGTCATCAATAAAAGCTCCGGGATTAGCTCCGGCAATCACAAGACTAACCTCTCTGATTAATCCGTGAATTACATCTGAACCTTTCTGCATAAGCTGGTTTGCAAAGATTGAAAGTGACTTTACATCGCCATGCTGTACAAGTTCTTTTGCAGCCTTACCGTTATCTGTATCATTAAACTCACAATACGCATATACACCATCTTTACGATTTTCAAGATGGGCTAATCCAAGCACATTGTTGACATCATTGTGATTATGGTTCCAGACTAACGGTACTGTCTGTCCATTCTGTGCTTTAAAAGCATCTTTTTTAATTACGCGACCATCACTACAAGTAAGGTCGTTTCGTGTGGCATAACCGCCAAAATCGTATTTCATTTTGATTTTTCCTCCTATTTTCTAATGTAGTATTCAAGTGGATGAGATGTTTTCTTTTTTGAACTTGATGATTTCTTTTTAGTAGATTTGTATTCAGATACAATTTTGTCATACTCGTTTTGGTAAATCTGTTCATATGATGAATCAAGATTATTTTTTACTGAATTGTAGGCTTCTCGTGCTGCATTAACGGCTGATTTAAGTTCTGTACTAACTCTAGCCCTTTCAATCTTTGCACTATCTGTATTAGTTAACTTATTAACTTTAGTCTGCTCGGATATAGTGTTTTTGCTATTAGTCGCATCACTTCTAACCTTAGATTTATCTGATTTGGCACTATTGCTTATCTTGGCTTTATCAGATTTAGCATCGTTACGAAGTTTTGCTATTTTTTCACTTCTTGCTGCTACTAACTTAGCACGTTCTGTCTTTGATAGACCCGATGGAATAGTTATAGCCATTAAACGTTTTATTTCAGCGTTTTTTCGACTTTCAATTCTCTCTTTCCTACTTTCAGAATCTTTTTCAATTTCATCTAAGGACGATTCTTTGTCATTATCAATACTCTTCTTTAGATTAGTCGCCCTAAGAGTTAACATCTCATTTAATTGTTGTAATCTTGATGAAATCTGTTCTTTTGTAGCTTCGGCTTTCGCTCTAAGTTCTGTAATTTTACTATCCCTTTTCTCCTGTTCTTTATTAACTTTTGCTTTTTTTTCAGATGTAATATTATTCTTAGTATAAGCCCAGATTTTCTTACCATCATCATTTAATGCAGATGTAGAACGACCTTTCAATTCTCTATTTTTCATATAATATTCGTGAGCTTTAACTGGATCATAATAAGCAGAAGCATAATGCATCAGAATAGCAGTTTTAGAATTGTTCATTAAGAATCATCATCCCCCTCATCATCTTCATATGTTCCGATAATATTGTCTATTTCGTTTGAAATACTATCGAGCAAATCATTGACAATAGTATCATAATCACTGGTATTGCTCGATTGATTATTCTCATCAACGCCACATGTTTGTTCGTCTGATACTCCAGTAGGATTACTTAAATTACTGTTACGTAATTCATCAGCCTTAGGATCACTAGACGGTTTCCATCCGATAACCTGTCTCATCTCATTTGACGATGCAACTTCGTTTCTTGTGAATTTATCCGTTATCTCTGCAATTTCAGTTATTGGTACAAGTTTGAATGGGTCTCTAAAGAATTTAATTGACTTATTCTTTGTACGAGCTGTCTTTGTAAGGAACTTACGTTTCATTTCATCAACAATCGCTGATAAAATTGGCTCTATTGTTCTATTGTGGTAATTGAGCATTGTCTTCTCATCAGCTGTTCCATCTAATATGCTCTGAGTGATACCCAACTGGCTATATAGCATACTCGTCAGATATTCAATCTGCTTCATCAGATTATTTTCAACTGAACGATTTAACTGTGTAACATGCTCTGTTCCGTCAATATAAGCAATTCCATACTTTGAACCAGATAATTGTTCTTCTATATCTTTTCTTCGAAGTTCAGCCTGCTTTCTTCTGGCTTCAGATTTTATAGTATATGGTAATTGAATAATCAAATCCAATTTACCGGAACTGCTCTGTTCATCAACAGCATCTAATAAATTTAATTTACGGATAAGTCTCTGCATTGTAGAATTCGGTTCGTTGATAACGGCATAAAGCGGATTTTCAATAATTGCTACGTTCCTTTTAGGCATGGTAATTGTCTGTCTTATACCAGTCTTCTCGTTATATACCTCCAGCTTTACATGCTGCGGATACCAATCAACTACTTTTCCTACTCGCATTGACACTATGTCAAAGCCATTAGATATATCTGGGTCGATGGTGGTATCAACCGGTACTATCGCCACGACACCTTCATCCATCATAGACATAACCACGTCCTGTATGAATGCTCTTCCTGTTTGGTCAAGATTTGCTCCTAATGATAGACAATCGTTAAGTCCGGATTTTATAACATTTAAAAACCGCCCTTCATCATCCAACTGAACATGCTGAATGTTAATGGCGGCTACATCTAAAGCTATTCGATTATAAACAGGGGTAACGATAGAGCGCTTATTTCCTCTGGTAAGTCTAAAACTTCCGGGGTAATATCCGTATCCTCCACCTATACCATACTGATAATTCCCAGTGGGGGCTCTATTCAAAAATGCATTCCAGGCGTGTTTCAGTCTGGAACCAACTGTTAATTCCATTTTGATTTTTCCTCCTTATTCAAATGAATCTCTATTTAGTTTATATGCTATATAAGCATCCATCATAGCAGCTACCGCATCAATTTTCTGGTCATAACGTTTCTTTAGCAATTTACGATTACCATTCGTATCTTCGAGTGTAATACAATTTCCCATTGCGTATGACATAAGGCTTTCGTTAAATAAAAGCATTCTATCTTCTGATAATTTCTTTAATTCGCCTAGTGGTACTGATTCTGTTTTTGCACCTTGAACTACTTTCTCGACGCCAAAAGCGCCATTTTCCTGTGTCCATCGCTCAACAAAATCTTTTGCATTATATGGGTCATATCCGAAACATCTGACGTCATAACCATTATCTATAATGTAGTTATCTAAATCGTCATAGACTTTCATCATATCTAATACAGTACCATCCATAATCATTAAACTACCTTCTTCGACAAATTCATCATATTTAAATCTCATTGCCGGGTGTAGTTTCATCAAGGTTCTTTCAGTTATATAGTTTCTGGTCTTAACTCCAAATGCACCATCATTCAATGGAAACAAAAATGTAAATGCACAGAAATCATCACCTTGTGATAAATCAGCACCTAAAGAGCAAGGTAGCTCCCAGAAATCCATTCTTCTCTTATGTGGCAAAGTTTCTTCATATGTAAAGAAATATGTATATCCTTCCATTGGTAAACCGAATCTTTTGGCTAGAATATCATTTCTCGCCGCAGGAGCTTTTTCTGCTCTCTCAACATCTAATTGATATGTTTCATAACGTACGGTCTTATCGAGATTAGGATTTGCCTTAATCCACATATCAGGATTCGATACCTCTTCAATGGAATCAAGTTTATACCACCAGATTGATACATGCGGATTATAGTAATCTCCTTTAAGAATGTCCTGTAATTCCATTTTGATTGTGTCACCAGCTCCATTACGAACCGTACCTTCAGAGCTAATCGCAACAATCAAATAGTCATCTACCTTTGATGCACCTTGTTCAATGGCACCAATTACATCTTCCCTAATATCTCCAGATAACCATTCATCAACAGTTGCAACCTTAAGCTGCAATCCCTGTAATTTGTCTATCCTCATCGGACGAATTTCCAATAACGAACCTGTAAGGAAGTTTTCTATTCCTTTCTTAGTCGATGCTAACTTAACTCTATTGGCTTTTAAACCGCCGGTATTCATTATTGAACCATCTGTAAGGAATTTATAGTATGGTCCTCTCGAACGGGTAATAGCTGTACGAATAGGTGACAGAACTTCTTCTGCCTGTTTCATTGTTGGCGCAGTTGTAATTTGGTGTGTTGTCGTGATATCGACATTAAGAAAATAGTTCTGTAAACAAGAACCATACATAGATTTTGCAGCACCTCGTGCTACTATTAGATATTGTTTATTAACAAGTCTTTTTTTAATACGTTTTTTTATATAATGTCCGCTATGACCATCTTTTGAAGGTTCATATACTGTTCTTTCGACAAAATAATACCATCCAAAAATTTGTTCAGCCCAAACCTTAAAAGTATCTAATAGCTTTAAATCTGAGCCATCTGTGAGAGTTAATTCATTTTCACAATATGAAATAAACCCTTCAATAGCGTTTTCGTCATAATAGACCCCCGGGTTTGCAATAAGGTCGTCAATACGATTCATTTCCATAGAGACTTCCTTATTTACCGGTATTTCTCCTCGAATAACGGCATCTCGAAACATGCCGTAGTATTTTGGGACAGCTGTGTTTGATAATGCCATTGTTTTAGCCTACTTTCCTCTTAACTCTTTAATACTAAGAGCTATTGCTAATGATGAACCAGTAATCGTAAGAGCATTACCCGCTACCGAAAGTACGTTTCTAACACATTCTCGTCCCTTAGATATCTTTGGCTCTTCAACTTCCGAAAATAATTTTTGGTATTGCTGCTCAAGTAACTCTCTGTTGATTCTATCTCGCATTTCTTTATCAGACATATTTGATAAATCCATACTTTTTCTTTTAGCTTTCGGTCGCGTTTCGCTTTCCATTGATTTTAGCTGGCGAACCATAGAAGAACTTGTATCAACGATTTTTTTACTTCGTTCTAAATCTTCCCTAGCCCATCTATTAGGATCTGGATGACTTGTGTCGATTCTGTTATCTTTTTTCTTTGCAAGATTGTCTCTTATATCTCTGTCATATCGCTTTTTCCCCTGAGGTGTTAAAGAGCCATCTTTGTTCTGATAACGACGAACCCCCCATTTCATTCCTTTAGTACCATGATGTTCTAATTCATTATTCATTTTGATTTTTCACCTCACTTAGTCTTTTCAAATGAAAAGAGACTATGTCTCCATAGTCCCTCGTCGTTTAATGTTTTTTAAGATATTTCAAAAGCAGTGATACAAACTCAATTTTCTTATGCTTAGGCGTCTTTAATGTCAGCATTGTATCTTTTCTTCCCTGCATTTTTTAAAGAGCCATCTTTGTTTTGAAAACGACGAACACCCCATCTCATACCTTTAATTCCGTGGTGAGAAAGGGATGCATCGGATTCAGTCTGAGTTGCTGTTACCATCTTCCGTCATCTCTTCCATTTCAGCCATTGTTTTCAATCGCCATTCATATTCATTTATTTGAGTTTTATAACACTCTAATACAGCAGAGCTTATCGGTGGGTCAAACAATAATCGAACCTTTAACATAACATAAGATTTTACAAGCTGATAAAACCTCATATCCGGCATAAAGTCAGACCAAATTGTAGTTTTATCATCAATCATAAATCCATCTGCCGGACCTACCCCGAGTTGTGTCAATACAGTAAATGCCGAATTAATGTGTGTGATTATATCTAAATCGAATGCATCATATTCTTCTGGTAACCCTAGCATTTTTTTGACCGATGATAAAATACTGTCGTTCATTTTCTCCGATGCCATAATTACTCCTTTTCCAGATAATCAATACCTATAAAATCTTTCATACAATATCCGTCAAATTCAATGCCATCTTTTGTTTTGGTACGTATGGCATAGAAACCATTAATTACATCATTATCTAAAAGTTCTATAATTGTACCAACCGGGATTATTGCGATAACATCTGCTTCTTTATCCGGTTCTTTTCTAATCCTCAACTGTCCACAGTTCTCAACAACACCAAGATTTTTATTGTTTGTGTTTTGAGGTGTTGGTTCTCCTAATGGTCGAGCAATGGATTCTGTTTGTGCAGCATTATTTTTTTTTATTTCGTTTTCCATAGTTGTAATCCTCCTTTTAATGCCTCCATGGGCATGTATCGTTCTTTCTTCTCTCTATAGGTGAATGTGGTAATAAACTTGAATCACCATAATGTATAGCATTGTGTGTGTTCAGCACCGTTGATATAAGATACTCTGGATTAAGTAAATCATCATTTCTGTTAATAATATCTTCCAATGTAATTGGATTCATATGATGAATAATAATATTTCCTTGTATTTCATATCCTTCACAGGCTAAATCATACCCTTTATCTCTGACAATGATTTCGTTTCTGAGTCTTTTCCATTCTTTTGAGTTATAAAAAATTTGATTCAAATATCTGTCAAAACCAAATGTTTCTATTCCAACTGAGCCGTCTAATTTTAAATATTCGAATCGCTTTTCAAATGTCTCTAACCTGATTAATTCTGAATATGTTCTAATCTTCGAATTCGTCGTCATAATCGTCACCTATATTCTGTCCACTGTATCCCTTAAAAGCATTAAGGGCATCCTGATACAATTTTTCAGCTTGTTCATTTGATTGAATACTTTTTGTTTTTGCCTCGGTCAAAGCCAAATCTTTTTCTATCTTCTTCAATTCAAGTTCAGCCTGCTTAGTCCCAAGCTTTAAATAATGAACAATAATCTGTGATGGTGCTTTTCCAGACCTCATTAAATCTTCAGCACAATCAGTAGCAAGTGAAATCATTTGTTTTTGCCTTGCTTCAGGTGTAATTGCTGGTCGCATTCGCTGACTGGCAGTATCAGAAGATGAGTCTGGCTTAACTTTCCTCATAGTTACCGCCTCCTTTTAATAATTTCTGTACACTTTACATAGAGAATCAGCAGAAGTTAAAAGAGTTTATAGAGACTATTATGCTATTCTCGTATATGAAAGGAGACAACCTTTAAAGATGAGCCAGCCACCGCCCAATAATAATCCTATAAACTCTTTTAACTTCTGCTGATATATGAAACATTTTTACAAAATTTCCCTCTGGAGAAAAATTAAGGACCGTCGCGATATGGGTGGGGGGTATGTTTTTTAGACACCCCCCCTATACCCTTAGACAGTCTGTGTGATTTTTAGTGTTCTCTTCACTTTCTTGTATATGTTTCTAAAATCATATTTGATTATTTCATCTATCGCTCTTTCAATTTCTTTGTCATTCTCTTCATCCGATAGCTCATCTGATGTCCTTGCGATGCGACCAAGATACGATGTCGAGTGATAGCCTTTCTCCTCGTCATATAGCATCCATTCGGTGAACTGGTCGAACGGATCATAAGGGTTGTCAATTGTTGTTAATGCACACTTAGTTACACCCATTCTTTATGTTCACTCCTTTCCATTCAGATACTTAGATACAGTTGAAGTAGATACTCCTAAAGCTTCTGCTATTTCAGATGTGCTGTAACCAGATACAGATAGAGCTGAAATTCTACCTTGTTTGGCTGTACTTAGTGATGTTGTGGCACGAGGAGTAGCCTTTTGTCTAACAACATCAATATTAGTATTATTTAGTATCTGTGTTAGCTTGTTCTCACTGATAGCACCAGCCTGTATAGCCTCCCATTCCTTATCAGTTATGTCTATAGAAGTTCTCTTAGCTCCTACAGAATTACGAGCTTTTGAAAGAGCTTGCTGACTTACTTTCTTAATCTCAGCTTTTGTCATATCAGGATTATCTCTCTTCTTAGATTTAACCTCAGCATTAGCAATAGTCTGTGCCTGTCTTTCTCTAGGGGCATTCATTAAAGAAACATTTAATTTAGCCATAAGAGAATTTACTTCAGATTGATATGTCGATTTAGCAGAAGCAGAATAAGCAATCTTTCCAGTATTAACCATTTCTCTTCTTGCTTGATTTGCTAAAGACTTCATGGAATTTGCATATTTTGCATACGCTTCTTCCTGTGGAGTGCCGGATGATAATTCTCTGGCATCTTTAACTTCAGCCATTTTTGTACTCTTCTGAGTACGAACTTTTATTTTTCCGTCTTTGTCGGTATATGTCTCTTTAACTTCTTTGTAGCTGAGAGACCCATCTTCATTAATAATCGGGCTCCCTTTTCTCTTTAATACAGACGTTTCTGATTTTGCTCTTGAAATTAGAGTAGCAGCTCCTTCGTGGTAATGACCATTTGAGTCTGTAGTGCCTTGATACCTCTTCTTCAAAGTTGCTATATCATTATCTTTTTCACTTTGTTTATAATCGAGTTTATGTTTTTCTGCATCAATTACAACCATACTGTGACGAACCGCTTTTGCTAATTCAGATTCGGTAGCTCCTTTCAAAGTCATATCTGTAATTAAGTTAGAAATTTTACCCATTTCTGTCTGAGTATTTGTCATTTTTTGGTATGTTCTACCATTTCTGGTGTAATATTCCTTACCTTTAGAGTCCACTTTAATAGGTTTACTAGAATCTGGACCATATTCGTCTTTCGTATCAAAATCTTCCAAACCCTTTAATGGATGTGTAGAAGTAATTTTGACTTTACTCTTTGACGAATTACAAGGTATTACCATTACGGTATCGCCATCAAAATCAGCTCCGGATAATCTATCAGCATTCTTTTTATTAATGCCAATGGCATCAGCCGGAGTATTACCAAGAACACTCTTTCCTTCAGCTAACTTATTATTTACTTTCAAAATTGGTATCTCGAAAGTTCCTCCATGAGGATAACGAATTAAGGCAACTGTTTCGCCATCTTTATAGTTCGGTGCATAAACTTCATTATCTTTAATTGTTGTCAATGGAAGTATTACCTGATATTTCTGTCTTGGTAATGCCGCTGCCTGTAAATGTACAGCAGCTGAATCACAATCATCAGCAAAGGATTTCAATAAAATTTTCTTTACTGTAGGATTGGTTAATGAACAAATTTCATCAAATTCAGACTGTTTATCAGCTGTCGCAAGACCCAACTGTTTTTTAATAAGGGCTAGACTTTGTTTTGATAAGAACTGAGATGGAAGTGTTCTACTCCATTCGCCCCAATCTCCTTCTTCGGCTCTCTTATTGATTAAAGACAAGCTCTGTTTCTTTCCGGTTACGGGGTCTGTATACTTTCCCTTTGGGTCATCATAATAACTTTGACCACCGTGTTCTTTTATTAAAGAACCAAAAGGATTATCCGGATCATTTTTAATGTCCTTAAGAACTTCCATTTTAGGAACTGATTTTGATTTATTGGTATTGAAAATAACATCGACTCCATCTGGCATATCATCAGAATAGACAGCCATTCCCTTCAGATATTTCTTTCCATCTACCATTATTCGAACCTGTGCATAATGTGAATCGCCTAATGATAAATCCTGGACTCCTCTACGAAGTTCTATAACACCATCTTTGTTAATACCACCATCTTCTTTGTATCTGATAGCAAGTCGATTAGAATTCATACTTGATGGGTATTCAAAACTTTTTCTGTATGATTCACCACCATCATATGAAATATAATCTTTAACAGAATGTACATTTTCATAATCATAAATATCCTTATGCTCTGTTCCAGGTGGACAGATTACTTTTATGTTTGTCTGTTTTCCAGGATTAGTAACCTGCGGAACTCCACCTCCATAAATCGGATAACCTTCCATTTCCAAAATATAAAGAGCCTGGTTAAGTTTCTCTTTCGAAACTCCAAGCTCTCTTTCAACACCAGTGCCAACATCAATCATACCTTTTTCATTAATAAGTTTTCTGAGAACATCAGCAGTAGCTTTTGCCTGATTCATTCTTGCTTCTGAGTTTTCATTCAATAAAGACCTTACAGATGAGTCATTCGCAAATCCCATTTTATTGGCTATCTCATTTAAACTATAACCTTTTTCTCTAAGGTCTTTGGCTGTTGCAACTTGTATAGCTCTTCTTTCATCTTTGGCAAGACTCATTTGTGTTCTGAGCTGAGTTGTTGTAAGCCCCATAGTCTTAGCGATATCTGTTTCGCTCATACCAGACTTTTTTAAAGACTGCACACGACTCAGAAAATCTCCACTATGTTGATAGGGGTTATCTCCAGAACCCCACGGATATCTGCCAGATCGTCTGGCAACGCCGTAATGCATAAGCATATCATCTGAAATCTGAGATAATACTTTAGCTACTCGATTCATCGATTAACCCTCCTGTTCTTTTATTTTTCTTATAACCTTATCAAAGGTAATAATTTTATCCATAATTGGAACGATATCTTCTGCTGTTGGATTGTGATACAGAACTTCATTATTCTGATAAATTCTCAATTCCATATCAATATCAGCAGGTTTCACTTTATATTCCAAACAAAAAAGAGCTGCATAAATCATAAGCTGCTCCATATGTGCGGGAATTAATCCAGTTTTCAAATCATGTATTCTAAGTAATTTATTTCTATACGAAATCGCATCGGCTGTTCCAAAACAATTTTCGGAATAGAATAGTGGTTGCTCGGGTGTCATCTTAAATCCGATGGCATCATTAACATACATATTCAAAGTTTTTTGGGATTTAGGTAATTTCTGCCCCAAAGATATACTTTGTGCAGCATATGCATGTAATATAGTTCCTTTCTGTGTTGCAAGAAATTTGTTATATGCATCAGCAACTTTATCTTCACTGTAATTAATCCAATGATATTTACTTGCACCTAAAAAGGCGTGCTGTCCTTCAATGTTTAAATGTTTGTTGAAGTTCATATAATACGTCCTCCTTATTTTCCGGACAAATAAAACGAGAAAATGACATCTTGTTCATTTGTTCAACATAATATTCTTGATTAGGCTGTTTTCTAGCCGACGCACTTTTCTTACATTCCAAAGAAGCCCACTTATCATGATAAAGAATTAGCAGGTCTGGAATACCTTGAATATAACTTGCATCATTCTTCATAACGATGCATCCAGGAAAAAGTCTCTTAAGTTCTTTAATTAAATTAGCCTGGAATTTGTTTTCTAACATTTTGTAAGCTCCTTTCTGAAGATTTATTTTAAAAGTTGATAAGCAGCTAATGCACCTAGCCATACGGTTGTACCATTCAAGTCTTTCATCATTTTATTTTTATTTAATAAGTCATGCACTTTATTTTTTTCTGTTCATATAATTTAGCAAATGGTCTAAAAAAATATTTTTATGGAGGTTTTTATGCTTGCATTTTTACTAAATGGTTTTTTACATTTTTTAGAATCTGCTATATTTTTAGTTGGTTATATTTCTAACAATAGTTTATTTCCTGAGCCACTTTCTTCTAGTGAAGAACAATATTATTTGGAACTACTTTCTCAAGGAAATGATGAAGCAAAAAACATTTTAATTGAACGAAATCTAAGACTTGTAGCTCATGTTTGTAAAAAATATAGTTCCACCAATATTGAATTAGATGATTTAATCTCAATTGGTACTATTGGGTTAATAAAAGGTATTAATAGTTTCAATTCTTCTAAGGGTGTACGTCTTGCTACATATGTTTCTAGATGCGTTGATAATGAAATTTTAATGTATTTAAGAAGTACTAAAAAATTAAGTGCAGAAGTATACTTGGAAGATCCAATTGGGAAAGATAAAGATGATAATACTGTAAGTTTACAAGAAGTTTTAGAAAATAATGAAAAAAATATAGAAGAAGAAGTAGACTTAAAGATGAAGGTTAAAAAATTGTATCAAAAAATAAAGGAAGTTTTAAAAGATAGAGAAAAAACAATAATAGAATTAAGATTTGGATTAGATGGTCATAAACCAAAAACACAACATGAAATTGCAGATATGATGGGAAT
>ERZ779865.399-NODE-399-length-38735-cov-8.751034_pt1 | contig 38735 bp, 64 predicted proteins | sample MGYA00433088_ERZ779865 | MGnify/ENA primary metagenome ERZ779865 (study PRJEB29588, sample SAMEA2151703) | human gut metagenome | biome: human gut; feature: human-associated habitat; material: faeces | place: Denmark | collected 2008/2010 ... | reverse complement strand
CACGAACACCTTCTCCGTGGCGAACCTCGGCGTACATACGCCCGACCTCGCGCATTGGATTACTCTTAGCTGCGAAAGTGGAAGCAGTGCCTCGCTTCTTGGAGAAGCGGCAGGGACGTATGCGAGCCTGCAGGTCGGCGCTCCAACTGGCGGCAATGATGCGACCACAAAAGACTATGTTGACGCGAAGGTCACCGGTGTGTATACGCCGAAGGGGTCTATCGCTTTTGCGTCTTTGCCTACGGCAGCAGCCGGGAACAGGGGCTGGGTATATAACATCTCCGATGCCTTCACGACAACGGCGGCTTTTGTCGAGGGAGCGGGGCACACCTACAGTGCTGGCACAAACGTCGTGTGCGTGGATGCTGGCAGCGGCAGCTACAAGTGGGACGTGCTCACGGGCACCATCGACCTGACGGAGCTGACGGCGGACGAGGTGCAAACGCTTTGGAATTCCTTTTGATTGGGGGAGCGAGCCATGCAGACAAGCGGAAGCGCTGCAATTAAAAAGCTGATACAGCTCGTAAAATCTGCGCTGGCTGGAAAGATGGATAAGTCTGGCGGCACGTTTACGGGCAACGTCACCGGTAAGTATTTTTGCGGCACGTGGCTGCAAACGACTGCCGCCAGCGACCTTGGCAGAACGCCGGGCAAGATCGCCGTGCTGGACGATTCCGGGTGGGTGTATTATCGCACACCGTCCGAGCTGTTGGGCGACATTGGTGCGATGTCTGGCGGGGATTACTACACCAAGGCGCAGACGGGTCAGGCAATCAAATCGTATGTTAATACCGCCATTACAGCGGCAATCAACAGCAGCTATTAAGGTGGTGAAACGATATGCCTACTAAGGTGACACTTACAAATTATATGGCGTATGGTGGGAAAGGTTGGTTTCCGGCCACGCGCGGAAACTGCACGTGGCTCAACTCATCCATCACGCCGGGCGACGGGGCCGCGTCCAGCGTTAAAATCACGCCGTCCGGCGCTGGAGAATGTACACTGACATCCGCAGCGCACAATCTGGTTGCATCACACAAATACTATATCAGCTTCAAGGTGCGGTTCGCGTCGGCTACAAAGGGCACTTGCGATTGGTATTGGCCGGTTGCCGAGCCTTGTGCAGCGCAAAACATGGCTTTTAATGTTGCGGCGGAAACGTGGGTGCGCCTGTCAGCGGTATTCGAGCGCACAAGTTTTAGCAATGGCAGCTACCCTTGCCGTTTCGATTACAACAACACGGACGGGAAGAACACGCCGTTTTGGTTCACAAGTTGTATGCTGTTCGATTTGACTGCCGCCTTTGGTGCTGGTATGGAGCCTAGCAAAGAATGGCTTGACAAGCATGTCGCGGCATTTGCAGATTCGCATACTGTCGAGTATGTTAGCAATCTCGGTGAACTGTTCACCGACATTGCAAATGCGATTCGCGCGAAAAGTGGTCAGTCTGGCGAAATTTTCGCTTGTGATTTTGCAGATCGCATCCGGGCACTGTGACTTTTTATATGCGGCGGTGTGGGAGGCTATCGAATGAGTGAAGATGATTGGGCGTGATATAAATGCAATATATTGCAGATAGTAATGGCTACCTGAAAGAGGTTTCGTTCGGCTGCTCGGTGTCATGTAACGGCTCGACTTGCATCAATTATACAGGGGCAACGCCGAGCGGCTACAGCAGCCTTGAAGAATGGTATCGTCAAGAGTGCGACAATCTGCATCAATGGAAAATCAGCGGTGGGAATCTCGTCAAGGACAGCAGCGCGACGGTTGAGGCGTTGAGCAATGTCGATTTTGTTGTGGATCATGGCACGACCGGTGTGTGGACGTGGCGAAAATGGTCTAGCGGCATTGCTGAAATGTGGGGTGTGTTTGAGCCTGACGTTCTGGACATGAGTTCGCCGACGTGGGGGGCGTTGTATACTGCGTCGTGGATGGGATCGACCGAAAACAAAAACGGTCGAAAATATCCGTTTGCTTTCGTTGCAGAGCCGTTCGTTAACGCGACGCCAATGTGCAGCAATGCGAATTTCTGGATTGCGACCGATAGTGGAAACGATACCGGCACGAGGCTGACACATGCCCCGGCTTATCAGTGTGTGAGAGCATCCGACGCGACACTGCAAAATCCTAAAATCAGTTATTACGTCGTTGGTAAGTGGAAGTAAAGGAGGGGATAGCGTGGAGATCATTCAGAAATTTGTAACGCAAAATCAGATGTATACGAGCTATACGAGAATCCCGGTGCGCAAGCTGGTGCTGCATAGCGTAGGCTGTGCGCAGCCAAATGCGGAAGTGTTTGCGAGATCATGGCAGACGGCGAGATATTTTGCTCATGCTGTGCTTCAAGCTGACGGCACGGTATATCAGGTTATGCCGTGGGATTATCTTTGCTATCATGTCGGAGCAGCGAATGCATATAGCATCGGCGTTGAAATGACCGAGCCTGATTGCATCCGTTATACAGGCGGTGCGACGTTTACTTGCTCCGATTGGGATAGGGCGGCAGCGCAGGTCGAGGGCACGTATTGGACGGCGGTTGAGCTGTTTGCGAAGCTGTGCGAGGAATTTGGTCTCAATCCGTATAATGACATTATGTCTCACAATGAGGCTGGCAAGATGGGCATCGGTACAGATCATGTCGATCCGGAGCATCTTTGGAAGCAGCTCGGCATGGGCTACACGATGGATGGATTCCGGCAGGACGTCTATGAAAAGATGCATGAAAGCGAGGTGGATGAAGAAATGGCTATCAGATATAACCGTGTTGATGAAATGCCGAGTTACTACCGTGAGGAAGCGCAGGCCCTTGTCGATTGCGGAGCATTGCTCGGCGATGAGCATGGTAATCTCAATGTCACTGAGGATATGCTGCGCTGTTTGATTATCAGCAAGCGTTACTCTGACAAAGTTAACGGGTAATCGGTCGAGAAATAAAAACTAATTTGCTCTGAGAGCGCCTGAGCAACACGGTAAAGGGGGTGCGTAAATGGGTTTTTTGACGGATTGGCTTGGTCGGCGAGTGTCCGAGGCTGAATTGGATGCAGTGACGAGCAAACTCAAGGACATTGTCTTTTATAAGGAGCTTGCCTTGTACATTGCAAAGAGCTACATCGCGAATACGATCTCGAAATGCGAATTTCTTGTTTATGAGAATGGGCAGGAGGTTCGTAACGAGCTGTATTATGCCTTGAACGTTTCGCCGAATCCGAATCAGAGCAGCAGCCAATTTCTGAACAAGCTCATCAATACGCTGTATGACAAAAACGAGGTGCTTGTAGTCCCGAAAGGTGCGGAGCTGTACATTGCCGATAGCTTTTTGCAAGAAGAAAAGCCGTTGCGCGAAAATATGTTTACGAACATCTGCATTGACGACAAGGCAATCGGCAAGAGTTACAAAGCGTCTCAGGTCTTTTATTTCAAGCTGGACGACAAAAGGGTTTCCGGGTTGATCGAGGGCTTGTATGGCACATATGGACAGCTCATGTCGTGTGCTATTGCGGCATATAAGCGTAGCAATGGGCAAAAGTACAAGCTCGTTATCGACGGCATGAAAGCTGGCGATCAGAAATTCGCCGAGCAGTTCAACACGACGATCAAGCAGCAGCTCCAATCGTTCATTGAGAACGAGAATGCTGTTTATCCGCAGTTCCGTGGCACGGACTTGCAGACAATCGGCACAGCAGACACAGGGGCGAGTTCGAGCGATGTTGTGGCATTGCGAAAAGAGATTTTCGACATTGCTGCACAGGCGTTTAAGATTCCGAACAGTATGATGTACGGCAACATTACGAACATGGGCGAGATCGTTAAGGTCTACCTGTCGTTTTGCATTGATCCGTTGGCGGATATGCTGTCGGAGGAATTGACGCGCAAGACAAACACGTTCGAGACGTGGAATGGCGGCAAAAATTGCGTCGTGTGCGATACGTCGATGATTAACCATATCGACATTCTTGACGTGGCAGACAAGGCGGACAAGTTGATTGCGAGCGGTGTCTGCAATATCGACGAGGTGCGGCGAGTGCTCAGTATGCGACCTCTCGATACCGAATTCAGTCAGCGCCATTACATAACGAAAAATTATGCTAATGTCGATGAAGTTTTGAGCGGGGAGGTGAGCGGATGAAAAATAAATATTATTCGCTTGTGCAGCTTGGAGACGAGGCAACGATCAACATTTACGGCGACATTACCTCGTGGCCTTGGGAGGAAATTGGCGACGTTTCGGCGTACAATCTGTCGAAGCAGCTTGACGAAATGCAGAATGTGAAGCAGATCAACGTCCATATTTCCAGTTACGGCGGCGAGGTGAAAGAGGGGCTTGCGATTTACAATGCCCTGAAAAACAATCCGGCAAAGGTCGTCACGTATTGTGATAGTTTTGCGTGTTCAATCGCGAGCGTTATCTTCATGGCAGGCGACGAACGGCTTATGTCGAAAGCCAGCCTCTTGATGATCCACAACGCATGGACGTATGCCGAGGGTAATGCCGAAGAGCTGCGCAAGCAGGCCGACGACCTTGAGGTCATTACGAGCGCCAGCATCGAGGCGTACAATATGCACACGAACATCGGCAAAAACAAGATCAAAAAGTTGATGGATGCCGAAAGCTGGATCAAGCCGAGCGATGCTGTCACTTGGGGCTTTGCGACCGGCATCTTGGAGGATGAAAAAGCCGACAATCCGGTGCAGAGCATCAAGGAAAAGCTCGTAAACATTGTTATGGCGGCTCAGGCTGGCGCAGGAGACGGCGAAGATGGCGAGCAGGAGATAGCGGAGGGCGAAGAAGAAAAGCCCTCAGAGGGCGAAAAAAGCGGCTCAGATGAGCAGCAGGGCGAGGCTGAGGGGAATTCCGAGGCAGAAACGGCGGAACAGGCTGAAAACGATATGGTTTTCGGCTTTTTCAATGCGATTATTTAATTTCAAGGAGGACTGAAAATGATTAAAGTTCAGAATGAAAAGGAAGCAGCTGCGAAGATCATGGAGGCTATGAAGTCCGGCGACGAGGGCCAGATCAAAGAGGCTTGGCAGGGCTTCCACGATTCCGTGGCGGCGCAGGTCATGGCTGATTTTGAAGAGATCAAGCAGAGCAACGATGCTGCCGTCCTTGCGCAGCGCGGCTATCGTCAGCTTACCACTGCCGAAACGAAGTGGTATCAGAAAGTTATCGACGCGCTCAAGAGCGACAATCCGAAGCAGGCGTTCACGACCATTATCGGCGGCAACGATGAGGATTCCCTCATGCCGACGACCATCATCGAGGACGTTTACAAGCATCTCGCCGAGGATCATCCCCTGCTTGCCGCAATCAATTTCCAGAGCGTCGGCTACCTGACGAAGTGGGTGCTTAATAACCACACCGCGCAGTCTGCCGTCTGGGGTACGATCACTTCTGCGATCACGAAGGAGATCACGTCCTCGTTCAAGGTTATCGACCTCAAGCAGAGCAAGCTGTCCGCGTATGCGGTCATTGAGCAGGGCATGCTCGATCTGGGCCCGACGTTCCTTGACGGTTATATCCGCACCTGCCTTGCTGAGGCTCTTGCAAAGGGCCTTGAAAGTGCGATCATCAGCGGCAATGGTCTGAACACGCCTATCGGTCTTATCAAGGACATTCACACCGGCGTGACTGTCAACACGTCCACCGGCTACCCGAACAAGACCGCGACTTCCGTTACGGACTTCACTCCGGCGAGTTATGGTGCGCTCATCAAGACGCTTGCGACCACTGAGGGCGGCAAGTCTCGTAAGTTCGGCAAGGTGTGGCTCATCTGCAATCAGGCTGACTACCTGACGAAGATCATGCCTGCTACCACTGTCCTGAACAGTGCTGGCAGCTATGTGAATAACCTGTTCCCGTTCCCGACCGAGGTTATTATCAGTAATGAGGTCAGCACCGGCAAGGCAGTTCTCGCGCTGCTGGATGAGTATTTCCTCGGTGTCGGCGGCGACAAGAACGGCGTTATCGAGTATTCCGACGAATACAAGTTCATCGAGGATCAGCGCGTTTTCAAGATCAAGCAGTATGCGGCAGGCCGTTGCTTCGACAACACGTCCGCGCTGTATCTTGACATCAGCGCCGTGAAGCCTGCGTTCGTGACCGTCCAGAACGTTGAGGTCAATAACACTGTGAACACTACGTCTGATACTCCGGCCGGCTGATACGAGGTGAAATAAATGGACGAAACTTTGTTTGCACAGGTAAAGCGTAAACTCAACATCACGTGGGAAGATGCCGACACGGACAGCAGAGTTTCGGACATTATCGACACGGCTAAGTCAGTGATGCTCTACAAAATGGGCATCACTGATGCCGAGTTCGATTTTTCCGCAGCAGGCATCGAAAATCTGCTCTTTTTGGCGTATTGCCTGTACATGTACAATCATTGCGAGAACGAGTTTGACGACAATTACCGGGGGCTTATCCTGCAATGTCGGGCGAAATATGAGGTGACAGCCGATGCAGAAACAAAGTAATTTTACACGTTTCAACGATGGCGTTGCACTCATCTACCGCGACAATGCAGAGCGCACCACGTTCGGAGCAAAAACCAACACGCGAGGCGTTGAGGATATGACATTCGTCGTCAAGCTCGCCTTTGAAGAGCTGAGCAAGCGGCAGCAGGATCAAGAGTTCGCCGAGCAAGCAGGCTTTTCTTTGTCGATGAAGATCAGGACGCGCCTTGTCGCAGGCGTTGACAGCAAATGCAAGGCGGTTATCGGCAAGACATTGTACGATATTTCGTACCTTGACAAGGGTAGGAATGAGCTTTTTCTGTATTTGGAAGAGGTGAGGCAGCTTGATTCTTGAGGACATCAGCGCAAAGCTGAAAACGATCGATCCTAACACGTTCTACGGCATGGTAGATTCCACTCAGGTAACGGACGAGTGGAATTATATCGTTTTCATGCGCAAGCGCTTGACGGTTGGGGCAAACAAGCAGGAGCTTTCCGACCGGTTTACCGTTGCAATCGTCCGGGAAAATTACATACCCGAGGGGCTTGAAAAGCAAGTTATCGAAAAGATGTGTGAAATTCCGGGTATGCGCATCGGATCAGCCGATTGCGAGTATAATTACACGCAAAAACCGAACACAAACACGGTTGTCGAGCTGCTGACGATGGAGTTTGTCAGGGCACGAAAGCGAGCTGGTGAGTAATGGCGAAAGAGGTTTTTAGCCTCCGTTTGGCTGCTACCGATGAGCTGATTGAGAAAATGAAAGCGTATCAAGGCAATGTCGAAAATGTAGTCAACGAAGTGCTTTGGGATCAGGGGGGCCCGTTAATCAATCAGGCTATTATGCAGCTTTTGCCGCGATCCGGCAGGACGTGGAAAGGGAAAAAGAAAGCGGCGGCAGATGCGAAACCGTTCGTACAGAGAAACGACAATCTTGCCGTTGTAATTAAGACGTATGGATATGATTATCTGTATTTCCCGGACGATGGTTCGACCACGCGAAAACATGCTGGGCAGCAGCATTTTATGTTCCAAGGCGCAGAAAATGAGCAGGAAAAAATTATCGACCTCTGTATAGCACGGCTTACGGAGGATTTTTAGGAGGTTGAAAAAATGACTAACGGTGTTTTCTCCGATTTTGAAATCGACAAAATGAGCGTTAAGTTCGCGGCTGCCAGCGGCGCGAGCGAGACGGCAATCGCTATGAATTGCGTCGGCTCTGTCGAGGAAGAGCTTACCGCGAAAGAGATCACGAAGAAGTGTCGCGGCGTTGTTATCAAGGACGTTGTTAAGGGCACCGGCGAGGGCACGCTGACGATCTCGGCACATGTTCCGACGACCATTTTCACAAAGGCGTTCGGCATGACGCAGAGCGACCTTGCTGAAGGTGTTCAGGCGTATGGCAGCAACAGCCGTCACAAGGAGTTCTGCCTGACGATGCATGTTCTTGATGAGGACGGCGCTGAAAAGTACAAGGCTTATCCGAAGTGTATTTTCAAAGCACGTCCGAAGATCAACATCGAGAATGGCGCTGAGGAAGTTGCCGAGGTCGAAATGGAAATTGCCGTTATGCCTGATGATAAGGGCAACGGCATGTATGAGGCGCTTGCGTCCGGTCTTTCCTCCACGATTACTACCGGCTGGATGGAGAATTTTAACTACGATCTCGTCAAGACGGCGAGTGCTTGAGTGGGGGGGCGAACGTGAAATGAAAGTTATCACGAAAGTAAAATTCCGCGATATTCACACGAACGAAATCCACGAAATCGGCGACGTTTTTACGTGCAGCAAGGCGCGTTTTAACGAGATTCTCACGTCCGGTGAATTCGTCGAGGAATACAAAGAGGAAAAGGACGAAAAGTAACGAAAAGGGGCAGGAAACTGCCCTTTTTTGTGTATATATGGCAAAAATACCGCGCTAAAATGAAGCGTTTCGTGCTGGCAGCCCTTAAAGGCGTAAAATTACGGCTCAGAGCCGTCAGAATTTCATGTATGAAAGTATATTAACTGCCACTGAAACGGGATTTGTTTAGTCAAATAAAGAGACAAAGTGCGGTTTTTGTGCCTCACTCATGGACATTGAAAAAACGGAGGCAAAAAACAATGCTGAAAAACACACTGTATGAATTTGAATTCGCAGACGGCGACAAGGTGAAAATGACGCTCGCATTTTATGCTCTGTATCAGATCAAGAGCATTAACCGGGGGCTGTACGACCGGTACAATAAGATCATGACGAAAGGCGCAACGGAAGAGCTTGACATGCTCACGGTGCTTTATACGGCGTATGTTTGCGCCAATATTTCCGGCGAGATCATGACCGAGGAAGAATTCCTTATTAAGTGCGGTTCTGACCGTCAGGCGATCAAGACTGCAATGGAGCAGCTCGTAACGCCAAAAAAACGGTAGGCTTTCGCCAGCCGTTCCAGCAGCGAAACCATTCAAAGGGCGAAAACAGGATCAAGCCGCCGAAGTTCGAGCTTGAGGACGTAGAGGATTATTACACGTATTACGTCCTCATCCTTGAAATTCCTGAGGACGTTTTCTGGTATGCAGATTATTCGTTTTTGCTCGGCGTGGTCGAAAACAAAACGGCTTACGATGGGTGGTTATCATACGTTACTGAGCGAGAGCGCAAAAGAGCGGCAAAAAAGACGTAATAAAGGGGTGATTACGTGGCGGCTAAAAATGAGGCAAAAATCCGGTTTACTGCTGAAACCGGCGAATTTAATGAGGGCATAAAGGCAGCAAATAATCAGCTTTCGAGCCTCCGCGCTGAAATGAAGCTGAACGATGCGCAGATGAAAGCATCCGGCGCGTCGGTGGAGGCATTGCAGGCAAAACACAAAAACCTCGAAAATCAGCTTGCAGCGCAGCAGGATAAAACGCAGGCCCTGTCCGAAAAGCTGAAAGTTGCCGTTGATATTTTCGGCGAAAATTCGGATGAAGCGACAAAGTTGCGCAATCAGCTTTTAGCGTCGCAGACGGCAGAGGTCAAGCTGCAAGCGTCCATTGCAAACTGTAATGCCGAGATTGAGCGGCAGAAACAGGCGCAGGAAAAATTGAAAACAGCAGGCGAGAGCCTTAACGATACCATTTCCGCACAGCAGAGCGAGCTTAATGACCTCAAAAAGCGGTATGTCGATGCCGTCCTTGAGTTTGGTGCTGCATCAGATCAGGCGAATGAGCTTGCAGGCAAGATCGACGACCTTTCCGGCGCCCTTAAACAGAATAAAGACCGCATGCAGGATGCTGAAAAGGCTGCAAATGGCCTTGACAACACGCTCGCCGATGCTGGTGATAGTGCGGAGAGCGCCGGAGACGGGTTTACCATTTTCAAGGGTGCGCTTGCCGACCTTGCATCGAATGCGATTCAGGCGGTTATCGGTAAGATCGGCGAGTTGATCGGATATTTCGCAGAGCTGCCAGAGGCGACGAGAGAGTTGCGGCAGGACATGTCTACCTTGGCGACGGCGTTTGATGAGGTGGGCTTTTCGACCGAGACTGCGAAAGATACTTGGCGGGATTTGTATGCAGTGTTCGGCGAGGACGACAGAGCGGTCGAGGCTGCAAACAATATTTCACGTATGGCTGATAGCCAAAAAGAGCTTGACGAGTGGGTCAGGATCACGACCGGCGTCTGGGGGACGTATCAAGATGCACTGCCCGTCGAGGGCTTGGCTGAGGCAGCAGGCGAGACGGCAAAGGTGGGCAAAGTTACCGGCGTTCTTGCCGATGCGTTGAATTGGAGCAGCGAGGCGGCAGTAATGTTCGCGGATTATATGTCCGAGGATGTTACAAACGCAGAGGATGCTTTTAACGTGGCGCTTTCCGAGTGCTCGACCGAGGCGGAAAGACAGGCCCTTATCACAGACACGTTGACGGCGCTGTATGGAGACGCGGCAGACACTTACCGCGACACCGCCTCCGCGCAGATGGAAGCAAAAGAGGCAACGGCGGACAACATTCTTGCCGAGGCGAATCTTGCAGATGCAATCGAGCCGACGACGACCGCATGGGATCAGCTCAAAAACAAGCTGCTTGTCGGTGTGCTTCCTGCGGTTGAAAGTGTCACAGGCGTTCTCACGCCTATGATTCAGTGGCTTACCGAGCATCCTGCCGTGCTTTATGCAGTTGGCGCAGCTATCGGGATTGTTACTGTTGCGCTGGGCGCATTGGCTGTCGCTACGGCTATCCAGACAGTTGCGAATAGTGCGTTGTTTGCGTCAATGGTTCCGTTGATGCTGCCGATTCTCGGTATTGTGGCAGCAATCGCGGCATTGATAGCAATCATCGCCGTGTGCGTAAAGTATTGGGATGAAATCAAGGCGGCAGCCGCATCGGCGTGGGATTGGGTCGTCGAGAAATGGCAAGCAGCCGCAAGCTGGTTTGATACGACCGTTATTCAGCCGATTGTCGGGTTCTTTACCGGCTTGTGGGAGAGCATCAAAAACGCCTTTTCCGCAGCGTGGGAATGGATCAAAAGCACGCCAATTTTCCAGTTCTACGAGGCGTTGTTTACGTCAATCTGGAACACGGTTAAAAGCGTTATCGACGTTATTGTGCAGCTTGCAAGCGGTGCGTGGGAGATCATCAAAGCCGTTTGGAGCGTTGTTTCTGGCTGGTTCAGTGCTAACATTACGCAGCCGATAGCGAATTTCTTTACGACCATGTGGAACGGCGTTAAAGATGCAGCGAATTCAGCGTGGAGCGTCCTGAAAGATGGAGCGTCGAAAGCGTGGGGAGCTATCAAGTCGATTTTTGGTTCAGTAGCATCGTTTTTTGGCGATATTTTCGGATCGGCTTGGCAGCGGGTCAAGGACGTTTTCTCGACTGGCGGTGCAATTTTTTCTGGCATCACTGAGGGCATTACGTCGATGTTTAAGCGTGTCGTTAATGCCATTATTGGCGGCGTTAACAGGGTCGTAGCTATTCCGTTCAACAAGATCAATTCCTTGTTGTCAACGATCCGCAACACGTCAGTCCTTGGCATTGCGCCGTTCAGAGGAATAGGTTCAATTTCTGTTCCGCAGATTCCGTTGCTGGCAGCAGGCGGCATCTTGACGCAGCCGACGCTTAATATCGCTGGTGAAGCTGGGCCCGAGGCAGTTATCCCGATTGACAAGCTGCAAAGCTACATCAGCAGCGCAATCGACAGGACGATGCAGACCGCGAACATTCAGGCGCTTGTCGCGGCGGTTGAAAATTTGGCTGACAGGGCAATCGAGCTTAATATCAATGGCAGACAGTTCGCCGTTGCGACGGCATCGGATTCCGACGTTGTGAACGGCAATAGACTTGCATTGCAGAAACGGGGGCTTGTGGTATGAGTTTGCACGATGGTATCAGGGCAGGCGGGAAGCATAGCTACGAAGATTTTGGGCTTGAGATTGCAAGCCGCGAGATCGGTCTGCCCGAAAAAAAGAGCATCCGCAAGACTGTGCCGTTTATGAGCGGCTTTTACGATTTTACCACGTTGAATGGTGCTCCCGCATGGGGCGAACGTCAGATCAAATATGCGTTTGACCTCATCGGGGCGACCGTCGAAGAGATGGATGCAGAGCGCACCGAGGTCGTGAATTGGCTGTGCAATCTGCACGACGTTGACATATTCGACGATAGTATTCCGGATTATCATTTTCGCGGCTCGTATGATTCGTACTCCCTGTCCGAGGATGGGGAGCACGTTGAGCTGACCGTCGTTTTCGTGTGCTATCCGTTCATGCTGTCAAACACTCCGAGCGTTTCAACGGTGTACGAAAGTGCGAGCGTTACAATAGCGAACAGCGGTCGTCCGGCATCTCCTACAATTTCGTCTGCGCAGGCTGCAATTATCGCAGCAGGTGGGCAGCAAAAATCCGTACCGCCTGTTGGCAATTACAAAGCCGGTCTAATGCTTGGTGCTGGTAACAATATCGTTACCGTTACGAAGCAAAACGAAATAAGATACCCGTATGTCAACACTACCACGACGAACAATGGGATCACATTCACTGATAACGGCAACGGCACGATTACGGCGAACGGAACGGCTACCGAAGTTGCTTGGTTTTGGCTGTGGGGTTCTGGGGCAAAGTTCAAGCCGCCTGTCGGCAAGCATCGCGCGACAGGTTGCCCTGCGAATGCGAGCGCAAATAATTATCGCATCCAGTATTACGTTTATAACGGATCGGATGCAGATTCGAAGTATTACTATGATTTCGGCTCAGGGGTCGTAATCGACGTGACAGAAAAAACGGAATATATTTCGTTGGCAATCCGTGTCGTAAAAGGTTATACGGCGAGTAATGTGGTGTTTAGTCCTGCAATGTATGGCGAAACGAAAATCGTGTTCGCGAAAGAGGTGCTGTAAATGTATGAAGTGTATATCAAAAATGCAGGAGCAGCGACCTACATACACGACAAAAACAGCGATAACGTTTTGGCATCGGCAAAGATTGAGGATGCGCGAAATGCAATCAGTTCGTTCACGTTCACGATTTATCCGAACAATACTGGATATAGCAGGCTGAACGCGTTCACAACGATGGTCTACGTGTATAACACGAACCGGTCGCGATATGATTTTATCGGGCGCGTTATTCAGATCACGCAGCAGATGGACAGCGACGGGGCGGTTTATAAGACGGTAGTCTGTGAGAGCCGCCTCGGCTACCTTTGCGACAGTGTGCAGCCGTACACAGCCGAGGCACAGTACGACGGCGACGGCAGCAGGAACGGCTTGCAGGAATTCATTGACCTGATCCTGAGCAATCATAATGCGCAGGTCGAGGATGCAAAAAAGATTTACAGGGGCAACGTCACGCTTACGACTTATGCGACCTCCGAGGGCGTGTACAAGGGGTTGAATTACGAAACGACTTGGGAGATCATCAAGTCGAAGCTCGTGGATGTTTTTGGCGGGGAGATCAGGCTGCGAGAGACAGACGGAGTGCTGTATCTTGATTATGCCGAAGAGCTGGGCACGACAAGGGCGACTGCGATAGAGCTGGGGCGCAATATGGAGAGCGCACAGCGTTCCGTTGACTGTACGAGTGTAATTACACGGCTCATCCCTTTAGGGGCTAAAATCGTCGCACAGACGCTTGACGAGGACGGCGACGTCGTAGAGGAAACAGAGACAGAAAACCGGCTCACGATTGCGTCCGCAAATAATGATGTTATTTACATTGAGGACGAGCTTGCTGTTCAGGCGTATGGCATCGTATACGGCACGGTTATTTTTGACGATGTTACAGATCCGGCGAATCTGAAAACAAAGGGAACGCAGTATCTCGCTGAGGTCAATGTGCTGAAAGAAAGCAACAGCATAACGTCGCTTGACTTGTCGCTGCTGGATATGGATATTGACGACATTCGGCTGTATGACAAATATCCGTGCAGGAATGCCCTTATCGGGCTTAATGCGGTGCTTGAGGTCGTGAAAAAGACGACGGATGTTATCGAGCCGTATTCATCGACTTTCGACATGGGCGATATTGACGTGACGCTTGCTGACAGCATTCTCGGCATTTCCGATTCATACAAGGATATTCGCGGCGAGGTGCGCAAGACCGTCAACAATGCGATTAAAAATAGTCAGGTATCAATCCGGCAGATCGTGTCGCAGGAGACCGAAACGGCAGTCCAGCAGGGCGAAAAAGACATTCTTTTGTCGGTGTCAGAATCGACCGTCTCAAAGGATGAATATTCGTCGTTTTATGATACCGTGAAAAACATCCTGCAAATGGATGCAGACGGCACGACGATGATTTTCCAGACGATCAACGAGGCGATTCAGGACGTTGGAGATCAGGCGCAGTCGCAATATTCGGAAATCCTGAAATACATCCGTTTTGAGGATGGCAGCATCATTCTCGGCGAAAAGGGCAATCCGTTGACCTTGAAGATCGAGAACGATAAGATTGCGTTTTACCAGAACGGCGTTGCTGTGGCGTACTTTTCCGACAGTAAATTGTATGTCACGCATGGGGAATTCCTTGAGACGTTCAAGCTCGGCAAATTTCAGGCGTCTCCGCGCTCAAACGGCAATGTGACGTGGAAAGTTGCGAAGTAAAAAGGGGGCGATATTATGGCTTTAAGTGGCGAATTTGCAGGTACAACAAACAGCCAATACATACGACCGTCGATTGCGTGGTATGCAAAGCAAAGCGTATCGGGCAATTATTCCGATGTAACGGCTACGCTCGTGTATTCCCGAACAAATACAGGGTATACGACCTATGGAACCGGCACGTTCAGCGTAACGATTAATGGTACGCGCTACACAGCTACGAAAGAAATTTCGATCTCGTATTGGAGCGGCACGGTTGCAATCTCGAACACTGTGAGAGTTCCGCACAATGCAGATGGCACAAAAAGCTGCGCAATATCGGCGACAGGATCAATCCCCGGCACATCATTGTCGAGCACGACAATTTCTGGCACAGTTACGCTTGACACAATTCCGAGAGCAACAACGCCGAGCATTTCGGGCGCACATTATCTTGGCAGCACAATAACGATAGCGCTGAACAGAGCGTCGTCGTCTTTCACGCATAATCTATATTATTCGTGGGGCAGTCAGGTGTCGAACGCTCTGATTGGTAAAGGGATAGCGACGAGCCAAAAGTTTACGATCCCGAAAACGCTATCCGAATATATCATGGGCAGCACAAGCGGGGACTTGTATATCAGGTGCGATACGTATAATGGCTCTACGCTTATCGGCACAAAAACAGTGAGTTATATCGTCGTTGTGCCGGATACGGCAGAGTTCAAGCCGACCGTTACGAGTGTTGCCGTTGGGAAAGCGAACACGATTGCAGTTGACCGGCTCGTCGTTGGCAAGTCTAAGCTCAAGATCAGCGTTAACGCGGTCGGTGCATATGTCAGCGGCAGCCAGAACAGAAACAGCTTTCTGCAAAAAGCGACGGTTGTTGTGGATGGCGTTACCTACACGGCTACATTGGGGCAAAACGCATCGCAAAATTTCGACATTACGACCGAGACAATATCGCAGGCGGGAACGAAAACGATTACCCTTACCGTCACCGACAGCCGAGGCAGGACGGCGACAAAGAATGCTACCTACACGGCTTATAATTATTCTGCTCCCGTTATATCCACGTTCACGGCGCAAAGATGTGCAGCAGATGGAACGGCGGACGACAGTGGCGTCTATGTCCTTTTTGGCTTGAAAGCCACTGTATCAAGCATCGACAGCCAGAACGCAAAAACGTACAAAATCGTGTACGAAAATAATGGGTCAGAGGTCACGCTTAAAACCGGTACGTTGTCGGCGTATTCGAACGCGACGGTAAGTTACAATTCGAGTGCAGATAGTAAAACGTTTTCTGTCGATAATGCATGGACTGTACGAGCATATGTTTACGACAGTTTCAACACGTCTACACCGGCAGTTGCGACCGTAATTGTGCCGACCGAGAAAACGTTCATGGATTGGCGAGCGAATGGCAATGGGCTTGCGTTTGGCAAAGTTTCGACGAAAGATGGGCTTGAAATTGCGTGGCCCTTGTTTGATCGAAACGATTTCGGCGTAGGTATCACGAGCAGATCAATCGGCGAAGGGTATGGCTATGTGAAGTTTGAAAGCGGTATGCTTTTGCAGTGGGGCACGGTAACGATCACGCCAACAGCAGCGAACACGGTTACGTCGTTGCAGATCACATTCGATCATGCGTATTCGGTGCGTCCTCACATTGGCGGCGCATTGCAGTCAAATGTCCCGCAGGTGATTACGTGGGGGGTTGGTGGAGGCACAACAGCGGCAGCAGCTCTCACGAGCATGATGCTGTACATGACGCGCACGAATGTCAATGCGACAACGTTCCGATGGTGGGCGTTTGGGCTGGCGTAAAAAAGATGAAAATGGGGTAAAGGCATGAGTTTTATCGAGGTGCTTATGGCAATCGGTCTCCCGTCCGCAATCATTGGCGCGATTGTGGGCTTTTTTGTTTGGCGGCTGCAGCGGAAAATCGACAAGGAAGCAAAGGAACGGGAAAAGCACGAGGACGACCGGCAACAGTACGAGGATTTTCAGGTGCAGATGATTATGGCTGTTACTGCTCTTTGCGAGGCAAACGCTATCGCCTTGCAGAACGGCAAATGCAATGGCGAGACACACGCGGCGCTGAAATACCTGAAAGAGGTCAAACATGAGCAGCGGGATTTTCTGATCTCGCAAGGGATCGAACATTTATTTTAAGGAGGGCTTAAAAATGAAAATCAACTGGAAAGTGCGCGTAAAGAATCCTGTCTGGTGGGTGCAGATTGCGCTGTCGGTGCTTACTCCGATTCTGGCGTATGCAGGTTTGACGGCATCCGACCTTACGTCTTGGGCGGCGCTTGGCAATTTGCTGCTCGGTGCAGTCAGCAATCCATACGTGCTCGGGCTGGTCGTGGTGTCCGTCTGGAATGCGGTCAATGATCCGACCACTCACGGCGTGTGCGACAGTTCTCAGGCGCTCGAATACGAAGCACCGAAAACCGAATAATCGAATGGGGGGGCAGAAATGCCTCCCTTTTTTTATGCCTGTTTTGATGTAGCAAAGTGTATAAAAAAGAGGCTGAATGTTTGGTTGTTTTGTCAATTGAAAAATACCTCAAGGGGTATATAATAAGACATGTCAAGAGGACAAGGAAGGATAAAACAGAATACTCACTGACCGATACGCTCCCGTAAGTAAGAGATGAGGTAAATAGTTGCGAAAGGTAACCTTCCACTCAAGAGGACAAAGGAACACAAAGCCAACAGGCAGAAAGGAAATTGAAATGACAATTCACAAATTTCGCAAGACAAATGAAGGTGTTTATCTTTCTCCGGTGTATGTCCGGGATGATGGCAAATTCAAGATTGCATCCGTTGATCGCTGCATTTGTGGGACATGGAAACGTGTCTTCGAGGTAACCGACGAAGCGGGCGTGGTTGTTGGTACATTGCCACGTCTGAGAGATGCGAAAACCACTTACGAGGCTGAATAACATAAAAGCCGATGGGCGGCGGCTAAACCGCCCACAAAAAGGAGAGCTTGAAGATGTTTGAATGGTATTTCATCCCTGATGCAGCGGACATTGAGCGATGCAAAGGCGGCGTTTTCCCTTGCAGAAGCGGCTACACTTATGCAAAAGAAACAACGGCTATTTGGCACGGAAAGAAGTGGGCAAAAGAATGTAGGCGAACCGGTGAAATCAAAGCAGTACCGGCAAAGAAAGCGCCTGCTTCCTATATTCTTGATTACTGATTGGAGGCGAGAACGTGACACTTGAAAAATGCCCGTGTTGCAAAGGCGAGGCGAAGATGCGGCAGCATAGACCGTTCGCGGATCATGCCGCCTATCAAGTGCAGTGCGTCGAGTGCGGCTTGACGACAAAGTGGTTTCCGACAGCAGAGCTTGCGGCTGAGCATTGGAACAGGAGGGCGTAAGATGGCGAGAACGCAGGCCGAAAAGATCCTCGATCACATGTGGATGTATGGCAGCATCACGCCACTTGAGGCGTTGAAAGAATACGGCTGCATGCGCCTTGCGAGCAGGATCACAGACCTGAAAAAAGCTGGGTATGCAATCGAGCGAGAGATCATCAGCAGAAAAAACAAGAACGGCGAAACCGTGCGATATGCCCGGTATTGGCTGCGACAGAACGGAGGTGAAATGAGTGGTTAATACGCTCCTGAGATCAAGAATCGTCCTTAGAGGGACTACGCAAAAAGAAGTTGCTGATGAAATGGGAATCAACTATAGAGTGTTCGGCAACAAAATCAACCGGCGAACCGTGAACGGCTATGAGGCACGTTTCACAGATGAGCAAAAAGCATGGCTTGCTGAAAAATTTCAGCTTGACGTAAATGAAATCGAGTAAAGGAGATTGAAAAATGGAAAAATTCAAGGTCGGCGATGTGGTCAGAGTTAAGAACGAACTCGGAGGCTATAACACTCACGTTGAAGAGATGAAAAAATATTGCGGCAAGGTGTTCGCCGTCGAGAGAACCGACCACTGCCGAGGTTGCGATGGATATATTCTTTCGAAAATCGGTGATAGCAGCATGAAACAACTCAAGTTGTGGCGATTCGCTCCGGAAAGCCTTGAGCTTTACACAGGCAAATACAAGCCCGGCGACCGTGTTATTGCTGTTGACAATATTCACGCATACCCGGATGGAGCTGCTGGCGTTATCGTTGACGTTTACAGAGCATACCCGCGCGAAGATGAATACGATTATCGGGTCAAATTCGACAATGGCGGCAATTATTGGAGCAATATCCTCTGCCTCGAAAAGCAGCCCGTTATCGTTATCACTTGTGATGGCAAGACCACGACGGCAACGCTCCGAGATGGCAAGCAGGTGCTTAAAAGTGAGAGCGTAAGTCTGTACTATAAAGACACGTTCGACCATTTCGTTGGTGCGGAGTATGCCCTTAAAAAGCTGTTTGGCAAGCCTCTGGATGAGCCGAAGCTATACAACGGCAAAGTCGTATGCATCAAGTCGAATTCTAAGTGGTGGACTGTTGGAAAGATTTATACATTCGAAAACGGCGCAACTATTGATAACGGCGGCGCGGCCAGACCTGCGGATGGGGAAAGATTTGAAAATTTCCGCGAGTTTTGGAATTGGGCGAGGTTCTGCGACCACGAAATTGATTTTGTCGAGCTGGTTGATTGATGGAGGAGCAAAAAAATGACGTTGTATGAAATGACGGCAAACGCAATTTATCTGTATGACCTCCTGAGCAATGGAGACATTGACGAGCAGACCGTGAACGACAGCCTTGAGGGGATGGACGTTGCTGGAAAGCTCGAGGACTATTGCAAGGTTATCCGGCAGTTCGAGGTAGACGCAGCGGCGTACAAAGCTGAAAAAGACCGGCTCGCAGCGAAGCAGAAAAAAGCCGAGGATGCAGTCGAAAGACTTGAGGCAGCCGTGCTTAATTATATGTCGGCGGCGAATACCGAAAAGGCAAAGTGCGGCGTATTCGAGATCAAGGTCAAGCAAAGCAAGGCGGCGAACATCGTCAATGCTGATGCAATCAGCTCCGAATACGTGATCCAGCAGCCGCCGAAGATTGACTGCGCGGCGATCAGAAAAGCCCTCATGTCCGGCAAGGCGGTCGATGGCGCAGAGCTGAAAATCAATTACTCTATCAATATCAAATAAACAAAAGGAGATGCAAAAATGAATGAAATGCTTTGTGAAGTCTTGAACTTGTGCTACAAGATCAGCACAGAGAGCGAGGCGGATGTTTTCTTCGATTATATTCCGCATTGCAATGCGTATCATGTGGATGTATATCCGCATGGCTGGAAGCCGAACACCGGCAAGCATCCACTCACCGGTAGCGTTGAGACGTTGACCGAGGAAAGCCTGAAAAATACGATCATCCAGCTCAAGGCTATTGCGATGTTCTTGGAGGTGGCGGCGTGAATTTTGGCGAGAAGAAAAGCGAATACAGCGCGAAGCATGGCGGCGAGATTCCGGTCTGGCAGTCGCCGAAATACGTGGAGGCAAAGCGCAAGGCCGTTGAGATCATCGAGAGCAAAAAATATGACTTGTGCGAGGCTGATTTCTGGATTTTGATGAATGTCACGAAGTCCGGCAAAATGGCATATACGGGGCTTATCGCAAGCCACAACGCTTGCCTCAAGATCAACGACAAGCTGCCGAGCAAATTTAATCCTGATTGCGTCACGTATGATAAGCAGGGCTATAACGGCTCGTTGGTGTTTACATATTGCAATGCGGATCAGGGCATCTACGAGGTCGGCGAGGTCAGCAGCTCAAATTGTAGAAACGACTATCCGTATGCAATGGCTTTCAAGCGCCTGTTCGACCGTGTGGTCTTGAAGCTGTCGAAGCTGGCATATAGCGGCGTTTATTCTGACAGTGAAAGCGACGAGTTCACACAGCGCTTAGAGGCTGCTCAGGACGTGCAAAGCGCCGCAGAGGGCAATTATACCCGCAAGCCTGCAAAAGCTCCTGAGGCGGCTACAAACGGCGCACAGATGAAAGTAACAAGCGACGGTGAGTTTGTGCCGACGTGTGCAGATTGCAATGCTGTTATCTCCGACAAGGTGCACGACTACTCTGTGAAGAAGTTCGGCAAGCCTTTGTGTATGGATTGCCAGCGGAAACAATGACGACGATCAAGTTTGACGGCGCAGAAATTCGTGAGGGATGGCTCTGCCTCCATCCCTCCGAATATTCCGACAAGGCGAATGCGCAGGCGTTTGTATATGGTTTCAAAGGGCTGTACGATGCTGAGCTGAAAAAGCATTTTGAAAAGAGATCACTCAACGCGAACGCCTATGCGTGGAAGTTGATAACGGAGATTGGGAACGTGCTGAGGTTGAGCAAAGAGGACGTTTATCTGGAAATGCTCAAGCGGTATGGGCAGGGCGGTGCGGTCAGCGTTCAGGCAAAATACGCTGACAGTTTCCGCAGATCATACAAGTATAACGAGAGCTTGGGCACTTCCGAGCTTAACGGCAAGATGTGGGAGCATTTCCGGTTCTGGATTGGCAGCAGTGAATACAATACGCGCGAAATGTCGATTCTGATTGACGGCATTGTCGAAGAGGCAAAAGCGCTCGACATTGAGACGTTGACCGAAGCAGAGCTTGCGCGGATGAAAGACGAATGGAGCTGATGTCGATGAGCGATAGCATCATGCAAAGCGAGAAAGAGTGCTACATAACAGGATCACGAACGAACCTGCATAAACACCACATTTTCCCCGGCAGCAGGCGCAAAGCGTCCGAGCAGTGGGGGTGCTGGGTGTGGCTGCGGCAGGATTGGCACAATGGCGCATCGTATGGCGTTCATTTCGACGCAGAGCTTTCGAGGCGCTTGAAAGCTGAATGTCAGGCAAGGTTTGAGGCGCTTTACGGTCATGATAAGTTCATGGAGGTTTTCGGCAAAAATTACATCTGATTCATGTAGCGAAGTGTACAAATTCTCCGGATAAAGTTTGTGTATTATGAGAATTGAAATATACCTCAAAGGGTATATAATAATGCTTGTCAAGAGGACAAAGACACAAACAAAAAACAAAAGGAGATCATGAAAATGAGCAAAAGATTTTATGCAGTGCAGCATGGAGACGACTTCGCGAGCGATTATGGCAGCAGCGTCAAGCGCGAGGCTATGAAGATGGCGAGAGAGCTTGCAAAGGAATATCCCGGCGAAGAAATCCGCATCTGCCTTTGCAGAGAGGACGACGATTTCTGCGAGTGCGAGATCATCGTCAAAGCTGGAAGCCGATAAGCAAAAGCCCGCCCCGGAGGTTACGAGGGCATTAAAACGAAACGATGAATGACGAAAAATATTTGTTTGTCTCCGATGTAGCTGAAAAGAAGCGGACGGCGCGAGGCGTCCATAACAAAAGGACACACACAGGCAAGGGCGGCAAGGTAAAATTCCCGTCCGATTACATGAGTAAAAAGGAGATAAAAGCCATGAGCGGCGAAGTGAAGTCTTATCGGATGAATGAACCGATTACGTGGGGCGAGTTTAAGGCTATGCCCGACGACATTAAAGCCCTGTATATCAAAGCGTTGCGTCAAAAGTTCGGCGCACCTGACAGGGCGTTGTACGAAATGCTTGGAACTACAAGATCAAACTTTTCGTATGTCATGAATCGAATCGGCTGCCCGGCTGGGAGACGGCATGATAAAGTCTTTGACAAAGACGGCTTTGAAAATTGGCTGCATGGTGGGGACGAAAGACTGGTCGAAGCAGTTGAAGAAGCCGAGCCTGTAGAAAGTGCCGTGGAAGATCAGGACGTTGACCTGAGCGAAAAAGAGCGGCTGCTCAACGAGATTGATTTCCAGCATGAGCAGATCATGCGACTGACAAAGGAAAATGAAATTCTCAAGGCGAAACTTGAGATCGTGTACTTGATTTTTGGAAATGAGGATATGAAAAAATGAAAATGTTCGGTGATCCTGAGACGAAAAAGAAGTTTGATAAGGGCGCGGCGTTCATCGTTTTTAACATTGGGCGCGCGGCTTTGCTTTTCGTGGCTGGGTGGCTTTTGAGCTTCGTGCTGTGGCTGGTGTTTAAGCTGTTCGGCGTGGCGTGAGGGGTGCGAAAATAATGCTTTGTGATACTTGTATTAACGCGCGCGCCGTCCTATCTGAAAATGGTTGGCATCATGTGTGTAACTTGTCAAGCAAGTCAGCTTTGAGATGTATTGCTGGCAAGAAAACCCAATATATAAAGTTCTGCGAGAAAGAGATCGGAGGGAAGGATAATGACCGATAAAGAGCTGATACTGGCGCTGCGTGGGACGCAGAGCAGGAGCAAAAGAGCGCTGCTTGACGAGGCAGCCGAGCGCATACTGGATTATGCAGCAGAATTCACGTGCCCGAACCCCGATAAGTATCAGGCTAAGTGCGGTAGCGTGCCTCATGCCATAGCCATAGACGAGTGCTGCGTTTGCTGGGAAAGGTATCTTGCCGAGGAGGCCGACGATGAGTGAATACATTGAGCGGGAAGCGGCGCTCGAGATTTGCGAAACGGAATATCAAAATCGGCTGCGAATGCTTGACTATTGCGGAGACACTGTGGCGTGGAATATCGGCAGTGAAATTAAAGCGTTGCCTGCCGCCGACGTTGCGCCGGTGGTGCATGGGCGGTGGGATAACTTGGACGGTTACAAGACTCGGATGGTTTGTTCTGTGTGCGGTTGGGACGTCCCTGAGTACGGAAAATTTTACAGCTACTGCCCCAACTGCGGCGCGAAGATGGACGGTGATAGCAATGGATGAATACATCAAGCGAAAAGATGCGCTTGCATTAGTACGACCGGATGGGCCAGAGGATGAAAAGGCCGCTGTCACAATCGCAACTGCCAAAAAACTCGTTCGAAACATTGTGTGGCGCACACCCGCCGCCGACGTTGCGCCGGTGGTGCGGTGCAAAGACTGCAAGTATTGGCAGGACAATAACGATGGCTATCCGCACGAAGAATGCCGATGGGGGCACGGAGAAACACCGGATGCCAACGACTTTTGTAGCTACGGAGAACGGAGGGGGGAGCATGATGGCTAAGCAGTCAGCATTCGCAAAAGCGGTCGAGCGAGAAGTCAATCGGCGTATTCAGGATTATGTTCGAAACCGGATGCAGCTTGCCGAAGATGCAGCCTTTATCGCCGCGCACAAGGTCTTGAGGCTGGGCCCGGGTCGAGCAAGAGAGTTCGGCGAGACATTTGTCAAGGTGTGCAACCAACTCGCAACACTTGTCGTTGATGATAGCAAGGGCGACGGCGAGCTGGTGTACGCAAAGAGTGTTATCGACCGGACACTCCGAGAAATCGTTGGGGACGATAATTTTGTTCCGTTCGACGAGCGATATGGAGGGCGTTAAAATGGCACGGCTTAAAAAGATTTGCGGCGATGATGTGGTGCAGATCAAAACGCCATACGGATTGCTTGCGAATAATATCATTATTCAGGCTATTTCGGATTGGGAAAACCTCGTAACCGGTGTGCTGTGCGAAACGGCAAAAATCAATTTTGGCGAGCTTCGAGTATTTTTTCGGGATGGCTTTTGCGATGCATTGTTGGCTGGAACAGACCTCACCGGCGAATACATCTTGGATGCGCTCGAGGACATGAAGAAAGCGAAAGAATACGGAATGTCGCCTGCGACGTGGAGGAAGCGAAGAAGTGGAAGAAATCAGGCTAAGGCGAAACGTTGCGGGAGGCTACACAGTTTCCGTTAATGGAGATCAGAAAGACTTCGAGAGCTGGCAGGAGCTTTTGAAATATTTGAACGAGATAGGAGCGTGAAAAATGAACGAACGAGTATTTGACACGGGTGCGGTGCGTGACAGTGCGGCAGGAAAAGGACGGTACGACCTCCTGCCGTGGGGCGCGATCCATGCATTAGCGCAGCATTGTGAACGAGGTGCAGAGCATTACGGCGAGCGCAATGTCGATAAGGGTATCCCGCAGCACAGCCTCATCGACAGCGGCATCCGGCATCTGTCCGAGTATGTGCAGGGCGACGGCGAGGATCATCATCTTGTAGCGGCGCTCTGGAATATCGCATGGGCGGTCGAGCAAGAACTCAAACGCCCTGAAATGGTGGACTTGCCCGAGCGGAATGAAAAATCGGGCGTAGCGTATTGAATGGAGGTTGACACAAATGCTTAACAAAATCGTCATTATGGGGCGGCTCACTCGTGATGTAGAATTGAGATATACGCAGAGCGAAAAGCCCGTTGCATCGTTTACGCTTGCTGTCGAACGCGATTATAGCGGCAGCAGAGACAAGCAGACGGATTTTATCGACTGTGTGGCGTGGAATAACACGGCTCAGTTCGTCGATAAGTATTTCGGCAAGGGCAGCATGGCTATCGTCTCCGGTCGCTTGCAGCTCAGAGAATGGACTGACAAGGACGGAAACAAGCGCAGGACGGCGGAAGTTGTTGCCGAGAGTGTTTACTTCGGTGAGAGCAAAAAAGCCAGCAGCGAGGCTCCTGTGGCTTCTCAGAGGCATACCACGAGCAAGCAGAGCTTCGAAGAGTTTCAGGACGACGGCGACCTGCCGTTTTAAGGGGTGATATTATGTTGTGGATCATTGTAGCGTTTTTCGTTGGATTGTTTTCCGGGTTCGTTTTGTGCGTGCTCGGCGAATTGCAGATTGAAAAGAAAATAGCCGAAAGCGGGATCATCAAACTCGATGGAAAGCTGTATACGTTGGAAGAGGTTTTCGACAAATAGTCCTTCCGCGACCGTGCAGGATTTGCTCGGCAAACTACGCGCAATATGCAAAAGCGGCTTGAAACCGCGCCAGACAAGGCAAGTCTATAATGGTGCGGTTTTATAGCCGACAAGATCACAAAAGCCCTCAAGCGTTGATATAACAACGTTTAAGGGCTTTTCGTTTTGGGCGAAAACCGTGTAAAAACGGCTCGGATTTTAGAGACAATATGCAAGCAATGCGCACGCAATACGCTATTTTAACGCATTCACAACGGCGTGAAGTTCCTCCGGCTCGAAGTGGGTATATACGGCATCGGTAACGTCGTCGCCTTTATGCCCGATGATTTTTTGCAAAGCGATTTTGTTTACGTTCAGGCGTTGCAGTTCGGACACGAAAAAGTGCCGTGTGCTATGTATTGTCAGTTCGTCGCGGAGATCATGACGAGCCTTGAATTTCTTCCAGCGTTTCGCGTGGAATGAATCATAACGAATTGGCTTGTCGCCGCGAGAGTTCACAAACAGCCATTTCGTGCTGTTTTGATAATGCTTTTCGATGATGTGCTTTATTCGTGGGTGGATGGGTATATAACGATCCTCCCCCGCCTCGGTTTTTGATCCCGTAATGATATAGTTATCCTGCATATTGATTTGCGATTTTTGCAGCAGCAGCAGCTCCATGATCCGCATACCGGAATAGCAAAGGATCAGTAATATCTCAGCAGTCAAAAGCCCGTCAAGCTCCCACAGCTCATCGACTTCTGCCCGTGTGAATGGTACACGGTCAGATTTGCGGTTCTTTGACGGCACTGTAAGCGTGTCGGCGTAGCTCTTGTGTACAATATCATTCTCCATCGCGTAAGCCGTCAGCTTGCGAAAAAATGACGCTACGTTTGATTTTGCCGTAGGTGTTTCCAGCCCGTTTATAACGCCTTGAAAATGGGCTTTTCGCAGTTCCTTGAATACGGAATTATGCAGGGCGGCGACATGGTTAAAGCACGTTTTATTGTGTTTTTCCATTGCAGGCTTGAACGTGTTTTCTTTGCAATAGCGTTCGTACACCTCGGCAAGGGTTATCCTGCTTGCGTCAAGATCATACGGCGTGCGGTTATGTTCAGCGAGTGCAATCATAGCCTCTGATTTTGTGGCATGGTAGGAAATATATTTATATTTTTGTTTTCCGTCGTCAGACCAGCCTGCCGTTATACGGACGGCAAAAGGTCGGCGGCGTTTTCCACTCATACGGATTACGCTTCCGTAGCCATTAGCGTGTCTCATTTATTTCACCTCCACTTCTCCAATTCTTCACAATAGTATCAAAAATATAACAAACTGCCAACAACGCACTAATGCGAAAATGTTACAAATGTTTATATAATTGATACATAATCAACATTACAACGGTGGAGGTATTCAAAAAAATGACGGATGCGCATTTGCTTAGATATATAATCCGAAAAAATGGGGAAACGGTAGACGACCTCGCGGCGGCGATGGAAATGAGCCGTGCTACCTTGTCGGCAAAAATGAATAATAAGCGAGAGTTCAAAACGAGCGAGGTAATTTTCATAGTACGCCGTTACAAGCTGTCGCTTGAAATGTGCGCAGCGATTTTTGCGGTAGGTGAGTTATTATGCGTCTGACAGTAGCAGAGGCAGCGTCGATAATGGGTGTTAGTAAATCATACATACGAATAGGGCTGCAAAGGGGCTTGTTGCCCTTTGGCACGGCTGTTAAAATGTCAGGCAGATATACATATTACATCAGCGCAAACCGGTTCTATGAGTACGTAGGGCTGAAATACACTGAATATTCTGAAATCGAAAGGATAGAAGAAAATGAACAGCTTTGTTATTCTGGCGAAACTGCCGAGCTTGAACGATTATATTCTCGCCTGCCGAGCCAACAGATACAAGGGCGCACAATTTAAGCACGACGTCGAAGAGCTTATCGGCTGGAATATCAGACAGGCCCTTGCAAAAAAGACGTTGCAGCCGACGAGCGATCCGTTGACGGTAAATTTCGTCTGGCACGAGAAAACGAAGCGCCGGGATGCAGATAATATCGCCAGCGCAAAAAAGTACATACTGGATGCGATGCAGCGGCAAGGCGTTATTCCGAACGACAACCGAAAATACATAAGAGGCTTTACGGATATTATCATTGACGACACCGATGATTACGTCGAGGTCGAGCTTGTACCAATAGAATAAGGACGGCTTATTGACCGTCCTTTTCTTTTACATGTTTTTCGAGCAGCACTTTCACGTATTGATTGAAAGAACGGCTATCTTCCTTTGCAAGTTCCTCGATGCGCTGCTTGAGATCAGCAGGAATACGCAGCGGGATATAAACGGTATCGTTTGACATGGTTTTCACCTCCTTACGATATTGTACTACATATTGATACCGAAATGATACTAAAATTTTCAAAAAAGTTATTGACAGCCTCCCTCCCCGTGATAATATAAAGGTATCAAGTTGATACCACAACACGCATGAAAGGGAGATACAAAAATGACTAATATGCAGATTATTGTTAATTCGGCTGTCGAGCATGGGCTTTACAGTGAGGCTGAGGTCGAAGAGCTGTTCGTTGCAATGGGGTGCTTGCCTCTGTTCACGTTTGCAGAGTGGAAAAAGAGAGGCTACTCCGTCAAAAAAGGCGAAAAGGCGAAAATGATGTGCTACATCTGGAAGATGAAAAGAGAAAAGACGACCGTTCATCAGAAGAGCGGCGACGATGTGGAAGTCGATGAGAAAAACTTCTACAAGGTCAAGGCGTATTTCTTCATGCCGGATCAGGTCGAGAAGATTGAGAAGAAAGCAGCATAAAACAAAAAAGCCGAGGGGCGGCGGCTTAACCGCCCCACAACAAACAACAAAGGGGATATAAACATGATGTACACAAAAGCAGATGCAGAAAAGGCAGCAAAAACATTATTCTTCGAGGGGGCTGGATGTGTAGAGCGCGGCGACGTTGAAAATTGCAGGATCAGAACAGCGTTTCGCAATGATGATGGCAAGGCGTTTTATCTTGAGCTGACCGGATTCGAGGTTACGAAAAATTCTCCGGCATATATGCGAGAGTATGCCGTCGCCGGGTTCGTCGATTATTGTTATGAGCTGCCGGAAAATGGTTTCAAAAACGAGAATGTTTGCCGGGGCATTGAGCATCGATGTTTCGAGTATAGCAAAGCTGGCATTCTTGAGTTCGTAAACCGTGAGTGCGGATGCAGCTTCGACCGGATCATTATTACTGATATGTTCGACGGTTATGTGGTTCACAAGCTGAACGGCGGTGTTAATTTCATGGAGGATTTCGAGTACAATCCGAAAAAGGCGATGGCTGCAAGAATGGCGTTTGACGAGATCGACTTGGAGATCAAGAGGCGCCTCGGTGCGCGGTATTCGCAGATTTCGCTTGTGAAAGTCGGGGCTGATTTCATTCAGGTTCGTTGTTATGCCAGCGACGAGAAAATGCGAGCGGCTTACCTCGATCCGAATGAAAGATATTTCACGGTCAAGATCGGAGGGTGTGAAAATGCTTAAAATCAAGCTGTTAGACGAGGATTTGATCTACATTGCAAATTACAATAGCTATTCCGGCGAGACCGGGAACGTGATGCAGCAGACCTATATCATCTGCGCCGAGAACATTATCCGATGGGGCATGCCGGAAGAAAGAAAGCAGGAGCTGCTTGATGAGCTTTATAGCAAGTGGACAGTCGAGCTTGCGAACGAGGTTATGGGGGTGCGAGTATGAAATATATTTACGAGTTTCACGGCGGCAGGTTGAGCGGCAAAAGGCTCAACCGCCATGCGGTGGAGGAAATTGCAGCAGGGCATACGCCTGACAACAGCTTGAAGCGATCACAGGGCGTCTTGTGTAGTCGTGTTGAGTTAGACAAGCAGCCGAAAGTCGATGGTTATTTGGGCCCGATGTACGACGGCATCCGCCACGTCCTGAAAAATGGCAAAGAGAAGTACGATTTTGAACGATTTGACAGAGCGCAGGTCGTGAGATCATTCACCGTGCTTCGGTATGAGACGCAGGAAGTTTATAACGCTATGTGTAATTGATACTGAACATTCTGAAAGAGGGTACAACATGGCTGAAATAAAATGGATCAAGATAACGACGGATATTTTTGATGATGAAAAAATCCTGCTTATCGAGAGTATGCCGGAAGCGGACAGCTTGATTGTGATATGGTTCAAGTTGCTTTCGTTCGCTGGGAAGAGCAATAACAATGGGGTTTTCATGCTTTCGTCGAAAATCCCGTATACAGATGAGATGCTTTCGACAATATTTCGCAGACCGCTCAACACTGTCAGGCTGGCTCTAAAGACGTTCGAGCAGTTTGGCATGATTGAATATATCGACGGTGTTATAACGATCCCTAATTGGGAAAAACACCAGAATATCGACGGCATGGAAAAGATCAGGATGCAGAACAGGGAACGAAAGCAGCGGCAGCGGCTCAAACAAAAAGAGCAATTACTTATCGGTGACGGTCACGTGACAGTCACGGAAAGTCACGCAACAGAAGAAGATAAAGATAAAGATAAAGAAAAAGAAAAAGAAGAAGATAAAGAAAAGATAAACTACCAGCGAATTGCTGACATGTATAACGAGATATGTGTTTCATATCCCCGTTTGAGGTCTTTGTCTGAGGCAAGAAAAAAGGCACTTCGTGCCCGTGTACATAGTGGCTTCACGATGGATGATTTTCGAGAGTTGTTCACAAGAGCCGAACAGAGTTCATTCCTTAAAGGCAAAAACGACCGGAATTGGAGCGCAACGTTCGACTGGATGATTAAGGACGCAAACGCAGCAAAAATCCTTGACGGGAATTATACAGATAAAGCACCGAGCGGCATGGGCAATAATGGGCTGGTCGAGATCAATGGAAAACAGTACATTTGCAAAAATGGGAAGTATTACATACCAAACGGCAGCGGCGTAGCGGTTGATCCTTATGCGCCTGATGATCTGCCGTTCTGATGGGGGTAAAGAAATGGACGTTTCAAATGCGATTGACGGAATCATAAACAGAGCTGCGATCAGTATCAAAGCAAATGAGGGCGATTATTTGGGCGAGGATGGGCTTTTGCGTTGTGGGCAATGTCACACACCGAAGCAGCTCGAAATAAGCGTATTCGGCAATATTCGCCGTCCTATGTGCCTGTGCAAATGTGAGGCAGAAAAAAGGGAAGCGGAAGAAAAAGAACGAAAGCGGGTTGAGTTCGAGCGGCGTGTCAAAGGTATGCGCCGTGTAGGTTTTCCGGAAAGCGAAATGCAGTCGTGGACATTCGCAAATGACGACATGCAAAACGAGCGGATCACGAAAGCGATGCTTAATTACGTGGAGCATTTCCCCGAGTTGAGGAAAGCAGGCAAGGGCTTGTTGCTGCATGGCAGCGTTGGCACAGGGAAAACGTATGCAGCGTGCGAGGTTGCAAACGCGCTTGTCGATAAAGGTTATCCCGTGCTTGTGACGAACTTTGCGCGGCTTACAAACACGATACAGGGGCTTTTCGATGGGCGGCAGGATTATATCGACAGCCTGTCAAAGTTCGCGCTCATCGTGATTGATGACCTCGGAGCAGAACGCAAAAGTGAGTTTATGCAGGAGCAGGTCTACAACATTATCGACAGCCGTTATAGATCAGGGCTTCCGATGATTATCACGACGAATCTGAGCATCGCGGAGATCAAAAATCCTACGGACATAGGCAATGCGCGGATTTACGACAGGATTCTCGAAAGATGTTTTCCGGTTGAGGTCAGCGGCGGCAGCAGGCGCAGAAATGCTGTCCGTGAGAGTTACAATGACATGAAAGATTTACTCGGATTGTAAGGGGGGCAAATGGGCATGAAATATCGAGAATTTATTGCAGCGGTTGAATATTTGGAAGTAAAGAACGGCGTTTATCCGTCATTCGGAATGTTGCTTGATTTTCTTTCACGCATGAGATAAATTGCGGAGGTATTGCTATGACGTTAAAAGAGCTTAACTCGTTGTATTTCATTGAGCTTGAAATAGCAGAATACAAGAAAAAAATCGCAGAGTTGCGGGAAATGGCTGAGAGCATTTCCCCAAATTATTCCGGGATGCCGAGCGGATCAGGCTCGACAAACAAGATAGAAAAAGCCGTCCTTGCGATTGTATCATATCAGGAAATGCTCGACCAAGCGATTTGCACAAAGGTCGAGCAGTCTGAGAAGATACACGCTTACATTTTGGACGTTGAGGACGCGCAAACGCGGCAGATCATGTTCTTGCGGTTTGTGCAGCGCAGACCGTGGAGCGAGATTGCGAGACATATAGGCGGCAACAACACGCCGAGCGCGGTGAGAAAGCGAGCAATACGGTACATTGAAAACCATTGAAGAACTTTATCTCGAAAATGAGAAAATCGTGTATTTCGCGTTGGGCAAGTATTATCCTGACTGGGCGTTTGACGAGGACGCGCAGCAGACCGCAAAAATGGCGTTGTGGAAAGCGTGCCGAGATTATGACGAGAAACGGGGCAAATTTTCGACGTGCGCGATTCGTTACATACGAAATGAAATGTGGAATTATCTCCGCGCTGGAAGAAGGCGGCTGCCTACAGTATCACTTGACGATCCTATAAATGATACGGGCGAGTCGGTGCTAGCCGATATAATACCGGGAGACGACGACATCGTTTGTGACAGCTTGTATTTGATTGATTCTAGGCTGTCAGAGCGGCGGCAAAAAATTGTAGATTGTCTAGCCGCAGGAATGACTTTGCAGGAAACAGCTGATACTATAGGCATTTCTAGAACGGCTGTGTATAACAATATTGAGCGCATACGGCAGATTCTTTCCGAGAAAGATTAAGTTGTCCGAAATGTCCGCATATACCTGTGATATATTATAAGTGGGTCAGGTGCAAGGGTTTCCCATGTTGTATCTCCTTTTCCTTTTTTGTTTGTGGCGAGAGGCAGTCCTTTACGGGCTGCCTTTTGTCATATTTAAGGCGGTGAAACTACTGTGTACAAAAATAGCGAGGGCTATCCCGATCCAACAGCGGGAGCGGCTTTTAGACATATCGCAGAAGAAAAGCGAGCGAAAGACCTTATCTCCGTGTTGAGGTACATTATTCGCGTCGCCGGGTTCGAGCTTATCAATCGAATAGAGATCAGAGAAAAAAAGTCCGGGAGGGAATTCCGATAAATGGAGATCGTGAACAAGCGGCTGAACGAAATCGAGCCATATGAAAAAAATCCGAGAAAGAATGACGAGGCTGTTCAGTACGTTGCCGAGAGCATCCGGCAGTTCGGCTTCAAAGTTCCGATTGTCATTGACCGAGACGGCATAATCGTTGCCGGTCACACGAGATATAAGGCCGCAAAGTTCCTCAAGCTGGACGAGGTGCCGTGCATCATCGCTGACGACCTGACAGACGAGCAGGTCAAAGCGTTTCGCCTTGCAGATAACAAGGTTGGAGAGTTTGCCGAGTGGAACGAGGACTTGCTGGCGTATGAGCTTGCCGACATCATTGACATTGACATGACAGACTTCGGCTTTTCATTCGACGATGATGAGGACGAGGACGACAAGTACACGCTCGCGGTTAATATTCCGCAGTATGAGATCACGGGAGCTTGTCCGGAGCTGGAAGAGCTGACCGAGGAAGATAAGACGGAAGAGCTTATCGCGGAAATTGAGCAGTCAAACGTAACGGACGAGCAAAAGGCGTTTCTCATCAAAGCAGCGAGACGGCACACGGCGTTCAATTATTCGCTCGTAGCCGAGTATTATGCTCACGCTGACGAAGAGATGCAGCGGCTCATGGAAAAGTCCGCGCTTGTCATTATTGACGTTAACGACGCGATTGCGAACGGGTATGCACACCTGTCAAGCGAGATCGTGTCGATGCTTGAGGATGATAAAAATGCGTGACGATTTTGCAATTTTCATCCTGACGCATGGCAGAGCTGGGAACGTTAAGACGATCCCGAAAGTGCTCGAAAAGAGCAACTACACCGGTAAATATTACATTGTCATTGATAACGAGGACGATCAAGCGGACGAGTATTACAGGCTGTACGGCGATAAGGTGTTTATGTTCGACAAGGCAGCCGTTGCAAAGACATTCGATGCGATGGATCAGTCCGAGGATCGGCGCATGATTGTTTACGCCCGCAATTATTGCTTCGATTTGGCGGAGCAGTTAGGGCTTAAATATTTCCTAGAATTTGACGATGATTACAATTCACTCGATTACAGATGGACAGACGGAAAAAGGCTGTACACGACAAAGGTTCGGCAGATGGATAAGCTGTGCGAGCTGATGATTGAATGGCTTGAGGTGTCGGGAGCGCAGACGGTTTGCTTTGCTCAGGGCGGAGACTTCATTGGCGGTGTCAAGGGCGGCAATTACAGCAAAAAGGTCTTGCGCAAGGCGATGAACACGTTCTTTTTCAAGACCGAAAACCGGCTGACATTCACGGGCAGGCAGAACGAGGACGTTGTTACATACGTTACCGAGGGCAACCGAGGGAAACTGTTCATGACGATCACTGACGTGAACATTGTGCCGACAGCGACGCAGAATAACAAGGGCGGCTGCTCTGATGTGTATTTGGAGCAAGGGACATACGTCAAGTCGTTTTATGCTGTTATGGCAAGCCCTCAAGCGGTATGCGTTGATGTGCTGAACAGTGGTCACGCGAGAATACATCACAAAGTCGATTGGGAGCGATGCGCACCTAAGATTCTGAACGAGAGGTGGAAAAAGTGAGCATCATTGAAAATAAACTGCTGTACAATCTCGATTACGTTGTGGAGCAGAAGCCGTTAACGGCAGATATTTTTCTGACGAATTATTGCAACAATAGATGCCCTTATTGTGCGTATGCACGATACGAGGGCAGGCGCGAAAAGGGCGCGTATATGTGCTTCGTTGATTTCCAGAGATATGCGGAGCGGCTGCTTGAGCTTGGCGTAAAAGGGTTCATCCTGACCGGAGGCGGTGAGCCGACGATCAATCCTGATTTCGACCGCATTACGGCATGGCTTGAAGAGCGCGGCGTTTCGTATGGGATCAACACGAATTTCAACGTCTTGAAGAAGATCAAACCGAAGTACTTGAAAGTGTCGTTTGACGCATGGAGCGATGAGAGCTACAAAGCGAAACGCGGCGTGGCAAAGTACGAGCAGGCCCGAAAGAATATCATTGCTTATCGTGAATGGCAGCGAGCAGAGGGTTTCGACACCTCGCTCGGCATTCAGTGCCTTGTGCAGACGATGGACGACATCGACAAGTTTTACGAGGCGAACAAAGACCTTGACGTCGATTATATCGTGTTCAGACCTGTTGAAAGCAAGCAGGGCAGTTATTACGAGGATCGTAGCGAGGGCGAGTTCATCATGCGTTTGCTTGAGCTTGCGGCGTTCGATGAGCGGATCAACATCAATTACAAGTGGTTTAAGCTGGACGCACACGTCGAGAGATGTTATGCGAATGCGAATCAGATTGCGTTGACGCAGACCGGCGATGTGATTTACTGCTGTCACAAGCCTTACGATGTGGTCGGACATATCCTCGATCCTGACATTATGCAAAAGAAGCAGCAGCACAAAACCGACATGACGATGTGCGACGTTCCGTGCAGATTGACAGGCGCAAACTTGTTTATGCATAAGGTGCTGGCAGGATGTAAGGACAGCGAGTTCGTGTGACGACGCAAGAGATCATTGAGCTTATTGACAGCGGCAAGATCGTAAAGTTCTATCAGTCACGAGAGTGGCGAGAGCTGCGAGAGGATGTGCTGCACGATCATCATTACGAATGTCAGCGATGCGCCGAGCGAGGCAGGTACACGAGGGCGACAATGGTGCATCATGTGCAGGAGGTGCGCAAGCGTCCTGACCTTGCCTTGTGTAAGACGTATGTGGATTTACAAGGCGTAGAGCATCAGCAGCTCATGCCGTTGTGTCAAGCCTGCCACGAGGCGGAGCACAACAAGCTGAGTGCTTATAGCAATAAACATAACAATTTTGTCAACAAAGAACGTTGGTAAGCGTTTATTTGTTGGTTTGATTACAATTTTACGCATTATATGTTGACCAATATTACTCTATGTAATTTAATTCAGCCTCTTGTGTTCACCACTCAGAGACAAAATCCCCCCCGTGGGGGTATATGGGGTCTTTTTGGAGAGGGGCTGAAATCGGGGCAAGGGTTGACAAGAGAAAAAAATCTCCCTAAACAGGGATTTTTTCAAGTATTTTTGCTGCAAAAACAGCGCGAAAATTGAAAATGTGTGCCTCCTATGAGGACAGGAAATGATAACTTAAAGTATAAAAAGGCGGTGAGATCATGGCGAGACCACGCGAGCCCGTTGACCTCATCAAGGCAAAGGGGCGAAAGCACTTGACGAAGCAGGAATATGAGGACAGGAAAGCGGCGGAGCTTGACGTGCCCTTCATGGATATTAAACCGCCTGACTATATCAAGGGTGAAAAGCAGATCGAAAAGTTTAATTATTATGCTGATATGCTGAAAAAGATCGGCATTTTCACTGAGCTTGACGTTGATGTTTTGGCACGTTACATCATGGGCGAGCAGATTTATCTACAATACACGGCTTTGCTCGTGAAGTATTCAAAGGCGAATGACCTTGACAAGCTGGCGAAGATTCAGACGTTGCAGGACAGAGCTTTCCGGCAGTGCCAGCAGTGCGCCCGTGATTTGGGCTTGACCATCACTTCACGCTGTAAATTAGTCGTGCCTCAGGTGGACGACGATGCAGATTTCGAGCTGTGAAGAGCTGCAAGAATATATCGACATCGTTGAGGGCGGCAAGGTTAAAACGTGCCAGTGGCAGAAAAAGCTCGTCCAGCACATAAAGCGCTGCTTTGAGACCGAAGCACTCACGATTGATTCGGAAAAGATAGCGGCGTACATGAGCTATCAAAAGTATTTTCCGTTCGATTTGTTCGCGTGGGAAAAGTTCTGTTTTATCCTGCATAATTGCGTGTTCCGGGAGGATGGGCAGCCGCGATGGAGTGACCTGTTTATCTTGTGCGGCAGAGGTGCAGGAAAGAACGGCTATTTGTCGTTCGAGGATTTCTGCTTGATCACGCCGATAAATGGCATTGCGCAGTATCATATCGACATTTGTGCAAACAGCGAAGAGCAGGCGAAAACGTCATTCGATGAGATATGGAACGTGCTCGAAAATCCGAAATACAGGAAAATATTCGAGCACAATTTCCGATGGAATCGCACCGTTATTGAGAATGTCAAAACGCGGTCGCAGATCAAGTTCCGCACGAACAATCCGAAAGGCAAGGATGGTCTGAGATCAGGCAAAGTCGATTTCGACGAGCCTCATGCTTATGAAAATTGGGAGAATATCAACGTATTCACGACCGGCTTGGGAAAAAAGCCGCATCCGCGCCGGACATATGTTTCCACGAACGGCGATGTACGACAGGGCCCGTTGGATCAGTTGATTGATAAGTCCGAAAAAATTCTGAATGGAGAAATGCCGGACAATGGGTTCTTGCCGTTTATTTGTAAGATTGACAACGAGGGCGAAGTAAACGACCCGGATATGTGGGAAAAGGCGAATCCGTCACTCCCTTATCTGCCGACATTGAAAGAGCAGATGCAGCGTGAATACGCGGATTATTTGCTCGACCCGATTATCAACAATGCGTTTATGACGAAGCGCATGAACGTCCCGCAGGGGCGCAAAGATAGCGAGGTTACGTCGTGGGAAAACATCTTGCGGACGAATAGAGAGCTGCCAGACCTGAGGGGCAAGCCGTGCGTTGCTGGTATTGATTTTGCAAAGACGACCGACTTTGTGTCGGTGTTCCTTTTGTTCAGGGGCGATAATGAGTTTTACGGCATTCATCATTCGTGGCTTTGCAGCAGATCAAATGATATTGGGCGCATTAAGTTTCCGTTAAAAACAGCCGTCGAGCAAGGATATTTGACGATGGTTGACGATGTGGAAGTGCATCCGGCAATCGTGTGCGATTGGCTGTATCAGCAGGCGCAGACGTATGACTTGTTGAAAGTGGCGATTGACGATTATCGGTATGCGCTCATGTCACGTGAGTTGAAGTCAATCGGCTTTGATGCAGCCGAGAAAGAGGTCAAGCTGACAAGGCCGTCCGACATAATGCGGAATCAGCCGAGAATCGCCTCCATTTTTGCAAATGGGCAGCTTGCAGTCGGCGACGATATGTTGTGGCGGTGGTTTACGAACAACACAAAGCTTGAGCCTGCGCCTAACGGCAACTTCAAGTATGGCAAGATAGAGCCGAAGAGCCGCAAAACAGACGGCTTTATGGCGTTTGTGGCGGCGATGTGCATATCGGATGAGTTGCCTGAGCCTGCAAGCCTTGAGTTTTTCCAGCCGATAGTTTTTTAAGGGGGGGGAGATCATAATGCAAGACGTTTCGATGGTGAGAGGTAGCACGCAAGTGTTCGAGATTTTTGTGACTGATGCAAGCGGCGATGCGTACATGTTGAAGGATGGCGAGAAGCTGATTTTCGGCGTGAAGAAAAATTATTACGACAAAATGACCTTGCAGGGTAAAAAATGCAGGGTTATTCGGTTGTGAAAGGGGGGCAAAAATGAAGCAAAACGTTTCTATGGTTAGGGGCAGAACGAGAATTTTCAACGTGCGCGTAACTGATGGCACAGGAGCGGCTTATATTTTGGGCACAGGCGAAAAACTCATTTTCGGGGTGAAAAAGAATTATTTCGATTCTGGCTACCTTATTAAAAAGAGCATTACGTCTGTAAATGCGACGAGCGAACCGGGGGTTTATGCTGTAGTTATCAAGCCGGAGGACACGGCAAGTCTGACGTGTGATATATATTGCTATGACGTTGGTTTGCAGAGCGGCTCCGATTATTATTCGGTGATTGATTGCAGCCATTTCGTAATCGAACCGAACATTACCGGCGAAGAGGTACAGTAATGAACTCGCATGTACAGATGGAGAACGTTGAAGAAATCAGCGGAAGCGTAGCTGCCGAAGAAATTGGTGGAAGTGTCGCCACCGAAGAAATTGGCGGAAGTGTCACTGCAAAAGAAATCAATGGGAGCGTAACTGCCGAAGAAATCAATGGGAGCGTCGCTACCACCGAAGAAATTGGCGGAAGCATAGTAGACTTTGGCGGAAATGGGGGCACTGGCGGCGGGAGCGGCACGGTGCAGAGCGTCAACGGCGTGCTGCCGGACACCGATGGTAACGTGCAGTTAGACCCGGAAGACGTCGGCGCGGTGGACGAGGACGAAGAGCTAACGATCCTTGAGATCGTAGACATGTGGAATAATGCCTGATGGGAGGATAACTATGGCAACAAAATATGCGGGGCAGAATGCTCTAAACAAGTTGATGCAGATCATCAAGACTGCATTGTCTGGCAAGGCTGACAAGACGGAATTAGATAAAAAGCTCGACAAGAGTGGCGGGACGGTTACTGGCAATCTGGTTGTCGATGGGAGTTTGCGCACGAACACCTTCTCCGTGGCGAACCTCGGCGTACATACGCCCGACCTCGCGCAT
>ERZ779865.392-NODE-392-length-38841-cov-12.909039_pt1 | contig 38841 bp, 48 predicted proteins | sample MGYA00433088_ERZ779865 | MGnify/ENA primary metagenome ERZ779865 (study PRJEB29588, sample SAMEA2151703) | human gut metagenome | biome: human gut; feature: human-associated habitat; material: faeces | place: Denmark | collected 2008/2010 ... | reverse complement strand
TGCCGTGGTGATGGGAGACGACGATGCCCTGCACGCCGGCGTCCAGGCACTTCTGCGCGTCGGTGGCGCTGAGCACGCCCTTGATGATGAAGGGCAGCTTGGGGGGCTTGACATAGGATTCCAGTTCCTTCATCGTGCGGGGGCGCATTTTCAGGCCGAGCACGACGTCGGGCTTGCCGTTGCCGCCGAAGGAATGATCCAGATCCATGCCGACAGCCAGCGCGCCCGCAGCCTCGGCACGATCCATGCGCTCACCATGTTTTCATCGTCGTAGGGCTTGATGATCTTGATGGAACGTGCGCCCGTAGCGGCGATGCGGTCAAACTGCTCGATCTCGCCCATGCCCGCCCAGTTCACGGCGTTTGCCAGCTTGGCGCCTTCGGCCATCTGCACCATGCCGTCGCCTTCGTTGCCCTGTCCTTTCAGGTGAGAAAGCGCCGCCATCATGATGGGGGTGGAGAAGGTTTCGCCGTAAAGGTGCAGCGTGGTGTCGGGAATTTTGTTGTCGATGTGACGCATTTCGATGAGAATCTCGTCAAAATAGGCGCGGGTGATCGCGTTTGCGTCCATCGCTTTTTCTCTCTGATCCATAAAGAAAGCCATCCTTTCCTGTGTCTGTTGATTTGATTATAGCACAGGCGGAGCGGATTGAACAGGGAAAACGCTGGTTGGATGTTCGGATAGAATTGTGGTAGAATAAAAAACAAGAAAGGATTGGTGAAGCAGTATGTGCACGGCGGCGACGTATTGTACAAAAGATTTTTACTTTGGAAGAAATCTGGATCTGGAATATTCCTACCGGGAGAGCGTGACGGTGACGCCGCGGAACTTTCCGTTTCGCTTCCGCTATGCGGGGGAGTGCCGGACGCATTTTGCGCTGATCGGCATGGCCTATGTGGCGGAGAATTACACGCTCTATTACGATGCCACGAACGAAAAAGGTCTGAGCATGGCGGGGCTTGCCTTCTGGGACAGCGCCTATTACGCGCCGGAACAGGACAACGGCGCAAAGCAGGCGGCCTCCTATGAGTTTATTCCGTGGGTGCTGGGGCAGTGCGAAAATCTCGTGCAGGCGCGGGAAATGCTGGCGGGACTCCGCGTGACGAACGCGGCATTCCGTCCGGAGCTGCCGCCGTCCCCGCTGCACTGGATGATTGCCGACCGCAGCGGCGCGATCGTGGTTGAAGCGACGAAAGACGGCGTGAAGATTTACGACAATCCCGCGGGCGTGCTGACCAACGAGCCGCCCTTCCCCATGCAGCTGTTCCGGCTGAACGACTACGCCCAGCTGTCCCCCCAGCCGCCGGAAAACCGCTTCTCCCCCGCCCTGCCGCTGGAGACATACAGCCGGGGCATGGGCGCCATGGGTCTGCCCGGCGACCTGTCCTCCCCCTCCCGCTTTGTACGGACGGCCTTTACCCGGCTGAACAGCCGTTCCGGCGACGGCGAGGCCGAGAGCGTCAGCCAGCTCCTGCACATTCTGGGCGCGGCGGCACAGCAGCGGGGCTGCTGCGTGCTGGAGGACGGCGCGTGCGAGCTGACGCTGTATACCAGCTGCTGCAATGCCGACACCGGGGTGTATTACTACACCACCTACGACGCCGCCCAGCTGTGCGCCGTGGATATGCACCGCGCCGACCTGGACGGCACCAGCCGCTGGACACGGCGTGGCGGGTACACTATCAGAATTAACGCAGAAAAGTACGGGACGGGGCCTGACGGCCCCGTCCCGTTTATTTCAGCAGGGCGGTAAAGGTGATGGTATCGCCCTCCGTGCGGGCGGAGATGGCGCCGCGATGGCCCTCGGCAATGCTCCGGGCGATGGAGAGCCCGATGCCGAAGCCGCCGGCGGTGGAGGACCTGCCGCCGTTTCAGTACTGTATGTACAACAAAAATCAGATGATCTACGCCTCCTCCCACCGGTTTTTCCAGCATTACAGCATTATTCCCGACACGCTGATCCACTGCGGCGATCCGGTCATCAACCACACGCTGGTCGCCTCTCTGGAAAACTGCGCCTCTTTCGTCCCCAGCTACTTCATTGGCCGGATACCGTCGGATACTCTGCGAAAGCTTATTTTCTACGCCATAGACGTCCCCGAGCTCAGCTGGGAGCTTCGGGTGCTGTACCGTCGGGACAGCGCTCTGGGCATCTTCGCCCGGGAGATGATACGACTGGTCAGAGAGACGCCCTGGCGTCCCTTGCTGTAAACCGACCACGTCAACAAAAGATACCCGGCGCGCCGAAGGCGTGCCGGGTATCTGCGTCTTATTGCATTTGCAGCCAGCCGATCAAGGCCAGGTGCGCCGGGTAGTACAGGTAAAACAGCCACTTCATCACCGTGTTCACCCGCGGCGACGGCCCACGCTGCCCGTTATACAGCGCCAGCACGGGAACGGCCAGCACCACCGCCAGCTGCACCAGGCCGTAGACCCAGTCCAGCGCCAGGGCGTACACCACCGCGTAAAGCGCCACATAGAACATCATCCACAGCGCCTGCGTCTTCAGCTTTCCCCGATTGGTACCGAAGGCCATGATGCACAGGGCGGCGATACAGCTCCAGTCCGCCGGGAAGCTGACCAGGCAGATCAGCAGGATCAGCGCCACCTGCACCGCCGGGCGGAGCCGCCGGTCATGGACCACCCGCAGCATCACCAGCCCCCATGCCAGCGACCACATGACGCTGGTCTGGTTCAGCACTCTGCCGGAGGAAAACGGGATAAACGACCGCCAGCCGGCAAAATCCGCCGACGCGAACACATAGGCGAAGTGGGATATGACCGCGAACAGGAACATCCGCGCCGTGTATTTCCGGATATCCCGGGTGTGGTGATAGCCCTCCGCCACAAAGTAGCACATGATGGGACAGGTCAGCCGACCGATGATATGCATCGCCAGTGGCAGCACCGCCCGGGGATAGCCGGGAAACAGCCACCAGGTCACATGGTCGACGGTCATGGCCGCGATGGCGACGAGCTTGATCGCGTTGGAATCCAGCGTTTTTTTCATAGGCGTTTTCCCTCCCGCACAGCACACTGCCGCCATTGTAGCAGATAGGCAGGAGATGTGCAACGCCTATTCGTGCGGCCGCGGCGTTATGCGCCGGCCTTCTCCTTGCGGATGGCCTCGGCGATACGCTCCAGACCGATCTGCACTGTGGCGCGGGGCATGGCCAAATTCAGGCGGATATGCCCCCTGGCGTTGCCCACGAACAGGCCGTCGCCGCCCTCCAGCAGCACACCGGCCTTGTTGGCGAAGAAGTCCGGCAGGTCCTCTACCTCCGGCAGCACCTCCCGCAGGTCCACCCAGGCGAAGTAGGTGGACTCAGGAATGGTGAACTTCGCGCCGGGAATATTCTCCTTCAGGAACTGATCCACCAGGGCCAGGTTGCCGTCCACATAGGCCTTCAGCTGCTCCAGCCAGGGGCCGCCGTGCTCATAGGCCGCCTTGTGGGCCGCGATGGACAGCGGGTTCACCGCGCCGATGTTCTTGTCCCGGTCCTGGAAGCGGGCACGCTCCTCCGCGTCGCGGATGATGATATTGGAGTGCATCAGGCCCGCCAGATTAAAGGTCTTGCTGGCAGACATACAGGTGATGAGCCGGTCATAGTCCGGCATGACCTTGCCCATAGGGGTATGGTGCAGGCCGGCGCGGATCAGGTCGCAGTGGATCTCGTCGGACACCACCCACAGCCGGTGCTTTTCGATGATGGCCGCCATGCGGCGCAGTTCCTCCTCGGTCCAGATGCGGCCGGTGGGGTTGTGGGGATTGCAGAGCATCAGCAGCTTCACGTCCGGATCGGCAGCCTTCGCCTCAAGGTCCTCCCAGTCCACGGAGAAGCGGCCGTTTTCCTCCCGCAGGGGCGAGGTCACCAGCTCTACGCCGTTGTATTCACAGGCGTGGAGGAAGAATCCGTAGGCAGGCGTCATGGTCAGGACCTTGCCGTTCAGCGGCTTGACCAGGTCCTCCGTCAGCTGGTACAGCGCCGGGATGACGCCGGGAGAGAACGTCAGCTGCTCCTTGGGGAAGGACCAGCCGTAACGACTCTCGCACCAGGCGCGCAGCGCCTCATAATAACCCTTATCGTACACCAGGGTATAGCCCAAAATGCGCCGATCTACCCGGTCGGTGATGGCCTGCAGGATCTCCGGCGCCACAGCGAACTCCATGTCCGCCACCCACATCCGGATGAATTCCTCGTCCTTGTAGGGGAACACCCTCTCCGGCCCGCAGTGGAAAATGTAGGGCCGCCAGCCCTCTACATTCTCGGAATTGGTGTTGCGCCGATCAATGATCTCGTCGAAGTTGTAGGTCATGGTGTATCGCTCCTTTCCTGTTATGGTTTTATAATACCAGCCGCCGCGCGCCCCGTCAAAGCCCGCCGCTTACTTTTCAGGAACGAATTTTGCGAAAAACTTTCCTCACAATTATATTTTCCCTTGCGCGAACCGGAAAAAGCGTCTATACTGAAAAGCAGAGGGTCAAATCACTAAAACTTGATTTTGAGGAAAGTGCCATGACATTGACAGAAGAGATCGGCGCGAAGATCAAATACTACCGCAAAAAGCGCGGAATGAAGATCGTGGAGCTGGCGGCGCTGCTCCACAAAACCGGGGCCACCGTATCCAAGTACGAAAGCGGACAGATCGCCATGGACGTGGTGACGCTGTACGAGGTGGCGGCCGCCCTGGGTGTGCCGCCGGAAAAGCTGCTGTACTGTGCCCCGCTGCCCGTGGAAGATCTGATGGCCGACAGCGTGCCCGCCTTCTTCCGCGGCGTTGACCGGCTGTATATGTACTATTTCGACGGCCGGAACAACAGTCTGGTCCGCAGCGTCATCGATATCCGGGCCAAGACCGGCGCCAACGCCTATGACATAGCGCTGTACATGAACTTTCAGGACTATCAGCAGTACCGGAACTGCGAGAACACCTATTTGGGTACGCTGAGCCACTACGATGCCCTCAGCAACATCGTTACCCACAATCAGGACACGGAGATGGACGTCTATCTCCTCTGCCTGCCCGCCTCCTATCTGAACGCCGGAACAAAGTGGGGGCTGGGCTTCGGCATCTCCTGCCGACCCATTATGCCTACCTCCACCAAGGTATTTCTGTCCAAGAGCATCCAGCCGGAGACACCGGAGTTTCTGCAGGACCTGCGCATCTCCCGGGAGGACGTTCAGCTGCTGAAGCGCTACAATATGCTGTCCGTGATGTAATCGGCCCCAAACGGATATCCTGAAAGTAGACTTGCTGGCTTATGCGGTGTTCCGCCTTACGATTGAATTCTTTTGATGCAGTGCCTACGACATAGGATGAATAAAATCCGATTTTTCATCCTCCAAATATATACGATAACCGTGAAGGCCCCCGGGTAATTCCCGGGGGCCTTACTTCGCATTTTGGTAGGATTTCGCCATGGCAACGCCTATTCGCATCTGCTCGTGCTGCAAAGGCCAATCACAGGCCGATCAATGGTGCTGACGATGGTGCCGACAGTAGCATTTGCGGCGGATGCCACAAGCGATCCAGCAGCACAAAGCAATCCGGTAGCACAGATTAAAGGCGCACAGAAGAGCAGCGTCTATTTCGGCAATTACAAGCAGAGCAGTGACGGAAACGGCGACTATCTGACCGAGCCGATCAAGTGGCGTGTGCTGCAAAACGCAGATGGCAAGCTGTTCTTGTTGGCGGATAAGAGTCTGGATGTTTATTATTATCACCACAATGGCAGCACCAGTGGAGGAACACGCAAAGCACCCACACAGTCCCTACCTGTTCGTATCGCCCAAGACCGGCACTATGTTCGACCCGGACTCCTTCCGCCACACCCATGAGAAGATCTTGAAGGACATCGGCAGCGTCATCAGCCAGACCATGTAGCCCACAAAAAACAGCCGGAGAGGGACGGATGATGCCATCCGCCCCTCTCCCGTCATTTCGGCTTTTGGGTCACGGTTTGGGTCAGAAGATGTATGGTCAAAATTATCATTGCGGCATTCACTACAATAGTCATATTCAACTATGCGGTAATATACCCAGTTCTTTTTAGCCTCTTTATAGCCTCATCGATGCGGGTCTCTGAATACTTTTCGCCTTTAATCTTAATCACACCCTGTTTCACCGCAGAAACATCTTTTGCTTTTAGATAGACGTAAAGCGCTGTAGCAAGCAATTCAAGTTCGCTAGGACTATCTTTAGAGAATTCGTCCACCACACTGTTTATTTTGTCATCGTTGAATCCGCCCGCGTAGTCTGTGTCTACAACAGAAATCAGATGTTCCATCGGAGTATATTCAATTTTCAGTATGTCCTCATCGCAAAGCTCACGTACCGCAAAATCCAAATCGGCGCTGTATGGGCCATAAAAATGAATTCCATAATCGCAGCCGAGTTCAATATGTTTTGCTTCAATTAGGAAAACAATTTTTTGGAGCGTTTTCTTACAAGGGGCAGATCCACTATTGGTTATTCTGCCGACAATATTCACAATTGCTTTACTGTTGACCATTTTTCTCCTCCTGTATCTGCTACGCTTACGAATCTTGATACTCCTTAATCTTCGCTATAACTTCAGGAGCAATCTCTTTTTCCGCATATATTCGACTAATACTTATAGGGTGAACAATAGATTCCAAAATAATAGATTCTTCCATAATGTTTTTAACATCACACGTCTTTTCGTCAATAATCATAATTCCTTTTCCACTATCGTCATGCGGTTCCAGCAAAAAAGGCGTAAGCTTGTGCGCAGCTTTATCCACACTGTCAAACAGGACTCTGTCTCCATATTCGGATCTCAAAAGGCTAAATATTAGACGAGCAGTTTTCTTTTCTGATTTCTCGGCATGAGCTTTTGACTCATGTACGCACGTCATTATTTTCCGGGATTTAAATGCCAACACAGCAGGATCTTCTGACTCCGAAAATAAATGCAAAACGCGAACATCGTCCCATTTGAGATATTCTTCAACGTTTTCAGGATACTTCCCATCTGGTAAAATTGCCTTCAGCCCATTAACAAGAGCCTTGTCAAGATAGCGACGAGTTTTATGAAAATACACTTGAATGAACATAAAGTATCGCGCTAAAACAAACTCCTCTAACGCTTGAATACCACCCCGTTCAATCGCAAGTTGAAGTGTATTGTCCTGCTTATACGCAGTTAACGTAGACACAAAGCGCGCCAAATCATACTTTCCATAGGAAACACCACAGTACTTCGAGTCCCGCAACAAATAATCCATTTTGTCACAGTCGAGTTCACCATCCATAAAACTCTTCAAGAAAAGGAAGTCCGGCATGATGAACCGATCATCTGTAACATCCTTGCCATCATAAATCATCCAAACGAGTTCAGGTGTAATATCATATTGTGGACCATATTCAAGTTTAAATCTTTGCCCAATAGCTCTAATGTAATCAGCAATCTCGGTTTCGCAGATAATTAGCTTCGTGAAGTCTTCGTGTTCCTTTCCTCCAACAAACAGTTCTTCTGAGGCATGGGAAAAAGGCGCATGCCCCAAGTCATGCGTCAGACCAACAAGGCGTAATAGTTGTCGATACCATACGATCTTGCGAGAATTCTCATCATCGTCTTCAGAAAAAAGATGCGGCACTTTTGCCGTAACGGAATCAAAAACGCGAGAAGTCAAGTGCATTACGCCTACTGAATGGCCGAAACGAGTATGCTCTGCACCGTGGTAAACCAAATATGTCGTTGCAAGTTGATGTATATTTCGTAATCGCTGAAACGGAGGAGAATTGATTATGCACAACTCCTCTTCGCTAACCGGAATAAACCCATGAATCGGATCTCTAAATTGATACATGCCTGCTCCTTAACCCGAAAGAATGAGAAAACAACCTAACAGTCTTAAAACTAGTCTATCAAATACCTGGATAAATTGCAACCAAAATCACAGCGTTGAGAAACATATTGTTCGTTTAGAGAAATCATCTCCTGACGATGCCGCCCCCTTGTGGAAAATACATTCCTGTTTTCCGTATTACAGAAAAGTCTCAAATGTTCAATTGTTCCTCGCAAAAAGCCTTTAACGCGGGAATATCCGTCGTCACTGTCTCCCAAATAATCCGGCGATCCATTTTGCCATAACCGTGGGCAACCATATTTCGCATGGCTTTCATCGGCCCCTACTGCACACGGTTGGCTGTCTCACGGCGATACTCCTCAGATAAACCACCGCCCAGTTCCCCGTTCTGCAGCAAGCAGAATGACAGTGAATGTTGGAAATCTTCATCGCTATCAAACGACTGGAAGTCGCTTCCGAAGTGCTGAATGGCCTTCTCAATAGAAACACAGTATTCGTAAATGTGAGTAAGGCGTTGTCTGTCAGCTTGCTGCATCATAAATTCGTACCCTTTCTGTTTGGACAGCATTGCGGAATAGATCGTCAGACGTACTCTTGCTGGTCTGCTCCAATGCGCTTACAGGAATAAGATCGATACTTTTTCCCAATGCAGATTCCAAGTCGCAGTATACACTTCCAAGCGCAAACAGCGACCGGATATTTGTGCCGGTCAAATCGACCAGCAGATCAATATCACTGTCGGCATTGGCCTCTCTGCGGGCGTAGGAGCCAAAGACATACACGGCCCGCAGTCCGTACTGCTCTGCGATAGGCGCAATAATACGCTGCAGGTCATCTATCGTATAGACCATACACATTCCTCCCCGCCAAGTATTTCTATTCTTATTATACCCATTATTGCACAAAATGCAAGTTCTGCGGTGTCTGCGTGTGGCGGCGCAAAAATGACCACGCTGTAATCAAAGAATCCCGGTATACCCTTCTTTATACATGATTTGTGTACATATGGTCGTTATCACCACCACGACTATCACAGACAGCAGATATAAGGCGGCTCAAGCGTATGGGGCGGCGAAGGTTGCGCAAATCAGGGGAATGGACAGGGGCTGCTTGCTTTCGCCTGACAGCAGTATCCGCGGCAACTCCACCATGCCTCACTGTTTCGGAAAGGCCAGCCTTCCCGCAACATGGGTGGTGTCCTTCACCTGAGGCAGATAGATGCGGCGAAAGAGCGTCCAATCTCCAGTACCATTCGGTGATGTGGCCTCGCTTTGCTCCCGGCTAATGTACTGCATGGCAAGAGCCAGCAAGCAGTATCTCCACCGGAGAAAAATGCAGTAGTACGACGGTAAGGCGAGTCAGTCCAAGTACCCGCGCATCAGATGGTTGGAGCAGTATCGTCTACACCAATAGCAGCGTCAGCAAGTAGCACAGCAGATATGCCGTGTTTCGCATCCGCCCCTGTCGGCGAGCCATGCCGCAATTCACTATCAAAACCCCTTTCGCAAACCTTATATTCCACATATGTTGTCACAGATGGGAAACGATGTAGGATTTAGATACAGAACGAAATAGGCTAAGAATTTCTACACGATCACATACCCCACCTGTTCAAGGCGCGTTTCTCTAAGCCCATGCTCTTTACACAGATATGCCGTATCTCGATAAACAACGATTGCGCAAATCAAATAAATTCTCTGCATCTTGGCAATGTATCCGATCACATTTGTATAACCCATCAGGGCGCAGCGATGAATGCTATACAAGTACGCCTGCATTCCCGCACTGTAGCAATCATCATAACACCCTTGCCCCGGATAGATGCGGCATCGACGCAATGCCCGCCGGAGCTGTTTGTCTTGAGAATCATCAAACGGAAACCGGAGCAAAAGTGCCTCGACCTTCTCCGGGCATGTTTTGCTCACTCGCTCCATAGAACGATAGCTGTATTCGTTGATGGTCTTTTCGTAGTAACTGTATGGGCGCTTCTGTCGTTTCGGCTCCACCGTCATGATCACTGTCTCTCTTTCGTATCCGCGTTGGTCGTCGAATTCTCTTATTTTTAAGTATATACTCTATACAGGGGTAATTGCAAGCAATCCACCTTTCAAAAGCAACAACATCGTAAGCAAAATCAGGTTAAAGGTCTGTGCTGATACATGAACCAACTAAACTCTGTACACATTTACTAACTTCTTGCCTACCGCAGCAAAATGTGCTATTATAAAATACAACGCTGTTGTGTGTTGTAAACTTCGGCGGCGTAGATACGAGAACGAATGCCCTGCCGAAAGGCAGGGCATTTTTTCCGCGGCAATTTTGACCAGTATAATTGGGGGTGATTCTATGAAGAAGTCACTAATCAGGTGGTCGTTGGTGGTAATATTAGCACTGTTGGCTGTTATTGGCGGCCCTATCATAATAAACGAGTGCTATTATTGCCAATTGAATGTGGCATGCAAAAAGCAACGTAAAGCATACACGAACTGGCAAGTAAAATGCAGTGTACTAAGATTGGATGGTGCAGTACGATGAGTATTACAGTTAGAGATTGCTTGAAACTGCCGTCTTTGCGGAATGCGGAGGTACTGGCAGGACACGCAGGGTTAGACCAATACGTTTCTACCGTATCCGTGCTGGAGTATGCCAAAACGTTTGCTATGGCCAACCCCCTCTTTTTGGGGAACGAGATTATTCTGACTGCGTTTATTTCAATCAAAGATGATGTGGACGCGCAATGCGAGGCCATTCGCAGGCTCCATGCGGTGGGCGAGGCGGCCATCGTTCTTTACTATGTGGGCTACTACATGGAAAATGTAGACCAAAAGCTCGTTCAGGTTGCAAACGAGCTGGATTTTCCACTCATTGTTATGCCCCGCAACGACTACTCGCTGCGTTATAGCGATGTTATCACAGAGGTCCTGATGCACATCTTCCGAGATCAGCAGAATGAGACCCGCTTTGCCACCCAACTGCTGCGGCAGATTTCCATGATGCGAGAGCAGCAGCGCAGTATCAGCGGCATCCTGCGGCTGCTAAGCGACCGATGCCAATATACATTTTTGTTGGTTGACGAAGACGGAAAGGAGTGTGGCTTTGCGCCTTGGCCGATGTCTATAAACGAGGAGTTCCGTAACAGCGTGTACGACCACATAGACGAGTCTGATGATTTTCCCGTCACCTTCCTTTGGAAAGACTGCAATTATGTAATATGCAAAAACTCTTTTGCTACGAAAATGAAAAGCCGCTTCACTTTATTCTCTATCATGGCAGCGGGGACAACCGAGGACACAAAGCTCTTGCAGGCATCGGAGGTACTGCAGTCATCATACGACATTTGGGATGACGATCTGCGGAAAAAAACACAGGATGATCTTGTTCGTATGGTTCTGGTCGAGCCCGCCGATGAAGTATATCGGTTTGCAAATTCAATGCGTTTGGATCTCCATCCGCTGCGTATCATGTGGGTCATCTGCCCTTCGCCGGCAGAAAAGTATACCTATGGCAGCGCGGATAGGGCAAATATCAAATACGAAATCAAAAAGCATCTGCGGGCAAACAGAAAAACAGGAATCGTTGACACCTTCGACAACAGCGTGGTGGCTTTCATGAATGACGACAAGTATTTGGAGTTTGACAAGGACCTATGTGAAAGCCTCACAAAATATCTGCAGGAGCAATACCCGGGAATGATATTGACCTGGTGCGGTGCCCTGGACTCTATTACCGATGCAAAGAGAGCGTATCTACTCTTAGAAGAATACTTCCCCACAGCCTGCGCTATCTACGCGCATAAAACGGTGCTTACGCAACGAGAGCTCAGCTTTGCCGGAAATTGCCATGACACCCTTCACAGGGCAACGGTTCTGCCGGAAAAATATCGCCTTACCCTTAAACCGTTGCAGGGGCGCGACGAAAAGACGGCGATTGATACATTGTCCGCCTATTTGATCGATGCAGACAAAAATATTGCAGCAACTGCGAAGTATCTGCATGTTCACGAAAGTACGGTGAAATATCGGTTAAACAATATCAAGCGAAAACTGGGATACGATATCGCTGAAATGCCGGGAGTGTACTCACTATACAAAGCATTAGCATTGAATCGGCTGCTTCATGCTCGCAATAATATAAAATACTGATAAATAGTTCCATGTCATGAAACCTTCACGGCATGGAACTTTAAATGTTTTCGATTATTTTTGGCACAAAAAACTGTCGGAAAAGGCAAATACAAATGGGAGCGAAAGTCGTATACTTTAGATATATTTTAATGAAAGGTGGCCTCGCAATGAAATCAAGTGCATTAGAGATTACTCTGAAAGAATTCATGGCAATCGCCGAGATCCCTCGTCCATCCCATCACGAGGAGAAAATCGGCGCGTATTTGGTGGAATGGGCCCAAAAGCGTGGGCTCACCGTGGAACAGGATGCTATTGGCGATGTTATTATCGACAAGCCAGCTGCGCCCGGTCATGAGCGTGCACCATTGGTGATTATTCAAGCACACATGGATATGGTTTGCGTAGCCGCTGAGGGCGTGCCTTTCGATCCTTTGAAGGATCCAATCAAAGTAATAAATGATGGGAAAACTCTTCGGGCGAAAGGAACAAGCCTGGGCGCAGACGATGGGATTGGCGTGGCTTTGGCCCTGTACCTGCTGCAGGACGAGTCACTTGTGCACGGACCGCTGCGTGTCATTCTTACCGTAAACGAGGAGGACGGTATGTCGTCTATTGCCATGCCTGACAAATATTTAGACGGTGCCTATCTGATCAATTTGGACTGGGAATGGCTGGGTTCTCTTTGCAATTCAGCGGCTGGCGGCGACTTTCTCAGCTTTACGCGAAAAGCAGAGTGGACAGCACCATCTGCTGACGATCATGCTGTAAAAATTACGCTGAAGGGATTGCTGGGCGGACACTCCGGCGTTGGGATCAACCTTGGTCGGGCAAATGCGTTGGTATGCTTGGCCACAGCTCTAAGCAGAATAGCAGAGGCGGGGATACCCATCAAAATCGCTGATTTCCACGGCGGTCAAGCGAAGAACGCTATCCCGGCACAGGCGGAAGCAGTTATTACAATCCCGGCAGGAAGTAAAGGCCAAGCGAAGGAGCTCTTAAGCGCATATAAAAAGGATTTTGCGGCGGCTTTTGGTGACATTGAACACAGTTATGCGTTGACTATCAACGATGAAAAAGCCCCTTCACAGGTTTTACACCCCGAAATCGGCAGAGCCTTGATATCTCTTTTGAATACACTTCCCAACAACATTAACACAATGAGCCCCTTTGTAACGACTCTAACTGAGAGCTCCCAGAACTTGGGATTCCTCAAAATAGATGATCAGACGATCACATTGGAAGCGATGGAACGAAGCTGCGTGGCATACCGAGCAGAGGAGATGCTTCGCGCATCCCGTCTCATTGCAGAGGCGTTCGGCTTTACCTATACACAAGGGGATCATGTGCCGGCATGGGCGGTAAATCCTCACAGCGAATTGGTTCCGCTGGCTTGCGAGGTGTATTCCGAGTTGACAGGGCGGAATATGGTTGTTGAACCCGTACACGGCGGATTGGAGTGTGGTGCATTCTTTGAAAAGAACCCCGACTTGGATATGATCGCCATAGGTCCTTCTCTCACAGATGTCCATTCTCCCGATGAATCCTGCGACATAGAGAGTATACGCGTAACAGCAGAGCTTGTTATACGTATACTGGAAAAGCTGGCATAGCACAGTTCCTCTTCACCTTTCCCTATGCGGGCAAAAATGCGGCTCCCAAAATTGGGAGCCGCATTTTTGTGCAAGATTCACAACAGCATTCTCGTTTTCGGCTATACAGACAAATTACGGGTCACTTTTTCCTCTTTACAGATGAAGAACTTTTTCACCACAAAAAGTATGATAGAAACTTACCACGGTCTAACCACTTCTAAACCCCTGTAATTACGCTGTTTTCAGAGTGGTTAGAAGTGGGTAAATGCCGAGAAATGTATGTAACTCGTGCATTATTTCTACACTACTCATACATCTATATTCCTACACAAAGTCAGCCTCCTCGTTGTGCTGAGTGCCTTTGTTGGTGCTCCCACTTCGGGGAGGCTTTTCTTTGTTTTTACAAGCTATTTTATTTTTTCAATTTCATCTTTCAACCATTCAAATTCTCTCTGGGTATAAACCTTTTCGGTGATGTCAGAGATCTTGTGACCGACCATATATTTGATTGCGTACTCGTCAACGCCGTACTTCTTAGCCATCGTCACAAAATGTTTACGACCATCATGCGGTCTATGCTCAGGGTTCAAATTCAATTCATCTCGAATCATGCTGAAGCCTTTTTGGTATCGAGCATAAGTGAGTGCAGTGTTTTTACTGCGAGCATTCTGATTAACATAGTTGAGCAGATACAGACTTCCAAGTTCCTGAGCCTCTTTATATTTTCGTTTGACCAAATGACGAATCTTCGAGTGAATTGGAACCACACGATCTGTACCGGCATCTGTTTTGATACCGCCTCGGAAAGTCCAGTTTTCCAAATCCACATTCTTTAATTCCAGCAAACCAAGTTCCTGGGGTCGCCAACCAGAATAGCACTGAATGAGCAGGACATCTACAAGCATTTTATCATCAGCGTGTTTCCAAAGCAAGTCCATCTCTTCGTCCGTAAAAGGAATATGCTCGTTCTTAACTGTGACGATTTCTTTGATTGTTTCCTCACTGAGGTTAAAAGTTCGCGAATAGTTTCGGTCAACAAGCTCATACTCCAAGGCATAATCCAACATCAAGTTAAACAAAGACTTAATCTGGTTCTTCATGGATGCACTTGGTGTTTTTTCTTTGCCTCGAACCTTCGATATGCCTTCATCCATACAACCTTTTACATGACGAGCGCGGACATCTTTGACTCGCATATCATATACGGCCGAGCAATACCCCCATGCTGAAGCTACCGAACGAGTGCTTTTAACTGTCTTCTCGTATTCGGCAAGCCATTTCTCGTAAAGCTCTTTCATAGTGATAGACGGTTCAAGGTCGTAAGGGTTCTTATTGTACTCGACGAGAGCAGCGTATGCATCGTTGTATGTTGGAAAATAGGACTCCGGTTTAAGAGGTTTACAGATAGGCCGTCCGTTCGAATCCTTTCCGACACTTATCATCGCTCGAAATGGGTTGCGGAGATTCCGATTCTTGATCTCACTGATCTGCCCGAAACCATTTGGCAGCCTACGGCGTTTGTTATTCTTATTCCGAGGTTTTCTCGGTTTTGTATTTGGTTGTAATGGAAACCCACAGTGAGGACAAGAAACTGCTTTGTCGCTTACTTGTAATTCGCATTCGGGACATTTTATCAGCATTATTATCACCTTCCCCATTGATTTGCTATTAGTAATCATATATCATAAGTGTAGGAATGTCAACTCCTACATTCCAACTTTTCTTATTAGTTCAGGGAGAAATGAGATATGATTAGTGATAACCAATCAATTTGCCCTAAATGTGGAGGGCAGCTTAAATACTACGATCATGTTCAAAGATTGGTACGGACGAAATTCGGAAACAAAAAATGGGTAGCTATTAGAAGACTTCGGTGCTGTAAATGCCATGCAGTTCATCGAGAGCTTCCTGACTTTATATTTCCGTATAAACAGTATGAATCAGACATTATTATCGGCGTGCTCGAAGGTCTTATTACTTGTGAAACTTTGGGGTTTGAAGATTATCCTTGTGAAATGACTATGATTCGCTGGCGCTTGTTTCCACCGAGGTTGTTTTTACTAACAGCCGTTCCTAACCTAAAATAGCGATTGAAAGGAGGCAAACGCCAATGGAAGAAATTATATTTGCATCGGGGTCTGTCCCGGTGGCAGTTACAGCACGAGTCTACGGGAAAGACGCATCCTGGATTCGAGCCGGCATCGTATCTGGGTGGCTACCGATCGGAAAAGCTACTCGGAGTGGGAAGCTCGTTACGAATTTAGAGGAAATGAACTCTAAGTACGGACGCATCAACTTTTATATTTCACCTAAGCTCCTCTGGCAGGAGACCGGCTATATATGGAGGGGTGAACGCGCATGAGTACATTGATACGTCCAGAACTTTCCGAGACTAATCGTTACTGGATTGAGAAACACCGCTATTACGAATTGAAGCATTTCTGCTTACAATACCCATTATGGCGTCATGCGTACAATTCGTTAATAGACTATCCGGGTTCATGGCCGCAATTAGTTCCGCCCTGTAAAACGAATGTTGTTAGTGATCCCGTTACCAAGCACATTGATGAGAGGCTGTACTATGCCGATCGCATGAAGATGGTGGAACAGGTTGCAAAAGAAACGGACGAAGAGCTTTCATGTTATATTTTGGAAGCCATAACGGAGGGTATTTCATACGACCATTTGAAAGCCAGAACCGGCATCCCATGTTGCAAGGATGTTTATTACGACTTGTACAGACGGTTTTTCTGGCTGCTTAGTAAGGAGAGACAGTAATGAAGATTGTAGATATTGCAGTGAAAAAAGTCTATCGCTTCAACTGCCCAAATTGCCAGAGTAGGCTTGAAGCCGACAGCAGTGAGCTGACAGACATCGGAGGTAAAGTAAGCAAGTTCTATTGCCCCGTATGCCGTAAAGACCGATATATAACCTGGTCTGACTTACGGAAGAAGATCGTCTACGAGGGTTCGCAAGAATAACAGTGTCCTTTATGGAGAAGTGAGAGCTGATGCACTATAGCATTGGCTCTTTCTTTTTTCTAACTTAGATTAAAACCCGGATGGAGGTGACAGGTATATGTGTTAAATTAGTATCTGGAAAAATCCCCGGGTTGAAATTTTGAAAAACAATTCGAAAGGAGATCATTATGGAAGTCATTTATGTAGTTGTCGGAATCTTGATTGGGTTTGCCGTCTCATCTATCATTCGCCGAAAGCATCCTGTTGGCTTTCTGCGTATTGACAAGTCTGATCCGGACGGACCCTACCTTTTTCTGGAGCTGAAAAAGAGCGTTAACGAAATTATAGCTCAACGAACTGTCCTATTGGAAGTGAAGCGTGAAGACTTTATTCCGCACAAATAACACTTCCTTTTATGGAACCCTATTAAAACGAAAGGAGAAATGAATATGGGTGAAGAAAACAGAAGTTTGTTGGAAGAGGAGATCAGAGCCGAAATTAAACGCTTGGGATCTCTCGAATCCGGAAGTCAGGAGCATACCACAGCAGTGGATAGCTTGACGAAGCTGTACAAACTGAAGCTCGAAGAGGATAAGAATACCTATGAGCGTCTGGACAAGATCGAGAATCGTGAAATCGATCAAGAGTCCAAGACGGCTCAAATGGCAGAGTCTGTCAAAGATCGATACTTCAGATTTGGTATGGCTGCCGCTGAGCTGGTGCTGCCGTTGATGTTCTACGGCGTTTGGATGAGACGAGGTTTCAAGTTCGAACAGGACGGAACTTTCACCTCTCAGACATTCAGAGGTTTATTCAGTCGATTCAGACCGACTAAGAAATAAACCGGTTCCAAAAGCGGAGAGTTCGTGCATACAACACGTTCTCTTCGTTTTTCTCCTGCTCGAAATTTACAAGGGCTATTGTGAGAGATGTAAAAGTGCTTTTTATCTCTTGATAAAATACTGATGGCCGCTATACTTAATAGTGCCACACAATATCAAGGAGGTAATTTGCAATGAGCTTTTTTAACGACGCGCAGAGAGACGGTTTACTTACTGGACGGTATATTTGCAGTGAATGCGGAGGACTTATGGAATTTGAAGACGAGTGGGAAGATACTTTAGTATGCCCGGCTTGCGGTCACTCCGTCGATTTAGAGCATTACGGTATGGAGAACGATGAAGAATATGATGCTCTATATCCGACCAAAGATCAGATCTGCGACGACTAATTAAGACTATTAGCAAAGGGGAAGGAGTCCTGACGAGGGCTCTTTCTCTTTTCTTTTTATAGGTGATGGATATGCGATACCATTTTGACAAACCGGAAATTTACTTGACCTTGTATGGCGAGCGTTATATTTGTGAGCATCCGGTTTACAATAGCTGCACTCTCTACAGAATTGAAGAAAGAGGTTTAGCAGTAATTCAGCAACGATTTGACTCAGAGACGAAAAGTACATGGTGGAGCGAAGTTGACCCTTGGATCACTGACGCTTTATATTTGCACCCTGATTTTCGAGAATACTTTGAAATGAGGGCTGGGACTTGTACGGACGGACTATACCCTACTGTAACGGTTCGCCAAATTATGTGGGCATTAAAAATGAAGCCTATTCAGAAAGAACGATGGGAAACCGTATTCGATAGACGGGATATCTAAGCGCAAAAAACGCATCTCCCTTTATGAAAAAACATTGAATTTTGAAGGGAGACATGGATTATGAAAACACTAAAGAACAAGCTATATGCTGTAGTATTACTTATTTGTGGGTACTTACCGGTACTTATCGACAAAGATGCAACAGCATTAGTATTCTTTGCGTTTATCGCAATACCGTTGTTCTTTGCAAAAGAAAACTGGATTTATTGAGGATTGAGCCGCCAACAACGGCTCTTTTCTTTTCGCCAAGATTACAACCCCTATTGTGGAAAACGATGCTATTCGAAAGGAGTAAAAGGAGCATGGACGAAATGAAAATTGGTTCTAAATTCACTACGAGCATTATCTCGAAATTGGCGAGTTTGGCAATCCGAAAAAAATTTGGTTATGATGTAAAACTGAATTTGAATGAGGTAAAAGCCACAGTCGTTGACGGAAAGACGCATGTTCATCTGGATATAGATGCCGATCTTGAGAAAGATGAACTTACTAAAATCCTGAAAAGTATTGGTTTGTAAAATCTGAAAGGAGCTGCTAACAACGGCTCTTTTCTTTTACCGCGCGAAATTTACAAGTCTTATTATGAGAGACGGGTTAGCTCAGTTGGTAGAGCGCCACACTTCCGTGGAGGTCGTCGGTTCGAATCCGATACAGTCTCTCTTGCTTTTTATTTTCGCATGAAAGGAGAAAAGACATGAGCATCGATCAGCTTGATTTAATCCTGTATGACATGTACCGCATGGACGCTTGGCTGCCGCCTTTGTTTGGTAAATGGACTGAAGATTATAAAAAAGCGAGTTACTCACAATGGGCTGTCGACGAGCTCAGAGATTTTATCGCCGAACAGATTTACCCTCGAAGAGAAGGGTCTATTGATGAATTCTGTAAGTTCACGCATGAATTTATGATGAAGACCGCTAAGTATGCGAGGGTGAATCCAAACACGAGTCTTATGTTTCGATCTGCCAGTGAAATGGCAGCGAACATTTTAGACCTACTAAGGGCTATGGAATAACAAAAAACATGAAAGGAGAAAAGACATGAGTAAGAACCAAGCAATTCAAAAGTTGCTGCATAAGTCAGGGCTTTGTATCAGGAAATACTCACCTGTTGCATTGTCTTGTGTAGCATCAGCCGGCGTGGTAGTCACGGCAATTGCAGCAGCCAAAGCGACCCCACGAGCAGTAGCGTTAGTTTACGCAGACAGTCGCAAAAAGCATGATGGCGATCCATATGCGTACACCAAGAAAGAGGCGTTCATCGCTGCATGGAAATGTTATATTCCGGCAGTGGCATTTGGAGCTTCTACTATCGCTTGCATTATGGGTGCCAATGCCTTAAATCGACGCCAACAGGCAGCACTAACAAGTGCGTATGCTCTCGTCCAAAGTTCTTATAAGGAGTATAAGGGCAAGCTGAAAGAACTCTATGGCGAAGAAGCTCATAATGCCATCATAGATTCTATCGCCAAAGAAAAGTGCAAGGACATCAGCATCTCTGCGAATGGAGGTTGGTACGATTCTTCCCTCGATTTTGGTGAAGGCATGGAACCAGAAGTCTCCCGCACTTTTTACGATAGCTTTTCGCAAAGATATTTTGAGTCAACCATCGAAAAGGTCATTCAGGCTGAGTACCATCTGAACCGCAATTTCATGTTCGCAGGGGTCATCCCACTTAATGACTTTTATGAGTTTCTTGGACTTGAAAAGACGGAACTCGGAGATGCCGTAGGATGGTCAAGCTGTAATGGTGATATTTATTGGATCGACTTTAATCATCACCGACTCACTTTGGATGACGGCATGGAGATCTATGTCATTGACATGGTTTTTGAGCCGACAGCCGAGTGGATGGAAGATCTGTAAGTTCGCAAAAAATACATTTCACTTTATGAAAACGAAAAGGAGGTTTCGCTTTATGAATAATGCAAAATTAGTTAAAATCCTGGGTCTTGTCGCTACCGCAGTAGGTATGGGGGCTACGCTCCTCACTGACTGGGTGAACGAGAAGAAGATGGAAGAAAAAATTGATGAACGCATCAATGAGAAGCTTGCCGCACTTAGCGATGAAGAAGATGAGGAGTCCTAACAAGGGCTCTTCTTTATTTGAACGATATGTGTGATGCAAGCACGGCTGTTTCGATTATCCAACGATATGTTGGTGAGCATCTGTTCAGCCCATCCTTCACATGGCCAAAGTATGAATTCAGAAAAAGGTCATATCAGCAATGGGCTGCATATGAAATCTGTCATCGAATCTTGGACAAGCCTTTCGATGATCCAATCACCGTCATCGAAAATTTCATGTTCGAGATGGCTATGTATGCTTGTTACGGCGAGGACGAGCAGCGTAGCTTTATATTTCAGAGTGCAGTCGAAACAGCTGAAGAATTAAGCCTACTATTTGTTTAACCGAAAGGAGAAAATCATGCCTAAACAAAGTTTAGCAAGCATTGCCAAAGGTGTACGGACGGCAATGAAAAAACATAGTCCTGAAATTCTCACCGGTATTGGAATTGCCGGCATGATTACCACCACTGTTATGGCGGTAAAAGCAACACCAAAAGCCCTGATTCTGCTTGAAGAGAAAAAAGATGAGCTGGATACGGATAGACTTGAGCCGAAAGACATCATCAAGACAGCTTGGCCTTGTTATATTCCGGCAGCTGTTGTAGGCTCTATCTCTGTCTTCTGCCTGATTGGAGCAAGCTCGACTAATCTTCGTCGGAATGCTGCTCTGGCAACGGCGTATACCCTTTCAGAGTCTACTTTGAAGGAGTATCAGGAAAAAGTCGTTGAGACAATTGGTGAGAAAAAGGAACAGTCCATTCGAGACTCTGTGTCGAAAGACAAGATGGTTAAGAACCCTGTTCGAGAAGTGATTCTCACTGAAAGCGGCGGCAACACGATCTGCTATGATGTCTTGTCCGGACGATATTTCAAGTCTGACAGAGACAAAATCACCCGGGTCATGAATGAACTGAATCGTCAGATGCGTGACGAAATGTATGTCACGCTGAACGATTTCTACTACGAACTCGGTTTGGATGGAACTAAGATGGGCGATATGCTCGGATGGAACATCGATAAGGGTTACATTGACCTTGCATTCTCATCGCAGCTGGATGCAAACGGTACCCCCTGCCTAGTGATTGATTATCAGGTTGCTCCGGTTTATGACTACCAGTAAGCTACCGCGCGAAATTTACAACTTATTTAATGGAAGAACATTCCACAATTTCACACATTTGAAAGGAGATTTCACAATGAACAACAATGAGATTATGAACAACGAGGTCGTTGAAGCTACCGAAGAGGTTATCGAGAACGCTGGCTTGAGCAAGGGCGTAAAGATTGCTGCGGGTATCGGCTTGAGTGTAGTTGTAGGCGTGGTCGTCTACAAGTATGTAGCAAAGCCGGTAATTGCAAACATCAAAGCCCAGATCGAGCAGAAGAAGATGGCTGCTGAGGAGAAGACGGTTATCTTGGAAGAATCCGATGTTGTCACTGAAGACAACTGAAAATGCGAATTTGAGAAGTTCGGATAAGGGAGAGTACCTGTAACAAGGTGCTTTCCCTTTTTCTTTATCTCTCGAAAGGAGGAAAAAATATGCAGCAGTATCAATATGACGGTCCTGTTATGCGATTCGATGATTGCGTTCAGCATCGTTGGAAGGCAACTACTGTTGCTCCGACGGAAGCGAAAGCGAAGAGCAATCTCGCCTATCGATATAAAAAAGAAAACGGCTTGATGCCGAACACAAAAATTACTCTGCCCGGTAAGCTGATTCCGGCATAAGAAAGGAGATCACCCAGTGGAAGATTACAAATCTAATTCTGATAAGGCTCGTCAGGAGCAACAGTCAGAAAAGAAAGTCGAGGCGGTTATTACCGGGGCTGCAAAAACTCGAAAAAAAGGCGAGATGCAAAAATTCGCAGATGTCTTTATTGCAGAAGATGCAAACAATGTCAAATCTTATATTTTGATGGAGGTCATTGTGCCTGCTGTCAAGAAAGCGATTTCTGACATTGTCACTACCGGTATTGACATGATCCTGTATGGCGAGGCAGGTCGCAGCAAGAAAAACGGAACGGCATCTAAGGTGTCTTATCGGAACTACTACGATCAAGGCACAGACAGAGTGCGTGCAGGTTCCGTCGGCAATAGACGCAATACACCTGACTACCCTCTTACACAAGAGGAAATCGACCTCATAGCACTCGTAACCATGGGTGAAGCTGAAGGAGAAACAGAACTGGGAAAACGCTTAGTCATTGATACAATTCTTAACCGTATTGACCATACATCTTTCCCGGATACTGTGTACGATGTTGTTTATCAACCCAATCAGTTCAGCGTAATGTGGAACAGCAGGATTGACCGTTGTTATGTCATGCCTGAGATTGTTGAGTTGGTAAAGGAAGAACTTTTGGAACGGACAAATTACGATTGTGTGTTCTTCATGGCCGGAGGATACAGCAAGTATGATGAGCCTTTGTTTCAGGAGTGTTGTCACTACTTTTCGAGTTATGACTGAAAGGAGAACATAAAATGAAAGCTTTGTTTTCGTACATTCTTTCCACTATGGCAGGGCTTTGTCTCGTAGGAGGCATTGCTGTTCTCTCTGGTGGAAAGGAGTAAATGATGGATATTTTGGATGATTTCATCTCAACCGTCGACGCCATGCTGGACAGTCGGCGGAAAAGACACATTACTGGCGGGATTCTCCTGAGTGCAGCATTGCTGTTCGGAGGTCTCGCCATTACTGTTGTCACAATTCAAACTGACGAGGAGGAATACGAAGATGAGTAAAACCGGTTTTGCTATGTTTCTGGCTGGAGCCACAGTAGGCGCCGCAGCGACGTGGCTTTGTCTTAGACGGTATTACGAGCAGATTGCACAGGAAGAGATCGATTCTGTGAAAGCGGCATTTGCCGAAAGAAAGCCCGTAAACACTAATATTGCCAAGAATGAAAAGAGCAATGAAAAGCAGGAGGAAAATCAGCATAAGGCAGATATTGCCAAGCTGAAACCCGACCTGGTGAATTATGCTGCTAAGCTTCAGGAAGAGGGCTATACCAATTACACGGAGCACAGCAAGAAAAATACTGAAGAAAAAAAGGATGATCCTATGCCCAATGAACCTTATGTCATCTCTCCGGACAATTATGGTGAGGATGACAATTACACGCAGATCAGTCTGGTCTATTATGCTGGTGACGGAGTCCTTGCCGACGATGAAGATGAAGTCGTCGAGGATATTGAGGACACTGTTGGCGAGGACTTTGCTGAACATTTCGGAGAGTATGAGGATGATTCGGTCTTTATTCGTAACGATCGCCTGAGATGTGACTAGGATAGAACTCCTGCCCGTCAAAGCCGGCAAAGGCGTTCTCCAATGCGGAATCCAGCAGGGCTTCATCCCGGACACCGATACTGCCGCCTGTTTCCTGGGCGATGAGCTTGTGGAGCAGCAACACCTTATCTTTCGAAAACTTGATCATTTTGCAAGCTCCATAAATGCGGGCTTATACTTTTTCAGGATGCGCGCCGCCACAACGTCGATCTTCTCATCATCGGTCATATCGATCATGGGGGACACATCCAGATCCACCAGCATATATTTGGGCTTATTGTTCTTGAAAATCACTGCTTGCCCGTTTTTCTCGGCAATGCGCGTTACCCGCGAGAAGTTCTGATTCGCTTCGGTGACCGAAACGATCGTCTTTGTATCAATGGTCATGGTGAACACCTCCTATGCTTATTATACCTGTATATAGGTAAAAATCAACCTATAATTTACACATTATTTGGCGTTCGTAACCAACCGCAGAATGCAGGTGATCCGGTTGCGACGGTGCAGAAATGACCACGCTGTAATTAAAGAACAGGTGTGCCAGCTACACACCTACAAATTCTTGAGCCGTGCCAGAAAATCCGCTGTGAGTTCCTCCTCTACATCCTCGTCACGCTGCATACGCCGGGCGTCGTAGTCTTTCCAGAGCAGCAGCACCTGCCGCACTGCCTGCTTATCACGCCGGAGCGTGCGGGGGTCCAGTCCCTCATACGCTGCGTGATAGTCGGGGTAGTGCAGGGCGTAGCGGCGGTATTCATCTATGGTGTTGTCAAACGCCTCGAGGCTACCGTCAGGCACAAGCACCGATGCCGCCATGCACACCAGCCGCGCCAAACGCCGCAGGTGATCATCCTCCCCATCAAACCGCACCTCCGGCGCGAAGTCTTCCACCGGCGGGTCGGAAATAAAACGGCGGCGGTTATTCCCGTCCGTGTTGTTTCCTCGCAGCTTCATTCGCGGTATGGCTCCACACTTCTCCAACTCCTTAGCATAGCGGCGGTAGCTGGAGGGCGAATGCTGTCCGTAGTTTTCAAGCCCATAGCTTTCAAAGCAGCCAAGCTCCACCTCGCCGCAGCGGGTCAGCCAGAGACAGAAGAACAGCAGCTCTGCCGTCAGCTTATCCGAGTGCTGGCGGTTTTTTCGGCGCAGAATGTCCATTAAACCTCCTCCTCTCAAAAATATTTTACAGAAAAATTTTCGCAAGTCAAGATTTCGGACAGCAGTGTGCAACGATTTCGAAAACCAGCGTGCTATGATGCAGTCCCGCGAGACGATCGAACTGCCTGTTCGCTCGTTTTGCCAGTACATAACCCCTGCGATTCATTAAGGAGGTACTTACGATGAGCACATTTGACAGGATCATCGGCTACGACCACATTAAGGCGGAGCTGATGCAGATCAGCGATATGATCCACCATCCGGAGGTTTACGCGGCGCTGGACGCAAAGCTGCCGCAAGGGCTGCTGCTGTCCGGCGAACCCGGCCTCGGCAAAACACTGATGGCCACGGCGCTGATGGAGGACAGCGGCCTGCCCTGCTTCACCGTGCGGCGCAGCCAGTCGGAGGACGAATTCCTGAAGCAGTTGGCGCACACGTTTGACGAGGCGGCGGAGGCTGCGCCGTCCATGCTCCTGCTGGACGACATGGACAAGTTCTCCAGCGACGAGTTCAGCACCGCCGCGTTTACAGCGGTGCAGAGCTGCATCGACAAGGTGCAGGAGAAGCAGGTCTTCGTGATCGCCACCGTCAACAATGGGGAGGAAATCCCCGATTCCCTGCTGCGGTGCGGGCGGTTTGACCGGCAGATCAAGGTACAGCGCCCCAACTGTACGGACGGGGAACAGATCATCCGCCGCTATCTTTCCGGCAAGGCGCCGGTGCCGGACATCTCCCTGTCCGACCTGACGCAGCTGCTGAGCCACAGCTCCTGCGCTCAGGTGGAAAGCGCCCTGAACGAGGCTGCTATCTATGCCGCCTATGAGCGAAGTGACAGCATCACCCGGGCGCACCTGATCCACGCCGTGCTGAAAACGATCCACCATGTGCCGCCGGAGGTGTATCCCGTCAGCGAGGAGCAGCGCAAAAAGGTGGCGTTCCACGAGGCCGGCCACACGGCCATGCTGGAACTGGTGACGCCGGGATCGGCAGCCTTCGCAACACTGCTGTACAGCCCCGCCTCCGCCTATTGCTACGGCTTTGTTCACTTAAACCGGTCGCTGGGACGGCGGGCGGATATTCTGGTCAGACTGGCGGGCAAGGCGGCCTGTGAGCTGCAGTACGGCAGAATGGCCCCTGGCTGCAACAGCGATATCCGGAATGCGGCCAAGCTGATCCGCGAGAAGGCGGAGGAGTTGGGCAGCAGCGGCATGCTGGGCGTGAATGTGTCGGGGCGATACGGCGACAGTGAAGCAGGTCTGTTGGAGCGCGAGACCATCGTCCGTGCGGAGCTGGAGCGCTATCTGTTCGAGGCCAAGGAGATGCTGGCATCCCATCGCCAGATGGTGCAGGAGCTGGCGGAGGCCCTACTGGAGAAGCAGACGCTGCTCCACTCTGAGATCCAGGCCATCTGCGGCAGGTACCGGGATGTACCTGCCGCCTGAGAGGAGGAATACCATGACTTACGTTGTCAGTGACATCCACGGCTGCGATAAAAAGTATTTCCGGCTGTTGGAAACGCTGCATTTCAGTGACAATGATACGCTGTACATTCTGGGTGACGTGACGGATCGCGGCAGCGGCGGTCTGCGCGTCCTGCTGGATGCGGCGTCGCGGCAGAATGTGATCCTCCTGCGGGGCAATCACGAGCAGGCGGCGCTGGAGTTCCTGCCCCGCGACCCGGACAACGAGGCAACGCCCGCAAGGCTCTTTGCACGATGGTATGAGTGGATGGAGGACGGCGGCGATAGGACATACCACGCCTTCTGGAACCGGTCTGAGGCGGTGCGCGCCCGCGTGCTGCGTATCCTCGGCAGTCTGCCGGTCTATGCGGAGGTACGGGCGGGAGGAGGCAGCTTCTTTCTGGCGCATACCGTGCCGGGAAAGCGCAAAATGCGCCATCCGGAGAGCTGCCGCGTCTGCGACTTTCTCACGGGGGAGCCGGAGTATGAGCTGTGCTATGACCCCGACCGCATCATCGTCACCGGCCATACCGTTACCAGCTTTATCGACGAGGCATCGAGGGGGCGTATCTGGCGGGGCAACGGACACATTGCCATCGACTGCGGCGCGGTTTATAACGGTGTGCTGGGCTGCCTGTGTCTGGATACGCTGGAGGAATTTTATGTGGAGTGAGGTGTGAGATGGGATACTATGCAAACGCCGCCTTGGAGCGGTCATATCGAGAGCGGTCATGCTGCGGCTATCCAAGCCGAGAGGAAACGCTAACGTACTATCTGGAGGATCTGCAGGCGATGCTCTCCCCCCGGTGTGACGCCGCCAGGTACACGGGCGTCAAGGGGCGGTATCGCTATTATGAGGTGCTATGGGCGGCGGCACCCGGTGAGCGGGACATCTATGCCGCCATTGCGGAGGTGGAAGCTTTGCTGCACTGTGAGGCGTACAGGTATGGCAGCGCAATCGGGATCGTGCCGTATTTCCTGCGGGCAGGGCACGCCATAACCGCAGTACCCGAGAGAATCAGTCATGAATGATCAGAAAGGATGAATGACCATGAACTATACCTCTGCACAGGCCAATAAGCGGCTGAAGAAGCTGACTGATGAATATGTGTCCCTGCGGGAGAAGGAGAGCCGCAGCAGGGAGTTCCGCGCCGCCGCCGGCGAGAATGTGGAAGCCGTGCGCCCTGCCTATGATTACGCGGATACCCAGCGCCGTCTGGCGGAGCTGGAGCAGCGCATCCGCCGCATCAAGCACGCCATCAACCTGTTCAACGCAACCCATACCGTACCCGGCTTCGGCATGACCATTGACGAGATGCTGGTGTATATCCCCCAGCTTACCCGCCGCAAGAATAAGCTGGCGGCGATGAAGAACCGCCTGCCCATGGAGCGTGCGGAGGAGCAGTACGGCCGCCGCACGGACCTGATCGACTACTCCTACGCCAATTACGACATCGCGGCGGTGGAGGCCGACTATGAGCAGGCGGCGGACGAGCTGGCCCGCGCCCAGATGGCACTGGACGCCGCCAATCAGCAGGACACCTTTGAGCTGCCCGTGTAAGTCCGTTCCGTTGCTTTGACCGCAGTATTTTTTTAAAACTTCCGACAGGGGTCTCCCACCGTGTGCAGTGTGGTGAGCGGAGGCCGGTTATTCCCTTTGTTATCCGTTATGAGCCCATGGTATAAGGTTGGAAGAAAATGTATTCGCTGCGGACAAAACAAGAAAACTTTCCCCGGAGGCCGAAGTTCGGTTTCAGGCCTCCGCTATTTCGAAACGAAAGGAATGCAGATTATGAAGCGCAGTTTTCTGATAGGGAGCATGATCCTTGTTCTTGCGTTTTTACTATGTGCCTGCGGCGGAGATAAGTCGGCGGGCATCCCCGGCAGGGAGACGAGGCGATTGACGGGCACCTACAACTGGCAGGACGTAGAGTGCATCCTGTTTGACAAGGACAACACGTTTGAAATATACCTCTCCACCGGAGGCGAAGAGTATCGCCTTGTCGCCTCCGGAAGCTATACGGTATCTGCGGAAACTCTCTGTATGCAATTTGACGGGGATTCATGGCTGTCCGGCACAGCGCAGGAATATACCTATTCACTGGAGGATGGCAAGCTGCTGCTCAAGGAGGTGGGGCAAAGCACGATCAATGTTTTTGAAAAGGTATCCGAGAAGTGCATTCCGCCCACGGCCTCCGGCAGTGATACGGGCACAGAGGAGCTATCTCCGCTGCGCGATAACATCATGGTGCAGACCGGCACGAGCGAGTCGGTCTATGGCGGCTATATAAGCTTTCCTGCCGCGTATACCTCCCCGGAAAACGTTACGCAGGAGATCGCGGAGGACGTATATGCCGCCTTTGAACGCTTCTTAAAGGACAATGTTTTCCCGCCGGATGATGCTTGGCGCACAGTAGCGGAAACCGAATGGTATGTCGTGCCGCAGGATTTCGGCGTATATCGGGCAAATCTTGATATTTGGATGCCCAGCGAGGAATACGGCACAATGCACTACGAGCTTTCCGGATTGGTCACGTTCTTTAACACACAGGGGAATTATTCTGTCAGCGACTTTCGCATAGAGGTGGATTGCTAAAGGAATGGAGGGCGATAAGTTTTATCGCGGTGTGTTTTGGGTGATCGACGGTGCCCTGCTGGCGTACCCGTTTATAGAGGGGGTATACGCCGAGGGCACCGCCCGATCCGGCGTCACATACAACCACAAAAAGCTGTGGGAGCAGCTTCACGGTTCCCGCGGCAAGCCGTACAATTACTATCCTCGCGGCAGAGTGGACGCGGACAACAGGGGTCAGCCGGTGATCTACATGAGCCCCCACGTATCGCCAGCCCTGCTGCCGGAGATACAGGCGGCCTTTGCCATCACGTCCCAGCCGCTGCTCCGATACGACAACAGCCGTCATTACAGGTGTCATCTGGATGACGGCTGGGGGGTGAAGGGTAAGGAGATTGACAGGTAAATAGGCGGCGAAGATAGGAGGCATTTGCAGTGAAAAACCGCAAATGCCTCCTATCTTGCTGTCATATGATTAACTTTTCGGAATGGATAACAATGATTTTATTCGGTAGTAGCCTGCAATATGATGCTGCTAATATCGAAATCGCAACAATCAATCTTTTTCAAGGCGGCACATATCTCCCTATAATTATCCTCAAGAGATTTTTTCTGAATTTCCTGTTTTGCCTTACGGTCGGGATTCTCCTGCAACCCAATCAAAAAACCTTCTGCTGCCAATTTCTTCTGCATGATGGGCCATATGATAAATTCCAACTCCAGCGGGGAGATGCTCCACTTCCTGTCGTGGATGTAGTCGCGAATCCACTTCACATAACGGTCATAAGGGTAGAACTCCTTGTCATTTGTGTCGATATAGTATTCCGTATCGGCGTTCTGCAGTTTGCTCCAAGAGTCGATCTTTCCTACACGCAGGGCATTCTTTTTTTCATCCTTAACAAAACGCTTAATCCACTCGAGAGTAAAAGAGTCCAACGGCATATGGCAGTATTGGAAGTGGGCATAGTGCTCCTCCGCATCTTCGCAGCAAAAGAGATATTTGAACGACATATTGATGATTTTCTGCGCCTTTCCATATGTGCCAAGGTCTTTGTAGCTACTTTCCTTGAACTGGTCGCACCAAAGCATACACAACTCCTTGTGCCGCTCATCAAATGCTTCTTGCCTACTTGGAGCAGGACCGTTAAAATAGTCAAACAATTTTTTTACAATGCTACATTTGACAGCTTCTTTTTCCTTTTGAAAATTTCCAATGCCGGTCAATGTGCGCTTGGCGTCGCCATATGCGCTGTCAAATGCATATTTAATGGCATCTTCGGATTTCACAGAACTGAGATGTTCCCCTTTTTCACTACCAATGTTCTTTTTGAAATCTTCTACCGCCCGCTTAACATCTTCAGAAGTGCAGCACATCACAATTTTCCTCCTTAAATATTTTATTCCGCTGCTTCGCACAGCGCCTGCCACACCTTTACCATCGCAAAGGTATCCAGCTCGCAGTATTTCAGAAGGTCATGCCGCGCCTTGGCTTGCTCCTCCGGCGGCATATCCTTCATTTTGGGGAAAATACTCATGGCCTCACTGCCGTTGTGGACACCCTCCAGGTTGTGGTAATCCAGCGTTGGGTCATCGGGGAATATCGCCGGAAGCACGCTCTTGATAGAAAACGACCCGCCCATAGCGCGATTGTAGTAATAACCGGACTGAAACGGTATCAGTAGATCAACGATGTTGCTCTCAATATTCAGCAGGTGCGGCGCAAGATTGGGGTACAGTGCTGCCAGCTCCCGGATACGCCCACATTCAAACTGCTTGTTGTAGGCGGTGGTGCAGACACCGAAAGGAATGTCCGCGCACAACTGCTCCGCCAGCGCGCGGCGGGGATCTGTGCCGGGCTGTGCCAGAAACTCCTTGTGCTGCAAGGCACCGCCCTCGGACTCTATGTAGTGCAGCGAATATTGGAAAGGTATCTGTGTATATGGACGTGTACCCACGTACTGCGGCACAGCGGGCTGTATCGTCTCGAAGTCCAGAAAATACAGCGGGTAGCGCAGCAGCCGCAGGAAATCACGAATGGCGGGCTTGTCGAGGTACGTCCCCTTGTCCGCCAGCGCGTATTCGATCTGCCGCAGCTGCTTGTCCCCCGTGATGTCGGGACAGTGCAGCAGCTTGTCAAAGCCGGCCATTCCTTGCTGGTAGTAGGCGATCTTTTTCTTGAACGGCAGGCGGTAGAGATCAAACACTGACGGTGACGGCACATGGCGGGAACAGTATTTCCAGAACACGCACGGGTAGGGCTTATTGCAGTGTATGGACAGGTCATCGCCCGGCTCGTCGGGGGATTTCAGCACCTCCTCTGCGATGCGCGTGTTGATGGCTACATTGTCCTGCTCGAAAGCCACCGCCAAGCCAACATCGGTGACCTTGAACATCTTTTGCAGGTCCAGCATCCCGTCGAAGATGTAGTCGCGATTCAACACCACAAGGTAGGTGCCCGTGACCTTGACGCCGCAATGCTCAAGTACAAACTTCTGGTAGGCGACATCCGCGATATAGACGGATTTTTCATCCGATGTGGAGCTTTTTACCTCGTAGATTGCCCACCCGTCGTCTTCACGCCGCAGGATATCCACGGCGCAGTATAAGCCGTTCCATTCAAAGGACGCCTCGCAGATCACGGGGGTGTCCTTTGCAATTTTCTCCTGCGTGCGGCGCATCATAGCCGGCAGGTCGATCTCTCCATCTGTATAGACCGTGACCTCGGTAAAGTCCCCGAACAGTCCCATGGCAAGATCGCCCACGGCGTTGCCGGCCTCCATAATGGACAGCGTATGGCTGTCCACCTCGGCAAGCTCCGGCTTGTATTTGCGGAGCCATAACATTTTCGGGCACTGCCACAGCGCGCAGTATTTGGACTTGGAAAGGTTGACCATGCTGATTCCCCTTTCTGTGTAATTTGTCTGGAAACCCTGTCTTGAGTATAGCATTCACAAAACAGGAAAACAAGTTTTACGGCTGCATCAAGCAATATGCCGGCATATCTGAAAAATTGCAGAAATGTCGATTCAACCGCTTTTGAGATGTTGCTCCTGCTGCCCTGCTGAAATCCCACGGGACATCCCGCCGCGTATTGGTGCAGAAATGACCACGCTGTAATTAAAGAATAGGCGTCAGACCTTCGGGAGGTCATCGCAGGACAGCAGCTTTTGCTTTGCTTCGCGGAACCAGCGGTTTCCTGGCTCGATCTGCAGCACATACTGAATCCTGCCCAATAGCTGCTGCCGGTAGCGCTCCGTATCAGGAACGCCGTCTGCGCGAAGCGCTGCGCGGCCGCCCCGCAGGATGCTGTCCGCCAGACCAAAGCACAGGGCGTAATAGACCTCTTGTCGAAGTGATCGCTTATAGCCGGCCGGCACGGATACCTTCTCATTGACGGTCAGACCGGTCACGCTCTGCCGTCCGGCGTTGGTGATAAAATGGGTCTTGGCCTCATTCAGGTCAAAGCCCATCTCCGCCAGCATATTTTTCGCCTTCGAATAGACGGCGAACAGCGGACGATCGGCGGAAAAGGTCAGGTCATCACAGTACCGCGTGTATACGATGGCGCGCCGCTGGCACCAGCGTGCCATGTTCGTATCAAAATTCCGCATGACCAGATTGGAAAGCGCGGGAGAGGTGGGCGCGCCCTGCGGCAAGACACCGTCTTTGCAGCAAAGAGAGGTCAGCAGAAAACCCACCTGCCGGGAAAAGTACCGGGTGTGAAAGGCGGTGGAGTGGACCTGCTCAAAGCAAATGCTGCCGAAAAAGTCGGAGATATCCAGCTTCAGGAGATACCGCTTGCCCACATGGGGCGCGGCGTTGCCGCTGAGAGTGCCGCCCTTCCGATAGGCGGTGGCCTGCGGTGCGACAGGCAGATAGGCGAGGAGATCCCGGCAGATCTTCCGCTGCCAGCGACGCAGCGTGTCGTCCGGCACGGACAGTATGCGCACATCGCCGTTACGCTTGGGGATGGTGACGGGGTGATATGCTGCCGCCGTGTGCCGCGCATAGTAAAGGAGCTTCTGCCTGCTGGTAGAGAGAAACGCCGCCAGCTGCCGGGCGTCGTACAGGAACGGCAGCTGCGGGTGAAAGCAGTGAAAATCCAGTACCATATCCGCCGCGGCCTGCATACCGAATTTGGCCACGAAGTCTGCGTCCGGCATTTCGAAGGTGACCGCATCTTTCTCGATTTTCATAGAGGCCTCCCTGACATAGAATCAGCCCCGTGCAGTACAAAGTGACCTGATGTAAGCGGAGTCGAATTGATAATCATATGGTGATTCGCGATTCGACGGAGCGGTATCAGGCGGTCGCTTCGCTTGCGAAGCGTGCGTCCTCTTGGTAAACAGAGCGGCGACTCGCCGCCCTCCTCAAAGTACGAAACTCTAAGCTGTACACTACTGCATGGGGCTGATCTTCGGTTATGCTTATATGGTAAAGCGCTTTGACGGGAAAGTCAAGTGGATGACTGCGTCTCCGGCCCGTACCGGGTCAGTGCGTCCATGATCTTATGATACACCACTTGGTTAGGGTAATAGCGATAGTCGGCAAAGATTGAGATACCGGTGCCGTCGAAATACTCCAAAATCGCGGCGGCGCAGGCGGCGCTGCGGCTCTGCCCGTACTCACACTGGCAGAGGATATCCAGCCCGTCCGCCCTTGCCTGACAGATAAACGCCGCCAGTGCGTCTGCCTCCGGCATATAGGTGTCGTAGTCCAGCCCCACATCCGGCAGAGCCGTCAGATCCAGATCGTGAACGACCACGGTGAACACCCGCGCCGCTTTGCCGGCGTAGTCCAGCGGGGGCATCGGGGCAGGCTTGCCGACGGAGGGTGGGTCGCAGAAGGAGATCACCGCCGTGCGGGAGAGCGTATCGGTACGCAGCAGTTCCTCGGCGGCTTTGCGGGAACAGATGGTCACGTTCATAGATATACCTCCAGTTTTGTATAGTTCGCGGTATGCCCGCAGGGACATACCGTTGCAGGGAGACTCCTCATCCTCCGTCTGCAGCTCGATGTCATACTCCCAGCCGCAATGCTCACAGATCCAGTACATATCCAGCGTGGGATGGCCGCAGACGGGGCAGGTGACGATGCGGAACATACCGGAGCGGTATTCCGGCGTGTTCTTCAAATCCTGTTCATTATGCATGAGGCCCCTCCCAGCTGATGCAGTTCAGACAGCCGCCCTGTCGGGCGATCTCCCGGATGCTGACGGGCATGATCTCTTTGCTGAAAAGCTGCCGTGCGGAAGTCTCAGCCTCGGCATCCTGCTCAATGCCAAACACCGGCAGGAAAACCACCCGTTCCGTCTCCAAATAGTTCAGGTAGCAGCCAATGGCGCTGACCCCACCGGTCGGAACAAAGGGGAAATCCACCGTGTCCAGGCCGCAGTCCTGCACCGCTCGCTTCACCTGCTGCTCAAAGCCGCAGGATGACAGCGGGCGATTGCACAGCACGGTGCGGTCGTCGAGAAATCGCGCCATGCCGTCGGCGTGGCCGGTCATGTCGCTTTTCAGAGAGGGAATGATCAAAACCTCCGTTTCCAGCAGCTCCGAAAGCTCATGCACCAGCGCGGCAGACGGATACTCCGGGTTTTCGGAAAAGACGCGGTCGCTGATCAGGACGCGCGCCCCGGACGGCGAGAACACCACGTTCCCGCCATCAAGGTTGATATTGCTGTATGTAACCGGCAGGCCAAGCTGCGGAGCAAAATCCTTACGAAAATCGGTCCTCAGAACAGGATCGTTTTTCAGATAGGACGGCTCATAGCGGAAGGATACCAGCTTTCCGGAGCCTGTCCGCACCGGCATGAAGTCTCGCAGCCAAATGTCCCGCGTGCCATCCAGCAGCGCATAGGGGACATCGTGCGCCGCCAGCGCCGTGAACAGCGTCTCTGCGTCAGACGGATACTGCCGCGGAAGAAGAGTGGAGAGGTAGAATACTTCTTGGCTCATATGGTCAGATTATTTTTCGTGCAATTCTTCTTCTATATGACCCCAATATTGCTTGACACCACCTGCAAGGTATTTTTTGAAGTCATCATATGAGATCATGTCACTTTTTGCATTGTTGCAAATGACGCAGGCAAATTCGCAATTATCACGATTATATCCGCCGAGAGGATTCTTTCGCTCGATTTGCAGATTCCCATTGAAGCTGGGCTTTTTGGAATGAATAAGTCCTTCGCGAAATGCAGCTTGCACAGTGGATTCGCTTACTCCGCAATAGCAGCAATGACAATTTCCATCCGCATCCATTTTTGAAATCCACCAGTCCAAAAAAACCGGGAATTTCCCGTCAAATGGGTTTTCGTTTTTCGCCTTCGACTTGGCCGTAAATCGCTTATAGATGATTTGAATATCGTCCCGCACAATGCGTGCATATATGTTCTCGCGAAAATACCGATCAAAGGATTCACCGATATCCAACTCTTTCAGCATTGCGACCGAATTGCTTTGCCTTCGATCTACAGCATATCTCGATAGAAACACTTTGTCTTCTTCAGATAAGTGCATCTCTGTGTGTGGATATTTTTTATTCAGGAAGTTCTCCAACAGTTGCTTGCTTTCCATCGTTCATTCTCCTTCTCATCATATTATTTTGCGTGCCATTGCCTGTACGCCCATTATAAGAGCCGTCGCCGAAAAACGCAAGTTCACCAATTTCTTGGAACTTTTTCACCAATTCAGCCGCTGGTTGCGCCAGCGGATGCGCTCCGCCGCGTAGCGGCGATACCACCTTGCCGCCTCCTTGTAATGCTTATCCGCCTCGTAGATCTGTGCCAGCCGCGACATGGCGACATCGCTGCCAGCCTCGGCGGCCCGGTGATACCAGCGGATGCCCTCTGCCTGGTCACACGCCACATCCTGCCCGTAATAGTATCGATGCCCCAGATACAGCATCCCGGTGGCATCGCCGCCCACCGCCGCCTCGTAATCGGCCATAAAGCTATCCTCCCGCTCCTGTGCGTCCAGCAGCGCGTCCACCGCCGCCGCGTAGGACTCGCACTCGAAGTACAGCCGAAGCCGGGCATTCTCCGCCTCACCCACAGGGTCAAAAGCGCTCATTACATCGGAAGTCACATTGTTCTCTGCCCGCTTATACCAGCGGATAGCCTGCGGGTAGTTGCGCTTTGTACCGCAGCCGTGCTCACAGCACCATCCGGCGGCGAACTGCGCCTCGGTAAAGTTGTGGGCTCCTGAGCGCTTGAATAGATCGAATGCCTTTGCCATAGCGTCGGGCGTGCCGCTGCGGATATGTGCCAACGCCTGCGAGAACTGTGCGTCCGCCTCCCGTCGCCGTCCGGCGATCTCCCACATCTCCGCGTACACACGGAGGGCGGGTGAAAAAGTAACATCCATGGTCATTTCCTCCTGCAATGTGATTTGCGGTCAGTGTAGCACCTTTTTTAATAAGACCTAAATATTTATATTATTTTCGGCGGTTTGGGGGTAAAAATTGGCCTCCACCGCCCATTTTTCCGCGTACAGGCAGCAAAAAACGCTGCATTTCGTGGGCATAACGCTGCAAATATGTCGATTACGGATGTGCTGGATTGTGCATCTATACGAAATTTTGCAGAAAACCGCCTTTTGACCTATATATGCTTATATAAATTAGGTCTTAATTATATGGGTGCTATACTGGCGGCAAAATTCGAAAAGGAGATTTTACCATGAACGCATTTGACAAGGTCATCGGATACAAGGCCACCAAGCGCGAGCTGCTGCAGCTGTGCGATATGCTCCGCAACCGGGAGATCTATGAGGAGATGGGCGCCCGCCTGCCCCATGGACTGCTGCTGTATGGTGACCCAGGCTTGGGCAAGACACTTTTGGCAAGGTGCTTTGTGGAGGAGAGCGGGCTGCACACCATCACGGTACGCCGCGACAAGGGCGGCGACGCCTTTATCGACGGTATTACGCAGGCCTTTGCCAGCGCAAAGACAAAAGCACCGTCCATTGTCCTTTTGGACGACATGGACAAATTTGCCAACGAGGATGATACCCACTGCGACGCACCGGAATATGCCGCCGTGCAAGCGGGGATCGACGATGTGAAGGACGCCGGTGTGTTTGTGATCGCCACGGCAAACGATATCCGCAAGCTGCCGAGTTCCCTGCGCCGTTCCGGACGGTTTGACCGAAAAATCGGACTTCGAGCGCCCACGGCGTCCGATGCGGAGGAGATCATCACCCACTATCTGAAAACGAAACGGGTTTCGGACAGTGTCAACATGGAAGACCTGACGAGGATGATGCGCTATAATTCCTGCGCCGAGCTGGAGACTATTTTGAATGAAGCGGCGGTTCGTGCGGCCTTTGCCCGCAAGACCGGCATCGACATGGAGGACATGGTGAGTGTGGTGCTGAAGCAGCAATATGGCGCACAAGAGGATACGCTGGGATTTTCCCTGCTGAATGTCGAAAGCGATTCCTCCAGCAATATGTCCGAAAGCCTGAATGCCCGCAGCGAAGCGGCGGTACAGGCGGAGCTAGAGCGGTACTACGGCAAGGCAAGGGCGCTCCTTGCTCAAAACGAGGCGTTTCTGAAAGAGATCACAGAGGCGCTGGTCATGAAGAAGACCCTGCTCTATTCCGATATTCAGGCTATCCGCGGTACCGCTGTAAAGAGAAACCCTGCGGTGACCTGCGAGGCGGCTTCAAGGTATGACGCGGCGGAGATCGAGAATTCACCGCCGGAGGATCCGGAGGAGGCGATACGCCAGAAGATCATGCGCAAGCTGGAGGAGGCGGAGCGACGGCGATGTTCCTGATGCTTCAGGAGCGCGCCGTGGAGGACAAGCCCGTCGCGCATTAGCGCACAATAGGACCAAAATTTCTTTGCCGACAAAACTACGGAGGGTGCGGTTCCGCTGGATCGCACCCTCCTTGTATTTACGATTCCTTCAGCCACCGCTGGAATTCCTCCGCGGTGATGATCCCCTCGTTACACTTCTTTTTCTGTTCTCTGGCCTGTTCACTCCAAGCGTAAAATTCACTATCGCTGATGCGCCCCGCCTTGATCCACGCGAAGCGTCGCTTATACTCCCTGCGATAGACCTTGAATACAGGATCATCCGCCTGCTTCAGCGTCCACTGCTGGAAAGCGCCCATCGCACGGCAGCTGGACTGACCATCCAGCGGAGGACGGTCACAATACTCAGCGCTGACACGGCCCGTCTGTGCAAAGTAGCGTCCGCAGTTCTTGCAGCGGCGCACAGTGATGTTGCGCTCTACGCAGGCCTGCAAAGAAAAGCTGATCATATCTGCCACAGAATTTGCATACAGCACCGGCGCGCAAGTATCACCATCCACCGGCTCGAAGCGCGTGGTCAGCAGACGGAACGGGAACAACTCCGGGTCGCTGGGCTGGTCAGGCTGGTCAAAATGATAGTACCGCATGATTTGCCGGCTGGGCTCGCGCCCGGCTTTGTCTATATCCAGTATCAGCTCGAAGAACCGCTGGATCTGCTTTTGGTACAGCGGCAGCTCCTCCGACAGTGACCGCAGCTCGTCCAATGCGCCCGATACCGCAGCCTCGGTGTTCTCGAAGCCCACGAAACGGAAGTAGAACCACTTGGTATACAGCACGCGAAAAAAACTGTGCATCTCCGCCAGCGCTCCCAGCCTGACCATGGCGTTGGTCACGCGCTCGCGGTCGAGGCTCTCCAAGTCATCGGAGATGCACCGCAGCGCGACGGCAACCTTCCCGATGTCCAGTTCCGTGAAGGACAGCAGCGACTCCAAAAACGGGAAGACCTTTCGCTGTGACGGCGCTCCCTGTGTACCGAAAGCATCGCTCTCGATGACCTCATGCCTTCCGGGGAAATACATTTTACAGTACCACATAACGCCCTCCAATTATGGACTAATTGTAAATAATGCTCGACAGCGTTGACAGGTCATGCCGCCTCTGTTATGATAGACTCAAGCGAAATGTCTAATCGATATTGCAATTAGTCTACACCATTCGCGCAACTATGTCAACAGAAATCGGAGGTATGTATTGAACTTGCAAAACAACAAACTGAAAAACTTCACACCGCTGCCCAACGAGATCTTCTCTCTGCACTTAAGCACCGGCGAGCTGGCCACCTACGCTGTACTGATGCGGCTG
>ERZ779865.371-NODE-371-length-40114-cov-8.667291_pt1 | contig 40114 bp, 36 predicted proteins | sample MGYA00433088_ERZ779865 | MGnify/ENA primary metagenome ERZ779865 (study PRJEB29588, sample SAMEA2151703) | human gut metagenome | biome: human gut; feature: human-associated habitat; material: faeces | place: Denmark | collected 2008/2010 ... | reverse complement strand
CACGCAATGTCTTTCCTTTTTTGGCGCGGTGTTGCACTTGATATGATAATCTAAGAGTGCCCCCTCCGTTTTCCAGATGAGTCCATCTGCCGTGGCGTATGTATTCGTCTCGGCGTCGTAGCGCAGGGTGAGTTCGCCAGAGCAGATGGCGGTATAGGTCTCCTGTCCATCCACCCAATCGACCAGCACCGTGCCGTCGGTGAGCGGTTCATCAGCGATTGCCGCGCCCAGCGGAAGCATTGCCGCCAGCAGCAGCGTGAAAATGCGTTTCTTCATAGGAAAACCTCCTTTTCCCTATATAACGGGCAGAGGGAGAGAGAAATTCCCGAAAGAATGGAAATAATGCGTCAGTCAACCGCCAGCCTGATTCCGCCTTTTCTTTCCGACGGCTGCACAATCACCGTCACAGGCTGGTTGCCGCCCCACTCGTAGGCGTAGGATTCGCCGGATGCCTGCCCGATGAGCGTTTTCCAGTTGATGTCCGTGCGAATCTGCGGGTCGCAGTTGTCGCCTTCCTGCCCCATCCAGCAGATAACCGCATCCGGGTCAACGGAAATCGTCGCGCGGGACTTGCGATTGTTCATCACCAGCGGGTTGCCGTCAGAGAGCACCGCCACATACGCGCTGTCGCCGCGCCCGGTCAATGTCGAGGTCGCGATGCCCTTCTGCGACACCACGCCCATGCCCAGGAAGCGCACGTTGTAATCGCAGTCGCCCGTGAACGCGAGGATGTTCTCCGCCTCCACAGACAGCACTTCGCCGCGCGCCAGCTGATAGGCTGTCACATGCTGTCCCGCGTTCGCGTAGTACGTCTGCGAATCGCCGCCGAAATTCACCTTCATCAGCGGCAGATTTTCGCCCGCCATACGCCGGGTCAGCGCACCGAACGCCGCCTGCAGCAGCCCCTGCTGCGGGCCAAACAGAACCTTCTCAAACGTATAGTTCTTCCCGCCAGCGCTCTCCCCCGCGATAAACGCGCCTGCCTTTGTGTACAGCACGCCGCCGCCCTGACACGTCACCTTCAGCGCCAGCTCATTGACTGTCTCAAATCGAATCATCCGCTGTTCCTCCTCACGCGAGCGTCACGCCGTACAGTGCGCACTGCCCCGCCAAATCCATATGAACGCCGTTGCCGACGGGGTTGAATTTCCACTGTCCCTGATGCAGGTAGAGTTCGCCCAGCGTCATGCTGGTCACGTTCTCGAACGCGTTTCCCAGCGGATAGCTGAGGATTTCCCGCCCGTCGCGGTCATCCAGAATGCGCAGATACACGTTTTGCAGCATTCCGAAGTGCAGTTTCTGCGTCAGCGCTTCGTCAATCGTCAGCACAAAAACGATTTTGCGGATTCGCGGGTCAATTCGCGCAATATCAACAGTAATCGTCTCCCGGTCGTCCGCGCCGCTTGGCTGAAAGCGGACACTGCCGTCGCTTGACGTCTGCTGCCCGTAGAACACAAACCCTTCATCAGACAGCACGCGTCCGCTTTCGCCCAGCAGAAACGCCGACGCATCCACATCGCATCGAGCGTCGTTCGCATCCCACCCGAAACCGAACCGAATCCGCGCACACCCGCTCTCCTGCAAATGCAGCGCCGTTTTCTGCCCGCGCGCAACGGGCATAAGCATCGGCGGCATCCGGCGCGGGGTCGGCTGTACGGTTGGCTGTATCGGCTGACTGGACACTTGCAGCGTCGGCGCAGGCGTCCGATTCGGCATCGGCGGCTGCACCATGCGCATCGTCGGATGCTCCGGCATCGGCGGCCGCGGCGGTATCTGCTGCGCCTGATGATGCTGCGGCGCGCTCGTTGCCTCCGGCGCATTCAGCAGCCGATCGGACAGCGCGGGCATCACGTTCTCCCGCATGTCCGGCAGACTGTCCCGCGACAGCGCCGGGCGGATGCGGTTCAACTCCTCCGTCAGCATATTTCGGCTGAGCGGCGGATGGATTCGCTCTGCATAGGCCATGTTGCTCCTCCTGTGCTGCTGCGCCCGAAGAATGATTCACTCAAAGGGTGATTCACCCGCCGGAAACGCCTTCTCCATCAAAAAAGGGCAAAGCGGAGACAGACGCGCCGCCCGTTCCACTTTGCCCCTTCCTATGTTGATTTTTTTCGTGCAAAACAAGCTGCTCTTACACGTTCACGCCGTACGCCTTGCACAGCGCGTACAGACCGCCCTGATAGCCCGCGCCGACGGCGTTGAACTTCCACGTCGCGCCGCTGCGGTACAGTTCGCACACCACCAGCGCCGTCTCCACGGAGAAGTCCTCGCCAAGGTCGTAGCGCAGTTCTTCCGTGCCGACGCTATCGTTCTCGCTGGAACGGCGCGCCAGACGCACATAGGCGTTCGACACCTGACCGAAGTTCTGTCCGCGCTCCTGCGCCTCGTAGATGGTTACGGTGATGGCAATGCGTTCCACGTCCGCGGGGACTTTCGTGAAGTCGATATACAGCACTTCATCGTCGCCCTCACCTTCACCGGTGCGGTTGTCGCCCGTGTGGGTGACGCTGCCGTCCGCGCTCTTCAGGTTGCCATAGAAGATGAAGTCCTCATCCTTGCGAACCTTGCCGTTCGCGCCCAGCAGAAACGCGGAAGCATCCAGGTCGAACTCTGCGCCGCCGCTGTAGCGGTTCGTGTCCCAGCCCAGGCCAACCAGCGCCAGTGTCATGCCCTTGTCCAGAGAGATTTTCTGACCCTTAGAAAGATTCACAGCCATGCGAGTATTCCTCCTATCGTAATTTTGTGTTGCTTACTGATACAGCCGCACCAATTCCGCCAGTCGACTTGCTTCAGTCACGCCCTGCCCGATGGCATTGAACTTCCATTCACCGTTGTGACGGTAAATTTCGCCCACAACAAGACCCGTCCGCCCGCTGTAATCATCGGAGAGGTTGAAGCGGCAGATTTCCTTCTGCGTGGACAAATCCACCAAGCGGATGAAGGCATTGCGAATCAGGCCGAAATGCTGATGGCGGACGTTCGCATCGTAGATGTTGACGACGAATACCAGCTTGTCGATGTTCGCGGGAATGTTGGGCAAGTCGACCATAATCTGCTCATCGTCGCCGTCGCCCGCGCCGGTCAGGTTATCGCCCTGATGGACGATTGCGCCGCTGGAATGCACGAGATTGCCGAAATAGACGCAGCAGGTCTTGATGTCATTGCTGATGATGCGCCCATCCGCGCCGCACAGGATGACCGATGCGTCGCAGTCAATGTCCTGCGGCTTGGGCGCGAACCAGCCGCGCTTCTGCTCGACCTCGTCCCAGCCCAGACCAACCATGATTCGCTTGAGCCCCGGTTCACCCGGCTTCACAAGCGAAATCTTCTGTCCCTTTTGCAGATTCACAGACATGCTATTCCCTCCCTTAATAATGATGCAGAAGTAAGAATCCACGGCTTTGCCCCAACCCCCAGCAGGGATGTTGCCCCTGCTGGGGAGTTACACCCTTGAGCGGTGCGCATTTACACAGTTGTCTTATGTGCAGCTTGATTTTTATCGTTCGTTGTTTCGTATTACTTCTTCTTAGAAATAATCGCCTTACGAATGATATCAATCGGGATAATCAGGAACGCAATCAGCAGGCAGACCAGCCACGTCGTCCAGCTCAGCGGCTCAACGCTCAGCACCGCGCCGCCGAAGGTCACGAACAGGAACTGCAGCACCAGCAGCGCGCCGATGACCAGCAGGAAGTTCTTGTTCCGCCCCAGATGCTCAAACGGGTTCGTGTGCTCCGTGCGGGCATTGAATCCGTTGAAGCTGATGGCCATCATGAACGTCGCAAACACGGCGGAGTTCAGCATGACACTTACTTCTTTAGCTAATGGTTCTCCGGGTACAGGGATAGCAAAACCATTCCATGTGGCGAACAAATTCTGAATCGCCGGCACAAAGCGGATGCACAGGCACATCGCCGTGATGTACAGGCCGCTGACAACGACTTGCGACATCATCTTGCCCGTCACAATCGACGCGTCACGCGCAATGGGCTTTTCCTTCATGTATTCCATCAGCGCGGGTTCGCTGCCGAAGGCGATTGCCGCCAGCGTGTCCATCGCCAGATTGACGACCAGCAGCTGGATAACCGTCAGGATTTCGTTTTCACCGAACAGGGGCGCGAGGAAGCAAGTCAGCACCGCCGCGACGTTGACCGTCAGCTGGAAGATGAGGAACTTGCGGATGGACTTGAACATCGTGCGGCCGTACAGGATTGCCTTTTCAATGGACAGGAAGTTGTCGTCAAGGATGGTAATGTCGCCCGCTTCCTTCGCGACTTCCGTGCCCGAACCCATCGCGAAGCCAACGTCCGCCTTCTTCAGTGCGGGCGAGTCGTTCACGCCGTCACCGGTCATGCCGACAACCAGATTCAGTTCCTGTGCGCAGCGCACCAGACGGCTCTTGTCCGTCGGCAGCGCACGGGACACCACGCGCAGATTCGGCAGCACCTTCTTGAGTTCGTCGTCGCTCAGTTCCGCCAGCTCCGCGCTCGTCAGGGCGACGTCGGTATTATGCTTGAGCAGACCCGCTTCCTTCGCGATGGCGACGGCGGTTTCCTTGCGGTCGCCCGTGACCATCACGACCTGAATGCCCGCCTCCTGCACTTCGCGGATGGCGTCAACCGCTTCCTTGCGCACGTTGTCGCGAATTGCCAGCACGCACACCAGCGTCAGGCTGTCGCCGTCCGCCGTATCGCCGTCGCACTTCGCCACGCCCAGCAGACGCATCGAGCGTCCCGCCTGTTCGTCCATGTACGTCATGAGGAAATTGCGCTCGGTCAGGGGCTTCACCGCGCCGTTTTCATCCAGATACGTCTGGCAGCGAGCAATAATGCGTTCCGGCGCGCCCTTAATATAGGTTACAACCTTGCCATTGTGGTTGATGGTAACGGTCGAATACTTCTTCGCGGAGTCAAAGGCGTTGAAGTTGCGCACATCCTCGCGCGCCACGTTTGCATCCACGCCCGCGTCAACCAGGAAGGACATCAGCGCGCGGTCGGTAGAGTTGCCGCCGATGATGCTGCCGTTGGAGTAGGAGGACGAGTTGTTCAGACCGATGCCGATCGTCACTTCGTCCTTGAGCGGCAGGGGAAGCTCCTTCATCGAGGAGAACTTGCGCACGTTGCCCGTCGCGACTTCCACGACGCTCAGCTTGCCCTCGGTAATCGTGCCGGTCTTGTCGGAGAAAAGCAGCGACAGCGAGCCGGCAGTTTCCAAACCGTTGATTTTGTGCACCAGCACGTTATCCTTCGCCATGCGCATACTCTGATAGCTCAGCAGGATGCTGGTGAGCATCGGCAGCCCTTCCGGCACAGCGCAGACGATAATCGTTACGGCCACGGTAATGGCTTCGATGGACAGGCTCACCCATTCCATAAAGGTATTGGGGATATTGCCGCCCAGCAGCGTCCGGGCAAACACGCCCACGACGATGGCAATCGCGCCGATATAGCCGAAGGTCGAAATCTGCTTGGCGAGCTTGGCCAGCTTGACCTGCAGGGGCGTTTCACGCGTATCCTCCTGCACTTCCAGCGCCAATTCGCCAAACAGCGTCTTATCGCCGACGACCTTGACTTCCATGTACGCTTCGCCGCTGCACACCACCGTGCCGCGGTAGACATAGCAGCGGTTCAGCAGATCCTTGGTGTTGTAGGCTTCGCCGCTTTCGTTGACGGTCTTGGTTGCTTCCTTGGTTTCGCCGTTGAGCGTCGCCTGGTCAACCTTCACAAGCCCCTCGACAATCTCGCCGTCTGCGGAGATTTTGTCGCCCGCCTGCAAATACACCAAATCGCCCACCACGACTTCGCTGACGTGGATTTCCATCAGCTTGCCGTCACGCAGCACCTTCGCAACTTCCTTGGCTTCTTCCTCCGCCTTCAATGCGGATGCTTTGCCTTCCTGCTGATTTTCGCTGATAGCAGACACGCCGTTGGCAATCATGATAGCAATCAGAATGCCGACCGGCTCATACCAGTGCGCCTCGCCCATGAAGCACAGCACCACTTGGATGACCAGCGCCACGAGCAGAATCATAATCATCGGGTCTTTGAAGCCCTCAAGAATTTTCTTCCACAGCGGTTCCGGGGGAATTTGCGTGAGAGTATTCGCGCCGTGCTTTTGGCGGCTTTCCTCCACTTGCTGTTTGTTCAGCCCCTGAAGATTCATTGTTCTTCCTCCACTTCGTCGGTTTCCGCACCCGATTGTGCGTTTTGTCAACCTTACATTTGCTATTTTACATCATATTTCCTTGTTTTGCAAGTCTCATCGGGTGCAAAAAAGCATCAAATACATCCAACTGTCGTTCTTTCCGTCGCAAAACCGCAAGCGGCTGCATCAATAATACACTTTTCGCACCCCAAAGCGCGCGGGGGATGCGGTCATGGGCGTGAAATCCCCTGCTTGCGGGAAAAGCAGCTATGGTCGCAAGCCCAGCATCGTGGTCGCGCCCATCTGGCGCGACACAGCATAGATGGTGGATAGAGCAGCTTGGGGGCGCGTCTGAGGACGCGCGAAGTTTGGGCGCGGGACGCTTCGCTGCCGCGACTTTGCTTGACTTCTTCCTTTGAGTAGGTTTGACGAGGAACAATTGGGGCGTTGCCCCAAACCCTACCAGAGGCGCTGCCTCTGGACTCCGCAAGGGGAAATTTTCCCCTTGACCCCTCCGCGCGATTGAGTGGACTTCGCTTTCATGCCCCTTCCGCGTGTTTATCCTCTTTTCTTACCTATTATAAATTATTCCTTCCGCTGTGACAACCGCATCCCAAAGTTTCGGCGCCTGCGGTTTTTTCCTCGCAATCGTCAGCGCCTTACGAATCGCTTTTTCCGCCTCCTCCGCCTCCGCTTCATTCCTCGCATACAGCGTCGCCAGCGGCGTATCCTCCGTCACTTCATCCCCCAGCCGCACATGCAGCACATACCCGACCGAGTAATCCAGCATATCCGACTTCTTCGCGCGGCCAGCCCCCATCCGCTGCGCCGCCATGCCCAGCGCCGTCGTGTCCATCGCGCTTAGATAACCTGCCGTCTCCGCCCGCATCACACGCTTGACCGCTGCCTGCGGCAAAAGCGACAAATCCTCCACCACGCGCGGATCGCCGCCCTGCGCGGCTATCATCTCCGCCAGCTTACGCAGCCCCGCGCCGGATGAAAGCGCGTTTTCCAGCATCGTCCGCGCTTCCGGCAAGGTTTTCGCCTTCTCTGCCAGCACCAGCATGTGGCTGCCCAGCAGCAGCGAAATCTCCAGCAAATCGCCCTGCGTCCGCCCTGCCAGCACGTCGATGGCGTCCTTGACTTCCAGCGCGTTGCCGATGTGCGTTCCCAGCGGCTGCGCCATGCTCGTGATGACCGCCACAACCGGCTTGCCCGCCAGCTTGCCGATGTCTACCATCGTCTGCGCCAGCGCCAGCGCGTCCGGCAGCGTCTCCATCAGCGCGCCCGAACCTGTCTTGACATCCAGCACAATGCCATCCGCGCCCGACGCGAGTTTCTTGCTCATGATGGACGCGGCAATCAGCGGCAGCGAATCAACGGTGGATGTTACATCGCGCAGGGCATAGAGCGTCTTATCCGCCGGGGCGAGCGCCGCCGTCTGCCCGATAACCGCAAGACCGATTTCCTGCACCTGCCGGATGAACCGCTCCTCCGTCTCCTCCACGGACAGACCGGGAATGGATTCGAGCTTATCCAGCGTACCGCCGGTGTGCCCCAGCCCGCGCCCGCTCATCTTCGCCACCGGCACGCCGCACGCCGCCACCAGCGGCGCCAGAATCAGCGTCGTCGTATCGCCCACGCCGCCGGTGGAATGCTTGTCAATCTTCTTGCCCGGAATCGCAGACAGGTCGCACACGTCGCCGCTGTCGCGCATGGCAAGCGTCAGGTCAGTGGTTTCCTGCGCGGTCATGCCATTCAGGCGAATCGCCATCAGCAGCGCCGCCAGCTGATAATCCGGAATGGTCTTGTCCGCCGCCCCGCGCGCGAAAAAGGTAATTTCCTCGCGCGTCAGTGGCTGACCAAGTTTCTTCTTGGTGATAATATCCAGAATCTGCATACGCATCCTCCCTCCAAGGGAATGTTACGTCTCCATTATAGCATAGCCGGGGAGGAAAGAAAAGCCACCGCAGAAAATCTTCATCTGATTCTCATCAAAAACACAGAAAAAGGACTTTTCTTTCCGCGCTTTGTTGTGTATAATAGATGATGAAATGCGATGGCACATCGTCCGCCCGATGATACGCCGCCGCAGGAAGGAGGCTTCGCTGTGAGTCAATTTGAAACCACCAAGCTGCACCCCATTCAGGAATCCGGCAATGAAGCGCAGGACATCCTGCTGTATGTCTACAATGCCCTGCAGGCCAAGGGCTATGACCCGATTACTCAGCTCGTCGGCTATATTATTTCCGGCGATCCGACGTATATCACCAGCTACAATTCTGCCCGCAGCATGATTTGCCGACTGGAACGCGACGAAATTCTGGAAGAGCTTGTGCGCTTCTACCTTGCCGGTCATACGCCCAAGCAGTCCTGACCGCTGGTTTTCTCCGCGACCCTCGCGGAGGTGTATTTGTTGACGCCTTTTTTGCGACACTGAATGGCAGCATCCCCGAACGACAAAAACAGGGCTGGTCTTTTCCGCATAAGCGGATGAGACCAGCCCTGTTTTTCTATGGATGATTATTCCTTTTCCGCCGCGTCGTCCGGTTCCCACACCAGCAGTTCGCCCGGCTGACAGTCCAGTTCGCGGCAGAGCGCATCGAGCAGCGCCATGCGAATTGCCTTCGCGTGACCGTTTTTGAGGATGGAGAGGTTCGGCAGCGCAATGTCGAGTCGCCTCGACAGTTCTGTCAGGGTCATTTTGCGGCGAGCAAGCATCACGTCCAGCTCAATGCGGATCACGGGGAAATTCCTCCTTTATCGTTTGCTTTCTTCTTATTATATGTCATGATGTTGCTGTTAGCAAGCCCCTTCCGGCGAAAAAAACGCCCGTGCTGTACTGTTGGTTTCCTTGAGCATTCCGTTCTTTCTCATATGCGAACATATGTTTACTGTTTTGGACAAAAGAAGTACTACGAAATTGTCGGAAATGATGGATATACCTAATTGGTCGAAAATTCGCTTGACAAAATAACAGAACGGTGATATGCTTCACGTCGAAAGGGAACATTCGGTCGCAAGAACGGACGTTTTGAGAACGGATGTGTTCCTTTTCAAGAAACGAAAGGGGGGATGGATGTGATGAATGTGGTTGTGAGGGAGACGGGACCGCCCTGCAAAGCAACGGATTTCTGTATTTTCCTTACCAGCTAACGGGTGCAAAAGTATGTTTTTCATTAACGACACGCGAAGGCTCTACTATCCTTCGCAGAAAGGTGATTAATTGACTATGAAAAGTGTAATCTACGGCAGTGGCGCTAACAGTATTGTTACTCTGTATCGAATTCATCAGGGCGGTTGTTACTTCAAGAAAGATACCTCTACTTCTCATTCGCAAATCAAGAAGCTCCAATCCAAATTAAACACCATGGGGTTTGACTGTGGAACGGCAGATGGCAAGTACGGTGATAAGACCGTTGCCGGCGTCAAGGCATTCCAGAAAGCACACAATCTTACCCGCGATGGTCTTTTCGGCAAAGCAAGTCTTGAAGCACTTGAAGCTGAACTTAACCAGTCCGGTGCAGTTCACTTCGACAGTAATTGTGAGAACAGTAGTGACATCGGTGCTTATGGATGTTATGACAAAGCTGATGATTCTCTGGAGGCTCGCAAATACAAAGTATCTACCGCAATGCGAATTACCAATTACACTGATGCAGCGGAGTATATTTACGCTTATCTCGGCGAAGGTTCGCCGCTGCGTTTGGAAGAATTTATGCAAAATTTGGAGAAAGATGCTGCTGATACTGACGTTCACTATAATGACGAGGACTGCGCAGGATATGTCTATGTTGCTCGAAATAGTCAGGGTGCTAAGGGTGCAACCAGTGAATTTACCCAACAGCTAAAATTCTTTGGTTCAATCAAAGATCTCGGTGGCTATGACAAGTTGATTCCTGGCATGGAACTATTCCAAGGTTTCCGAAAGACCCCAACCAGCAATCAATTTTATTCCAGTCATATCGGCGTCTATGCCGGAAAGCAAACCATTCAGGGTACACTTATGCCTGCTGTATATCAGTCTTCGCCCGGTTATACTTCTACCGTAAGAAAGTATGGCAAGGCAAACGGTCCAGATTTAACCAAGTTAGGCGATAGTTGGAACTATTGGGGCTGGTCGAAGTTTATTCGCCTGCGCTAATGCTATAACTACATACAAAATAGGAATGAGATTTTTCATCCATTTCGATGGTTGTAACATCTGCCTGTTCCACATCGGTGAATATGTAAAGGCATGATTCATGCTGCAACGGTAGCCTTGAAGTCTCAAAATGCTCATTTAGCAGGTTGATTTGATACTTCTGCCGTTGCAGTTCTCTATTCCAGTAGCCATCTACCGACAGCAAGACAGCGCCAGCAGCCTTGATTTCAGCAATATAGCTGTTATCATCTACTGCAAGCAGTGTCTGGCTGTCGGTTATTTTTTGCTGCGTTATATCATAGAGAAGGATTTCCGATTTTTCATTTGTTAAACGGATTCTCATGTATGCCGTTTGACCGATACAAGCAGCATCTCGAACATTTTCATTCTGAAGAAAATCACCGCTCAACTCAACAATACTTTCTTGCATCGCTGCATTGTAGCTTCTTATTTCCAGATTTCCCTTTTCATTTTGCTGTGCAATCAGCAAGTTACCATCTTGATCAGGAAAAGCGCAAAATGACCAATCATATATCATCAGTTTTTTGCTTTTCCCGCTTGCAATATGTGTGATTTTTACCGTGCGAAATGGCGTTTCATCCTCCGAATGCGCTTGCTTTTCAACCATATAATCGCCAACATGCTGTGCATAAGGAGCAGCCCCAAATTTCAACTTTTTTGTAGTCGGTTTCTGAATCCGCTTTCCCGTATAACGGTATACCGTTTGTGTACATACTTCCATCGAGGTTATGTCCGGATAGTATTCACATATAAAGCGGTCTTTTTTCAAAATAATTTGCCCATGCGGAATTTTTTCACCGTTTGGGTCGAATTCCCCAAGTTTAGCAGATAGAAGAGATGTCCCCACCGAATCAAAAAGTTCCATCCACATCTCTTGCAATTCCGTTTTTTCGCCCTCGGCAAAGTAGATGACCACAAAACTTCCGTTCGGTGTGTGCGTCACGCTATAAAGTTCGACAGGTTCTTTACGAAACGCCAACGGATTCATGCGTATCAGCTGCATGGATACGTTATCCGTAGATGCTTGCGCACCTGCCATTCCCCCCATCATCACCATCATCGCCAGCAGCAGTCCCAACAGCCGTTTCATCCGTTTCTCCTCCTCCGTTGCTTCGGGCTTTCCGCCCTGTTTCCTTTCATTATATCATCATCCGGCGGAAAAGGGAAGTTGCACATAGATTTTGTTACATTTAATACGAACATATGTTTACTGTTTTGGACAAAAGAAGTACTACGAAATTGTCGGAAATGATGAATATACCTAATTGGTCAAAAAATTCGCTTGATAAAATAACAGAACGGTGATATTCTTCGCATCAGAAAGGAACATTTGGTCGCAAGAACGAACGTTTTGAGAACGGATGTATTCCTTTTCAAGATAAGGAAGGAGGGATGGATGTGATGAATGTGGTTGTGAGGGAAACGGGACCGCCCTGCGCAAGCAAATTGCCCGTAAAAATAAAGCACATTGAAATTTTAAGGAGGATAATCTATTATGGCAGTTGAAATTACTGGCTCTGGTTACAACAGCAAGGTAAAACTTTACAACATTCATCAAGGGAATGGGTATTTTCGAAAGGATACCAGCACGACTCATTCCCAAGTTAAGCTGCTTCAGAGTGCATTGACCGATTTGGGTTACGATACGCAAGGGGCGGATGGCAAGTATGGCAACAACACGCTTGCCGCAGTTAAGAAATTTCAGGAGGCAAACAATCTGACTGCGGACGGTCTTTTCGGAAAGAACAGTTTGACCGCCCTCGAAAGCATTCTGGGTACTCACCTTGACCCGGAAAACTGCGAAACGGCTTCCGGATCGGTTACAACCGCTAATCTCACCGTTACGGAGTATATTCAGAATCTCGAAAGCTACTGCAATTCTGGCTGGAAGTATGGTTCTGGATACAACGCAAGCAAGAAACTCATCGACTGCGCGTGGTATCCATACAAAGCGCGCAGTGACCAAGGCGCTCATGGATGCACCACCGAATATAACGGGTATCTTTCTGAAAAGGGGAAGATTTCCAGTTATAATGACCTTAAAGTCGGCATGGAGGTGTTTCAGCAGAGTAGCGATGATTCCACAAAGAAATCGCACATGGGTGTATACGCAGGCAAAGTTCTTCTTCGCGGAGAACTGAAACACGCGGTTTACCAGTCTTGCAGTTCTCACTCTAACATTGCGACTAAATATAACGATGGTGTTGCTAATGATTCCGGTCCGAACTTGACCGAAATGAAAGCTGGTCGTTGGAAGTATTGGGGATGGTCCAAGTATGTAAAGCATGATTAACTAGCAAAAGGGGCAATGACGCATCATTTACGTCATTGCCCCACTTGTAATTACGCCCACGGAACATACACATATTCCATGTATGCTATTTCACCCGCATCATTTAACCTAATCTGCACCGTAATGAACCAGAAGTCGAACGTCTCACTCTCCTGCGAAGCATCATGCTGGAAAACAATTTCGCCGCTTTCGGGCGCTGTGTCATCCAGATACGCGCTGATGTACCACGCCCGCAAGTCCGTCACGGGAACAAGCTGCATGTCCGCGTCCGTCATGCTGCCCAGCATCATGGCGGAAAAGTCCGCCGCCAGCGGGAACGTCACCGTCTGCCCGTCATCCGCATATGCGCCCGTTTCGCAGTCATCTTCCGTCACAACCCGCTCGAAGCGCCCCGTCACCGCCGTGACATGGTGGTTCTCGTCCTCCTGCCACTTGACGATTTCAAACAGGTCGTAGGTGTTCCCGGACGCATCGGTGTAGGTGTAGAAGTTCGTGTCGTCCGCACTCTCGGTCTGGGGGATTTCCTGCGCCGCTTCCGCCAGCTGATATTCCTCGCGCCAGATTCGCCCGTCCGCACTGCGGGACAGCGCCACCACGCGCCCCTCCTGCATCTGCGGCGCCACCCAGAGCGTTTCGTCCGGCAGGCTGACTGTCTCCGCGCAGCTTCCATCCGGGTTAACCGCCCACAGGCAGCCCGTTCCATCCGGCGCAATGCCCGCTGCAAAGAGTTTGTCGTCCGCAGCATACAAGACGCTGCTTGCCGTGATGCCCGCTGGGTACTGCATTGCCGCCATGCGCGTCACGCTGTCCGTCGGCAGGTCAATCACGGCAAGGGTTTCCGTCTCCTGCGCACACAACGTCAGATAGAGGGTCGTTCCGTCGCAGGCAGCTGACCCCGGCGTCCCCGGCAAATCCGTAAAATGCAGGGTCTGCGCCAGCTTGCACTGTGCATCATACTGCCGAACTTGCAGCGTGTCCCCGTCCACATCAATCAGATAGAAATGCTGTGCCGCATCGGTGCAAATGGCATGAGCGCCGTATTCCGTTGCGCCGCTCACGGTCTTTCCCGTCTGGACGTTCGTCAGCGAAAACGGAATTTTCCCGTTGCCCGTAAACGGATATTGCTTCCAGACGAACGGCATGCAATTTTCCGCATAGTATTTCTTCGCGTCGTTCGAGGTTTGCAATTCGGACGAAACGAAGCGCCCACGCACCAAATCAGGTACGCTGGTGTAATTGGTATCCAATTCCAAGTCACGATAATATTCATACTGAATCGAATCCGCTGTCAGAACGGTTTGCCTATAGGTTGACGGTTCTGCCAAGTTCGTAAATCCACTTGCTGATGCGCAAAGCAAACTGCCGTCTTGAGCAAACAGCTCAATGTAGTGGTATGCCGACGTTTCTGTGTCCTCCACAAATGATTCAACAAACAGTCTACCATCGGGAAGCGGCGTAACAATCCCAATCTGATCAGGCTGATGCTTAAACAGTAGCTCTTTTCTTGCCTCCTGTTGTGCCGTTTCCGCACTACTTGCCATTCCCCCCATCATCACCATCACCGCCATCAGCAGTCCCAGCAGTCGTTTCATCCGTTTCTCCTCCTTCATTGCTCCGGGCTTTCCGCCCTGTTTGCTTCTATTATATCATCATCCGGCGGAAAAAGGAAGCGCAAAAAACGGCCAGGTCAGCCCTCGCCAAGCCGCCCGGTTGCTTCCTATTGTACCGAAAGCTATCCAAAGGAATTTTTGCAAGATTCCACCTAACATCTTGACTTCTATCTTTTGTCCGCCTATAATGTACATAAAAACAGGAGGGAATTTCTATGAAACGTGCGTTTCTCCTGCTGGTGCTTCTTTGTCTCTTGCCCATCCATGCGCTGGCACAGTTCATAACCGTTCCTGATGAAATCTACGAAGCCTTGCTGGCGGACGAGGTCATTTCGTCCTATGCTTCGACGAAGGAGGAACTGCTTCCCCTGATTACTACCCTTGAAGGCTGTGATGAAAACAATCAGGCGGAATGCGCGGTGATTGTTACTCCGCCGGATGGCAATCCGGAGCTGCTGATGCTGGGAAAGATCGACGGTCATTGGCAAATTACAACGCGCTCCAGTTCTGTGCTGCTGAATATCGACATTGAACCATTCCTTTATGAGGAAAGATATGCGGAAATTCAGCTCTACTATAGCTCTGAAGAGGATGAGCGCAACGGAGTACCACACGCCGTCCTGACGTTTCAGCGAGAGTGGGATGACAAAGCTGGTCTGCACTGGTATCTTACTTTGCTGACTTTTACCGACGCGAACGGATGGTGGGTGTACATTGAAGCTCCCCTGCGCAGCATCTATGTTGATGTGGCTACCAACTATAACGGTGGCATCAGTCAAAGGGTTTTTTACCGCGAAAGCACTGACATCACCTGTTTCAATCTCGACACCATCCTAAACGATGTTCTTACCGAAGCTGCAAAGACGAATGCCACCTTCTTGGATATTTCCATTCCCGACTGGCTGGTCGCCTATCCCGCCAGCGCATTGCAAAATGAAACATAACAACGCAAAGGCGGCTACAGGTCTTGTGCCTGTAGCCGCCTTCTATACTCTCTGCTATATTCATTCTTCCATTTTGCAATTTTCAGTCTTCATAAACAGGTAATTGCCCTGATAGTATACGATTGTCCAGTCTAACTTCTCTTTCTGTGGAATCGCTTCAATCATTTCACCATCGGCAAGAACCAGAATCGGCTGGATGCCTTGCTTTGCCATGATATACAGCCCTGCCCCCTCTTCACCGCAAGAAACAACCGCCGGAACAAAAAAATCCTGCATTGACAGAGGGCAAGTCGCCAAATCAAAATCTTCTACAACAAAGGAGTAACGTTCAGCAGGATCTACATCATAGCTGAGCCGGAAATAGAAAGGAGCATCAAATTGGAATTTCATTCCGTGGTCATAGTTAAATACTATTTCTGTCGTTCCATATCCCTCTGCATTGTAAATCATACGAAAGTATGATACATACACAGCGCTTAAATTCAACACAAGCTCCCATTCTGTCTGATTTTCATCTACAAAGTCAAAATAAATATATGTTGAATCAGAGTTTCCATAAGGCATAGCAGAAAAATTTTGCAGCATCCAGCCGTCCCGCATCAAAGCGCGGTCGTTCTGCTCGCTTACTTTCCACAGGTCGCCCTGCTTCCTCAAAATCAGCAGCCGCAACTGATTACCCTTCTGCGCAACCACCGGGAGAAATCGCATTTCCTTCAAATTCTCTGCGGATGAAAAGTTTTCCTCTTCCTCCCGTCCGTTCGGCTGATAGAGCGTCCAGCCCTCGCCGATTTCGTCCTCCACAATCTGAATCAGCCGTTTGCTTTTCAGTTCGGTCAGCCAATCTGACACAATCGGGTTCGCGTTCTCCGCAACCGCACACGAAATTCCCCCCATCATCACCATCACCGCCAGCAGCAGTCCCAGCAGCCGTTTCATCCGTTTCTCCTCCTTCATTGCTTCGGGCTTTCCGCCCTGTTTGCTTCCATTATATCATCATCCGGATTCTTGACCCTTTCGCGCGATTGAGTAGGTTCCTTCTCCATGCTTTGCCCGCGTGTTTATCCTTTTTTATCCAACCATTTCCGTGAGTGAAATCCATCCGCTTTCCACCTCATACCGTTCTGTCCCAACATACGCCTTCACGCGCACTCGATACAGACCCGCATTCACCAGCTTTCCCTGCGAATCCGTCCCATTCCAGCAGAACGTTGACCCCGGTGCACTCAGCTGCTCCGGGCGTGATGCCTGCCGTGACGACAATCGCCGCACCGTCTGGCCGGCTTCATTCTCAATCGTCACCGTTAGTTCGCATGGAACGCCATGATACACCACAAAGGTCAATTCTTCGCCGCTTTCGGGGCAGAATGTGTCCTGCACATGCACACGCAGTTGCGGGTCGTCCCTCGTTGGCGGAACGCAGAGGACTTTCGACCAGACGACGCTCGGCAGACCCTTTTCAATCACCAGAATCTGCAAGAGAACATAGCCGGAGGACTGCGCATCGGCAGTGTTCAGGGTGATGGAGCGCTCCTTCAAGCCGGGGGATAGGGTTCGTCCGGCAATGGCGTAGCTGCCGAAATCGCCGTTGTTGTCGTAAATCAGCGTAGATTGGTCAAAATCCCAGATGCCCTGACGGCGATAGACCAGCTGATAGGCAACCTGCGCCGTGCGGACGACGTTGAAGGAAAAATCAATTACGGGCGCATCAGCGGAGAGCGTATCGCCGCTGAAGGTGATGCCCTCGATGCTTGTCTCGCGCCGACGGCTGCTGACGGCAGACAGGTCGTAGGAGAAGAGGGCAAAATCGCTGTCCTCCGGATAGGTGCGGACGGTGGATGCACCGTGGCTATGCAGCAGGCGGCGGCGAAGCTCGGTCAGGGTGATGACGCCGTCGCGATTCTCATCCGCGCCGAAGCTGCCCGTACGGGAGAGCGCATCCGCCAGCGCGCCGGAGAAGTACCCCGCGCCCGCCAGCCGCTCGCCGCCGACTTCACCCGACCAGTACCAGCTTTCCTCCTCGCCGCCGGAAGAGCAGACGACATAGTAATTATCGCCCGCAAACAGGTTCTCGAACGATTTCTCCACACCTTTGCCAATCATTGCGCCGGAGTGGCATGCGTCCAGCAGCAGCACCTTTTTGCCGGGAATCGTGTCGAACACGCGGCGCAGCTCATACGCCGTAATGCCCTCCTCGGATTCGCCGTCGGAGAGCAGGAGCGTCATCAGCCCGTTCACGGCGGTGTTCCACAGCCCGTGGGTGCTAATGTAGAAGTAGCTGACGTCGTCCGCGTCCGCACCAGAAAAGGTTTCGCGGATGAGGGCGACAAGCGCGGACGCGGAGGACAGCCCGTCTTCGCGGGTGACGAGGGTCTGCATGTTAAGCGTGCCGCCGGAGAGGGCATCCGCCATGCGCAGGACGTTATTGCGGGAGGAGGGGGTGGTGTCGGTCTGGGTGAGGAAGCGGTCGCAGCCCACGAGCAGCGCGCGGTTGACGCGCCCATTCGCCGTAATTTTTTCCGCGCGGACGGCGAAAATCGGGCAGCACAACAATACGACGAGCAGCACGCTCATCAGCCGCTTCCACACGCCGACCGCCTCCCTTCCGCGCACAATAACAGGTGCTTTCATTGTACAACACTTTAGACGTATTTTCCACCGGGAATGTTTGACTAAGGGGAAAATTTTTCGTGAATTACGGCAGAAAAGTGCCTTTTTCGCGAAGAAAAACGAAAAAATTTGATTGGCTGGAAGAAATGTGGGAAGTGAATCGTTGATATGGATGAAACGGCAAAACGGAAATGGAGGATTTGCCATGAAAAAGAATTTGCTGATGGTCTTGGGGATGGTAATGCTGATGATGTTGTCGGTTGCCAGTGCGGATTCGGGAAACGCCGCGACGCTGCCCGATGGCATCAAGCAAATTCTGAACGGCTCGGCGTGGTCGTCGTATGAAATCGGACGCGTGAATTATGGAAGCCAACTGACGGAGGATGGTCACGATGCGTGCGGCTGGTATGACGAACACGGGTTTTCGGCGGCATTTGTCCTCATGCACAGCGAAAAGAAGAATGTTCTGTGCATCTTTGAGAAAAACGCATCGGGCAAATGGGTGCTCAAAAAGCAATCCAGCGGCGTTGTGAAACAGGGAGAATGGATTCCGACGGTTTACACCGAAGCATACGGCATCTATTACCTTTATTACAACGATAAGAGCAGCTACAATCCCGTTTTCGACATTACCGTGACGAAGAAAAACAATGACTGGTATGTGACGGAAATCGGCTGGGAAAAAGACGGCGTTTCGATGGGGATTTATCCCTATGAGAACAAAATCGAATATTTGAAGATTGTTTACGCAAACGGTGGAAGCAAATCGACCAGAACCACGGTGGAGGGCGTAACGCCGCCGACATCGTTCGCGGAGTTTTCGCTGGACAACATCCCGATGACGCCGGAAAAGGCGCGGGCGCAGCTGTCACTGCCGCCGGATATTCCGCAGTCGGCGGGCGAATACAGCCTGCCCCAGCCACAGAACATCAAGTTCACGTCAAACAAGAAATACGCCGTCTATTCTGGACCCGGCGAAAACTACTTCCGCGGCGGCAATGGCAAGGCGGCGGTATCCACAAACGACTGGATTCAGGTGTTCGGCAGGGAAAATGGCTGGATTATGCTTCAGTACGATATTACCAGCGATCACATGCGCATCGGCTGGATTCAGGAAAGCGCACTGCCGAAGAACGCGAATGTCAGCGATATGCAGTTTAGTCAAGCGAAGGTGTGGACGAAGGTTTCAAGCAACTTGACGGATGACCCGCTGTTCTCCGCCGCGGCGATTTCGACGATTCCTGCGAATACGGAAGTGACCCGCTTAGCGACGATGGGGACATGGACGTATGTGGAATGGAACGCGGCGAATGCCCAGCCGATGCGCGGCTTTGTGCAGTCCGCGAACCTGACGAACCTTTCCGCGGATGATGTGCAGGCGATTGCAGTGCGCACACTGTCTGCGAGCGGCTTCAATACAGGGGAACAGGAAGCATCTTACTCTTGCCAATATGACCCGGAGACGGCGCGTTGGTCGGTGGTGGTTTATGTGCAGCATAAATACCAGACGGTCGTGTGGGTGGATGACGCGACGGGAGAGGGAAAAGTGCAGCAATAACCGAATGCCCGCCTGTTGACACTGTCCGCCGCCGCATGGTACAATGCGGACAAGCGAAAACGGAAATCAAAGGAGGAGCGTCCATGGAGATTGTGAAGCTCAAAGCGACGATTGCAGAGTACGACCAGCAGGAAAAGCGGATGCCGGTGTATGCGTGCCTGAAGGAGGCGTGGGCGAGCGACCCGCCATCGGAACAGCTGACGGTGCTGGTCATAGCGCAAATGCTAAACTATTTGGAATGGATTGACGGCGCTTATAAAATTGTTGTTGAAGCACCGGACGAGTTTAGCCTTTACTGGGATTTCTTGACGGAAGCCGCGACCTATGGGTTTGAACACTACCGCCAAGGGAAAATGTTCTTGTGGGAAATGTGCCGTGTGCTGGTCATGTGGCCGACATATCTTATCCAATGCAAGTATATTCCGAGAGATGGAGAAAAACTGCTTGAACAGCTTGTAGCGGAAGGAAAGGCACTGTATCCCACCAGCGCGCTTTTTGACTGCTTAACGCCTTTTAACGAGGACGAAGATAAGGAACTGATTCGTCAGCTTACGCCCGCGCAAAGAAAACGGATTCGCGAGGAATTGACGGAATGGAACTTGCAGGAAAACATGATGGATCGGGAAATGCTGGAGAGCGTTGGCGACGTTATGGATGACCCAGAAAAAAACAAATGATGATTGAGGAGCACACATGGGCATTCTGGCGAATCCGCACTGGCAGCGGCGATAACACAAAAAAGCACCTCCCTCATCCATCGAGAGAGGTGCAATATTTTACCCAAACAGCCCCAGCCCTTCAAGCAGAATCTTCAAGCCGATGCCAATCAGCACCAGACCGCCGACCAGCTCCGCCTTGCTCTTGTAGCGCAGCCCGAAGCGGTGACCGACCAGCAGACCAATGGGCGAAAGCGTGAACGTCGTCAGACCAATCAGGCAGGCTGCGAGGGCGATGTCCGTGCCTTCCAGCGCGAAGGTCACGCCGACCGCCAGCGCGTCAATGCTTGTGGCAATCGCCAGCAGCAGCATCGTCTTGAAGCCGAAATCGTCATTGGTTTCATCCTCGTCCTTGCTCAGCGCCTCGCGCACCATGTTCACGCCGATAATCGCCAGCAGGATGAACGCCACCCAATGGTCGAACTGGTCAATCAGATTGGAGAACGTCGTGCCGAGGAAGTACCCCAGCGTCGGCATCAGCGCCTGAAAAATGCCGAAATACGCGCCCACGCACAGCAGATGCTGCCATTTGACTTTCTTCACGCTCAAGCCTTTGCAGATGGACACCGCGAACGCATCCATGCTCAATCCGACACCAAGGAGCAGAATCTCCCAAATCGACATGCCGCTCATCCCCCAGTTTCCTGTATGTCATGAGCGATTATTATATGCCTGAAATATTGATTAGTCAAGGAAAACTGTTTCAATTCGCCGCTTCCTTTTTTCCATGGAAGATGATACAATAGCAATAGCAGGGCGAAAGCCGCAGACGAAGGAGGCAATTATCATGAAGCGGATTTTGACGACGCTGATGACAATCATGCTGATGATGGGGATGGCGGGAAGCGCGGAGAGAGTCTATCAGGAGATTCCTCTGCCGGTGTCCGCGCAGCCTACGTTCTACACCTGCACCGATGCGTCTGGGAACACCTACGACCTGTTTGAAATCGTCAAGTGGCAGGAGGACGAGAACCACTGCGTCACGGCGGTGACTGGGCGCTTTGAGCGGGTTGTGACGGACGACGACTGCGAAACGGGCGAGTATGCAAATAACGGACAGACGGTGACGTTCGCACTGGCGGCGGATTTTTCCGCTATGATGCTGAGCAGCATGACGGATGCGGACATGCGGATGATTCCCGTGACCGACTTGCGGGCGTGGTACATCAGCGCGTATCTGGATGGCACAGCGCCCGAAAGCGGCGAAATCGTCTTTGCGTATGATGTTTCGCAGGAGGACGCGGCGTTCGACTTCTGGTTCATCACGGCGCGGATTGCGCTGAACGACGCGGGCGAAATCGCGTACATGGAATATGAGTATGTGCCGTGGGGGTAAGGAGAGAAAGCAAATGAAGCGGATTTTGACGTTTCTACTGGCGGCGGCACTGCTGCTGACCAGCCTTTCGTGCGCGCTGTCCGCCAGCGCAGCGGCTGAATCATCAGACTGGATGACCAAGCTGACGAACAAAACGCTGATTCAGGTCGTGGAGAAGGAAATCGGCAAGGGATGGACGCTCTATCAGCCGAATCCACGGGAAGAGGACACGAAAATGTCTTCCAATTCGTTCCTGAAAAACGTCAAGCTGTACCCCGTGGTGGCGCGGAAAGACGACGCGATGCAGCTGATTATCCTCAAAAAGGTCAAGGGCAAATGGAAAGTGGACGTCTGCAATGACAAGGCGCTCACCCGCCCGGAGCTGACCATCCGCAACTTCTCGATGGACGAGAATGTGTCGTCGTCGGATACGAAATACACGGTGTATTTCGACTATCTGGATGCGGAGGGAAAGGTCTATGTACTTTCGCTGACTTTGTACACCGAATTTGAATCCATGTTCGATGACTTGCATTATCTTGACGGTGGCGTCTGGGAATCGCCTTCTGTCTCAATCGAGTTTATAAATGACCGTGGATTTGAACTTTACAGCTATTATTCGGGCGGATACACATCAACGTATCATGTATATATGTACGGCAAGGCGAACTTTGGGGTCGATGAATTTCAGTTTGCGGATGTGCCGCTGCAATTTTCAGATTTGCTGACTTCCGCCGTCTGCAATGCGCCGGAGGAAGGCGCGCCGCTGTATATCGTGCCGGATGCGAATGCGACACCTGTCGCGCAAGTCCATTACAGAGACGAAGTGCAGGTGATTCAGCAGAATCCGGCGGGCGATTGGACAATCGTCTGCTATCAGGGCAATTATCTGTTCATCCAAACGGAATACGTCAACTTCCCGGAATAACGCAAAGAGACTGCGGCGAGCTCTTGCTCCGCAGTCTCTTTTTATTCCAACGCGAAAATCAACGAAAACCACGAAAATTTTCAATTTCCGTGTTAAAAAATTGACAAGAACCCTTGAACTGCAGTGCGGAATGTGGTATCATAATTGTGCCATTCAAGGAAATGGCAAAACAAGGAGGTACGCGCATGAAAACGATGCTTTCTAAGTTGACTTCCGCGCTGCTCTGCCTTGCAATGCTGCTGACGATGTGCAGCTTCGCAATGGCGGAAGCGGGAACGTACACGGGCGTGGGTGACAGCGAAATCGGCGGCAAGGGCGCCATCGAAGTCAGCGTGACCGTGGATGAAAACGGTGTGGTAACGGACATTCAAGTGACGAAGAACGGCGACACGGCGGGCATTGCGGATGCTGCTGTGGAGGCGATGCCGGGCCGCATCATGGCGGCGCAGTCTGCGAACGTGGACGGCGTTTCCGGCGCGACGATGACGTCCGAAGCAATCAAGATGGCTGTGCTGGATGCCGTCACGGCGGCAGGTCTGGACACGGTAAAGTGGTCTACCTATGCGGCAACCGAAGCGGCGAAGGCGGACGACGCCACCTATAACACGGATATCGTGATCGTCGGCGCGGGCGGCGCTGGCATGACCGCGGCGCTGACGGCGGCGGAAAAGGGCGCGGACGTCATCATTCTGGAAAGTCAGGCGGCTGTCGGCGGCAACTCTGTCCGCGCGACGGGCGGCATGAACGCGGCGGATACTCCCGCGCAGGATGAAAACGAATTCGGCGAATCCGCTGGCGTGGAAAAGACGCTGAAGACCGCGCGCACGACCTATGCCGACAACGTGACCATCACCAAGCTGGCGGAAGAAGTCGAAAAGCAGTGGGCGGACTATCAGGCAAACCCGGTTGGCTATTTCGACAGCGACGAGCTGATGGAACTGGACACCATGATCGGCGGCAAGGGCATCAACAATCCCGAACTGGTCGAAGAACTGGCGGACGAATCGGCGGACGGCGTTGAATGGCTGAAGAAGTATGGCATTAATCTGACCAGCGTGGGCAGCTTCGGCGGCGCGTCCGTCAAGCGTATCCATCGCCCGGTCAATGCGGAAGGCAAGACCATCGCGGTTGGCTCCTACATGATTCCGCTGCTGGAAAAGGCTTGCGAAGAAAACGATAAGATTTCCATTCAGTTGGAAACCACCGCGACGACCATCCTGACCGATGAAAACGGCAAGGCAGTCGGCGTGAAGGCAGTCGGCGCGACGGGCAACGAAGTGACCGTGAACGCGAAGGCGGTCATTCTGGCGACGGGCGGCTTCGGCGCGAATCTGGACATGGTGGCGGAACTCGTGCCCGCGCTCAAGGGCTTCATGACCACGAACGCGGCGGGCGCGCAGGGTCAGGGCATCGAAATGGCGCAGGCGCTGGGCGCGGCGACGGTGGACATGAATCAGATTCAGATTCACCCGACCGTGCAGTTTGACACCGCGGCGCTGATTACCGAAGGTCTGCGCGGCGACGGCGCTGTGCTGATTAACGCCGATGGCAAGCGTTTCATCGACGAAGTTGGCACGCGCGACGTGGTGAGCGCGGCGGAAATCGCGCAGCCCGGCTCTTACAGCTATCTGGTGGTCGATCAGGCGATGCTGGACAAGTCCTCGGTCATTGCGGGCTATGTCAAGCGCGGCTTCGTCTTCCAGGGCAACACTTATGAAGAACTGGCGGAAGCGCTGGGCGTGGACGCGGCGACCTTCGCGGAAACGATGAACACTTGGAACACCTACGTCGAAGCGAAGAACGACCCGGATTTCGGCCGCACCTCCTTCGCACAGCCCTTGAACACCGCGCCGTACTACGCCATCAAGGTGACGGCGGGCGTCCATCACACGATGGGCGGTCTGGTGATTAACACGGACACCGAAGTCCTCAAGGCCGACGGCACGGCGATTGCGGGTCTGTACGCGGCGGGCGAAGTGACCGGCGGCGTGCATGGCGCGAACCGTCTGGGCGGCAACGCTGTGGCGGACTTCGTGGTCTTCGGCCGCATTGCGGGCGAAGAAGCGGCGGAATACGCGCTGGGCGAGTAATCACGATAATAGGAATCAACCGGGCGGGTCGGCATGGACTGACCTGCCCGGTTCTTCTTTGCCCCTTCTCTCATGGCAAAGCCATGCAAGCTGCTGCGCTCCGGACTTTCACTCCCCCAACTTTCCGTAAAGAACCAAAATTGAGCCGCTGCACGTCCCTTTGTGCAGCGGCTCTTGCCGTATCGGTTATACTATTTCCAGATAAGAATGCGCCAAGATGCGCCGCGAATTTTTCATTCTGGCTAACGTGAATGAAACGCAGCGTAGCAGCGCTACGCTAAGTGGAATGAGCGGACGCCAGAAGGGAAAAGGCGCAAGCAGATGGCGCAGGTGAATCTGGAAATAGTATTACTTTTCTCCCCCATCAATCGTCAAGTGGTGGCCGAACATGCCGTCCATGGCGGGCGAACGCATCCGCATGTCGTAACCCGCGTTGCATTCAAGGAAGTCCGCGAAGGTCTGCGTACCATAGACGATACGGGTCAGCACGGCAATGGGCAGCTGAATGTCCCAGTCGCGGTTCGCTTCGACAATCGTCTTTTCGCCGTCCTGACAGGTGATGAGCCAGCGCGCGTTGTTCGCGGGGATCTGCTCATCCACCACTTCCAGAACGAACGCGCCGTCGCGCTTGCCGGCGGGCATCTGCCGCAGAATCGCTTCCGCGTTGATGATGCGCACCATCGGCACGGTTTTGGCGCGGCGCGGGATAATTTCGCCATCCAGCGTGATGACGTAGCCCAAATCGGTCATGTCAATCACCTTGCGCGTGTGGATGACGGAGACTGTCGCGCCCTGATGATACAGCGCATTCACGCTGTCCGCCACCAGCTGACGGGACGAGCGCATCCGCCCGTAAAGGATGCCCAGCAGTACCCCCGCGCCCGCCGAGCAGCCCTGCACCAGCAGCGCCAGCCAGCGAAGCCGCAGGATTTCCGGCGTGCGCAGTTCCTGCATCACCGCCGTGTCCTGCCATACGTTCCAGAATGCCTTTGCAATATCCTTCCACTCCACCAGCACCGTCGGAATCCACTCCGGGAAGGTGTATACCGGCTGAATGATGTAGTTCATCAGCAGCGCCGCGAAAATCGCCGATACCCCGTAGCCGAGGATGAACAGCAGCACCGCGCCTGTCAGCTCCGGCATCAAGCTGATGGCATACTTTTCTTGCAGCCGCTGCCGATAGCGCTTGCCATAGTGCTTCACGCGCCCATTCAAGAACGCAATGAACCGCAGCAGCACCGTCATGCCGATAAGGAACAGCAGCACGCGCAGCCAGAGCGTCGCGCTCATGCCCTCTTTGCCGAGGTCGAACATGCTGCCGCCGCTCTGCCAGCCCGTCACAACGGACTTGAACGATACGCTTGCGCCCGTCCCCGGCTTCGGGATTGCCTCCACCAAAAGGGCATCGACGGTTGTGGACGTTTCAATCACACTGTTCAGCGGAATATACGCCGTATACGCCTGATATTCCCCGACGCGCATGGAATGCCGCGCGATGCCGATGACCTCGTAACTTTCACCGCCGATGAACACCTTGCGCCCCAGCGGATCGGCGACGCGGAACAGCTTCAGCGCCAAGTCCTCGTCCAGCACAGCGACTTTCCGGCCGCTCTTCAGTTCCTCTTCGTACGGCAGCCGTCCGTAGCGCAGGAGCTTTTGCCGCACCTGAAAGCCATATTTTCCGACCAGCTCCACGCGCGTATCCGACGAAATGTCTCCGCCGGAAATCGACGTTTTTTCAATCACACCGCCGATTGTCCAGCGCAGCATCGTCGTCGTATCCCATTCACCGGCTGCGTTTTCCAGCGTCTTCACCTGATCGGCAATCGGCTGATTCGGCGCGGTCTTGCTGTTCTCGTCCTCGCCAGAATTCTCCTCCGTCTGCTGGGCGGGCGCGGGCACCAGGTATTGCAGATGGTCGCCCACCTGCTTTGCCTGAACCGCCCCAAACGCCAGCGCGGCAGCAAAGGCGGCCAGCAGCGCCCATTGCCACCATTTTCCCAGCTTCTTCACTGCACATACTCCATGACCGTCGCGCCGTCCTCCAGTGCACGGTCTTCACGGTCGGCGATGGAGCGATAGCTCAAATCCTCCTGAATGGAGACCGTGCTGTCGCTGCGCTCGATGACGGTCACGCTGGTCTTTTTGACCTTCATCGTGTTCTCGGAGAGGAAGCCGCCGCCGGAATACTCGACGACGTACACATAGTACGATTCGCCGTCAGAGCGGACGCAGCTGGGCGCAAGCAGGGTTGTGGCGCTCTTTGCTCGGTAGGTGATTTTCACGTCCACGCCACCGTCCTGCATGAAGCGGCGAATCGCGGTGGAATCGCTGCTCAGGTACGTTTCCGGCATCGGCATTTGCAGATACTTCGTGCCATCTGAAGCGATGGTAGTCTTTTCCACGCTGGTGCGCTCGCTGCCGTAGTTGTCGCTGCTGATTTCGGCGCGTGTCCCGTCGGCAATCGTGCGCGTGGAATTGCTGTCAAGCGGCGCGCGCAGCACCGGCACGCAATCCTCCTTGTTCATCACATACGCAACCTTCGTGCCGTCGTAGGTGTCGCCTTCCGCCACTTTCAGCTCGATGATGTAGCCATCGCGCGGCGCAACAACTGCCTTCAGGCTCGTTTCCAGCACCGTCAGCGTCACCATCTTCTGGTTCAAATCCTCGATTTCCTCCATCAGCCCGTTGCGCTTGGTGATGTACTGGAACACATCGTCTGACACCTTCAGCTTCTTGTTGTCCAGCACCGCGAAGTACGCTGCGCGCGCTTCTTCGTAGGCAGCCTGTGCCGTCCGCGCTTTGTTGACAGCGGCTTTGAGGTCGTCGGACACCTCACCGGACAATGCAAGCTGGCTCTGCCACGTTGAAACATCCCCCGTCAGCACAACGGATTCCTTCGCCGCGGCATAGCGCGCCTCATACGTCGCTTCGCTGAGCGTATCCTGCGCGTCAAGCAGCTGCTGGTACATGGTGTTCTGGTAGCTTTCCTTGCTCAGTTTGCGGTTCTGCACGTCCAGCTCCAGCAGTTCCTTGTTCTTCGCATCGTAATCTTCGCGAACCTTCTTGATTTCTTCCTCGTAAGAGGGCGTTTTCGCCGTGAAGATGATGTCGCCCTTCTTGACGTAGTTGCCCGCACGAACATAGAGCTTATCCACGGTGATGTTCATGTCCTTGGCTTCCTCGACGGTGAACTCTTCCGTCTCCGCGAAATACACCTGCGCGCGGAAGGTCATTTTGTCCTCGAAGCGCCCGGAGGTGCTTTGCACGAGCTGCACCTTCGGCGTCGTGATGGTCTGCACCGTCCGCGCGAAGAACATGCACAGCGCCACCGCCACGAACAGCACAATCAGCCCGCGCAGGGCAAATCGTTTAAGCTTCATACGTTCCTTTTCCTCCGTCACTTGAGTTCGCTAAGCTGAATGCCCGCGACGATGTCCTCTTGGAAATACAGATAAATCAGCAGCGTCGGCAGAATGTACAGCGCGCTGCCCGCAAAGGCGACATCCGCCCGGTCGGTGCTGATCTGGTTGAACATGACCGACAGCGGCTGCAAGTTGGTGTGGTTCGCCAAATAAATCAGCGGCTGTTCGACCATGTTCCAGCAGTCCGCAAAGGACAGCGCCGCCGCAGCCCCCAGAATCGGCTTGCACACCGGCAGAATCACATGCACGAACCCGCGTACCGGACCTACGCCGTCCACCATGCCCGCCTCCAGCAGCTCATTCGGGATGCCCACCATGAACTGGCGCAGGAGGAAGATGTAGAAGGGCGAAAAGCACATCGGCAGAATGACCGCCCACGGTGTCTCCATGATGCCCAGCCATCGCAGGACCGTGACGCTTGGCGCCATCGTGACCTGAAACGGAAGAATCATCAAAACCAGAATGCAGAAGAAGAGCAAATCGCGCCCGTGGAACTGGAAGCGGCTCAGGCAATACGCCGTCAGCGGCACAATGAGCGCCTGTCCGACCAGAATCGCCCCCGTGTACATCATGCTGTTGCAGAACAGCTTCAAATACGACGGCTCTTCAATGAAAATCTTGTAGTACTGCCGGAGCGAAAACATCGCGGGTGAATACAGCACATCCAGCCACTTCGTCGTGTCGTAGCTGCCGCGCCCTTTCAGGTACGCCGTAATTTCCGACTGGGGAAAGAACGAATACAAGAACGTAAATACAATCGGGATAAGGATGACTGCCGACAGGATGGTCAGCAGCACAAACGCCAGCTTTCCGCCGAAGGACAGGCGGTTGTGGCGATGGTGGATTTTTTTCTTGCGCGCCATCATACTGCCTCCTGTCCTCAGTTATTGGGCGAGCGAACCGCTTTGCTCAGGTACATCAGCGCGAACAGCACCATCACGCCCACGGCGAAGATGTACGCCGCCGTCGTCACATCCTGATATTCCAGACGGGCGAACTTGTTGTTCATGAAGTGCTGCAAGGTATAAATCGCGTTGGACGGGTACGCGCCGCCGATGAAGTAGACTTCCTTGAAGATTTTGAACGCATTCACCCACGCCAGCACGAACACGAGGAACGCCGTCGGCATGATTTGCGGGAGGGTGATGCGGAACGACTGCGTCCACCAGCCCGCGCCTTCCAGTGCGGCGTATTCATACAGCGAGGGATGCACCGCCGACAGCGCCGACGCGAACAGCACAACCGAGAACCCGACGTTCTTCCAGATGTACAATAGCACAATCGGCACGCGGAGTGCGTCACCCTCCAGCCACAGCACGCGCTCTATCCCCAGCGCCGTCACCATGCGGTTGATGACGCCGCCGTAGTCGAACATCAGCGTCCAAATCAGCAGCATGGCAGAGGACGGCATCAGGTATGGCAGCAGCAGAATGTTTCGGAATGCCGTTGAGCGGTCTCTGAGCGTTTTGAGCATTGCCGCCAGCAGGAACGCCAGCAGCCAAATCACCGGCGCGCACAGCAGTGACAATTCCCATGTGTTCTTCAGTCCCAGCTGGAACATGCTGTTCTGCAGCGTCCGCTCGTAATTCGCCAGCCCGACGAACTGGTTCTCGAACGACCCGTCCATCAGCGACGAATAGATGCCCCCGAAAAACGGGACGACATAAAACAGCATCAGTCCCGCCAGCCCCGGCAGCAGCAGCAGCCACACGACCTTTTTCTTCCGAAACATGTTTCCTCCTGAACCACGCACAGGCAGGCGGTCTTTTCCGCCTGCCTTGAAGCGCTATAAGATACCCCAGAGGCTCTGCCTCTGGACTCCGCAAGGGGCCTTGCCCCTTGACCCCACAAGGGAGTTCCTCCCTTGACCCTTCTCGCGATTGAATTGAGCGCTTTTCCACACTATATGCGCGTGTTGCACTCTGGTTCTGTCGCGATACGGTTCAAGCATGGAAATGTGTACTACGAAGGGGCGTCGGGGGGCGATCGCAAAGCCCCTGCTCCTTACTGATTTTCCAGCTGAATCATCCGCAGCTTTCCATCCGCCTCGCGAATGAACTGGTCAAGCGTAATCTGCCCATCGACATACCGCTGCACCAGCGTTTTCAGCCCCGATGTGTTGTCCGTGCTGTCCAAAACCGTCGGCTTGCCGATGTACAGCGCCGGCAGAATCACTTCCTGATACCGCTGAATGTACGCCGGCGATACCGTATAACGATCGCTTTCCGCGCTTTGTTCCATGTACCGCTTAAATTCGTCCAGCTGTTCCTTGTAAGCGTTCTTTTCTTCCGCCGACGCTTCGTCGTACGCCTTCTGATACATCACGAGGTCTGCTTCGTTCTGCTTCCGCTGTTCCTCGTACCACGGATTTTCAATCGGCGTCGTGCAGCCTGCCACCAGCTCCACCTTCTGTTCGTCGCGGATGTTCTTGATGACGTATTCCAGCAGCGTGCCGATTTCGTCGCTGTCCGTCGTGCGCGGATTGATGAACATCAATTCTATCTCAATGCCTTGACCGAGGTAGAAGGCCGTGTCCTTCGTCAGCGTCATCTGAATGAGCTTGGGCGTCTTGTCCTTGCCGAAGGTCACGTCGCCGTCGTAGTAGGAATTCAGCATCCAAGTGCCAGTGAAGATGAGCGGCTGCTTGTAGTCGCTTTCTTCGTCACTCGTTTTCTTGTTGCTTTCCTCAATGCGGTCGCAGCGCATGGCGTCAATCGCCGCCACCATCTCGCGGAAAATCGGGTCGTCAAAGTGCAAGTCCTGATTCGTCGCCTGACAGTATCCCTTCCACTCGCGCAGTGCCAAGCGGAACATGCGGTCTTTGTACTTTTCGGTCGAGTCCAGCGGCGCAAAGTTCGGGTAATCCTCCACAAACTCGTCGTTCCAGCGCGTCACAAAAGCGCACAGGTCGATGAAGTTCGTCGGAATGTCGTCCATCGTCAGTCCCATTTCCCCGAATACCGTCGGGTTGATGGTGAACGCGTACGCGCCGCTGACGCTGATGGGCAGGGCGAAAATCTTGCCGTTTTGATCGGTCACAAAGTCGCGGAAAACGGGATTCAGGCTCTCAACATACGCCTTCACCGCCGGGTACACGGACAAGTCCTTGCAGTACCCCTTCTGGTTCAGGCGCTCAATCGCCAATCCGCCCGCCGCGTCGCGCGACGTGTACGAATTGACATACGCACTCACAATATCCGGCGCATCGTCGCCCGAAGCGAATGCGCGCGCGACCTCTTCCGCGCTGGCGCTGTCAATGTCCGAATCCGAGACAACCGCCACTTCCGGATAGTCCATCGCATAATAGCGAATGCCGCCCCAGACGCTCGTGCCGGACAGGTGAATGACGTGGTTCGGCTGATAGTTTTCCGTCAGCGTGCGCGCGAAGATGCCGGAGCTGTAATCCGCCGAAACAATCGTATCACCCACGATTGCAACGTGATAGCCCTCCATCGGGAGGTACGCATACAGCGTCGCCTTCTGGAAGTTCGTCGTGCCCATGACCTGCGTGCTGTCACAGTACAGCACTGCATCCAGCTTTTCGCTGTACGCCAGCTGCTGATAAGAGAAATCATCTCTCACGCCAATGCTGCTGGACAGCATCGTCGTCGTATCCGTCGCCGGGTCATAGACCATTGCCATCTGCGGGATGCGATTGCCGTTTTCGTCCCAGTCTTCCTTCTTCTGCGAGGCAATCACGAGAAATTTGCCGTCTTTGTAGGCGCAGACGTTGCGTACGTTCTCCACATTCGCCTTGCGGACGCTGCCATCCGTCAAGCTAAGTGCGTAAAGGTTTGTCACTCGGCCCTTGTCGTCCCATGTGTTCATCAGCATCAGCACGGTATCGCCCGATGCCGCCACCGTGTCCGGAATAAGGGCATAGCTGTAATCTTCCTCCTCTTGGATGAAGATTTTCGTGTCCTGCACCGTTGCAACATCGGTGTACACGGCCTTGCCGTTTTCGCCGCTGATGGTGAAGATGCCGCCGGTCAAGTGGTTGATGCCGTACACCTTTTCGCCGTCCGTGACGAGCATGGAGAAGCAATGCGCCGCATCCGGCAATTCCGTGCCCGCGAGCGCGTCCTCTTTCAGGTTTTCCAGCCGTTCTTGCAGGTCTTTCAGCTGCGCATAGCCTCCCGCTCGGTACATATTCGACGCAACAAGCGCCATTTCCTGCTGACCGGGCTGCCAAGTGTAGAGCGAATACAGGCGCGAGGTGTCATCTTGCACAAGAATCGCCGCGCGGTCCTTCAGCGAAAGCAGCCCCGCCGGGGAAAAGCTTTCCGCACGTTCCTCCACCGGCAGCGCTTCATTCGCCATGCTTTCCTCTTCGCTCAGCTTCTTGAAAATCGTCCGATTCTCCGCCGCCGCGCAGCCAATCAGCAGGCTTGCCGCCAGCAGCACACTCGCCATTTTTCTGAACTTCATGCTCCTTGAAACCTCCTTCACGTTCCACCCTTTGCAGGGGGCATATCATTATTTCCATCTGTGCGAACCATCCGGCAGCGCTTTTCCGTTTAGCCCACACATATTAGACGTTTGAAAATCCCTTTTCGTTTCCTCTTTTACAAATTTTCTTCAAGTGGCATTGCCCCTTGACCCTTTCGCGCGATTGAGTTGACTGCTCTTTCCTACTTCTTCCGCGTGTTTATGCAGGGAGAAAAAGCTTTATTGCTCCAATCCTTCTATCAGCTTATCCGCTTTCTCCACAAACTCCTCCAGCGAGATTTCCCCCTGATGCACCTGCGACACCAGCGCACTGAACGCATCCGAATCCGCCAAAATCCCCGGACGGCGCAGGTAACTCATCGGCAGAATCGTCTGCTGATAGAGTTCAATCGTCTTGGGCGCAATCGTCCACCTCTCCCGCACCGTGTATCGCTGCAAGCTCGCCTCTTCCTCGTTGATACGCTCCTGGATCCCCTGCTTCTTCCAAACAGGTGCATTTTCCTGCTGCCTGCGCAGTTCCGTCAGCGTTTTCTCGTAGTCGTTCACCCTTGTCAAGTAGTAGGAATCCTCTATCGGCTCGTCGTAATCCGCCAGCAGCACGCACTTTGCCGTTGCTTCCTGGTCAGCGATTACCTGCGCAAGCAGCTTGCCGACTAAATCCGCATTCATCGTCCGCGGATTCACCACCAGCACAGTCATGTAGCCGATGCCGTAATGCGTGGTCACATCCGGCGTCAGCGCCATCGGCAGGAAAATCCGGCTGCCGAAAGCATCCGCGTAGTTTGCGAAATTCCCAACCGCCTGCGCATCCGTCCAGATCAGGCATTCGCGGTAGTCGTTGATTTCTTCGTTGACCTGCTGATTCGCCTGCTCGATTTTATCCGTGCGCATGGCATCCAGCGCCGCCATCATCTCCCGGAAAACGGGATGGTCAAAGCGCAGGGGAATGTTCTCCGCCTGACAGTAGCCAATCCAGTCGCGCACCATCAGGTCAAAGACGCGCTCGCGGTATGATTCCGTCTCCTCCAGCGGCGTGTAGGCGGCATACGCGCCCGTGAGGTTGTCGTTCCATTTCGTGATGAACGCACAAAGGTCAATGAGATTCGTTGGAATGTCACTTTCCTGCAAGCCGAGCTTTTCCATCACGTTTCGGCTGATGAAGTAGCCGTAACTCCATGCGTAGATGGGCAGAGCGTAGATTTTGCCGTTGCGCGTCACCGCGTCGCGGTAAATCCCGTTCAGCCGGGACACATAGTCCGATACCTCCGGGTAGACTGACAAGTCCATGCACCAGCCCTTGTCCATCAGCACGTCCAGCGGCCAGCTGCCGTCCGCTTCAGGCGTATCCGGCGTCAGCCCCAGGCGCAGGATGTCCGGCGCATCGGCAGAGGCACTCATGCGCGCCGCCAAGCTCGCCGCATTCACAGCGCTCTTCGCCAGCGTCTCCTGCGCCAAAATCACCTCCGGATTTTCCTCCGCGAAGTGCTGCAGGGCGGTGTTGCTTGCGCCGTTGCTGCTTTGGATGCGCAGCACGGTCATATCGCCGTTTTCCTTCGAGCGGACGTAAACGCTGCTCAGGTTCACACCGACGATGCTGTCTTTTGTGACCGCAATATTCACGTTCGCTGCTGGGAAGGTTACCACAGGGTCTTCCTGCACGAAATCCGTCGTCCGCACAATTTGGCGTGTCCTCACGTCGTAGTAGCTGCCGCTGTACGGGTCATACGCGCCGCATTCGCTGCGTTTTTTATACGGCACACCCGTGCTGAGCAGGGTTTCCTCCCCCGTCGCCACGCTATAACGCGACAGCGTATATGTTCCGCTGCTGCGGCTGATTTCGTTGGGCGACCCCTCCAGCCGCCACAGCAGCAATTCGCCATCTGCCCACTCGTACATAGCTTCCAGCGATTCATCCGCAATTTCGCGAATGGCGCCGTCTGTCAAGTCCACCAGCACAACCTTGATGCCGTTTTCCTGCATCACGCTGATTGCCAGCACTGAACCGCAGACATACATCCGCGTCAGCGACGCCGGATAGGTGTATACTTTGTCTGTCTCCAAGTCCCGATAGCTGACGTTCAGGCAGGACAGATTCGCCATCGTGCAGACGTCTTCTGTCTGCAAACCGTCCTTCGTCTCCGAAATTTTGAAAATCAGCCCGTTTATACGGTTGAGGGCATAGAGCGTTTCGCCGTCGGAGGTCAGATTGCTGATGGCATGGGTCAAATCGGGCATCCGGTAATTCGGCACACGGCTCATGGAGTATTCGCAGGATTCCTGCGCCGTCTCCATCGTATCGCTGCTCATCACCCAGTAGAACCCGCCGCCGAGCTTGCGCATTTCCGTCATGCCGTCCTGCCAGAAGTACAGCGACAAGCTGTCATAATTATCATCATTTGCCAGCACCACCACGCCGCCCATGGCGCGGGTCACGCTGCAAATGGACAGCTCCGTCGGGCGCAGCTGGAATGGCGTGGCTTCATCCACCTGACCCGGACGGGTGTAGAGGGTCAGCCGCTCCGCCTGTGCCTGCGGGAGCAGCAGGAGCATCATCAAGAGGATAAGCAGGCGTCGGGCGCGCATGGCAATTCGCTTCCTTTCCATTCTTCATGGGTTCGTCATTCAATTAGACGACGCATTTCGCGCTTTTTTTCGGGAATTTTCAGAATTTTTCGCTGCAAAAAGGCACTGCCGCGCGTGCAGTGCCTTTCGCGTTTTATAGTCCTGACAATGCCGCCGAAAGTTCCTGCAGTGCCGCAGAAAGGTTCGTTTGCTCCTCCATCGTGCTCATACCGGTGATAAGCTGGTTGGAATAGGCGTCGAGGATGGTGTAAATCCTTGAAATCAGTTCCGTGCTGACGTAGGCGTGGTTCGTGCCGTCCTGCAGCATCTTCATTTGGTTGATAACGTCAATCGCGTGCACATCGGCGCGGATTTTGCCCACCGTGGCTGCCGAGGACGAGCTGGCTGTCCGGCTAAGCGTTGTCGACAACGCCACCGCGTCCCGGCACTGTTCCTGCATCATGGCGATATTGCGGCTGTTGACGCTGGAAAGCTTCGCAACGGTCGTCACGCTGACAGCCGCCAGCGCCACAACCAGCACCAGCAGAATCAGCATCACAATGCCCCGTCCGCGCGGCGCAGGAACACCCGTCCCGACGCTCAATCGCTTCTGGTTGGCCATATAGCGGCCCTTCATCCATTTTTCCATATGTGTTTCCTGTTCCTCCATTCTGCGCGGAAGTTCCGTCAAAATCATCAAGGGACAGCGGCGCAGCACTGTCCGTATGGTTTATCTTATCACACTTTTGCCTTTCCGTAAAGCGAACATCCAAAAGATTTACGGCAATACCGCACAAATGAATTGGTGCGATGGCGAATGCATTTTTTGTCAGATGCGATTGCAGGAATCGAAGGTTTACTGGAGGTAAATCGAGATTTCTGCAAGAAGCAGATGGCAGAAAAGGCATCGCCAACGCTGCCGACGAATTGTGCGGTAGTGCCTTACATTCCCGTATACTTTCTGACGCTTTCGGGGATATTGACAGTATCATCAGCGGAGGTGAACCCATTATGAAACGAACACTTCCTGCCCTGCTGCTCTGCTGGGTGCTGCTGTTTTCCGTCCCCGCGCTGACGGAGGACGCCCTGCTTCGTTCGCTCTTCGGCTGGACGGCGTATTTCGCGCGCATCCCGGCGGATGCCGCCGATACGCCCGACACCCTCGAATGGGACTGGACGTGGGGCGGCTTCTGGCGCGCGCTGTTCGGATATTCCGCATAAGAAGGAGGAGAAATCCGCATGATTTATGTGCAGCTGCGCGCCCGCGTGAAGCTCGCGCAGGGTGAAACCCTCCATGTCGCGGATGCTGCCAAAGTGCTGGGCAGCGAAAAAGCCGGGCATTGCTCCCTCTTCTGCCCAACCTCCCCCGGCGTCTACACGCTGGATGCCATCGCCGTTGCCAAGGCGCTTAAAAAAGTTTTCCCGCAGGAGGACATTTCCCTCATCGGCGCGGATGTCTGTTACGTCCACCGCATCAAGGCGCGCGGCAAGGATTTTCTGCGACCCGTGCGGACGGCGGCGGCGCTGCTGATTCTGCTGCTCGGCAGCGCTTTGGGGCTGACGTGGTTTCACGCCGACGTGAACATGCCGCAGGCGCAGGCGGATGTTTACGCCGCCATCACCGGCGCGCCGCCGGACGACGTGCGTCTCATCACCATCCCCTACTGCGTCGGCGTTGCGCTGGGCGTATGCGTGTTCTACGCGATTCCTTTCCCGAATCAAACAACGCCCTTGGAGGTCAAGCTGACCGAATATCAGGAGGACATGGAGAAAGCAGAGGGGAAGCCGATTGAATAGCGTGCTTGCCATCCTCATCGGGTTGATGAGCGGCGCGGCGATGTCGGTCGCGGTCAGCAGCGTATGGTGCGTGCTGCACCTGCCCGCGCGAATTCAGCACCTGCTGCACGCCGCGTCGCCGCGAATGATGGGGCTGGCGCTGCTTAGCGGATTGATGCTGGCGGCGCTGCATAATGCGCTGCGGTGGACACTGGGTCTGCCGGGGGTGTTCGGGGTGGTAGCGATGGTTGTCGGCGGGATGTTTGTGGGGATGGTCGCGTCAGCGCTGGGGGAGATTTTGGAGGTTGCGCCGGTGCTGATGAGAAGGTTTCGATTGGGGGATGTGTCGGGGGCGGTACGGGTGACGATTCTCTTGGCGAAGACACTTGGGGCGATAATTGCTTCGATAGCGATTACGCTTTGAGAACCGACAAGCCGGGCAGCCAAAAAAGGGTCAAGGGACAATGTCCCTTGCGGGGTCAAGGGGCGGAGCTCCCTTGTGGGGTTTGGGGCAACGCCCCAACTGTTCCACGGGCGACCAGTATGTCCAACGCGCTCAACAAAAGGTGCAGGCAGCGAAGCGTCCCTGCCAGTAACTTCGCGCTTCCTCAGAAGCGCCCCCAAGCTGCTCTTTCCAACATCTGTGCTGTGTCGCGCCAAATGGGCGCGACCGACCTGCCTGTCTTTCAGACATAGCAACTCTTTCCCGCAAGCAGGGGATTTCGCCTCTGCGGAGGTGACCAAAGGGCAATGGAAACGGACGAAGTCCGCGATCGCCCTTTGGAAACCTTCGGTGCCGCAACTTTTGGGGTTATCTGTGGCTTAACTTTTTCGTTGCACGGGGAATCGCGCCTGCGGGCGCAGGAATCAGCAGTCATCATCAATAGAAAGGAAGTCATTTTATGCAGCGCTATTCTTCCCAGCAGTTCATCCTTCTGAAAACCCCGCGTCCGGCAGAGCGGGAAGTCCGCTTCCGCCCTGCGCCGGACAAGAGTGTCCATCGTCCGTATAAGGAGGACGAAAGCCATGTTTGAGAAGGACAAGCAGCCCTCCCCTGCCCGCCAGCGGCAGCTTGACCGCTACGCCCGGCTGGTGGACAGCCTGTCGCCCAAATCGAAAATGGGGCAGGGGCTGATTCGCGCGTTCTGGGTCGGTGGGGTCATCTGCGTCATCGGGCAATGCTGCATGGAGGCGGGACTGGCGTGGCTGGACATGACCCCATCCACCGCATCGACGTTCGCCAGCATGGTGCTCGTGTTTCTGACGGCGCTGCTGACCGGGCTGGGTGTGTTCGACAAAATCGGACAGTACGCGGGCGCGGGGGCGTTCGTGCCCATCAGCGGCTTTGCGAACGCCATGGTATCCCCCGCCATGGAGTTCCGGCGTGAAGGCATGGTGCTGGGGCTGGGCGCGAAGCTGTTCACCATTGCCGGGCCGGTGCTGGTGTGGGGCACAAGCGCGTCGGTGCTGGTCGGCATCGTGTACGCATTATTCCCGTGGTAAAGGAGGATTCACATGGCTGAACGCCTGAAACGCATCGGCACGGGAACGATTCTGCTCCCGAACCGCCCCGGCATTGCCCAAACCGCCGCCATCGTTGGCAAAAAGGAGGGGGAAGGCCCGCTGCACAGCGAATTTGACGCGGTGATTGAGGATGATCTGTTCAGCGAAGAGACGTGGGAAAAAGCCGAAAGCCGCTTCCACTACACGGCGGCGGACACCTGCCTGAAGAAAGCGGGCGCAACGCCGGAAAGTGTGGACGTGACGCTCGGCGGCGACCTGCTCAACCAGATTATGGCCGCCTCCACCGCCGCGCAGAAGCTGCAAACGCCGTTTCTGGGCATCTACGGTGCGTGTTCGACGATGGCGGAAACGCTGTGCATCGGCGCAATGCTCTGCGACGGCGGGTATGCGCGGCGCGCGCTGTGCTGTGCCAGCAGCCACTTCTGTTCGGCGGAACGGCAGTACCGTTTCCCGCTGGAATACGGCAATCAGCGGCCGCCCACGTCGCAGTGGACGGTCACGGGCGCGGGCGCTGCGCTGCTGGACGCGGCGGTGGACGGCACCGAAGTCGTCAAGGCGGACACCATCGAAAAACTTGCCGCGCTGATGGGCGTGGACGCGGACACGCTGGTCAAGAGCGTTGAAACGTACAACACCGCCTGCGCGACGGGCAACGACACCGAATTCGGCAAGGACGCCTCCAACCTGACCGCCATCGACGCGGCGCCGTACTACGCGGTGCGCATCTACGTCTGCACGGGCGGTACGATTGCGGGCGTAAAGACGAATCTGGACTTCCAAGTCCTGCGCGAGGACGGCTCGGTCATTAACGGCCTGTACGCTGGCGGCGAGACTTCGAACCGCGAGATGTACGCCTACGCCTACTCTTCCGGCTCCGGCGTCGGCTACGCGCTGGCATCCGGCCGTCAGATCGGCATGAACCTGATGAAGTAAACACAAGCAGGGCATCGTCAAAACGGCGATGCCCTGCGTTTTTTGCTATTCAAAACAGGAAGTGCTCCCCCTTTTCACCAGACCCGCCAATGGTGCCCGCAGTGCTGGCAGACCGCGACGCTCCTTGTCACCATCTCGTCGCGCCGGGGCGGCGGACGCTTTCCCTTCCGCTCCGCCTCCTGCGACCAAATCACCGGCAGAAACAGCAGCTTGAACGGCCATATCCACCAGCCAATCAGCAGCCACCACGCCAAGCTGTGGCGCGTAGCCCGGCGTTCGCGAACCAGCTCCACCCGCACGTCACGGCTGCGGCAGCGTGGACATTTCATGCAAAGCACATCCTTTCTTTTGTGGATTTGCACCCATTATACCGCATGTACGCCGCTTTTGCAATCACTTTTCCGGCATTTCGTACTGTGCGCGTTGAACGTGTCGAAGTCGCAGCCCTTCCACGCCATCGGGATGGGTAGACAGCTCAGCTCCGAAAAGCGGATCAGGTACATCCGCATCAGGTCATGGATGTACTTTTTTGGGGGTGACACGGCGCTCCTGCCCGTTCATTGCTGCGCGATATTCTCCGGCTTTTCTTCCGAATCGGGCACTTGCGGCGCAAAAGGCAGTTCCAAAAGCTCGTCCGTCGGGAAAATCACTTCTACTAAATCAGCCATGCTCTCCCAGAAATCGTCATGCTGCTTCTCAAAAAAACATCTGTCGTTTTGCGGCATTTCCGCCGCCGTATGCCAAATTTCGCTGCTGTCGCTCTGCATGTACTCCGTTTTTGTCAGGATAGCAATCGTCGACTGGCGACTTTCTACGATATGATACAGCTGATATTCCTCCCCCGTCGCCGGGTCAAGTGCCGCCAAACCCTGCTGCATCCGCGTCAAGTTCGTCTGCCCCTTTTCGTCCACGAAATCGAGGTCAATTTGGCGGATGAGCGCCATCTTGCCATCCACCATTTTCGGTACAAGCCCCGCTTTCTGGCAGACCTCGTACTGCTCCATCGTCCGGAAGCCTTTGATGACGTCCAGCGGATAGCCCGATTCGCGCTGAATCTGTGCCGCTTCGTTCATGG
>ERZ779865.368-NODE-368-length-40562-cov-6.622238_pt1 | contig 40562 bp, 34 predicted proteins | sample MGYA00433088_ERZ779865 | MGnify/ENA primary metagenome ERZ779865 (study PRJEB29588, sample SAMEA2151703) | human gut metagenome | biome: human gut; feature: human-associated habitat; material: faeces | place: Denmark | collected 2008/2010 ... | reverse complement strand
GTGTATGACCAAACATCACGATATCTGCATTTCTCGATCTTCCCTCATCCAGGATCCGCTCTACACCAAGAGACACCGAATACTGGTGTCCATGTGCCATAAATGCTTTTTTCTTGCCAAAATAAATCTCCATCTCCCGGAGATTGCGTGAGAAGAAATCATTATTCCCAGCCAGTATATACGCCGGACATCCGCAGAATGCCTCAATATAGTCTTCTCCGCCCTCTGTATCCCCGAGATGCACCAGATAATCAATCTTTCCAGCTTCCATGATTGCCCGGTCAAATGCAGTATGTCTTCCATGTGTATCACTAATAATCAATACTCTCATAACTTTTTCTCCATGATCTGTCTCATCATCCGAAGCGCTTCTCCTCTGTGGCTGAGTTCATTCTTCTTTTCCGGTGCAAGCTCTGCCGAGGTACAACCGTATTCCGGCAGGAAAAAGATCGGATCGTAGCCAAATCCATTTGCTCCGGCGATTTCGTAACCAATACATCCTTCCATCGTTCCACGGACAACCTCTTTGTCCCCGTTCGGGAATACTGCCGCCACCGCACAGACAAACCTTGCTGTACGCTGCTTGTCCGGTACGCCCTTCATTCTTGAAAGCAGGAGGCTGTTCTTGATATCATACGAAGTATTGGTTCCTGCATAGCGCGCAGAATAGATTCCCGGTTCTTTATTCAGATAATCGATTTCCAGTCCGGAATCATCTGCCAGCACAATCGCATCCATCGCCCTCACTTCCGGCAGCTCTGCGATCGCTGAGGCTTTGATCATCGCATTTTCCTCAAAGGACTTTCCATCCTCTACGATATCAATGTCAACCCCGGCTTCCTTCATAGAAAGGATCTCCATCCCCAGATCCCGCAAGATCTGGCGGATCTCTGTCATTTTATTCTTATTACCCGTTGCAAAAATAATTTTCATCTGTAAATTCTTCTTTCTCTTACTGTTTTGGTTCTTTTGGGCGTTTCGGTGGCTTCGGACCTAAGAACTGATAAAAATAGGTCTTCAGCATACCATTATATATCTTCCGGTTCTTATCTGCTTTTCTTCCGAAATAACGTTCTGCATCCTCGTAACTGGTGATCATATATGCAGACCAGCTATCCAGCTTTTTAAAACTCTCACCAAATTCTCTGTATAACTGTGGCAGATCCTTTTTATCCTCCAGTCGCTCGCCATACGGCGGATTTGTAATGATAAAGCCATACTTCTTCGGGTGGCTTAAATCCTTTACCGCTCTTTCCTGAAAATGGATCAGATGGGCAACTCCTGCATTCTCTGCATTTTCTCTTGCCATCCGCACAACACTTCCATCTATATCATACCCCTGAATATCTGTCTCTATCTCATCCTCGATCAGATCATTTGCCTCATCGATTGCCTCATACCAGTATTTCTTTCCGATCAGATTGGTCCATGTCTCTGCGGTAAAAGAACGGTTCATTCCCGGGGCAATCTTTGCAGCCATCATTGCAGCCTCGATTGGAAAGGTACCACTTCCGCAGAAAGGATCTACCAGAATACGGTCCCATTTCCAAGGAGTCAGCATGATCAGGGCTGCAGCGAGGGTTTCGGTGATCGGTGCTTTTACTGTGGCCTGACGATAGCCCCGCTTGTGCAGGGAGTCTCCGGAGGTGTCCAATCCCACCGTCACCACATCCTTCATAATAGTGACCCGGAGAGGAAAGCTGGCACCATCCTCCGGAAACCAGTTTACGTTATATTTCTTTTTCAGACGGTCTACCATTGCCTTTTTCATAATAGACTGGATATCTGACGGGCTGAAAAGCTTACTTTTGATAGAGGTTGCCTTTGCTACCCAGAATTTACCATCTTCCGGAATAAACTGCTCCCAGGGAAGTGCTTTGGTTCCTTCAAAAAGCTCGTCAAAGGTTGTTGCCTTAAAGCTTCCGATCTTGATCAGGATACGTTCTGTGGTGCGCAGAAAAATATTGGCGCGGACAATGGCAGCCTCGTCTCCGGCGAAGGTAACCTTTCCGTCCTCGACTTTCAGAATATCGTATCCAAGTTTTTGTATTTCGCGTTTTAATACCGCCTCCATTCCAAAATGACATGGGGCGATCAGTTCAAAGTCAGCCATAATAATCTCCTTTATTGAGTAAATACTGGATTTCGGTGATATCTTATCATATAATGGGGTTTAGCACAATGATTTTCAGGAAAAGGAAGAGTAAAAACACTACAATAGTAGAAAAGAGGTTGCGGGATGCATATTTTTGTGGCAGAGGATGAGAAAACGATTCGCAGAGAATTGACCATATTATTGGAAAATGCAATGTATCAGGTCACGGCACCGGAGAATTTTGAAAATATACCGGATCAGATTATAGAGGCGTCACCTGATCTGATCCTGCTGGATGTGAACCTTCCGGGAATGTCCGGGTTTGATATCTGCAGCATGCTGAGGCAGAGGGAAAACTCTTGTCCGGTAATCTTTTTGACAAGTCGGACGGATTCCATGGACGAATTAACCGGAATGCTTCGGGGTGGTGACGATTATATTACCAAGCCGTATCAGGCACCGATCCTTCTGGCAAGGATTGCAGCAGTATTAAAGAGAACCCATAGAAATACAGAAAAGATAAGCTTTATTTATAAGGATGTGCAGCTTGACATTTCAAAATGTTCCATTTCCTGCGGAGGAAGGGAGATGGAGCTTACAAAAAATGAAATGAAGATATTACACCTTCTTTTTATGCATGCCGGAAACTATGTGGCAAGACAGGATCTGATCGAATATTTATGGGAGAATCAGATTTTTATTGATGATAATACCCTCAGTGTTCATGTGACCCGGATACGGGAAAAGCTTCGGGAGCTTGATCGTGATAATTTTATACAGACGAAACGAGGGATGGGGTATCGCATATGAGATGGAGAGATTATTGGAAGGATAAGGCGCTTTTTCTGATCTTTGTAGGCTGTTGTATGGCGGTTACCTGCATTTTTCTGAGGCTTACCGGTTATGAAAAGGGCAATGTTATCCTATTATTGTTGTTTTGGACATTACTTTTGCTGTTTTGGATGTGCCGGGAATATATGGAACGCAGGAAATATTTCAAAAAGACAGCAGAAATTTTGGATAAAATGGATCAGAGGTATCTGCTGGGAGAACTGATGCCGCCGTCATGGCGTCTGGAGGACAGAATCTATCAGGATATGATCCGCAGATCCAACAAATCTGTCATTGAGAAAATAAGAAAGCTGGAGGCGGAACAACAGGAATATAAAGAGTATATAGAAAGCTGGGTACATGAGATCAAAACACCAATTACAGGGATCAGTCTGCTATGTGAAAATGGCAGGAAAGAGGAGACCGGTGCCCCGGAGAGATTCCGGCAGATCAGCATGGAGAATGCAAAGCTTGAAAATTATGTGGATATGGTGCTTTATTATGCGAGGTCGGAGCAGGTCTATAAGGATTATCTGATTCAAAGCTGCCATTTGCAGGAGATGGTGTACGACGTTTTAGAGCGGGACCGCTTTCTGTTGATCCGCAATGGAATCCGGGCAGAAGTGAATTGTGATGAGGATGTTTTTACCGATAAGAAATGGCTGGGTTTTATTGTCAATCAGATCGTATTAAATAGTGTCAAATATAAAAGAGACAGCTCACCCTGCATTTCCTTTTTGGCGCAAAAGACAACAGATCATACCTGCCTGATTATTGAGGATAATGGGATGGGAATACAGGAAAAGGATCTTCCCCGCATTTTTGAAAAGGGATTTACCGGGGAAAATGGGAGAAACCAAAAGAAATCCACGGGCATTGGTCTGTATCTGTGTAAAAAGCTTTGTGACCAGCTTGGGCTGGAAATATATGCACAGTCAAAAGCGGGCAGCTATACCAAAATCATTTTACAATTTCCACAAAATAATTATATTTCAGAGGTACGTTAAGGTCTTAGAGAAATCTTTCGAAATCGTAAGATTTCTTTAAGCTTTTTTTATATGAACATCGGCGGGGATGAAGTATACTTCTGAAAAGAAAAGAGATACAATTTGAAAGGCAGGTTGATAAAACATGGAAAGAAAAAATAGTTGGATCAGTGATATTCTTATTCCTGTAGGGTATACTGTTCTGGTTTATGCAATATGGGAAGGAATTGGATTTTTTGTATCTTTTGTTGTTGGAAAAATGACAGGAAATTGGACGGAATCTTTAAATAATACATACGTTGTTATGCTGTTACAGGAAATTTCGGTATTTCTTATAATGTATGTATTATTTCACAAAAAAGTGGATTTTGTGAGGGACGAAAAAAGTAGTGTTTCTTTGCTGTCAGCATTTGCAATACTTATTTTCCCCCTGATTCAGATCGGCGATGATCTGATGGCAATTTTTTATGGAAAAAGAGTATTTTCTCTATTCTCCGGGAAAGGAATCCAATTTTTTGTGATCTGCTGTATCGCATGTTTAAGCATTGGACTGCTGGAGGAATTTGTTTGGAGGGGAATCATCTTAAATGGATTTTTATCGGCCTGGAAAGACAAGAGAAAAGGAATTTATTTTGCGGTATTGATATCTTCCCTTTGCTTTGGCCTTTGTCATTATATGAATCTGCTGGCAGGACAGGATTTTTTGAGTACCACAAAACAGGTAATTTCCGCAGTGTGTATGGGCGTGTTTTTATCAGCGCTTTATTTGCAGACAAACCACTTGGTATTTCCGGTTCTGGTACACGGATTATGTGATTTTTCCAACTTCCTAATGAATGAAATCCTTGGGTGGGACTACTCTGTCTGGAAATATGATGATATATTACAATGGATATTAGCCGGAGGATATCTCCTTACGGGAATGTATTTTGTTTATCGTTATATAAAAAATCAACAGGAAAAGGATGGTGAGACATTTGAAGGATTGTATCAGAGTATGTGATGTGGAAAAATATTACGGTAATGGACAGAATATTACAAAGGCCGTGGACAGGGTAAGCTTTCAGGTGGAAAAGGGAGAATTTGTGGGCATTATGGGAGCGTCCGGTTCCGGAAAGACCACCTTATTAAATATGATGGCAGCGATCGATCATGTGACATCGGGGCATATTTATTATGATGATCTGGACATTACAGAAATGTCTGCAGATCAGTTGTCGGAATTTCGCAAGGAAAACCTCGGCTTTGTTTTTCAGGAGTACAATTTATTGGACACACTGACATTGGAGGAAAATATTATCCTTGCTTTGACGGTACAGGGAAAAAGGAGAAAAGAGATTCAAAAAATCTGTCAGGATATGATGGAACTTCTGGAGATTGAGGATGTAAAGGATCAATTTCCGTATGAGGTATCCGGCGGTCAGAAGCAAAGATGTGCCTGTGCCAGAGCTATGGCAAATGACCCCTCTCTTCTTCTCGCCGATGAGCCTACCGGAGCGTTGGATTCCCATGCTTCCCAGGTACTTTTAGAGACCTTTTGCCGTTTAAATGAAATGCAGAAGGCAACGATCCTGATGGTAACTCACGATGCATTTTCTGCAAGCTATTGCAGCAGGATACTTTTCTTGCGGGATGGGAAGATTTTTCATGAACTGATCCGCGGAGAAAGGAACCGCAGAGCATTTCTTCAGGAGATTCTGGATGTATTGTCGTTGATGGGAGGTGAATCGTCTCATGATACGAAGACTGGCTTATCGTAATATGAAGCGTTTTGCCGGGGATTATCAGATCTATATGATCACGCTGGCGGTTGTGGCAGCGCTTCTGTATGCATTTGACAGCTTATTCTGGGATAAGGAGCTGGGAAGGTTTGACCAGATGAATCAGATGATGATGATTATGGTGGGGCTTGCTACAGGCTTTGTTGTGATCATTACGGCGTGGTTGATTTACTATATTATTCATTTTATGATGGAAAGACGCAGCAGGGAGTTTGGAATTTATCTGCTGTTAGGAATGAAAAAAGGACAGGTTGCCCGTGTTTATATCCGGGAAAATATAATGCTGGGAGGTATCGCATTTCTTGTGGGATCTGTCCTGGGGGTGTTTTTTCAGCAGATCTTATGTTCTGTGATTGATTCTATGGTACGGATTCCCTATTCCTTCCGGCTTTCGTGGGATTATCGTACATGGCTTATGACCTTTGGATGTTATGCGGGCTGTTATCTGCTGGCATTTTTCCGATGCGGTTTTTCTTTCCGCAAAATGAACATTAATGAGCTGATGAAACAGGACCGGAAAAATGAGGAGATCGTGGAAAAGCATGAAGAATGGAAGCGGATCTTACTTCCCATGGCAGTGATATTTCTGATCCTGTTCTGGGGGATGTTTACTCATTTGAATTCGACGGGGGAGATCATATTGTTTCTGATCGGTCTGGTTCTGACAATCTATCTGTTTTATACAGGAGTGTCTGCCTGGATCATCTGCTATGTGAGAAGGAAGGGAAAGGGAATTTATCAGGGACAGCGATTATTTTTGCTGCGCCAGTTTGCATCAAAGATCAGGACCATGCAGTTTACTCTTGGAACTTTGACATCATTGTTTACTCTGGCACTTTTGGGGGCGAGTGTGGCATTTATGTTCTGTGATTATGAAAATACGGCATTAAAAGCGAAGTTTCCCTTTGATGTGTTGATCTACAGTGATCAGGTCCGGGATGATTTTCAGGATGAAAAGGAAGTGCTGCAGCAGGAAGCAGATGTAAAAGAAATGATCCGGTATCATATATATACGGATCAGAAGGATCAGGTAAATACCTGGATGCTGACGCATCTGGAGCAGTATGGCACCATGTATCAGAATAAAAATGGGAAACCTGACCGGAAACGGGTTACAAAAATGTTAGAAAATGATGGAACCTATTGCCGGTATGATACTTATATGGGACAGACTAATTATAACCGTCTAAGGAAAATGCTGGGATATGAGCCGGTACATTTTGAACCTGACCAATATATCGTACAGACCAAGAAACGCTTACAAAAGGACGTTGCTTCTATTGGAAAAGATCTTCATTTAACAGCGGCAGATGAAAAAACAGAGCTGACCTTTGCGGGAGTTCAGGCAGAGCCTTTCTCGCAGGATGGTCATAACGGAGGAGATTATATCGTCGTGGTGGGAGATAAGGTGCTTCAGAGAATGAAGCCGTATTATTCTGAGCTTGCGGTGGATCTGAAGGGAGAGACGCCACAAGGGCTGGAGCAGAAGCTGGATGCCCTGGCAGATCCCGATGACCGTGATTTTTCCGGACATACCGTATCATCCTTATCCGGAAATAGCTGCAGCGGTTCCGATACGGTACTGGTTTATACTGCTACCAATCTGGTACGGGATAATCTGATACCGGAGTTAAAGATGCTTCTTGCGTCCATGATCGTTCCGTTGTTTTATATGGGTCTTGTCTTTGTCTGTGTGGCATTAACGGTATTGTCCGTGCAGCAGCTTAGCGATTCGTCGAAATATAAATTCCGGTATGATGTGTTGGGAAAAATCGGTCTGTCCAAAAAACAGGTCAGATCACTCCTGCTGCGGCAGATGGCAGGTTACTATTTGTGCCCGGCACTACTGGCATTGGTGATCAGTGGAAAAATGGTTTTGTGTATCAGTGGAAATTTTGTCCATGGGACAGGCGTGTCAGGCTGTGTGTCTACCTATTTTGTAGAGGGAACCCTGCTGTTTATGGGAATCTATTTGGTTTATTTTGCCGTGACATTTCTCTGTTTCCAGAGATCAATATTTTTAAAAGAACGGTGAGCAGCTAGACCTTAACTGCCCAGCGCATTTTGGTGGAGCGTGCCCGTGGGTTCTGTGCACATTCCTGTGCAGAAGGGCGTACCACATCCTTGGAGTATTCACTGTAGATACCTGCCTTATAACCGGTCTTGAGCGCCTTTTTTACCAGTTTGTCCTCTCCGGAGTGGAAGGTCAGGATGGCAGCTCTGCCGCCGGGCTTTAAGGCGTCCGGCAGCTTTTCCATAAATTCATAGAGCACCTCGAATTCATTGTTGACATCGATCCGGAGTGCCTGAAAAACACGCTGGCATGTCTTTTTGACCGTATCCTTTCGATCCTTTTCCGGAAGGAAGGATAAGGTTTCCTCGATGATCCGGTGAAGCTTTGTGGTGGTGTCCACATGATTGCCACGGCGGATATAGTCTGTGATGGCTTTGGCGATCTCATCACTGTAGGGCTCATCGGAGTTTTCATAAAACATGCCTGCCAGCTCATCCCGGCTGATGGTTTCCAGTCTCTGAGCTGCGCTGATGCCTTTTTTCTGATTTAGTCTCAGATCTAACGGTCCATCCATCTTGAAAGAAAAGCCGCGCTTTGGATTGTCGATCTGCATGGAGGATACTCCGAGATCTGCCAACAGGAAATCAAAGCCGCCGGCCTCACGGGCGATTTCATCGATGGTGCAGAAGTTTTGCAGCCGGATGGTCAGGATATCATCGCCAAAGCCCAGATCTGCCAGCCGCTTTCTGGTTTTGGCAGATTCCTCCGGGTCCACGTCTGTTGCATATATATGTCCATGACCATTGAGCTTTGTAAGCATGGCTCTGGTATGGCCGCCATATCCCAGTGTCGCATCAAAGCCGGTCTGACCGGGCTGTATCTGCAGAAAATCAAGGATTTCCGGCACCATAATAGAAATGTGCATTCCCGCAGGTGTATTTCCCTTACGGATCACATGCTCGATGGTATCCTGATATTTTTCCGGATTTAATTCTTTATATTTCTCTTCAAAGCGTTTTGGATATTTTCCTTTATAGCGGACACGGCGTTTGTGTGGTGTCTGCTGTTTATTTTCATTTTCCATAGAGATCTCCATTTCTGATCGTTTATCACAAAGGGGCGAAGTGGAACCGCCCTCCGGAGTGAAGTATTTGGCTTTTGTTGCAAGCATAACACGGCGGTCATGGGATGTCAAATGGGAGAAAGGGCGTTATCGGGTGTTCTCAGTATTCTTAAATAGGAATCGCTTTATTGACAAACACAGTAAAGAACAGTAAAATGAAACAAAAACAGTAAAGAACAGTAAAAAATATTTTAAACAGTAAAAGACAGTAAAACAACAGGAAAGGAACGGCGAACGATATGCAGAATCCATTTACTCTGGCATTTGGGAAAAGCCCCTTGGAACCAGTGGAACGTCCGGTGCAGACCAATGAAATTATTGATACATTTACGGCAGAACCGGTAAATCAGCAGATGCTTTTAATAACGGGTGTACGTGGCTCCGGCAAGACAGTAATGATGACAGAAATATCCCGGAAGCTGCGGACCAGAGATGAATGGGTCGTAATTGAACTGAATCCATCGGTTGATCTGCTGCAGGGAATGTTGTCAAAGTTAAACAGCAATCCGGTCTGTGCAGGGATTATTAAATCCGCAAAAATTGATCTTTCCTTTTGGGGATTTGGTGTTTCCATAGAAGGTGCAGCCCCCATTACAGATGCGGAGACGGCGATCATTGCCATTTTAGAGAAGATGAAAAAGAACGGAAAGAAATTGCTGGTAACCATTGATGAAGTGACCAATAACGAATTTATGCATGTTTTTGCCGGTTCCTTTCAGATTTTCGTAAGGCAGGATCTTCCGATATTTTTATTGGCAACGGGCCTATATGAAAATATTGATGAGCTGCAGAATGAAAAAAATCTGACCTTTTTGTATCGTGCCCCAAAGATTCAGATGAAGCCGTTAAATCAGCAGGCAATTATTAAAAAATATATGAATATCTTTCAGATAGAACGGGAACAGGCAGCTCCGATGGCAGAGCTGACAAAAGGGTATCCCTTTGCATTTCAGGTGCTTGGTTATCTGACATGGAATAATCGTGGCAATTACCGGGAGGTGCTGGAGGAGTATGAGCAGTATTTAAGTGAGTTTGTGTATGACAAAATATGGTCAGAGCTTTCCCAGAAGGATCGTGTTGTTGCCAGGGGCATTGCCGAAACAGACAGCGGAAAAATAAAAGATATCCGGGAGCATCTGGGGATGGAAACGAATCAGTTCAATCCATATCGGAAGCGATTGATCAAAAAAGGAATTCTTTCAGGAGAAATGAGAGGATATGTGTATTTTACCCTGCCTCTTTTTGAAGACTATGTCTTGGAAAATGATTAGAAAAAGTATTTCATTTCGATCCATAGGAATTGAGGGATGTGTTAATGATCTGAAAGGGTTTCTGAAGCAGGAAAGGACGCTGTTACAAAACTGCAGCTGACGGAGCAAAAAAAGGCACAGGAAATTAATTCCGTCATTCAGAAGATCCAGCAGTCCGTGGATACGCTGAGTGAGGTTGCCATGAGCAGCTTTGACTACGACGCTTTTGTGAAGGATAAGGCGTATGCGGATACATATACCAAGAGTGTGCAGAAGTCGGTGTTAGACTTTGCAAATTACACCAATGGAGCAGTTACGGCGTATCTTCGATATAATCCGAAGTATTCCAATCCCACATCCGGAGTTTTTGCACAGCGCCCGTCTCTGGATCAGGATCTGGAGTGTCTGACACCGACAGACTTCTCTATGTATGATGAAGGAGATGTGGAGCATGTAGGCTGGTATTATCTTCCGGTACAGGCGGGAAAAGCAATCTGGATGTCTCCATATATGAATGAGAATGTCAATATTTACATGATATCCTATGTAGTGCCATTGCAGAGGATAATTCAGCAGTTACCCAGGAGCTTGCAGCGGGTATGCAGGAGACCAGAGCCAACACGGCAAGTATTGTGGAAAGTGTTAGGATCATGGAACAAAGCTCCGGAAATATTTACCGTCTAGCGGTAGATGGAGCAGAAAACTCCAGCCAGATTCAGGAAAGAGCCGGAGAAATGAAACGGATCAATACCCAGTCCCGCAATAAGACAGATGAAATGTATGATGTTATGAAACAGAAAAGTGAGACGGCGATAGAAGAGGCAAAAGCAGTTGAAAGAATCAATTCCATGACCGATAACATCAAAAAGATTTCGTCCCAGACAAATCTGTTGGCACTGAATGCCAATATTGAGGCGGCAAGAACAGGGGAAGCTGGAAAGGGATTTGCAGTGGTTGCTTCCGAGATTGGAGATCTTGCTTCGCAGACATTGGAAACTGTTTCCAATATTGACGAAATTGTCGGAGAGGTAAATGGCTCTGTCACCAATATGACAGAATGTCTCACAACGATCATGGACTTTTTGGAGCAGACCGTTCTTTGGGATTATGAGAACTTTGCCAAAATGGGGCAGCAGTATCACATGGATGCGGACACTTTCCGGGATATTATGCAGGAAACCAAAAACGCCGTGGAAGAGCTGGAAAAACATATCGGTCAGATTGGCAGTACCGTAGCAGATATCAATACCATGGTAGAACAGTCTTCCGATGGGATCAGCGGCATCGCAGAAAAATCCGGAAGTACCCAAAATCTTGTTAAGAACGGGTATGAAAAGCTGCAGGAGTGCAACCGGTCTGTGGATGTTATTAAGGAGTTCGTGGCACAGTTCCATTTGGATTAGGGTAAAAGAGAAAGAATGAGTTTTTAAAAATGCCGTGGGTTTAGTCATCATGGGGATTTGGTATAATTTAACAGCTAGCATACCGGACGATGCTGTTTTCACTGGGAACAGAAAATTTTATTATGGCTTATGCCAGAGAGCCGCTATTATGGTGCGCAGGTCAGGTGATCGGATGGCTTTTGGTACCTGTGATGAGTACCAATGAGGAGGTGATCCTCAGAAGCTCCATTCCGGTGGAATTACAGGGACGTGTTTATGCGTGTCGAAATATACTGCAGTTTTTCACGATTCCGATCGGTATGTTTTTTGGTGGTTTTATGGTCGACAATGTTTGCGAACCGTTTATGGTCCGATATGGTCATTTGTCATATTTAAATATGCTTTTTGGTTTTGGTAAGGGTTCCGGGGCGGCACTTATGATGTTTATTCTTGGTGTAAGTGGAAGCCTGATCTGTATTATTATGGGAAGGAAACTGAAGAGGTATCAATATAGAGAAGATATGTTGTGAAAAAGCTGCAGACATTTGTAATTTGGAGGATGCGGTTGCCACAGCTGCTTCGGAATTTCTATAATCCCAGCGGTTCTGACGGTGCTGGGATTATGTGGCGTTAGGATTTTCCGGATCATAGCGGTATTTTCGAACCATCGAACATTCCGGGCGATTTTAACGGCATATCCGGTCAGTCTGTCGGTAACGGCACTGCTGATTCTGATGACACTTGTAGTCTGCAGGCCTTCACGGAGAGCGGTAATAAAGGTCTATAATGGAAGCTCCATAAGAAATAAAGTGCCGGTTTCCACAGGAAATTTTTGCAGCTCTGCAATGTCCGAAGCCAGCACCTCCGGCTCTGTAACCCGGATGCTGCCGTGATGGGCGCGAATAATTTCTTTTGCCATACAAAGTCCCAGACCGAAATGTTCATGATCGGTATGGGACTTTTCTGCGCGGTAAAACCGGTCAAAAATACGCTCCTTTTCCCCGTCGGGAATGGAAGGACCTGTATTGGCAACGCCAAAGGTGATCCGGTGAGAGCGGGCTGGCATCAGAAAAAGGAGAATCGTACCGTTTTCCGGAGTATAAGAAACTGCATTGTCCAATAAAATGGACAGTAACTGATGGATACGTTCCGGGTCTGTACGGCAGAACGGGATATCTTCCTCCAGCAGGGAAATACGGAGGGACAGCTTCCGGGAAAGAGCAATGGATTCATATTTCTCGAAGCTATCCAAAAGCAGCTCGTCCAGTGATGTTTCCTGCAAATGAAGCTTCATTCCATGGGCATCGGCATTGGCAAGGAGCAGCATATCGGAAATCAGGTGCTGCATACGCCTGCCCTCCTCTTGCATCAGGCAGCAGAAGTGGTGGCGCTGCTCCGGTGACTGTGTTTTATCCAGGGTTTCCATACCGGATAATATTACGGTAAGAGGAGAACGCAGTTCATGGGAAGCGGCAGCGATAAATTCCTGCTGTTTTTGACGGCTGGTTTCCACGGGAAGCAGAACCCGTCTGGTAAAATGCCACGAAAATACAGAGAGAATGATCAGGGTGATCACGTCCGCAGCAAGGATCAGTACATAGAGGGAGTACAGGTTATGCTGCAGATGTGACAGATCATAAAAAATAACAAAGCTTAATCTGTCCGTATTCTGGGTCAGATATCCCACGGAAGTATAATAGCTGTGGCTGTTTTCCCGCAGGGAAAATTCTTCATGATAAGCACTCTCGCCGGAATTATCATAGAAAATATCGACCTGGGATTTGCGGATTGCTTTTTCCCGCAGGGAGGCCTGACGTTTATTGGAGGCATCTTCATGTAACTGCTCATAGTAAAGGGGTTCTCCGTTATCGTACAGATAAATGGAAAAACGGTATTCATTCTGCATCTGGTTTAACCATTGGTGGGAAATGTACTCCTGACTCTGCAGGCTGGTCAGGATAGTATTTAACTGTTTTTGAAAGGAGCTGCGGTCCGTCTGGATTATGGATTGTCTGGCATAAAAAAGACACAGAAGACTCAGGACCACAAGGATCGTACCGATCGTGGCAGTACAGAATATGGTGAGCTGGCGATGAAGTTTATCAAACATAAAAATAACCTTTCCTAAAAAATAAAAAGTGCTGTGCAGCTACTGTCCGATTATTGGGATAGCTTGTATCCGCTTCCACGGATCGTCAGCAGGGAGAGTGCACTTCCGGTCTGTTTCAGTCGTTTCCGGACAAAATGAACATAGGTATCCAGATTGCTTTCTTCCACCGGAGCATCGGTTCCCCAGACTTTAGAAAAAAGAATGGGACGGTGGATTACGGTATCCGGACTTTGCAGCAATACCTCCAGAAGACGTCCTTCCCGGCCGGAAAGCTGCAGACTGCCGGTGGGACCATTCAGCTCCCGGAGCTGTGTATCATATGTGATATCTCCATAGGATAAGCGGTGGGCATCATCATAGGTTTTATTCCGGCGGCCGATGGAACGGATCCGGGCAGAAAGCTCTTCAAAGGCAAAGGGCTTTACCAGATAATCATCGGCTCCACAGTCCAGTCCTTCGACCCGGTCATATAACTCTCCCAAAGCGGTGATCAGGATTACAGGGGTATCAATGCCCTTTTGTCTTGCTTTTTGCAGGACAAGAAGACCGTTCATGGTGGGAAGCATCCGGTCTAAAAGCACCAGATCGTGGGCGTTTTGTAGAAACAGGTCAAGTCCGTCCAGCCCGTCATGGCATACTTCCACCTCATGATGCTCCTTTTCCAGCTGGAATCGCAGAAGTTCACAGAGATTTTTATCATCTTCAATCAGTAATATTCTCATAATAATGGTACAATCCTTTCTGGTACAGTCCGTCAAGATCCGGACTGCAGGCGCAAATATAAAATTAAGATATGTATTCAGTATATCAAAAAAGTCTTTAAGAAATCTTTAAAAAAATTTTTTATTTCCAGATGTTTTTCAAGAAAATTTAAAAGTTCCTCTGGTATGATAAGAAAAACAAGTGAAAAATAAATATGTGTCCAGGGGATTGATTGATCCTGCGGACACAGGGAAAGGCGGGTTTGCTTATATGAGTCAAAGAAATGGGATTATGTCGAGAGTGCTGGCAGTGGTGCTGGTATTTACTCTTTGTCTGGCCATGGGAGGCTGTGGTGACAAAAAGAATTCCGGAGGTCAGACTACGGATAAAAAATCAGAAACTCAGGCGAAAGGGCGTTTTCTGGAACAGGAACGAAAGCTGCCAAAAGAGGTGACTACCTTATTGTCGGCCGTGGAGCGCACCGATGGCGTTGTGGAAGCGTTTGGCTATAGCGATGAGACGGGAGAACAATATATTCTGACCACAAAAAACGCAGGGAAAAAATGGAAAGCCCGGAAGATAAAAAGTTTTCTGGCATACAGTTATGATGGCGTGACCATTGCAAAGGACGGCACGATCGCTGTGGCAGGGATGTTTCGGGCTGACAGCAACAAGGTTGGACTACGTTTGATCTCGAAGACCGGCCGGATCAAAGAAGTGCCACTGAATCTGCCAAAGTGGAGGAAGGAAGAAAATTTTACCAATAATATTGCATTTGTAGGAGATAAAATTTATCTTGTGGAAATGAATAATAAAATTTTTGAGCTGGATCCCCGCAACGGAAAGCTGAAAAGCTTTTGCAGTGATGAGGATGGAAATGTCAGAGGAGTTTTTGCGGCAGGACAGGATGTGGCGATCGTGAGAACCGATTCCACTGTTGTATTTGCCGATTCGAAAACCGGCACCATACGGGAGGAAAATAAAAAGCTGCAGAGGATTTTTGAAAATCTGGATGGAGGAAATCAGGACAATTCGTTTCCGGTAAACTTTTCTGCCAATGAGAAGAATGAGACTGTGATCGTCTGTCACAAGGGAATCTTTTTTGTCAAAACGACAGGCGGTGCCGTGGAGCAGATTCTGAATGGCGATATAGTAAGCCTCAGTGATGGAAGTATGTATTTTAAGTCTGTCATCCAGCTTGATGCCAGAAATTATATGGTCTTTGCCGTGGATTCCCTGGGGAATGATAAATGCCTGTATTATCATTATGATAAGAACGCTTCCACAGTACCGACAAAGCAGATTACAGTGTACGCTTTAGAGGACAGTCATGTACTACAGCAGACGATTTCTTATTTTCAGAAAAAAAATCTGGATGTTTATGTAAAAAAACTCATTGGTCTGTCCGGCAATAACAGTGTGACAGCCGATGATGCCATTAAGGCACTGAACACGGACATCATGGCCGGGAAAGGTCCGGATGTACTGGTGACCGATGGGCTTCCGGTGGAGCGTTATATTGAGAAGGGAATCCTTACGGATATGAGTGCGGAGATTTCCGGGACGCAGGGAGAGATGTTTGAGAATATCCTGCAGGCATATCAAAAGGATGGCAAGGTATATCAGCTTCCGCTGCAGTTTTACTGTGCAGTGGCAGAGGGGCCGAAGGATTTTGTAAAGGCTGTGGGAAACATTCAGAACATGGCGGAGGCTGCGGATAAACTAAAAAAAGAGAAAAAAACAACGGTATGGCCGGTTCTGGCATCCTCTAATCTGTTAGAAACCCTGTTTGATGCCGACAGCAGTACCTGGGGAACCTCGGCGGAGGAAATAAATGCGGGAGTGAAAAAATATTTGGAGACCGCCAAAAAGCTCTATGATATGGATAATGACAGAAAAGAAAATCAGAAATACCGCGCCCGGCTGGAGGAGACTCTGGATTCGGTAAAATCAGACGGAGAACTTTACAGTACAGGAGAAAACGAAAATGTCGGGAGGATTTCCGGAGAAAATCTCTGCAGTATTCAGACACTGGTATCTCTGCAGGAAGTACAGAATATATACGGGATTGAGAAAAAGGCAGGAGGAAGCTATGGATTGTTAGGCAGTGATCATCCATCCTTTGTCCCATATGTTGGACTTGGTCTGATGACGAAGGGGAAGGAGAATGACAATGCAAAAGAATTTATCCGCACGGCATATACCGCACAGGCGCAGGAGGCGATGAATGCGGCATTTCCGGTGAATAAAAAGGCATATGAAAAAAAGATCAAGGGACTGGAGTCCTATTATATGGGAATGACAGGGGAGGATGGTTCCGAGATCAGTTATCATGCAGCAAAATTATCTTCTTCCCAGCAAAAACAACTTACACAAATGTTAGAAGGTTTAACGACACCAACGATCACTGACCGGGTGATTCGGGAGCTTGTGATGGAACAGGGGAAAAAGTATCTGAGGGAAAAAACTACTCTGGAGGATGCGGTAGATGAGATCACAAGGAAGGTGGAGCTGTATGTTTCGGAGTAAGCCGGCGCATATCCGCAGAAGACAGTGGAAGGGAATTCTTTTTGTACTGCCGGGCTTTTTGGGAGTGATGCTTTTTTACCTCATTCCCTTTCTGGATGTGATGCGTCGTTCCTTTTTTCAAATGTCCGGAAACCGCTTCTGTGGTCTGGATAATTACAGAGCAGTTCTTAACAATCAGGCATTCCGGCTGGCAGCCCGCAATACGATCCGGTTTGTGGCAGTCTGCCTGCCGCTGTTACTGGTAATATCTTTTGTTTTTGCCGTGATATTGACGGGAATGTGGCGTCATCTCCGGAAAAGCCGGTGGCTTGCAGGGGATGAGGAGCGGGTGGCAGATTGGATGGGGATATGGAAAGGGATTTATCTGGTTCCCTATGCGATTCCGGCGGCAAGCATTGTTGCGCTATGGGAAATGGTTTTTGCCGGAAAAGGATTTTTTAATGGTGTCCTGCATCTGTTTGATCTGTCCGGTGTGGATTGGATGAATACGGGGTATGCATTCTGGGTATTGGTGTTTAGCTATGTATGGAAAAACCTTGGCTACAGTATTGTGTTGTGGATGGCGGGACTGATGACGATTCCCCAGGGGATTTATGAGGCGGCACAGATTGATGGAGCAGGAGAACGGACAATACTGTTTCGGATCACATTACCTATGATACGCCCTGTGATATTTACGATTGTCATTCTGTCCTTTCTAAACTCCTTTAAGGTGTTCCGGGAGGCGTATCTGGTGGCGGGAAATTATCCACAGGAGAATATTTACCTGCTGCAGCATCTGTTTAATAACTGGTTTATGGATCTGTCGGTGGACAAGATGGCGGCAGGTGCCGGAATCCTTGTGGTAGTCGCAGGAGCATTGACGATGCTGTTACAGAGAAGCTGGGAAAAGTCTTACGATTCAAAGTTTGCGGGTTGAGAAAGGAATGAGAGAATGAAAAAAGTAGTAACCATGGGGAAATTTCTGTTGCTTGCCGTGGCAGGGCTGATCACGGTGGCACCGGTGCTTTTTCTGCTGGGGGGAAGCCTGATGGGAGATCAGGAATTAGCAGAATTACTGGCTCCGGCGTTTTCCGACAGTGATGGATATGCGGCATGGCACTGGCTTCCGCTTTATCCCACACTGCGCCATTATGTACAGCTTTGTCTGGATTCACCGGAGTATTTTCAGATGTTCTGGAATACCATGAAGATCACAGTGGGAGTGCTGGCAGGACAGATCATTGTTGGGATTCCCGGTGCCTGGGGGCTGGCAAGATATTCCTTTCCGGGCAAAAGGGCTGTTTATCTGCTTTATATTTTGCTGATGCTTCTGCCCTTTCAGGTGACAATGCTGTCAGAGTATCTGGTGCTGGACCGCTTTCATCTGCTGGATACTCTTTGGGCTGTGATCCTGCCGGGAGCATTTTCCACCTTTCCGGTGTTTTTGATGTATCGTTTCTTTTGCAGTATTCCGGAGGAAATGCTGGAGGCGGCACGGATTGATGGGGCGGGAGAATGGAAAATATTCATAAAGATCGGGATTCCCATGGGAACCTCCGGAATTTTGTCAGCACTGGTGCTGCAATGTCTGGAATGCTTTAGTATGATCGAGCAGCCTATGGTATTTCTGAAGGAGAAAAAGCTGCAGCCGTTGTCTTTATATCTGCCGCAGCTGCAGAAGGACCACTTGGGGTTTACCCTTTGCAGCTGTTTTGTGACAATGATCCCGGCATTGCTGATCTTTGGCATGGGGCAGAGGTATATGGAGCAGGGAATTACAGAGGCTGCGGTAAAGGAGTGAGAATATGTTATCAAAGCTTACAAAGAATAAATGTGCAAAAATATTGGCTGGTTTTATGGTGTTTATGTTTGCAATGACTGTAATCTCCAGAGGGGCAGCCTCTATGACTGTAGCACAGGTAGCGGCGATCCATCCGGGTACCCGGAGTCTGGAGACGATCGTGACAGGGGAGGGAACTATGGAGCAGCAAACAGAAAACGGGTTCTGGACTCTGGCCGGTCTTGTGTTGGAAAAGGTATATGTACAAAAGGGGCAGAAGCTTCGCAAGGGGGATGTGCTGGCAAAAGTGCAGGCAAAGAGTCTGGAGGAAAAGATACAGACTCTGCAGAAAGAGATCCGGGGCTTAGAGCTGCAGAGTGAGGAGGCACAGGATACCATTCGCCGGAACAGACAGGAAAAAAGAGAGACAATAAAGTCCCAGAAAAAACAGAACAGAGAGCAGTATCAGCAGAAGAAACAGGAGCTTACAGCAGCGGTGGAGACTGCTTCCACGGAGTATGACAATGCAAAGGAAACTGCACAGACAGAGAAACTGCAGGCGGCAAGAGCTGTGGAGGATGCCGCAAAACCGGTGGAGGTTGATGGAACACTGGCGGCGGGCAGACTGGAGCTTGCCCAGAAGCAGAAGAAGCTGGACCGGTTAAAGGAGCAGAAGCAAAAGGGCAGTGAAGGGGAAAATACAGAGGATGATATCAGTGCATTGGAGGATGAGATTGCTTCGCTTCAGCTACAGCTTCAGACACAGGAGCAGACGCTGCAGCAAAAGCGGGCAGATCAAAAGGAGACATTAAAACGTGCCAGAGATGATTACCGCCGTACCGTGTCAGAGAACCGCCGGAAGGTAAAGAAGGCGAAAGCTTCTTTAAAGAAAGCAAGGAATAAGCTGGCAGAGTGTCATCCGGAAAAGGGAACAGAAGCAGAAAGGGAAATAAAAACGGAAATCAATTATACCAAAGAGCAGAATGATCTCCAGATCAGAGAGAAACAGAAAATGCTGCGTCAGCTACAGGAGCTTGCCGGAGCAGGGGGAGCGGTCCGGGCAGATCAGGATGGCGTGGTTACGGCAGTTCATGTGAAGTCGGGAGATGTGACAAATGAATCCGCTGTGCTTCTGTATGCGGGAAACGGGGAAAAGCTTCAGTTTACATCATTGATGGAAAAGAGAGAAGCAAAGAAGCTTTCTGTGGGGGATGAAGTGACATTAAAGACAGCAGAGAAAAAAATAAGGGGACTAACAATATCGTCCATAGAGGAACAGCTACAATCTGATGGCACGGAAAAAAGAAAGGTGACTGTGCAGGTTCCTCAGGGAAAGTGCAGAATCGGTCAGGTGGCGGAAATGACGGTACGAAAGGAGTCCGGTCCCTATGATGTGACGATCCCGTTGACAGCACTTCATACAGAGCAGGGAAAAAACTATGTCTATGTGATCCGTTCGGTGAAAACGGTGCTTGGAAAACAAAAAACAGTATCCAGAGTGGATGTGACTGTTTTAAAAAGAAACGGAAGCTTTGCGGCAATCAGTGAAGATAATCTGTCCCAGGAGGATCAGGTGATCACAGAAGCTACCCGGATCATTCGTGCAGGGGACAGAGTCCGCCTGCAGGAGGGATGATGCGCCGGGGTGGTTTCCTGTGGATGGCGGCCTGTCTGGCGGCAGCAGTTTTGTCTGGCATATGGAGTCTGAAAGCAGGAACGGAAGCGGACAGCACGGAGCATTATCTGACAGCGGATCTGTCACAGCCGGTAACGGCAGCGGAGGCCCAAAAGACACTGGCGGGGAAGCAAAAATGTGTGACGATCTGGGGAGCAAAGGAGCATATTACTTTATCCCAGACGGAAACCGGCCGGGAAACAGAGGCAGAAATGCTTGTGCTTTGTGGTTCCTCTGAGTGGGTACTGCCGGGAGCGGCAATTCTTTCTCCGTCCGATAACCGGGGATGTCTGCTGGGAAAGAAAACGGCAGAGCAGCTTTTTGGAGGTACTGATATTGCAGGAGAGAAGGTAGAGCAGGGGGGACAGTGCTGGCTGGTGCGAGGTGTGATCCCCAATATTTCCGATGCATTTGTGGTGGAAGCAGGGGACAGGATGTCCAAAATGCATCTAAACAGGATCACATTTTCTCACCGGCCGCAGGTTCTGACCCGGATCAGAGCACAGGCATTTTTGGATCAGAGGGGACTGGCAGGAACGTGGCTGCGGTTTGATCTGGCCCATGGAACAAGGATGTTTCAGGAGCTTTTACCGGGGCAATGGTCTGATTTTTCCGGCTGGAAGAGTAACTGGAACACACAGCAGAGTGCCTTTTCTATATTGCGCCGGATTCATAAAAATAATATTGAGCTGACCTGGGAAAGCCTGCTGATAAAAAAATTATTGTGGGAGCTTCTGGCGATTATCTTCTTTTCTATTTTTTTGTCTAAATGGATCACGAATGTCTTTTTTTGGTATGGATAAAGAACGGATGGCATATTGACCAAACGTCAGATACACGATACAATAAAAGTTGTGTCTTTTGGGCATATTACTTTTAGGAGGCATCTGATGAAAAAACTATTGAAGTATATTACGGAGTATCAGAAGGAATGTATTCTGGGCCCTTTGTTTAAATTGCTGGAGGCATGCTTTGATCTCACCGTTCCCATGGTTATGGCATGGCTGATCGACAGAGGTATTTCCCAAAACAATGTGCTATACATCTGGAAGATGGGTGGTCTTTTGCTGGTGCTGGCGGCGATCGGTCTGACCTGCTCCATCACGGCACAGTATTTTGCGGCAAAAGCGGCGGTAGGCTTTGCGACAAAGCTTCGTCATGCGGTGTTTGAGCATATTGAGTCGTTATCCTTTACCGAGATGGACGAGGCGGGAACCTCTATGATGATCACGAGAATGACAAGTGATATCAATCAGGTTCAGTCAGGAACCAACCTGGCACTTCGTCTTTTCCTCCGATCTCCGTTTATTGTATTTGGTGCGGCGATCATGGCATTTACCATTGATGTAAAGGCGGCACTTATCTTTGCGATAGTCATTCCGCTGCTCGCTATTGTCGTGTTTGGCATTATGCTTATGACCATGCCTATGTACCAGAAGGTGCAGGGACATCTGGATCGTCTGCTGGGGGTGACAAGACAGAATCTGAGCGGTGTACGTGTGATCCGGGCATTTAACAAGGAGCAGGCAGAGAGAGAAAGCTTTCGTCAGGAAAATGATCTGCTCACCAGAATGCAGCTTTTTGTGGGACGTATTTCCGCACTGATGAATCCGGTCACTTATATTATGATCAACGGAGCTTTGGTGGCACTGATCTGGACAGGAGCGGTCCGTATCAATATGGGAACTCTGACACAGGGACAGATCGTGGCGCTGATCAATTACATGTCACAGATTCTGGTGGAGTTAGTCAAGCTTGCCAATACTATCATCATGACTACAAAATGTGTGGCATGCGGCAATCGTATCCAGTCCTTGCTGGAGGTAAACAGCAGTCTGGAGGACGGGAATGTATCCTTTGAGCCGGGTCAGGACAAGAAACCGGCACTTGTGGAGTTTGACCATGTGGCATTGGCATATAAAGGTGCGGGAGAAGCGTCTCTGGAGGATATCACTTTTACGGCAGAGCCGGGCCAGACCATCGGTATTATTGGTGGTACCGGTTCCGGAAAGACTTCTCTGGTGCATATGATTCCGAGATTTTATGATGCCACAGAGGGAAGTGTACGAATTAACGGACAGGACGTAAAATCGTACAGACTGGAAGAACTGCGGCAGAATATTGGTATCGTAATGCAGAAGGCGGTGCTGTTCCATGGCTCCATCCGTGAAAATATCCACTGGGGTAATCCGGATGCAGACGATAAACAGATCAATGAGGCATTGGAGCTCGCACAGGCATCTGAAGTGGTTGCAGGTAAGCCGGAGGGACTGGATTACGAGATCGAACAGGGGGGGAGAAACCTTTCCGGAGGACAGAGACAGAGATTTACCATTGCCAGAGCGCTGGTGCGAAAGCCTTCCATTCTGATCCTGGACGACAGTGCTTCGGCACTTGACTTTGCAACAGATGCAAAGCTTCGAAAAGCCCTTGGTACATTGAAAAATACATCAACGATATTTATCGTATCGCAGAGAACCTCTTCTATCCAGCAAGCGGATAAAATTCTGGTACTGGATGACGGACAGCTTGTGGGGATGGGAACCCACGAAGAACTGCTCGAAAACTGCAGTGTATATAAGGAAATTTATGATTCCCAGTTTAAGAAACCGGGGGAAACAAAGACGCAGAAGGAAGAGGTGAGATAAAAGGTGGCAGGAAAAGAAAAAATGACCAGAGATGACCAGAAGAAGACTCTGAAAAAAGTAATGAAATATATTAAAAAGTATCGGGTTCGTGTAGTGATGTCGCTGATCTTTGCAGCGGTGACGGTGATCACAACACTTTATCTTCCAATCCTTACAGGTAATGCCGTGGATCTTATGGTAGAGAAGGGAAAGGTTGATTTTGCCGGCTTAAAGCCGATCGTGAAAACGATGCTGATCGTGCTGGCAATTACAGGTGTGGCACAATGGATCATGAATATCTGCAATAACTATATTACTTATCATGTGGTTCAGGATATCCGGAAAGATGCCATGGACCGGATTCAGATCGTGCCTCTGAAGTATCTGGATGGCCATGCGGCAGGTGATATTGTAAGCCGTGTGATCGCAGATGTGGACCAGTTTGCCGATGGTCTTCTGATGGGATTTACCCAGGCATTTACCGGTGTGATGACGATTGTTGGGACTCTGGTGTTTATGTTGCAGATCAATGTATGGATCACGCTTGTGGTGATTCTGGTGACTCCGTTGTCTTTTTTTGTGGCAGGCTTTATTGCCAAAAAGTCTTACACCATGTTTCAAATGCAGTCAAAGGAAAGAGGAGCCCAGACGGCTTTGATCGACGAAATGATCGGCAATCAGAGAGTGGTACAGGCATATGGTCACGAGAAACGCTCTCTGGAGCAGTTTGATGAGATCAACGGCAGACTGGAGAAGTATTCTCTGAGAGCCACCTTCTTTTCATCTATTACCAATCCGGCCACACGTTTTGTCAACAATCTGGTGTATGCGGGAGTCGGTATTGTGGGTGCATTTTTTGCCATTCACGGAATGCTGTCTGTGGGACGACTCACCAGCTTCTTAAGCTATGCAAACCAGTATACCAAGCCGTTTAATGAGATCTCCGGTGTCATTACCGAGCTGCAGAATGCGATCGCCTGTGCTGCCAGAGTGTTTGAACTGATGGAGGCAGAGCCGCAGGAGCCGGACAAGCCGGATGCGATCGAGCTGACACAGGTGAAGGGTGCGGTGGAACTGAAAAATGTTTCCTTCTCCTATGTGCCGGAACAGAAGCTGATCCGGGATTTTAATCTTACCGTAAAGCCGGGACAGCGTGTGGCGATCGTCGGACCAACCGGATGTGGAAAAACTACGGTGATCAATCTGCTGATGCGTTTCTATGATGTGAATAAGGGTGTGATCGCAGTGGACGGCACCGACATCCGCAATATGACAAGAGCCAGCCTGCGAAGCAATATCGGTATGGTGCTTCAGGAGACATGGCTTAAGGATGGGACGATCCGGGATAACATTATCATGGGAAGACCGGATGCGACCGAGGAGGAGATCATTGCAGCAGCAAAGGCAACTCATGCCCACAGCTTTATTAAACGTCTGCCACAGGGCTACGATACGGTGGTTCGTGAGGATGGAGATAATCTTTCCCAGGGACAGAAGCAGTTATTATGTATTACAAGAGTTATGCTTTGCCAGCCTCCGATGCTGATACTGGATGAGGCAACCTCTTCGATTGATACCCGTACGGAGATACGGATCCAGAGAGCATTCGAAAAGCTTATGAAGGGAAGAACGAGTTTTATTGTGGCACATCGTTTGTCAACGATCAAAAATGCCGATATTATTCTGGTGATGAAGGATGGTAACATTATTGAGCAGGGCAGCCATGAAAGCCTGCTTGCGCAGAACGGATTCTATGCAAACTTGTATAACAGCCAGTTTGCGTAGGGTGAGAAAGGAACCGGGAATAGAAATGGATAAAAAAGTATTGGTGCTGGATTTAGATGGCACATTGACCAATTCAGAAAAGAAGATCACGCCGGAGACAAAGGCGGCACTGATGGAGATGCAGGAGAAGGGACATACCGTGGTTCTTGCATCCGGGCGTCCCACAGCAGGGATCACGCCTTTAGCAAAGGAGTTAAAATTAAAGGAGCATGGAGGATATATTTTATCCTTTAATGGTGGAAAGATTACGGACTGCAGCAGTGATGAGGTGATCTACCAGAAAACACTGCCGCCGGAGCTTGTGCCGGAACTGTTCTCTCTGGCAAGAAAGCTGGATATTGGTCTGCTTTCCTATGATGAGGATAACAATATCATCACCGGAATGCATTATGATGAGTATATTGATGTGGAGAAGAATATCAATCATCTGCCGGTGAAACAGATGGAAAAGGTAGAGGATTATGTGGATTTTCCATTGAATAAATGTCTGGGAACAGCCGAGCCGGAGATGGCAGCGGAAGCAGAGAAGATCTATGCCGAAAAGTTTGGGGACAAGCTCTGTATCAGCCGAAGTGAGCCGTTTTTTGTGGAGATCACCCCAAAGGGCATTGACAAGGCGGCTTCTCTGGAACGTTTCTGTAAAATGACAGGAAATAAAAGGAAAGATATGATTGCCTGCGGAGATGGTTTTAATGATCTGTCTATGATCAAATATGCCGGTCTTGGAGTGGCCATGGAGAATGCCCAGCCGGTGGTAAAGGATGCAGCAGATTATGTGACAGCCTCCAATGATGAGGATGGTGTGGCGAAGGTGATCCACAAATTTATCTTAAAGGATGATGTGTCCGAAAATGCGGACATAATGTAAGCCCAAAATGTATATGTAAAGTGTTCTTGAAATTGGATAGCACAGGAATGCAGAATCAGTAATGAAAACAGGAGGCATCTCAAAATGCAGAAACCGGTGAATCAAAATGCCTCTCCGGAGGCAGCGGCTCTTTTAAATTATCTGGAACAGACAGCAGGACATGGGATTATTACGGGACAGCATACCCAGACAAATCCTATGGAGGAGATTACATATATCCGGGAGATTACCGGAAAGCAGCCGAAGCTGAGAGGATTTGAGCTTCTGGCATATTCACCAAATATCAATGAGGCTGATGCCAGTGAGGCATGTCTTACCGAGGTGTACGAAAACAGAGACACATTAAAAACAGCCATGAAATGGGCAAAGGAATCCGATGGGATCGTAACATTTTCCTTTCACTGGTTTTCTCCTTTAGGAGGCAGGGACAAAAGCTTTTATGCGGAGCATACTGATTTTGATCCGGCAAAGGTACTGGTCGAAGGGACACCGGAGCGGGAGGCGTTTTATCACGATATGAAGGTGATCGCCGGTTATCTTGAGGAGTTTAAAGAGGCAGGAATCCCAATTCTCTGGAGACCGTTTCATGAGTCAGACGGAACCTGGTTCTGGTGGGGGTCTAAAGGACCGGAGGTTGCCAGGGATCTGTATCTGTTGATGTATGATTATTATGTGAATGAATGTCATCTGGACAATCTGCTCTGGGTATGGAACTGCAGACTGCCGGAGGGATATCCGGGGGATGCGTTTGTGGATATTGTTTCTGTAGATATTTACCTGCCGGAATATGCGCCCACAGACTATGCGAAGGAATACGAGGAGCTGATCCGGGCGACCAGTACCAATAAGGTGGCGGCTCTGGCTGAGGTGGGTTATATGCCGGATGTGGATATGCTGGCAGAGTCCCATACACCATGGGCATATTATATGACCTGGTCCAAGGAGTTTTGTATCGGGGAGCAGTACAACAGCAAGGAAAATCTTCGCCGTATGTATAACAGCGCATATGCGGTGTATAATGAATCCTAAAGGGTTCATATTAGAAGTTGCTTCGCAACTTCGATTTGCATAATTTTAAGATATCGTATTCCAGATGGAATTTCAATGCCTGGAATAGTCAGTAAGATCCTCGTTTCGCCGGTATTGCCCCGGTGTGACACCATATTCCCGGTGGAAGCAGCGGATATAATGGCTGCAGGAGGCAAAGCCCAGAAAGGAACTGATATCGGTACAGCTAATGGTGCTGTTTTTCAACATATAGCAGGAGGTTTCACATTTTTTATGCAGGATATACTGTTGCAGGGTATATCCTGTTTCTTTTTTGAAAAGTTTCGATAAATATTCCGGGTGAAGTCCCAGTGCTGCTGCAACTTCCCGGCTGGAAAGAGGGTGGGACATATGTTTGACAATGTAATCAATGCCATGCCGGACATGATAGGAAAGGGCTTTCCCTTGACGAAGCTCATGCATGGCGTTGGTAAAAGCAGTGACAGCCTTCACCTTGATCCCGGCGAGCTCCTCCTGACTGGTACACTGATCCACCTTTCGGATCAAGAGGTCACTGAGGGTAAAGGACTGCTCCGGTTCCAGTCCCCCTTCAATGCAAAAACGGGTGATCATAGCGATCAGAATGACATGATGATACTTCATATTCTGCAGAGGATTTGCAGATAATGTTCCCATATGTTCCCAGTTCTGATTGGCGATATCTCCCTGCAAAATGTCCGGATTGCCGGAGGCAATATCCCGGTAGAAGGCAAATTCCTCCTCCAGGGAGATATGAAAATATTCTTCCTCCTGCTGCTTGGCGAGGAGATTACGGAGTTCCTTTTTAACATTCATGGGTATGAAAGCTCCTTTCTGTGGAAAGTAATTTTATGATGCCATGGTTAAGCCGGCAGATAGTAATTTGGATGTAAACATATATTACTATCTGCTTTTGACCCTGATATCATATTATATCGGTATTATGATATATTTATCTGTTTCATTGTATCATATCCGGCTAAATAATACTATGATGAAGTTGTAAAAAGAAAACAGACAATGCTTATATAAATGCAAGAAAAAGAAAGGAAAGGTGATCACGATGAGAAAATGGATCGGATATGAAAAGGGTGTCAATCTTGGCGGCTGGTTATCCCAGTGTGATTACAGCAAGGAAAGGCTGGAGCATTTTATTGAGGAGGAAGACATCAGACGTCTTAGTACCTGGGGGTTGGACCATCTTCGTCTGCCAATGGATTACAATGTCCTGCGGGAGGAAAACGGAGCATTTAAGGAGGATGGTTTTGGTTATGTGAAGAGTGCTGTGGAGTGGTGCCGGAAATATGGGCTGAATGTCATTTTGGATCTTCATAAAACCGCAGGTTATTCCTTTGATAAAAATGAGCAGGAGCATGGTTTTTTTGCGGAGGAAAGTTATCAGGAGTATTTCTATACCCTGTGGGAGGAGATTGCCCGGAGATTTGCCGGATATGGAGATCAGGTTGCCTTTGAGCTTCTTAATGAAGTGACGGACGAGAAGACTATGGATGCATGGAAGCAGATTTCAGCAGAATGTATCCGCAGGATCCGTGTTATTGCTCCGAAAACAAAGATTATGATTGGTGGCTACTGGAATAACAGTGTTACTGCAGTAAAGGATCTTCCGATGCCGGCAGATGAGAACATTGTTTATAATTTTCATTGCTATGAGCCTCTGATCTTTACTCATCAGGGAGCGGGCTGGGTTGATACCATGCCTGCGGATTACCGGATGTCCTTTGATAATGACATGTCCGTGTTTATGGACAAGACCAAGGAATATCTTCCAGACAATGTGATCATGCTGGAGCCGGCAAAGGACATTGCCCATGCTCTGGACAGTGAATTCTTTGAAAAGCTGTTTGCAGAGGCTATTACAGTTGCTGAGGAGAGAAATGTACCATTATATTGTGGGGAATATGGAGTGATCAATCTGGCATCTCCGGAAGACACTCTGAAATGGTATCAGAGTATTCATGCTGTTTTTGAAAAGTATGGTATTGGAAGGGCGGCATGGAGTTATAAGGAGATGGATTTTGGTCTTATTGATGAACATATGGATCCGGTACGGGAGGATGTGATCCGGGAGCTGTAATGCCACAGTATCTGAAAAAGAAATTGGTATAGGTCTAATATACAATTTTTGATGATATCCACACTTTCTATTTGATATAAATTGTGATACAGTGTTAGGGAATGTGGAGGCAAAAGATCATGAAAACCGCAGCAAAAGAAAAAGAGATGGATATGTTAAACGGAGGGATTGCAGGAAAATTGATTCTGTTTTCCCTTCCGTTAGCGTTTAGTAGTATTTTACAGCAGCTTTTTAATTCGGCAGATGTTGCCGTTGTGGGACGATTTGCGGGAGATCAGGCATTGGCGGCCGTGGGAAGCTGCGTGGCACTGGTAGGTATCTTTGTTAATCTGATCGTAGGACTTTCGGTGGGACCAAATGCCGTGTTAGCAAGTCTGATCGGTCAGAAGAAACGGGAACGGATTCCGGGTATGCTTCATACGGTTTTAACCTTCGGAGCAGCTTTTGGGGTATTTCTGATGCTTCTTGGTATGCTGACGGCCCGGCTTGTTTTGGAAGCATCCGGCACACCGGAAAGCGTCATGGCAGAAGCCTTATTGTATATCAGGATCTATTTTTTGAGTATTCCCTTTATGCTGATCTACAATTTTGGTTCTGCGGTACTTCGAAGCTTCGGAGACACCAGACGCCCAATGTATTATCTTCTGGCATCCGGAATCGTCAATGTGATCCTGAATCTGGTGCTTGTGATCTGTTTCCGGCTGGGAGTATCCGGCGTGGCGATCGCTACGGTGATCTCCAATATATTGAGCGCATCTCTCGTGATTCACTGTCTTCATCACAGGAGAGACGAGTTTCAATTTCGTTTTCACGATATGAGGATCAAATGGGCAGATTTAAAAAAGGTGCTGATCATTGGCATCCCGGCGGGAATTCAGGGAGCCATTTTTTCTATTTCTAATGTGTTTATCCAGAGTGGCATAAATTCCTTTGGGGAGGATGCCATTGCCGGTTCGTCTCTGGCGTTAAATTTTGAATATTTTACGTACGATATTGCCAATGCATTTGCCCAGGCGGCAGTAACCTTTACCAGTCAGAATTATGGTGCCGGAAATTTCAAGCGGTGTCGCAGGATCTTTTGGCTGTGTATGTTGTTTGGAATTGGTTTTACGGAGATATTGAGTGTAGTATTTATTTTGTGGAAGGGATTCTTTGTCAGCATCTATACCACAAGCCAGGCAGTTGCCGCTTACGGCATTATCCGAATGAAGCGCGTCTGTGCCCTGGAGGGACTGACCGCAACTTACGAGGTGGAAAGTGCTGCCATGAGAGGCATGGGCAGATCTCTGGAGCCGTCTGTTGTGACCATTCTGGGAACGGTGGTCTTTCGAATGATCTGGCTGGTAACGATCTTTAAGATGGTTCCGACCTTTGGAATGCTGATGAATGTGTATGTGGCTTCATGGATATTTACCGGAGGTGTGTTGTTTGTGATCTATTATATGTATAGCAGGAAGGCGTTTGCAGGTAAAGAGTAAAGATATGGTTTTATAATGTAAAATAAGGTGCGTCCAAAAGTTTGATTTTTGGGGCACCTTATTTGGCATTATAGGGGTGTTCTCTTACAAATTATATATTGTTGATTTAAAAGAGAACTCGCAGTTATTGCCCATGAGATAATAATCTGTCATATATTTTCTTTATTATCACTTAAGTTAGATAAAGCAAATTCGCAACATTGAACTACAAGTTCATTCATAGAGATATCTTCTTTTTGAGCTATCTGTGATAGACGTTCGTTTAAATCTTTGGTTATGCGGAATGTTTTATTTACATATTCTGTCTTTTTTATTTTAAATTGCATATAATCACCTCTATATTATATTAAATAAATAGACGCGTAATATGTATACTTTGTATTTACACATAGAATGATAAGTGTAAATACAAAGTAGATATTGACGTGTAATACATGCGTGTGATATTATAACTATAAACGATAAAATATAAGTGTTTCAATGGGTAAAGGAGGAAAGAGTAATGGGAAAATGCATTATGAAAAGGATTGGAAGTATTGTGTTAAGTGTTGTTGTGGCATTCGCGTCAGTAAATATTACAGCAATGGCGCAAAATAACAATAGCAAAGCAACAGAGGAGGATCATTCTGGTGATCAAGAATGGAATGTTCAATATAATCCTGAATTGCCTGTGGATGAATTGCTGGGAAGTCATGAAAAAAGTGATGGATCTTATCTGATATTTGGTAAGAAAAACGGCAAGATCATAGCCATGGATGGACAATACAATTATATAAAAACATTAGATATAGATAGTATCGAATATGCGGGAGGTGCTCCATTAAAAAATGCAATGGGAACAATGACCTGGTTACAGTGCTATGGAAGCCAGAAAGGTTTTTTTGTGGCAAAAAAAGATGAAAAGCTTGTATTAATTGATGAGAATTTGAATGAAAAAAATACAGATTATAATGCGATATCTATTTTGAAGGAAAATAATAGTTATCTGCAGGATAAGGTGATATACAAGAATCACTATTTATACATGGTTGCCAAAGCTGTTCAGGGGGTATGGTATTATGGCTTAGTTGATGATGAAGGGAATGAAGTCATGAAACCACAGTTTACATATATTAACAATGTAAATACGGATCAATGGGGGGATGAAAACATTATATGTAAAGTTGGATGTCTTACTGCAGAAGGAGTGAAGTATGGTTTTAGAGACTTAGAGGGGAATATTATTGTAAAGCCGCAATATGATGATGTCACTGCTATTTGTTCATTATATAGCAGTGAGAAAGAATTTCGTTATATTTATATGAATCATGATTCGGATGGAAATGAAAAGTTTGGTGTGAAGGATTCTACAGGAAAGACGGTATTGGAAGATGAATGGGATACGGTACATCTGGATAATAATGAATTACAGAAATTGAGCAGTATGCCGTATAATAATACATTATGGCCTACAGGAAAGATAAATGGAGAAACAGTGACTCAGTATCAGCCGGAATACGGCTATAAAATACAGACAATAGATCCGAAAGAAATCTTATTGGCAGATAAAACAGAAATTTCAGATACACAGGTATATGTAGATGGAGAACTGTGGTTTAGCAGTGGGAATATTTCTTGCGTTTCTTCAAATGAAAATTTGTTTAGTGATGAAATTTATGATACCGACTGTATCTGTAAGTTAAAGAATAATACATCTAATTATAAGTTATTGTTTTATGACAAAGAAGGAAACTTGACACAGACAAAGGAGTTATCTAAAGAGGAGGTTACATCGTTACAGCAAAAACGAAGAGAGAAGATTGCACAGAAAGTATATGAAAAAAGCTGCGGTATATGGATTGATCAGGAAAAAGAAAAGCTTATTCAGAAATTGAATGACCGTTGTACGCAGTATGGATATAAATTTATTGCATGGGACAAGGAACCGGATGTAGTCGTTGAAAAGAATCTTGATAATGATTATAGAATAGTTCGAGATTATATGATTTCTTTTACGGCAGAGGTGGAAAAAAACGGAGAAACAGACAAAGTGACATATCGATATCAATATGACGTAAATGGTCATTGTGTAGAAGGAGGACTTCCTGTATATGGAAAACCTGCTCAAGCTATAGTTCCGGGACAAACATCTAATATAGGATATTATAATGAAGACACAAAAGAGCTGTTGGTAAAAGATTCTTCTAGTGTTGCTTTGGAACAGGGAAGTATCTGTTTAAAGGATGATCCGACAGAGAATATGGAAAAATGGAGTAGTATGATTGTAGGAACATCAAGTGGTTTATTACAGTATTCAGGCAAAGTACATGATGTGGCTAATGAATTAACATTTGATGATAGTTGCGGTTCTTTCGTGAAAAATGGGGAGAAAACATTATATTATCACAAGAAAAAGCAAATAGGAAAGGACAGATATAATAATATTCAACAAGAATATGTATATGACGGTATTAATATTGATTGGGAAATTATAAAGCGTTCTACAGTTGTTTCTGCTGCTTATAATGCAGAGGAGAAATATATTTTTGATGATGAGTTGAAAAAATGCTATATATTGTCTGGGACTAATATCTCTTGCTGTGACTATGCAGATGTGGGGATAAGTGATAAATATAATGGAAAAGTATCTCTTTATACAAAGGGAAATGTGTCTGCGTCATGGACGGTAAATCAGGAAAAAGAATGGAAGGTATATTATAAAGATAATATTTATAAAGCTGTTACAGATGTAAATTATGAGATGAAAAATTCTATGGAAACAGGAAGGTACATTTTTATTACCTTTTCTAATAGTGGATCGTCAGATCTATATTATGTGATTGATAAAGTGGATAATACAGGTAACTGGATTGAACAATTACCGGAGAAATATCAAAATATTTCCGAATATTATTCTTTTCAAATAAATGGTAATAAGTATTGCTGGATCGCTTCAAATAACAGTAAATGCTGGATCGAAAATTTGAAAGGGGAAGTTTTATTGGAAAATCTTTCATCCTATTTTATGGTTATGAAAGAATATCTGGTTATTGATGTAGGAATAAATTATAGATTATTTAACGTGTATGATTCAGATTTAAATCTTGTTGCCGAAAATGTTAGACCAAATGATACTCTGCGTTTAGATGGAGAAATTCGGCAATTATATTATACAAAAGATGATGTGACTATGTATGTACTTTGGGACATTTCAAAAATGGAGTTGATAGATGTTGTTAAAGGGTATTCGTGGGGAAAAGATCCGTATATTGTAGGTGATCAGATTTTATTACTTGACGATAATTGGAATAAACAGGAGACAGAAATTCCTGTGACCTCTTCGCCATTACAGAGTGAATCTCCGGCATCAGCGATTCCAACAGGGGGAGGGATAACACCGGCTGTTAGTCCAATCTCAACAATATTACCTGTGCGGAGTCCGGAGACAACGGTGCGTCCAACAGAGAAGCCGGTTAAAAGTCCGGAGACAACGGTACGCCCGACAGAGAAACCGGTCAAAAGTCCGGAGACAACGGTACGTCCAACAGAGAAACCGGTCAAGAGTCCGGAGACAACAGTGAGTCCGACAGAGAAACCGGTTAAAAGTCCGGAGATAACGGTGAGTCTGACAGAGAAACCGGTTAAAAGTCCGGAGACAACGATACGACCAACAGAGAAACCGATTAATCCGGATGCAACAGTGCATCCATCTCAGAATCCTGTAATCAAGGCGGATAAGGAATCCAAAATGCCAGAAACAGGAACAATATTATATGACCAGACAACAGGAAATAGTTATAAAGTGTTGAATACAGGGAAAAGTGTATCATTTGAATCTGTAGGAAAAAAGAAAAGTATGACAAGTGCAATCATACCAGATCAAATAACATTGAATGGAAAAGTATATAAAGTAACCAAAATTTCTGGCAAGGCATTTTGTAATTGCAAAAAGTTGAAATCGGTGGTAATTGGAAAACATATTACTCAAATTGGGAAAAAAGCTTTTTATAATTGTAAACAATTGAAAAAAATAAAAATAAAAACTACTTTATTAAGCGGAAAAAAGGTGGGAGCAAAAGCGTTTTATGGTATTCACAAAAATGCCACTACAAAGGTTCCATTAAAGAAAGTGAAGGAATATCGTGAATGGTTACCACAAAAGGGAATTTCCTCAAAATGTATAAAATAGTTCAAGAAGTAATATAGAAATGAATATTTGATTGGGGCCACAGTGTTATTTTTAATGCTGTGGCTTTTTCATATAGAGGATGTATAATTTCTAGAAAAATAAATAGAAATATGATAGAATATTATGAATATAATACGAAAACAGAACTTGCGTTCGGAATGAGACTGTGATAATATATGAATTAGTATAGAAAGTGATTAATAGGAAATTTGGGAGGTATTAGATGGCATCGGAAGAACTTACAAAGGGTATTGTTGCAGGAAAATTAAGATTGTTGGATGGATATGCATCTAAGCAAAATGAAGAGAAAAATGGAATTATTTGGTTTAAAGAAGATAGTTTTAAGGGGACTTCGTATAACTGGTTAAAAGATGTTTTTGCAAAAGCATCGAAGAAGCAAAATTTGTCAGGGAGAGGTACACCGGATTTTTTGGTAGTAAAGGATAAATCAAATGTTATTGTGGTAATAGAATGTAAAGCGGAAATAAATGGTTCAAGTAGTAAACATTCGATGTTTGATAATGTAGAAGAATATAAAATGTACGGATATGGAACTCCTATTGAGACAGAGCAATACGCAATAAATGGAGCATTATACTATGCTACTTTTTTGAATCAAGAGTACGATGTTGTTGCTATTGGCGTGTCTGGCCAAAGTGAATCTGAGTTAAGAATTACTTCATTTGTTTTACCAAAAGGAGGAGAGTTATCGGATATAGAAGTTATTGAAGATGGAGGATATGAAGAATGTTTAATTTCTATAGAACAATATGAAAAAAACATAGATATTGTGTTGAATAGGTTTGCAGCAGCTGAAGAGGAAGTAAAAAAGGAATTACGTAAATATACGTTGTCCTGTGCCAATTTTTTACGTGCAAATGGAATTGAAGATAATTCGAAGGCAGGGTTTGTATCAGCTATTGTTCTTGCCTTAACAAACAAGGAATCAAGATTATATAGAGAAACTAAGGACGCTATAGATAGAAAGATTGAGTCTAAATCTAAAAAATTATTAAAAGATCCGATAGGAAAAGATGCAGTTAAAATGTTAAAAGCATCGTTATATGGAGATGGTAAAGATGAATATGAAGACGATTATATCAATGGGGTATGGGATATTGATAAAATACCGAAGGGAAAAAGAAAGTCGTTAAGGAGATTTTATGATATTTTATTGAGTAAAGATGAGTTAACGAAAGCACCAAAGGGACAAAATGCGTATTTTAATGATGGTGATACTGTCTTATCGTGCTGCATTTATTCATTATATATAAATGTTATCGAGGTGTTGGAACATTATAAAGGACTTGATATAATGGGTGAATTTTATACGACATTTTTACGATTTACAAAAGGAAATGCAAAAGAAAAGGGAATTGTTTTAACACCGAAACATATTACGGATTTGTTTTGCGATTTGGCAGAATATTATAGTGGACAATTATTTTCGGAAGAAACAAAAATATTAGATACTTGCTGTGGAACTGGTGCATTTCTTATTTCTGCACTTAGCAGAATAAAAGAAAATATTCGTTGTCAATTTATAAATGAGAAACAAAAAGAAGAAAAATATCAATATGCAAGAGCGAATAGTTTAATTGGTGTTGAAAGAGATGCTTCAATGTATGCGTTGGCATATGCCAATATGAGATTTCATGGAGATGGCAAAGCAAATTTGTTTAACTGTTCTTCGCTTATGTCGGATTCTTATAATCCGATAGATGATAGTGGAATGACATATACGCAGGAAGGAAGAAAGGTTCCTTTGTCGGAAGCGTTAAAAGCATTTGGAGATATTGATGTTGCTATGATTAATCCTCCATATTCTATTGGATCAAAGGTTAATACAGTAACAAGACCTTATCCGGATGATATTCCAGCAGAAGTTGTAATACAAAAAGGTCAAGATGAATTAGACTTTATTGCGTCAATGTTACATTATATTAAAAAAGGTGGAATTGGGATAGCAATTGTTCCGATGTCTTGTGCAGGAAATAGTGGAAAAACATTGCGAAAAGAAATTTTAAAATATCATACGTTATTGGCGTGTATGACAATGCCAGCTAATCTTTTTTTTGATAGCCATGTAGGAACAGCAACTTGCATTATGGTATTTAAAGCACATATTTCACATGATGAGAATAAAGCAGTGTTTTTTGCAAGATGGCAAAATGATGGTTTTAAAGTTATTCCACATAATGGACGAAAAGATACAGGAGAGTGGGCTAATATACGCGGACAATGGTTGGAGCAAATAGATGGAGTTGCTAAGCCAAATGAATATATGTTCGTAAGACATAAGATAAAAGTAAGTGATGAAGCTTTGGCAGAAGCATATATTAAAACGGATTATAGTAAATTGAAAGAAGATGATTTTGAACGTACATTAAAGAAATATGCTCTTTATAAGTATATGAATGAACAAGGTATGTTGGAGGAGTAGATACATGGATTCCAGTAAATGGGTTGATTTTTACTTAGGACGGATTTTTCAAATAGAAAAAGGAAAACGTTTAACAAAGGAGAATATTACGCCAGGAGACTTAAATTTTTTAGGTGCAATACAAGGAAGAAATGGAGTAAGAGAGAAAATCAATGAAGAGCCGCTGTTTGAGGGAAATTGTATATCTGTAAATTATAATGGTTGTGGTGTAGGAGAAGCATATTATCAAAAGGAGCCGTTTTGGGCATCTGATGATGTGAATATTTTAATTTTGCGTGGTTATGAAATGAATGAAAAACTAGCAATGTTTTTTATAACAATTATTAGAAATGAAAAATATAGATTCAGTTATGGACGTAAGTGGAACAAGGAACAGATGAAAAAAACGGTAATTAAATTACCGGCTTGTATGAAAGAAGAAAAATATATTATAGATGAAAAAAAAGTTTATTCGGATGATGGATATATTCCGGACTTTTCATTTATGGAATTTTTTGTTTCTAATTTGGACAGTGATGTAAAGAAAATCCCCGATTACTTTCTAACAGAGGGATATGATAAAGCGTGTTGGTATATGGATAATATTGACCAACAAGAATTTGAAAGAAAATATGCAGCACCAATTAGTAATAAAAAGGTAAAACTGAAAGAGCGAGACTGGAAAGAGTTTTGCCTTGGAGACAAAAAATATTTTAATATTCAGAGAGGAGACTCAGTATATATAAAAAATATGACATTAGGAGATATACCCTACATAAGTACGACAAAAGAGAATAATGGAATTACAACGCACGTTGCTGAAAGTAATAGAAAAGGTAATTTGATAACATTGGCATATGATGGTAGCATTGGAGCTTGCTTTTATCAAGAGGAAGAGTTTTTTGCAAGTGAAAAAGTAGTGACTATTGATACTATTCAATATCCAATGAATAAATTTTTGGCAATGTTTTTAATACCTATTTTACAATTAGAATCGGAATTATATTCATATGGAGGAAGAAAATGGACTGTTGAGAAGCAGTTAAAAGAAACCAAAATACGATTGCCAATTGAAAAAAATGGGGAAGATCCAGATTATAAATTTATGGAAAATTATATTAAGTCATGTGCGTTTAGTTGCAATATTTAATCATTGTCGTTTTCTTAGATAAAAAGTTTTTGGTATTGCTATCTTAAGTTAAGATTAACAATTTAGAAAAATAAGAAAAGAGAAAGGAAGTAGAAAAATGTCTTACAAAAATAAAGTATATATTTCTATGGATGCGGATAATGATTTGCACTATTATTATTTGATGAAAGCTTGGAAACAAAATGATAATACAAGGTTCAATTTTTACGATGCACATGATATTAATACGATACTGGATAAAAGTGAAGAATCTATTAAAAGGGGACTTGAGGAAAGATTTAGAAATACTAAAATATTTGTATTATTAGTTGGTGAACATACCAGATACTTATATAAATATGTTAGATGGGAAATAGAACAAGCATTAAAAAGAGGATTACCGTGTATTGTTGTCAATTTAAATGGGAAAAGATCGATGGATTCTGAACGGTGTCCGGTTATTATTAGGAATGAGTTAGCAATACATATCAGCTTTAATGCTAAAATTTTGCAATATGCATTAGAAAATTGGCCAGAATCATATGAGAGAAAATTAAAGGAAGGAAAAACGGGTGCATACTACTACACAGAAGATACGTATAAGGAATTGGGGTTATAGAACGAAATTTGTTGTAAAAAATACGTTAAAAAAATGGCGACAAATTATAGGAACAATGTTGGCTATTTTAGGTGCATGCTTAACTGTTGCTGAAAGTGTATTGCGTATGTTTAATACTAATATTGTATATGAATGGATGCATGAGTATGTGATAATAGTTATTATAGTATGTGTGTGTTCGGGATTTGCTGTAAATCGGATAAAATTGAAATATGAATATACATTACGGGGAAGTGATATTAATATTACGTTGCAAATAGCGGATGTATTAAATAATTCAGAAGCAATTGTAATTCCAACAAATACAACATTTGATACTTTGATGGAAGATGAATTTATAAGTGTTAATAGTGTCCAGGGACAATTCCAGAATAAATATTTTTTTCATAATCTTCATGCCTTAGATGATCTAATAGATAAAGGATTAGATGGTGTTGAATATGAAAAAATTGAAAGAAGTGGAAGTAAACAAAAAAAGTACCCATTGGGTACAGTAAGTAAAGTGACATATAATGGAGTACATTATTATTTTGTTGCAATAGCTGATATCAATAAATATGGAAAGCCTATTAATACGAGTTTTCAAAATGTACAAATAGCATTAGAGAATTTGTGGAATCAGTTGGAACTGAGAGGGCATATTGAAAATTTATACATACCGCTAATTGGAACTGGAAAAGCAGGTATTAAAGAGGCAACCAGAGAAAAGGTTATAAAAGAAATTATATTTTCATTTGTTGCATTTTCCAAGGAAAAGAAAATTACAGAAAAATTGATTATTTGTGTTCATCCATTGGACTTAGAGCAAAAGGATTTAGATATAGTAGAATTGAGCGAATATTTGAGATATATGTGTAGATATCGCTATATTGATGTTAATGATAGAACAGAGGGAACTGCCTTGGGTGGCTTTTTGATATAGAGAACTAGCTTTAAAGTTAATTTGAGATATCGTATATTAAAAACGAAGAGGAGGTGAAGCGGCATGGAGTATGATTATCTTAGGAAAAGTTCCAATGTTGTAAAAAGTAATACCAAAAGAAATAAAATCTTTACTATTTTGTCTTATCTGCTAATTTGGTCTATTGCAATGATCGTGTTCTGGTTTTTTACAAATGGTAGTAATGCGATGGGGTATAGTTTATTGTATCTTTGGATTATTCTTCCGGTAACAACCTTCTTTGTTTCTGTTATTATCGGAATAAATGACTTTTGGGGAATAAGAAAATGGGTATTTACGCTCATATTTGGTGTAATGTATATGCTTGCTGAATACGGTACATTCAAGATGGCAAACAACATTGCTTTTAACAAGCTGAATACACTGGATTGGGGAATGATCGCAGATGGAACAATAATTTCTGCAATCGGTATGCTGATAGGTTTCCTAGCGAATACAATAGGAAAGTGCCGCAATTGGAAAAATGAGCAAATTGGATAGGCTAACTTGAAAAAGTAAATTCCAGAGCACGGGTAAATTCCACCTCACTTTAAAATTGTTTGATTTTTTTTGAATTTCAAGGATCTAAATTTCTATGAAACTGCTATAATAAAAGTAACAATTCAAAATCGCGGAATCCACATATGCAGACTATGCTTCGTATGGTTGGATTTGGTGATAATGCCGGTTCGGGCTTTCCAACCATTCTTAATACATGGAAAAATGAAGGATGGGTAAAACCGGAGCTGATCGAGGATTCAAATCTGAATCGGGTAACACTTGTGATGAAGATGGAGGATCGGGAAAACGAAAATGTCATAGAAAATGAAAACTTCGCTCAAAAAAATGAGCGAAGTTTGAGCGAAGTTTTGAGTGAAGTTCTTTCCAAAAAAGATATTGAAAAAGTATTGCCAATATTAGCTATATTAGAGAAAAAAGGTGTTATAACACCAAAAGAGGCAGTAGATGCGTGTGACAGATCTCCCGCAACTGTCAGGAGATATTTAGGGGCACTTGTTGACCTAGGTGTGATCGTTGTGGAAGGTAGTACCAACAAGACGGTATATAAGGTTATAAGAAAATAGAAAGAATGCGGAATACAGTATGAAAGAGACCGTTTCAAGTTTTGTGTAAACTCAAAAAACTGACATAAGATTTTATTGAT
>ERZ779865.357-NODE-357-length-41082-cov-10.581300_pt1 | contig 41082 bp, 47 predicted proteins | sample MGYA00433088_ERZ779865 | MGnify/ENA primary metagenome ERZ779865 (study PRJEB29588, sample SAMEA2151703) | human gut metagenome | biome: human gut; feature: human-associated habitat; material: faeces | place: Denmark | collected 2008/2010 ... | reverse complement strand
CCGGCAGGAGGAGGGCGGCGGCAAGAAGCAGTGCAGCATATGTTCCTTTCATGATGACCTCCCTGTATGTATTAAAAATAATTTTCTGTTCTGACTTTACTATATCACACGGAGGAACGGGGAACAATCGGGGAAAATCGTTTCTCCGGTCCGTTTCAGAGCGGGCTTCTTTTAAATAAAAAAAGAAAACCCTTTACTTTTTCTCTTTACCGTGGTAACGTAATACCATACCCAAAATCAGACATGACAGAGACAGAAGGAGGATGTATGCATCAGACTCTGGAAGAATTACAGATGGTTCACGAAGAGGAAATGGTGAATTATGACCGGATTCAGACCGCGGTGCTGCAGGTAATGCACCGCCACGGCTGCCGGATCATCCAGACACCGACCTTTGAGGATTACGATACCTATGGCTGCTATTTCCCGGGACTGCAGAAGGAAATGGTCAAGACCATCGACGCGGACGGCTCGGTGCTCGTGCTGCGGCCCGATGTGACGCTGCCGCTGGTGAAGATGGTGGCCCGGGAGTACCCGGATACCCGGCAGCTTCTGAAATTCGGCTATGTGTCCACGGTATTCCGTGAATATTACGGCCGCTCCACCCACGGGAAATATTTCCTGCAGAGCGGCGTGGAGATCCTCGGCGATGATTCGCCGGAGTGCGACGGAGAAGTGATCGTCACCGCGGCGGAATTCCTGGAGGCACTGGGCATTTCAAAAATGCGCATTGATCTCGGCACCGTGGCCTATATGGATGCGCTGTTTGCCGATCTGAACCTGCCGGCGGAATCGCTGGCGCGGGTGCGGCAGGAGTTGGAGGAACGCAATCTGGTGGCGCTCCGCGAGACCGCGGATCAGCTGGCTGTGACGCGGCTGCAGCGGGATGTGCTCGTGGAGCTGCCGCGGCTTTTCGGGGATTACGGTCCCACGATGGGCCGGGCGGAAGCGCTCTCCCTCAATACGGGCATGGCGAAGGCGCTGGAGCGGACGAAGGCCGTGTATGAATATCTGAAAAATGCCGGCTACGGCGACAGAGTCCAGCTGGATCTGGGATTCACCTCCCATATGGGCTACTATACGGATTCCGTTTTCAAGATCTATGCGGATGGCGCGCTCTATTCCATGATCAGCGGCGGCCGTTACGACCGGCTGTCGGCGCAGTTCCATGCGGAGCGTCCGGCATGCGGCTTCGGGATGAACATGAATCTGCTGTATGAATACATGGCGGATGAGGAAATGCTGGAGGCGGCACAGCCCTCGGCGGATCTGGCCGTACTATACGATCAGGCCTCTCCGGAGCTGATCCGCGACATCAACGGATGGCGAAAAAAAGGATTTGCGGCCATTGGCGTCAATACGGCCAATACCGTATCGTCCGATGATTTCCGCATCACCGTCCGCTGGAAGAACGGCAGTTATGAAATGGACGGGCATCCCGCATCGGCGGATGCGGTCGAGGCCCGCTTAAGGAGGCTCTGATATGCTGCATATCGCATTGGCAAAAGGACGCATTGCAAAAACGGTCATGGCCCGTCTGCAGGCCGGAGGCTGGAAATTTCCCGAGTACAGCGATGACAGCCGGAAGCTGATCTTTACGGATGCGGAGGGACGGCTCAAGGTGACGCTGGTGAAGTCGCCGGATGTGGCGGTCTATGTCAGACGCGGTGCTGCCGACGCAGGCATCGTGGGAAAGGATATCCTGATCGAGGACGGCGCCGCTGATGTGTACGAGGTGCTGGATCTGGGCATCGGGAAGTGCCGTATGGCCGTATCGGGCATCAAGGGCCGCCAGGATGTGATGAAAAAGCGCATCCTCACCGTGGCCTCGAAATATCCGGGCATCGCGCGGAAATATTTCGCGAGCCGCTTCCAGCCGGTGGACATCATCCAGCTCAACGGCTCGGTGGAGCTGGCGCCGCTGGTGGGGCTGGCGGATGTCATCGTGGATATCGTGGAAACGGGGACGACGCTCCGGGAAAACGGACTGGAGGCCTATGATGAGTTCATGGAGCTTTCCGCCCGGCTGATCTGCAATAAAGTGTCATATAAGATGAAGCAGGAAGAGCTGAAACAGTTCATAGAGACCTGCGGATTTAAGAAATAGAAAGAGGGATTCAGAGATGGAATGGATACAGGTGCCGGAAGAGGGATTGTCGCTGCGGGAGATCCGCCGGCTGACGAACCGGGCGGTGAATCTGTCCGCTGATGTGGAACAGGCAGCGGCGGCGATTCTGGAGGATGTCAGAGCCAACGGCGATGAAGCGGTGCGCCGCCTCACGAAAAAATTCGACGGAGCGGATCTGCAGGATTTCCGCGTGACCGAGGAGGAGATCGACGAGGCCGTGGCTTCTGTCGGCGAGGACCTGATGGCGGTCCTTCGGGAAGCGAAGGAAAACATCGAGGCCTATCATAAGGAACAGGTGCGGAAGAGCTGGATCCGGGAGTTCCGTCCGGGGGTCCGCCTCGGCGAGCAGTATGAACCCATCCAGCGCGTAGGCGTCTATGTGCCGGGCGGCCGGGCGGCCTATCCATCCACGGTGCTCATGGATACGGTGCCGGCTGTGGTGGCCGGATGCCCGTCCATCGCCATGGCCACGCCGCCCGGACGGGACGGTAAGGTGAATCCGAATATTCTCGCCGCGGCCAGGGTGGCCGGCGTGAAGGAGATCTACAAGGTGGGCGGAGCGCAAGCCATTGCCATGCTGGCATACGGCACGGAAACGGTGGAGCCTGTCTTCAAGATCGCCGGCCCGGGCAATGCCTTCGTGGCGATGGCCAAGCGCCTGGTCTACGGCACCGTAGGGATCGACATGATCGCCGGCCCGTCAGAGGTGTGCTGTGTGGCCGACGGAAGTGCCAATCCAAAATGGATCGCCGCGGACCTGCTGTCGCAGGCGGAGCATGATCCCCGCGCGGCAGTGTTCCTCATCACTACGGACGCGGAATTCGGAAAAGCGGTGCAGGCGGAAATGGAAGTCCAGATGAAGCAGCTGCCGCGGTATGAGATCATCAAAAGATCGGTGGGCGATTACGCCAAGGCCTTCCTCTGCCGGGATGCGGCTCAGTGCTTCGATGTGGTGAACAAGATCGCGCCGGAGCATCTGGAGATCGAGCTGCCCGATCCGGAGAGCTATCTCCCGCTGGTCAAGAATGCAGGAGCCATCTTCGTCGGGAAATACACCTCCGAGCCGCTCGGGGACTACATGGCCGGGCCGAACCACACGCTGCCCACATCGGGCACGGCGGCATTCTCGTCTCCGCTGGGCGTCTATGACTTCGTGAAGCACAGCAGCGTGGAGATCTATACGGAGGAAGCCTTCCGGAAAATTTCCAGGAAAGTGCAGCTTTTCGCACAGGCGGAAGGCCTCGGCGCTCATGCCCATGCCATGGAGGTGCGCGATGAAGACTGAATGGCTGCGGCGGGAGGTGACGCAGTTCGCGCCGTATGTGGTCGCGCCGGTCCATGAGACGCACGTCATCAATGCCAATGAAAATTATGCCAATGTGCTGGACATCCCCGAGGTCCGCGCCGCGGCGGAGGAAATTTTAGCCGGCATCCGGCCGCAGGTCTATCCGGACCCGATGGCAAACGGACTGCGCACGGCGCTGGCGGATTATCTGGACGTTCAGCCGGAACAGCTTCTCGCCGGGAACGGCGGCGACGAAATGATCTCCTATACGCTGCACACGTTCCTCAATGAAGGGGATACCGTCCTCGTTCATGCGCCGACCTTCGATATGTACGAAGTGGGGGCCAGCCTCATCGGGGCGAAGGTGGAGCATCTTCCGGACCTGCCGGGCTTCCGGAGAGATCAGGAGGGGATCCTCCGGACCATCCGCGAGAAGCAGCCGAAGATGACCTTCCTGTGCAATCCCAACAACCCCACCGGGGAGCTTCTGCCGGCCTCCTTCATCGAGGAATGCCTGAAGGCGGCGGACAATCTGGTCTTTGTGGATGAGGCTTATATGGAATTTGCCGGTGCGGAAAGTGTGGTGCCCCTGATTGACCGCTATCCGAATCTCATCGTGCTGCGCACCCTGTCGAAGGCCTTCGGTCTGGCCGGCCTCCGGTGCGGCTATATCGCCGCCGATAAGGACATCATCACGGAAGTGGCGAAGGTGAAGAATCCCTACAATCTGAATTCCCTCACACAGGCGCTGGCCGCGGCGGTGGTGCGCTGCCGGGACAAAATTCTCCCCATCCGCGACGGCATCGTAGCGGAGCGGGAACGGCTGTACGAGGCGCTGAAGCAGATCCCGGGCGTCACGGTGTGGCCGTCCCGGACGAATTTCCTGCTCATGCAGGTGGATGAAAGCCTGTCCGACACCCTGTTTGAGGCATGGAAGCAGGCGGATATTCTGGTGAAGCGCTATCAGGGACGGGCTCTCCTGCCCGGTGCGTTTCGCCTGACCGTGACCACCGCAGAGGTGGATGATGCGGCGCTTCGTGTGCTGAAAGGAGTGATGGCCCGTGCGTGAGGCGGAGATCGTAAGATGTACGGCGGAGACGCAGATCCGGCTCCGGCTGTGCCTTGACGGGGACGGCTCCTTCCACGGGACGAGCGGCATCGGATTTTTCGACCATATGCTGACGCTTCTGGCGGTGCACGGCGGATTCACCATCGAGCTGGATGCGAAGGGTGATCTGAACGTGGACAATCACCACACCGTGGAGGATATCGGCATCGTTCTGGGCGAGGCGCTCAGCAAGGCGCTGGGCGATAAGAAAGGGATCCGCCGCTACGGCTGCTTCTTCTGCCCCATGGATGAGGCGCTGTCCCGCATCGTGATCGATCTGTCCGGCCGTCCGTATCTGGTCTATGACGTGAACATTCCCGTGGAGCGCATCGGTTCCTTTGAAACGGAAATGACGCGGGAATTTTTCATGGCACTGGCGGTGCACGGTGCCATGAATCTTCACGTGGCCTGCCTGTACGGCATCAACGGCCATCATATCGTGGAGTCTCTGTTCAAGGGACTGGGTCATGCGCTGGCGGAGGCGGTATCGTTCCGCGGCGGTGACGGCGTCCTGTCATCCAAGGGGGTGCTCTGATGAAAACTGCGATTATTGATTATGAAGCAGGAAATCTGGCGAATGCATACCGCGCGGCGGAACGGGCCGGTCTGGACTGTGTCGTGACGCGGGACCCGGCCGTCATCCGGGATGCGGATTCGCTCATTCTTCCCGGCGTGGGCGCCATGAAGGATGCCATGGATCATCTGAATGCCTTCGGGCTGACGGAGCTTCTCCGGGAGGAAGCGCGGAACGGGAAAAAGCTGGTGGGCATCTGCCTCGGCATGCAGGCCTTCTGCGACACCTCGGAAGAGGGGGGCTGCGTCGCCGGGCTGGGACTCATCCCCGGTAAGGTCGTGCGGTTCCCCGCGGGGCCGCTCAAGGTGCCGCACATGGGCTGGAACGAGCTCGTTTTCCGAAAAGAGCACTGGATCCAGCAGGGGCTTCCGGAGCATCCCTATGTGTATTTCGTACATTCCTACTACAAGACGCCGGCTGATGCGGAGGATGTCATCGCCTGCGCGGAATACGGCGTCTCCGTCCCGGCCATCATCGGACGGGACAATGTGCTGGGCCTTCAGTTCCATCCGGAGAAATCCGGTCCGGTGGGAATGCAGATCTGGAAAAATATAGCAGAGTGGTTCAAAAGGGGAAGCAAATGATCATATTTCCTGCCATTGATATACAGAACGGCCAGTGCGTCAGACTGCGCCAGGGGGAGGCCTCGGAGGCCACGGTCTACGGCAGCCATCCGGCGGCCATGGCGCTGAAATGGGAAATGGAAGGCGCCCGGTATCTCCATGTGGTGGATCTGGACGGGGCCTTTCAGGGCTGCGGCGTGAACCGGGCGGCCATTGCGGGCATCTGCCATGCCGTGGCGATCCCTGTGGAGGTGGGCGGCGGCATCCGCACCGAAAAGGATGTGGAAAACTGCTTTGCCCTGGGGGCCGCGCGGGTCATCCTCGGCTCGGCGGCCATCGAGAATCCCGGATTTGCCGCGGATATGGCCGCGAAATACGGGGCGGACCGCGTGGCGGTCTCCCTCGATGCCCGGGGCGATCAGGTGGCCTCGCACGGCTGGACGGACAGCACGGGCAGGGCGGTGCTTCCCTTTGCAGAGGAGCTTGTGAAGAGCGGCGTTTCCGTCATCGTCTATACGGACATTTCCCGGGACGGCATGCTCACGGGGCCGAATCTCGATATGCTGGGCAAACTGAATGCCATTCCGGGCATTTCCCTCATCGCCTCGGGCGGCATGGCGGCACCGGACGATCTGCGCCGGCTGTCCGGCATGGGCCTGTACGGGGCGATCTGCGGGAAGGCGCTCTACGAAAATAAAATCACGATGGAAGATATTCGAAATATTCAGGAGGCATAATGCTGGCAAAACGGATCATTCCCTGTCTGGACGTGGACCACGGCCGGGTAGTGAAGGGAAAACAGTTTCAGAATCTCCGCGATGTGGACGACCCGGTGAAGCTGGGGAAATGGTATTCCGAATGCGGCGCGGATGAGCTGGTCTTTTACGATATCACGGCGACCCATGAGAAGCGGGCGCTGTTTGTGGATGTAGTGCGCGCGGTGGCGGCGGAGCTCACCATTCCCTTTACGGTGGGCGGCGGCATCCGCAGCGCGGAGGACTTCCGGGAAATGCTGCTTGCCGGGGCCGACAAGGTGTCCGTCAATTCCGCGGCGGTGGCCCGGCCGGAGCTGATCTCGGAAAGTGCGGAACGGTTCGGCAGCCAGTGCGTGGTGCTCTCCATCGATGCGAAGCGGAACGGCCACGGCAGCTGGGACGTATACGTTGAGGGCGGCCGGAAAAATACGGGGATCGATGCCGTGGAATGGGCCGTGCGGGGTACTGAGCTCGGCGCCGGCGAGATCTGCATGAACTCCATGGATGCCGACGGCGAAAAGAATGGCTATGATCTGGAGCTCAATCACATTCTGGCAGAGAAACTGCCCATTCCGGTGATCGCTTCCGGCGGTGCCGGGAAAAAAGAGGATTTTCTGGACGTATTCCGCGCAGGCGCTGATGCGGCGCTGGCGGCATCCGTTTTCCATTTCGGGACCATTCCCATCGACGGACTCAAGACCTATCTGTCGGCGGAAGGCATCCCCATGCGGCTTTGAGAAGGAGACAGTTATGGAATCAGTGAGTTTGCAGAATATTGCGTTCGATGAAAAAGGGCTCGTCCCGGCAGTCGTTCAGGATGCCCGCACGGGCGACGTGCTCATGGTGGCCTATATGAACCGGGAATCCCTGATCCGGACCGTGGAGAGCGGAGAGACCTGGTTCTACAGCCGCTCCCGCCAGAAGCTCTGGCACAAGGGCGAGGAATCCGGTCATTTCCAGCACGTGCGCCGCATCTATGTGGACTGCGATGAGGATACCCTCGTCGTCGAGGTGGTGCCGGACGGCCCGGCGTGCCATACGGGAAACCGCACCTGCTTCTTCCGGTCGCTGTCGGAATGGGAAAACCAGCGCGGCCCGGGCAGCCTGCGGGTACTCCGCGATCTCTGGGAGGAGATCCAGGACCGGCGGGCGCATCCGCAGGAAAAATCCTACACCAATTATCTCCAGCAGGAGGGAAAAAATAAGATCGACAAGAAGATCGGCGAGGAAGCCGCCGAGGTCATCATTGCCGATCAGCATGAGGATCCGAAGGAGATCATCAGCGAGTCCTGTGATCTGCTCTATCATCTGTTTGTGCTCTGGGAAAATGCCGGGGTCTCCATGACGGATGTGATGGCGGAAATGGAAGCGCGGGACGAGAAAAAGGGAAATAAAAAGGAAGTCGGCCATCAGGACCGGATCTTCTGATCCGAACCGGTGATGCCGGCCGGCTGCTGCCCGGGCCATGCACTTGGGGAGCAGTGGAAGATATGGTAGAATATAAACAGAGATACAAGATATGCCAATACCCGGTGTATCCCCGTAAACCCGTGAAAGGAGAAGGAGCCATCAAATCTGTAAATCGGACGCAGGACGAAGAATCATACGGACCAATGGATTTACAGATTAGGAGGCTGTCATGAGTTACCTGTTTCAACGAAAGGAACAGCAGCTCCTCATGGGTTCAGCCGCTGTGATGGCGGCTGTGGGGAGCGCCGGTATTTTTATGGGATGTCTGAGCGGATCACAGGCGATCCTGACGGACGGTGTTTTTTCTTCCCTGGCAGTGGTGATCAAGCTGATGATGCTGGGCACCTCGCGCCTGATCGCGAAGGAGACCAGCGTACGCTTTCAGTTTGGCTACTGGCAGATGGAGCCGCTGGTCCTCTTTGCCGAAGGCGTGTTTACGCTGCTTGTGGTGGCGATTGCCGCGGCGTCAGGCCTGCAGGGACTGATGAACGGCGGCCGGGAGACCGATTTCGGTCTGGCAGCGGGCTTTGCCGTTTTCTTTGCCGTACTGTCCGCATCCTTTTATTTCTATCTGGTGAGGGAAAACCGGGAGCTCCGGTCCAATCTGGTGCATTTTGACAGCGTAAGCTGGTATGTGGATATGATACTGGCCTTCGGGCTGCTGCTGTCCTTTGCGGCGGCCTGGGCAGTGGAACAGACGGCGTGGGCACCATGGAGCCGGTATGCCGACCCGGTCATCATGCTGGTGCTGTCTCTGCATATGATTCCGCCGGCACTGCGCATCCTGCGGCCTTCCTTCGGCCAGATGCTGGGCATGGCGCCGCGGGAGGTGCATGAGCGGGTTCAGCGTGTCATGGACGAGAGCATGAAGCGCTATGGCTTTACGGATTATGTGAGCAGCGTGCAGCAGTACGGCAGTGTGAAGATCATTGAAATCGACATTCTGATTGACCGGGCGCATCCCTCCCGAACGATCGCTGAATTCGATGAGATCCGCAATGCCATTGACCGGGCGATCGGATATCCGGACCATCAGAAATGGCTGACCATCAATTTCACGGCCTCCCGGCGGTGGATGGCCAGAGACTATCTGATGGATGGCTGACTTTAGGCGAAGCGCGGCAGGTTCTGTGATACAATGAGAGAAAAAACGCAGAGGAGAAGGGTATGAAAAAGGTCATTTTTGATGTGGACGGCGTACTGCTGAGCGAGGAACGGTATTACGATGTGTCAGCGCTCACGGTGTGGGAGATCCTGTACGGCCGCCAGTATATGGGGCTGCCGTCGGAACGGGAGGATTTCGATGCATCAGCCGTGACGGACGGCCAGATCGCCGCCATCCGGAGCGAGGTGTGGGGGAAGGATTCGCTCCTGTCCTGGCTGAAGCAGCGGGGCATCAACTCCAACTGGGACATGGTGCACGCCTGGCTCATCACCTGCTTCTGGCTGTTCGGCCGGGCGTACCGCAGACGCACCGGCGGTGATGTGCTTCCTCTCCGCTTCGAAAAGGAATCGGATTTCCATGAGGCCGGGCTGGCCGTTATGGGGCTGCCGGTGCCGAAAGCATCGGACCTGCTGGCCGCGTGGGAAGCCGCCGTGCCGGAGGGCGTACGGGGCAGTGAGGTCTTTGCAGCGCTGGCGGAGGCCATGAAGGAGACCTTCGGGGACGTGCCGGCCTGGGCGGGGCTCCAGTCCGCGCTGTGGCGCATGCATACGGAAGCCTTTCAGGCCTGGTACCTCGGGGATGATCTGTTCATTGAGAAATATCACAGACTGCCTGCCGCCGGCGGGAAACGGGGCTTTCTCCGGAATGAGACGCCGCTGGCGCCGGCTGCGGCGATCGGCAGCCTGTTCCGCCGTCTGAAGGAAAACGGCTGGGAGATTGCCGTGGCGACGGGGCGGTCCCGCCACGAAATGGAGGTGCCCTTCCGGACGCTGGGCTGGTACGGCGAATTTGATCCGCTCTATCTGGCAACGGCCAGCGATGCCTTCGAGGCGGAGCAGCTCACCGGCGTGGAGCATCTGGACAAGCCGCATCCGTTCATTTATGAATGCGCCATGTACGGCCGGAAGCGGGAAAATTACGGGGACTACGCAAAGGGGCTCCGGAAGCCTGCCGCAGGGGATGCAGTCTACGTGGTGGGCGATTCCTACTCGGATATCCTCGGCGCTGCTGCTGCCGGCGCGCGGTGCATCGGCGTCCTTACCGGGCTGGAGGGCAAAGAGGCCGCGGCCATGTTTGAAAAAGCGGGCGTTCCCTGCGCGGACCGCGTGACGGAAATCGAACCATTTCTGAAATAATATACAGAGAAAGGACACGGCGGAGGGCCGTGTCTTTTTGCTGTGCCGCGGAGCGCAGGCGGCATCTGTCATTCTGGGGCGCGCCATGTTAAAATAGAAGCAATGGGCGGCAGCCCCGCTTTGAGTGATGGGTCCTGCAGAGAGCAGGGCTTTTTTCGCGGGAGGAGGAGCAAAGGTGGAATGGTTTCCCCACGTGTGCGGACAGGACCGGCTGAAGGAAGAGCTGGGACGGCTCTGCAGCGAGGACCGTATCCCTCACACGCTGATTTTTTACGGCGATGAGGGACTGGGAAAAACCACGGCGGCTCTGGACTTCGCAGGGGCGCTGACGGGGCGCGACGTGTATCAGGAGGCACAGGCCTGGGCATCGGACCCGCAGCTGGAAAAGGAGCCGGTGCTCACCGCCGCGGATGACCGCGTGTGGTATCTCCGGCCGGTGGGGACAGAGCTCCGCATCGACCAGTTCCGGGCCTTTCTGGACGCCATGTCCTCCTTTGACGGGACGGCGCATCTGTGCATCATCGACGAGGCGCAGACCATGATGCCCGCCGCGGCCAACGTCATGCTGAAAACGCTGGAGGAGCCGCAGCAGCAGGTGTATTTCATCCTGATTACCCACGATCTGGACGCCCTTCTTCCCACCATCATTTCCCGGGGCGAGCGCTTTCCCTTTTTCCCGCTGAGCCGGGAGGAATATCAGGCATTTCTGGCCGGACACCGGGAAGAATTTCCCTTCCGGACGGCCCAGGAGGCGGAGGAAGCGTACTATCTGTCCGAGGGCAATCCGGGACTGACGCAGGAAATGTTTCAGGAGGAGGGGACGCCCCAGCCGGAAACGGCCATGCAGTTCTGGGAGCGGATCACGGACAGCGTGATCCCCTTTTCCGAGGGGACGGCGGAGGCCTCGCAGGACCGGAAAGAATTCCGGCGCATGCTCCGGTGGATGATCCTCATCGGCCGGGATCTGCTGGTGCTGTCGGAGGCGCCCGGGGCGGATCTCGTGCGGTGCCGCCAGATGGCTGAGCGGGAAGCGCGGATTGCTCCGGCGTGGAGCGGCGGCAGGGCGGAAGCGGCGCTGGAGGTGCTCTTCCGGGCCGATGCGGCGTGCCGCCGGTATATTTCTGTGAAAAATATCTGGGATATGATCCTGATTTCTCTGGTTCGTATCCGGAAGGGATAAACATATGGCATTGGCAGCAGGAATCCGGTTCAAACGGGCCGGAAAAATCTATGATTTCGCACCGAACGGGCTCGACCTCCATCTGGATGACGGGGTCATCGTGGAGACCGCCCGGGGGATGGAGTTCGGCTATGTGGTGCTCCTGCCCCGGGAGGTGAACCGCCGGGAGGAGGACGGCGAGCTGAAACCGATCCTCCGCCGGGCGACGGACAAGGACCGGGTGCAGCTGGAGCGCAACCGGAAGCGGGAGGAATACGCTTTCGACGTGTGCCTGAAGAAAATTGAAAAATTCAAATGCCCCATGAAGCTGCTCCGCGTGGAGTATACCTTCGACCGGAGCAAGATCGTGTTCTTTTTCACCGCAGAGGGGCGCGTGGATTTCCGGGAGCTGGTCAAGGATCTGGCTTCGGTCTTCCATACGCGGATCGAGCTGCGTCAGGTAGGCGTGAGAGACGAGGCGAAGCAGGTGTCCGGTATCGGTCCCTGCGGCCGTCCGCTGTGCTGCGCCACCTTCCTCGGCGATTTCTCGCCGGTATCGATCAAGATGGCCAAGACGCAGGGGCTCTCTCTGAATCCGACGAAAATTTCCGGCGCCTGCGGCCGTCTCATGTGCTGCCTGCGCTATGAAAATGAGATGTACGCGTCGGGCGAGCTGAAATGCCCGAAGATGTCGGCGGCGGAGAAGCGGAATGCAGAGACCGCTGCGCCGAGAGTGGGTATGAAGGTGGTCACGGACAGCGGCAGCGGGGTCATCGTATATGTGAACAGCCAGCGCCGCACCGTCAAGGTGCAGCTGGAAGGACAGAAGTCCCGGGTGGTCTCCTGGGACGATCTGGCCGCAGAGGAAAACAGCTGAAGCAGAGCAGCGCCGGACGCGCTGCTTTTTTTGAAGAAAGGATACCGACGTGGAGTTTGACGTGCGTGAAGGGGAGCGGCTGGACGATCTTGTCCGGGACGGGATGCGGATCATCCAGCGGCCGGACCAGTTCTGCTTTTCCATCGACTCGGTACTGCTGGCCCACTTCGTGCGCGTCCGCCGGAAGGACCGCATCGCCGATCTGGGAACGGGCACCGGCGTGATCCCGCTCCTCCTGACGGCGCTCGGGGCGGAGCATGTGACGGGCATTGAAAAAAATCCCGTCATGGCGGAGCTGGCGGCGCGGAATGTGAGGGGCAACCATAAAGAGGATAAGATCCGGATCGTGGAGGGCGATTACTGCCGGCCGGCGGAGCTGTTTCCTTCAGGGGCCTTCACCTCGATCGTGGTGAATCCCCCCTACCGTGAGGTGGGGCGCGGAGCGCTGAATGAAAAACGAGGCGTGGCCGCCGCCTGCCATGAGCTGACGGCCTCGCTGGAGGACGTCTTCCGGGCAGCGGCCTATCTGCTGGCCTTCGGGGGGCGGCTGACCATGGTGCACCGGTCGGACCGGATCAGCGATCTCATCACCGCGGGCCGGGCCTGCCGGATGGAGCTCAAGCGGCTCCGGTTCATTCACAGCCATGAAGGAGAGCCGGCGGCACGTGTACTCGGCGAGTGGAAATACGGGGGACATCCCGGCACGGCGGTGGAGCCGCCGCTGATCGTACATCAGAAAAACGGCGGCTATACCGAGGAAGTGCTGGCCATTTACGGAAAAGAGAAAGGAACGGAATCATGAGCGAAGTTGTGGGAGGCACGCTGTATCTGGTCCCGACACCGATCGGGAATCTGTCGGACATGACGTCCCGTGCGGCGGAGATCCTGCGGGATGCGGATATCGTGGCCTGCGAGGATACGAGACATACAAGAATCCTTCTGACGCATCTGGGCATCGAGCGGCCGGTGGTGTCGTACCATGAGCACAATAAAAAGGAAGCGGGGCCGAAGCTGATCGAAGCGCTGCTGGCCGGCCGGTCTGTGGCGCAGGTGAGCGATGCGGGCATGCCGGTCATTTCCGATCCGGGAGCGAATCTGGTGAAACTGGCGCTGGCAGAGCAGATCCCCGTGGTGCCGCTGCCGGGACCCAATGCGGCGCTGACGGCGCTGATTGCGTCCGGTCTGGATGCGCGGCAGTTCGTTTTTGTGGGCTTCCTTCCGCGGACCACGGCCAACCGGAAGGAGCTGCTCGCTTCGGTGAAGTCGATCCCCTTCACGCTGATCTTCTATGAGGCGCCGCACCGTCTGAAGGAAACGCTGAAGATTCTCCGGGAGGCGCTGGGCGACCGGGAGGCAGTGACGGCCCGGGAGCTGACGAAGAAATTCGAGACCTTCCGGAGGGGCTGTCTGTCCGAACTGCTGGACGGGCTTTCCGAAGAGGCGCCCCGCGGGGAATATGTGGTCCTGGTGGAGGGCTTCCGCGGCGAAGCGGAAGAGGCCGGGCCGGAGGGCAGCTGGGAGGAAGAGGCCCTCGAGCTGGCCAGGACGCTGCCGGTCAAGGAGGCCGCGCGGCAGATCTCCGCCAAATGGAACCGGTCCCGCCGGGAGGTCTATCAGTACCTGCTCCGGGAAACGGCCGATTCCTGAAAGATCCCGGCTCCGAGAGGGGCCGGCATTTTTATGCGGTTCTTTTCATTTCCCGCGGAAAGTGCGGTATAATATAAAAATACGAATGCTTAGCACAGGGAGGATCATGTATGTCTGAAAAACCGAAATATTATATTACCACGCCGATTTATTATCCGAGTGCAAAACTGCACATCGGCCATACCTACTGCACGACCATCGCGGACTGCCTGGCCCGTTTCAAGCGGCTCGACGGCTACGATGTGCTGTTCCTGACCGGCTCCGACGAACACGGCCAGAAGATCGAACAGAAGGCTGACGAAGCGGGTGTGACGCCCATCGAATACACCAATAAGATCGTGGGCATGTTCCAGGAGCTGTGGAAGGAACTGAACATCACCAATGATGATTTCATCCGCACCACCGAAGAACGGCACCGCAAGGTCGTCCAGATGCTGTTCCAGAAAGCCTACGACAAGGGCGATATCTACAAGGGAAAATACGAGGGCTGGTACTGCGTGCCCTGTGAATCCTTCTGGCCGGAAAACAAGCTGGATGAAAACCACATCTGCCCGGACTGCGGCCGTCCGCTCCAGCGTGTAAGTGAAGAGGCCTATTTCTTCAAAATGTCGAAATATGCGGATCAGTGGATGAAATATGTGGAAGATCATCCGGATTTCATTCAGCCTGCCTCCCGCCGGAATGAAATGATCCAGTTCGTCAAGAGCGGGCTGGAGGATCTGTGCGTATCCCGTACGAGCTTCTCCTGGGGGATTCCCGTTCCCTTTGATCCGAAGCATGTGGTGTACGTGTGGTTCGACGCGCTGGTGAACTACCTCACCGCCGCAGGCATCGTGGATGCTCCGGAGAAATTCAAGAAATTCTGGCCGGCGGATGTGCATCTGGTGGGCAAGGAAATCGTCCGCTTCCATACGATCATCTGGCCGATCATGCTCATGAGCCTCGGCATCGAGATCCCGAAGATGGTCTACGGCCATGGCTGGCTCATCGTGGACGGGGAAAAGATGTCCAAATCCAAGGGCAATGTAATCGACCCGATCCCGCTGCTGCAGGAATTCGGCTCCGATGCGATCCGCTACTATCTCCTGAATGACATCCAGCTCGGTCAGGACGGCAACTTCAGCCGGGATCGTCTGATCGGCCGCATCAACTCCGATCTGTCGAACGATCTGGGCAATCTGCTGTACCGCACCCTGTCCATGGCGGAAAAATACCGCAATGGTGTCGTGACGAAGGGCGATGCGTCCGGCGACGCAGCCATTGCCGAAGCGTCCGCCCAGGTGGAAGCCAATGCGGCAGAAACGCTGCAGGCGCTCCGTGACGGCATGAACGGCTGGAAGATCAACGACGCGCTGAAAGCGGTATGGACATTCATCCGTTCTCTGAATAAATACATCGATGTCACCGCACCGTGGGTGCTGGCCAAGGACCCGGCCAAGGCGCCGCTGCTCGATGCCGTGCTGTATCATCTCTGTGAAGGGCTGCGCATTACGGCCATCATGGCGGAACCGGTCATCCCGATCGCCGCAGAAAAGATCTGGAATCAGCTGGGCCTGACGGACTTCAAGTCAGCTCTGCTGGCCGATGCGGTATGGGGCGGACTGCCGGACGGCGTTCAGACGAAGAAGGGCGAGCAGATCTTCCCGCGCATTGAAATCGAAGAAACGAAGGAAGAGGCGGCTCCGGCACCGGCCAAGGCAGCGCCCGCCGCAGAAGTGAAGAAGGAAGAGGCGGAAGAAGCACTGCCGCAGATCTCCATCGACGACTTCTTCAAGACCGATCTCCGTGTGGCGGAGATCCTCACCGCGGAAAACGTGAAGAAGTCGAAGAAGCTCATCAAGATGACCGTATCCCTCGGTACGGAAACGCGCACCGTGGTGAGCGGCATCGCCCAGTACTACAAGCCGGAGGATCTCGTGGGCAAGCACGTTATTTTCGTGGCGAACCTGAAACCGGCCAAGCTCATGGGCATCGAATCCCAGGGCATGGTGCTCGCGGCATCCAAGGACGGCGAACTGGTGGTTCCTTTTGTGGATATGCCCGCCGGCAGCAGGGTGAAATGATATGAAGCTCTTTGATACGCATGCCCATGTGTATGACAAGGCATTCGACAATGACCGCGAGGCCATGATGAAAACCGTGTGGGAGGTCTGCGACTATGTGGTGTGCCCCGCCGAAAATCTGGAGACCAGCCGGAAGGCGCTGGCCATGGCGCAGCAGTATCCCCACATGTATGCCGCTGCAGGCATCCATCCGCAGCTGACGGCGCAGGCCACGGAAGAGGAACTGGACGGCATCCGGAAGCTGGCGGAAGAGAATGACAAGATCGTGGCCATCGGGGAGATCGGCCTGGACTATTACTATCTGTACAGCGATATCGAAACGCAGAAGGAATGGTTCGGGCGGCAGATCGATCTGGCAGCGGAGCTGGATCTGCCCATTCTCATTCATGACCGCGACGCCCACGGCGATACACTGAAAATTCTGAAGGAACATCAGACGGACCGCCTCCGCGGCATTCTCCACTGCTACAGCGGAAGCCTCGAAATGGCGAAAGAGCTGATCCAGATGGGCTTTTATATTTCCTTTGCCGGACCGGTGGTCTTCCCGAAGAGCACCAAGCTGAAAGAGGTGGCCCGGGAACTGCCGCTGGACCGCATTCTGGTCGAGACGGACAGCCCGTATCTCACGCCGCCGCCCTTCCGGGGCCGGCGGAATGACCCGTCCAAGGTGCGGTATGTGGCGGAGGAGATCGCACGGCTGAAAGAGCTGCCTGTGGAAACGGTGATCGAAGCCACCCGCAGAAATGCGCTGGCCATTTATCAGATCGCAGAATAAGGAAAAGCTCCCTTTTCAAGGGAGCTTTTTGTGTGCTCTTTTTTTCGGGATTTCAGGAAATAGTGAAAACCCATTTGAAGCAGGCTGTTCTTTTTGATTTACGGAAATATATCTGCTATAATGGACCTATGACAAAATCGTCATAAAGATTTACTTTTTTGCATAGAGATAAGGTTTCGAAAGGGGGCCATTATATGATTACAGAGCAGGAAATTTATCTGACTGATCCTGCAGCCAAGGCAGAGGTCGTTGAATTTCTGAAAGGCTTTGAACTGACGTTCACCGGAAATATCGACTACACCATGGGGCTTTTCGATGACGGAAAGCTCATCGGCACCGGTTCTCTCGGCGGACGTGTCATGCGCGATATCGCCATTTCCGAGGACTATCAGCACAAGGGGCTGACACACCGCATCATCCGCAATCTGGAAGGGGAATCGCACCGCCGCGGCATTACGGGCAACCAGATTTTTACGAAGCCCCAGAATGTACCGGTATTCGAACATATGGGCTTCAAGCTGGTCTGTGTGGCAGAGCCGTATGCGGCGCTTCTTGAAAAGGGGCAGAACACACTGGACGATTATCTGAACCGGATCCGCCCGATCCTCGGCACCGGGGAAGGGCGCAACCGCGGGGCCATCGTCATGAACTGCAATCCCTTCACGCTGGGCCACCGGTCGCTGGTGGAATATGCGGTCAACAACTGCGATGAAGTCATCATTTTTGCCGTGCAGGAAGACCGCTCCATTTTCCCGTTTTCTGACCGCTTCTCGCTGATGAAGCAGGGCGTGCAGGATATGAGAAGCGTGCAGATCGTCAGCGGCGGCGACTACATCATTTCCAATGCCACGTTCCCCACCTATTTCATCAAGGGGACAGAGGAGCTGGCGGCGCAGACGAAGCTCGACGCCACCGTATTCGCCACGCGCATTGCGCCGGCGCTGAATATCACCGTCCGCTTCGTAGGGGACGAGCCGACTGACAAGACCACGCTGGCTTACAATAAGGCGATGAATGAAGTCTTCAGCAACAACGGGATCGAACTGAAGATCATTCCGAGAGAGCAGAAGGGCGAGCAGGTGGTGAGTGCTTCCACCGTCCGCCGGGCACTGGTGGATGACGACTGGGAAACGGTCCGCCGCATGGTGCCGCGCAGCACTCTGAATTATCTTCAGAGTGAGACCGGGGAAGCCATCATTCAGAAAATGAAGCTGATGGCCAGCCTGGGACAGAAGATCTGAGACAGGCAGCACGTATAAAGCCGTGCCGTATGGGATCCCCTGTACGGTGCGGCTTTATACGTGCGCAAAAGAGAATACGGTCTGGACAGTTTCATTTTTTCATAGAACAAATTTTCTTCTTTATGATATAATGAGAAAAATGTTCTATGAAACGGGAGGGAAAGCGTATGGAACTGCGGGACAGGCTGGCGCTTCTGGCGGATGCCGCCAAGTATGATGTGTCCTGCTCATCGAGCGGATCGAGGCGGGGCCGTCAGGCGGGCGGCATCGGGAATGCCCATTATGCGGGGATCTGTCACAGCTGGGCGGCGGACGGGCGGTGCATTTCCTTGCTGAAAATTCTCATGACCAATTCCTGTATCTATGACTGCGAATATTGCGTGAACCGCAGGAGCCACGACACGCCGCGGGCCATGCTGTCCGTGGAGGAGATCGTGCATGTGACCATGGCTTTTTACCGGAGAAATTACATTGAAGGGCTGTTTCTGAGCTCCGGCATCATCCGTTCGCCAGATTACACATCGGAACTGCTGCTCCGGACGGCCCGGCTGCTGCGGGAGCGGGAGAAATTCGGCGGATATATCCACATGAAGGCCATCCCGGGGACGGACCCGAAAATCCTGGAGGAGCTGGGCCGGTATGTGGACCGGATGAGCGTCAATATGGAGCTGCCCTCCGAGTCCTCTTTGAAGCTGCTGGCTCCGCAGAAATCGCGGGGGGCCATCCTTTCTCCCATGAAATTCATCCGGGACCGGCTTCAGGAAAACCGGGAGGAACGGCGCCGTTTGCGGAAGGTTCCCGCCTTTGTTCCCGCCGGGCAGACGACACAGCTCATCGTAGGGGCCAGCGGGGAAAGCGACCGGCAGATCCTGCACCTGACGGAGGCGCTGTATCAAAGAGCCTCTCTGAAGCGGGTCTATTATTCCGCCTATGTTCCTGTTATGCAGGGGAAGCATCTTCCCGTCATTGCGAGGCCGCCGCTTCTTCGGGAAAACCGGCTGTATCAGGCGGACTGGCTGCTTCGTTTCTATCGGTTCACGGCGGATGAGCTGCTGCCGCCCTCGTCTCCGGATTTTGATCCGGAGCTGGACCCGAAGGCCTGCTGGGCCATGCGGCACCGGGAGCTGTTTCCGGTGGAGGTCAACCGGGCGCCCTATGAAATGCTGCTCCGCATCCCCGGCATCGGGCGGCGTTCGGCCTGGCGTATCCTGAATTTCCGGCGGTACGGCGATCTGTCCGTGGACAGCCTGCGCCGCACCGGTCTGGTCTGGAAGCGGGCCCGCCATTTTCTGACAGTGCGGGGGCGCTATTACGGCAGCGGGGACACCCTGTCCCTCCGGACAGAGCTGGTGTCGGAAAGGGCAGGGCAGGCACTGCGGGAAATGAGTCTTTTTGAAGGGCAGGTCTGATCATGATTTACCGGTATGACGGCACGTTTCCGGGATTTCTCTGTGCGGTGTATGAGGCCTATCAGGACGGAACGAGCCATACGGAAGGCATCTGCACCGCCATGGCGCCGGGAGGCCTTTTTTCTTCGGAGAAGGAGGTGCGGACAACATCTGACCGGGCAGAACGGGTAGCGCAGGCCTTTCTCACGGACTGCGGCCGGCAGGCATTCCGGCAGCTGTTCCGTGCCTTTCTGGCGGAAGAACCGGGCCGGGAGGATGTGCTGTTCCGGTATATCCGGAACGGCTTCCGTCTGAAAAAGGCACTGTATGCCCATCATATGGAGGCCTGGGCATGGACTGTCTGGCAGTGGGCAGGAAAAACAGGGGCGGAAGCGGAAAAGCTGCTGGGACTGGTGCGGTTCAGTGAATTATCGGAGGGCCTGCTGTTTGCGGAAATCGCACCCACACATGATGTACTGCCGCTCATGGCGGGGCATTTCCAGAGACGGCTTGCCGGTGAGTCCTGGGCCATCTATGACGCGCGCCGGCATCGTGCCGTGTACTGGGACCGGAAGGAGCTGCTTCTGGCGGAGGTGCCGGAACGGCTGCAGACCCTGTCGTACAGCGTAGAGGAGACGGCCATGCGGCGTCTGTGGCAGACCTATTATGACCATATTGCCGTGCAGGAACGGACGAATCCGGTACTGCGGCGGTCCTATATGCCGAAGAAATACTGGCGGTATCTGACAGAAATGAACCGGGATTGAGGCCGGCCGGATCTCCTTGTGTACAGATTATGAAAAGAATTTAGAATTTCTGTAAACTTTATTTTCAAAAAGAGGAGAATTTTCAGCTAAAATAACGGAAAGGAGGAACGAAATGAAAAAAATGATCGCAGCAGCCTGTATGCTGACCATGGGGCTGACCATGGGATGCACCGGACAGAATGCAGGCTATCAGTCCATATCAGCAGAAGAGGCTCATGCACGGATGGACCGGCCGGGTGCGGTGGTCATCGATGTGCGGGAGCCGGCAGAATATAAAGCCGGCCATGTGCCGGGGGCCCGTCTGCTTCCGCTGGGGTCCATCGATAAGGAATCGGCCGCGGCGGTGATCCCCGATCAGGGCACGGAGGTCCTGGTATACTGCCGGAGCGGCGTGCGCAGCAAGAAGGGCGCAGAAAAGCTGGCAGCGCTGGGCTATGAACGTGTTTCAGAATTCGGGGGCATTCTGCAGTGGCCCTATGAAGTGGTCCGCGGGGACTCGGGCGCGGCAGAATGACAGAGGAAGAAAAACAGGCTCTGCAGAAGGAAGCGGAGCGCCAGATGGAAAAACATCCGGGAGAGCGGGTGTTTTCTTTTGTCTGGCGGGGGCAGACCTTCTGGCTCAAGAAAAAACAGAGCAATGACCGGGTACGGGCGGCCAAGTACTCTGTGGAAAAAGAGTTTTATTATGAGGTGGCCCGCATCAGCATCGCGGCGCAGATGACGGACTGCGCACCGGATATGGTGCTGCTTCAGGACAGCTGCTTTGTGCTTCGGGACGGCGGCCGCACCGTGCAGGAGTGGCTGATGTCGGAGGTCCCGGAGCAGGAGAAACGGAACATTGCCCGGGAAGCGGGCCGGACGCTCTGCCGTCTGCATCAGGCCGGACTGTATCATGGCCGGCCGGCGCTGCGGGACATGGTGTGGAACGGGCGCAGGCTCACGCTGCTGGACTGGGAGAACCGCACCTATTTCCGGGATCTTCCGCACCGGCAGATGACGGACGCGGTGCTTCTGCTGCAGGGGATGTACCGCGAGCCCTGGATGAAGGAAGCCTATGTGCGGGCTGCGTGGGACGGCTATCGCGAAGCCGGCGGTGCGGCGCTGCTTCTCCGTACGGTCCGTTTTCTGAGGCATCATCAGGCCATCGCCCATCTGACGGGGATTCTGCATCCGTTTCATTTCAAGGATGTGGAGCCTCTGCGGAAGGTCTATGACTGGTTTGAGTCTCACGAGCAGGAGCTGACAGAGGTGTGAAGAGAGGATCTCTCCGGATGGATTCCGGAGAGATTTTTTAATGCCACCGGGGCGGCATCCTGCAGGAACTTTTCCACTGCCGGAGAATAGGACATGACAAAATACGGTATCGCCGGTATAATAAAAAAGATTAGAAGAAATAATTTATAGGAAATTTTAATGGAATTTGAATCTTTCATAAAGCTGGAGGACAACGAAATGGCAAAGGACTATTCGTTCGATGTGGTATGCCGCACGGATCTGGCAGAGGCGGCCAACGCAGTGAATCAGGCGGAGAAAGAGATCCGGACACGGTATGATTTCAAGGGCAGCAAGAGCTCGGTGACGCTCAGCGAGGGGACGCTCACGCTGCTCGGCGACGATGAGTTCAAGCTGCGCCTCGTGCGGGAGATCGTCAACGGGAAGCTGGTCAAGCGCGGCATTTCCCTGAAAAATCTCACGGAAGGGAAAAAGGAGGCGGCTGCCGGCGGCATGGTGCGTCAGGTGCTGACCTTCAAGAACGGCATCGAAGCGGAGCTGGCCAAGGACATCGTGAAGCGGATCAAGGGGTCCGGCATCAAGGTGCAGGCCAAAATCAACGGAGATGAGCTCCGTGTAAGCGGCAAAGACAAGGATGCGCTTCAGGCGACGATCGCTTTTCTGAAAAATCAGGACCTGCCGGCGGATCTGCAGTTTGTCAATTACCGCTGATTGGAGGCGGAGAACATGGATCAGCCCATGCGGGAGGGATACACCACCGGGGCGTCCGCAACGGCTGCAATGAAGGCGGCGCTGCTGGCGCTCCGGGGGGAATTCCCGAAAATGGTGACCGTGCTTTCCCCGCAGCACGCGGAAATCACGATTCCCGTAGACTCTGCTTCGGCGGAGGGAGATATCGGGACGGCAACGGTGCTGAAGGACGGCGGCGATGATCTGGACTGCACGCACGGCACGCCGGTCGTTGTTTCCGTGCGGTATACGGAGACGCCGGGGCTGGTGCTCCGGGCCGGCCGCGGTGTGGGAACGGTGACAAAGCCGGGACTTCAGGTGCCGGTGGGAAAACCGGCCATCAATCCGGGGCCGCAGCTGATGATGCGCCAGGTCTATGAGGAGATGGCCGGGCGGGACAAAGGACTGGAAGTGACGGTATCGATCCCCCATGGGGAAGAGCTGGCAAAGCAGACGCTGAATCCCGCCATGGGCGTCGTGGGCGGCATTTCCGTGCTGGGCACGACGGGCATCGTCAAGCCGATGAGCGAGGATGCCTACAAGCGGTCGCTGGCGCCGCAGCTGTCTGTGGTGAAGGCCTGCGGCTATCATACGGTGGTGCTTGCACCGGGCCGGATCGGAGAAACCGCGGCGCAGCGCATGGGCATTCCCCGGGATGTCATTGCGGAGACGAGCAATTTCATCGGGTATATGATGGAACAGGCCGTATCCGTGGGATTCCGGAAGATGCTGCTCATCGGCCATATGGGCAAACTGGTGAAGGTCACATCGGGGAGCTTCCACACCTACAACCGGAACAGCGACGGGCGGATGGAAACCATGGCGGCCTATGCGGCGCTGAACGGCGCAGGGCCGGCGGTCGTGCGGGACATTCTGGACTGCACCACCACCGATGCCGCGGCGGAGATCATTGCCCGGGAGCATCTGGAGGCAGTGTATCCGCAGATGGCGGAACGCGCGCAGGTGCGGTGCGAGCGGTATATCTTCGGCAAGGCACAGGTGGGCGTCATTTTTGCGGCCATGGACGGCACCGTGATTGCCGCATCCAGCCGGGCCGCAGAGATTGCAGAGGAGGAACAATGGCACATTGTTTGATCGTGGCGGGCATCGGCCCCGGAGGAAAGGAATATGTCCTGCCGAAGGCCATGCAGGCCATCCGCAGCGCCCGCTATCTGGTGGGCGGCCGCCGGGCACTGGCTGATTTTGCCTCGGACGGGCAGGAGACCTGCGCTGTGACGGGCAAACTGTCCCTGCTGGCAGAATGGATCGCCTCCGCGCTGGAGCAGGCCGACGTGGTGGTCATGGTGAGCGGCGATCCCGGCTTTTACAGCCTGCTTCCGTGGCTGAAGAAGCAGTTCTCCCGGACGGAGATCGAGGTGATTCCCGGCATTTCCTCAGTGCAGGCGGCGTACTGCTGCATCGGGGAATCCTGGCAGGGCGCGGAATGGCTTTCTTTCCACGGCCGTGTGCCGCCGGAGGACAAGCTGGCCTGCGCACCGGGAAAGAAGCTGGCCTTTCTGACGGATCACGAGCACAATCCGGCCTATATTGCAGGAGAGCTCATGAAGCGGGGATGGCCGGCGGAAACGCAGGCAGCCGCGGCGGAGCACATTTCCTATGAGAATCAGCACATTGTCCGGGGCACGCTTGAGGAGATTGCGCAGCTTCCGGGCTTTGGCGAGTCAGTATTGGTGGTGATGGGATAAATGCATACATTTGGGATTGCCGACGAAGAATTCATCCGGGGAAAGGTACCGATGACGAAGGCGGAGATCCGGGCTATGGTGATGGTCAAGGCGGCCATCCGGCCAGGGGATACTGTGGCGGACATCGGTGCGGGAACGGGTTCTCTGTCGGTGGAGGCGGCGCTGGCCGCCCCGGAAGGAAAGGTCTATGCCATTGAGAGAAATCCCGAGGGCATCGGCCTGATCCGGCAGAATGCCGAAAAATTCAGCTGCCATAATATTGAAGTGATCGAAGGCGTCGCACCGGAGGCCATGAACGGGCTCCCGCAGTGCCAGGTCATCCTGATCGGCGGGACCGGCGGCAATCTGTCGTCCATTCTGGACGCGGCGGATGATCGTCTGGCTCCGGGCGGACGCATCGTGCTGACCGCGGTGACTGCGGAAACCACGGGGGATATCGTCCGTGCCTTTGCGGACCGGAACTACACGCTGGAGGGATTCCAGATGCAGGTGAACCGCCTGCGCAGACTGGGCCGGTATCATCTGTACAGTCCGCTCAGCCCTGTTTTCATTTTTACGGCAGTCAAGCAGAAATAAAAGTATACAAGATTTTGAGGAGGCTTTTTTATGGGGAAAGTATATTTCATCGGCGCCGGCCCGGGAGATCCGGAACTGATCACGGTCAAGGGACAGCGTCTGATCGCGGAAGCAGATGTCATCATTTATGCAGGGTCTCTGGTCAATCCGGAAATCCTGAAATACGGCAGAAAAGATGCCGAGGTCTACAACAGCGCGACCATGAATCTGGATGAGGTGCTGGATGTGGAGATCCGGGCCGTCCGGGCAGGCAAGACCGTCGCACGGGTGCACACCGGCGATCCGGCCATTTACGGCGCCATTCAGGAACAGATGGACGGACTGCGCGCAGCAGGCATCGAGGATTTTGAGGTGATCCCCGGTGTGAGCTCCTTCCTTGCTTCGGCAGCGGCGCTGAAGCAGGAATACACCCTGCCGAACGTGTCGCAGACCATCATCATCACCCGCATGGAAGGACGTACGCCTATGCCGCCGAAGGAAAAACTGGTATCTCTGGCACAGCATCAGGCGACCATGTGCATTTTCCTCTCCGTACAGGCCATTGATCAGGTCATGAAACAGCTCACGGACGGCGGCTATGCACCGGATACCCCGGTGGCCATCGTCGTACGCGCCACCTGGCCGGACCAGAAGATCCTCCGCGGCACCATTGCGACCATTGCCGATATCATCCATGAAGCGGGCGTCACCCGTCAGGCGATGATCATTGTAGGCCGCGTGCTGGACAGCGAATACGATCTGTCGAAACTGTACGACAGCAAATTCACCACCATGTTCCGCAAGGGAACGGATGAAAAATGAGATGTGCTGTCGTCTCTGTCTCCCGGGAGGGAGCGGAGCTCGGTCAGTCCGTGCGGGACGCTCTGGGCGGCGAGATCACCTGCTATGAGAGGAAGGGCGCGGAGAGCGGCGGGGAAGCCCGGCTGTTTCAGCGCACCTTTGCGCTCACGGAGGAAATCTTTTCCCGCTATGACGGCATTCTGTACATCATGGCAGCGGGCATTGCAGTCCGTGCGGTCGCCCCGCATATTGTGAGCAAGGCCTCCGATCCGGCCGTGCTCGTGATGGATGAGTGCGGGAAGCATTGTATCTCCCTGCTGTCGGGCCATCTGGGCGGCGCCAATGCGTGGGCCCGGGAGGTGGCGGCTGCTGTCGGGGCCGACCCGGTCATTACGACCGCCACGGATGTGCATGGCTATCGGGCACCGGATGACGTGGCCCGCGAGCTGCATATGCGTGTGGAGCCGCTGGGAGCGCTGAAGCCGGTGAACAGCGCCATTGCCGAGGGAAAGTCCTTCCTCTGGCTGGTGGACACGGAATTCCCCGGCGCAGAGGCCATCTTCGGCCGGCTCAGGGCACTGGGACTGGAAGCGGAGCCGTACCGGGAAGGTGCGTGCTGCGGGGCCGCTGCGGTGATTTCCGAACGGAATCTGACGCTCGGCGCGCCTCATGTCTATCTCCGGCCCCGGAATCTTTTCGTGGGCATGGGATGCAAGAGGGGGACTGCGGAATCCCGCATCCGGGACGCGTTCTTCGGGGCACTGGCTAAAATCGGCGCGGAGCCCTGGCAGGTCAAATCCATGGCTTCGGTGGATGCCAAGGCCAATGAAAAGGGGCTTCTGGATTTTGCAGAACACATGGGGCTTCCCATCCATTTCTATCCTCCGGAGGAGCTGAGATGGTGGGCGGAAGCCGGTCATGTTGCTATATCAGAATTTGTAGAAAAAACGATTGGAGTGGGAAACGTATGCGAATCAGCAGCGCTGAGGGAAGCGTGGAAAGGGAAAACACTGCTTCCGAAAACAAAGTTTGCGGAGGCAACGGCTGCAGTGGCCGTGGGCTTATCCGTGTCGTCGGCATCGGGCCGGGCCATGAAGAGGAAATGACGCCGAAGGCGGCCGCCGCCATCGATGAAGCGGAGATCATTGTGGGCTACAACACCTATATCGCTCTCATCCGCGACCGCATTGCAGGAAAGCCCGTGGTGGGCAACGGCATGCGGCAGGAAGTGGAGCGGTGCCAGAAGGCGGTCGATCTGGCTGCAGAAGGCAGGAGCGTGGCCGTTATTTCCTCCGGCGATCCCGGTGTATACGGCATGGCCGGCCTCGTGCTGGAGCTGGTGCAGAAGCTGCCGGAGGACAAGCGTCCGGCCTGCGAGATCATTCCGGGCCTGACAGCGGCCAATACCTCCGCCGCAGCACTGGGCGCACCGCTCATGCATGACTATGCGGTCATTTCCCTGTCTGATCTCATGACGCCGTGGGAACAGATCAAAAAGAGAGCGCGTCTGGCAGCGGAAGGCGATTTCGTGATCGCCATTTATAATCCGAAGAGCCGCGGCCGTGCGGATTATCTGAACCAGATCCGGGACATCGTGCTGGAATTCCGCAGCCCCGAAACGCCGGTGGGCATCGTGCGGAAGGCCGGCCGTCCCGGCATGAACTGGACCGTGAGCACGCTGGAGAAGCTGCCTGAGGAGGATGTGGACATGCAGTCCACGGTCATCATCGGCAACAGCAATACCTATGTGTCCGGCGGCTTTATGATCACGCCGAGGGGGTATAAGCTGTGATCTGGATCATTTCCGGAACACAGGATGGCCGGGAGATCGGCGCACGGCTGGCAGACTGGATGCAGAAGCAGCCGGAGGATCATCGGGCGGACATTCTCATGACTGTGGTCAGCCAGTACGGGAAGATCCTCGCGGAGCACGAGGGCATCACCATTGAGGTGGGCCGGTTTGCCAGAGAGGATATGCTCCGGGAGATCCGGGAGAAGCATATCACCTGCATCTTGGACTGCAGCCATCCCTATGCCGCGATCGTATCGGAGACGGCGCGGGCTGCCTGCAAAGAAGCGGGCATCGCCTATGTGCGCTATGAACGGCCGGGCATCGCGCTGCCTGCGTATGACAAGCTGCACCTGGCATCCAATGAAGAGGAAGCCGCGGCGCTGGCCGGTCAGCTGGGGGACAGCATCTTGCTCACGACCGGTTCGAAGACACTGCCCGTTTTCGTCCATGCAGAGGCCCTGCAGGGCAAGACGCTCTGGGCGCGGGTGCTGCCTCTGTCCTCGGTCATCCGCATGTGCGAGGAGCTGGGATTGAAGGCGCGGCAGATCATCGCCATGCAGGGGCCCTTCTCCTATGAGATGAACCGGGCCATGATCCGGGACTTCCGGGCCGATGTGCTGGTGACCAAAAACAGTGGCCTTGTAGGCGGCAGCGACACGAAACTGAAAGCGGCCATGGATGAAGACATCCATGTGATCGTTATAGAAAGACCTGAAGCCTCTCTGAGAGGCGCTCCCGTCTTTTCTTCGCAGGAGCAGGTATTGAAATACATGGAGGAACATCATGAATTTTATTAAAAACCCGAAAGCCATCGAAGAAAACAGCATGGAGATGATTTATCCCTTCATCAAGGATCTGGATCTCACCGCAGAGGAAATCACCGTATATTCCCGCATGATCCATGCCGCAGGCGATGTGGACTACGGCCATCTCATCCAGACGAGCCGCGGCGCTGTGGCGGCCGGCATTGAAGCGCTGCGCCGGGGCTGCAATATTTACTGCGACGTGACCATGGTACAGACGGGCATCAATAAGAGGGCGCTTTCCGTACTGGGAGGACAGGTTTTCTGCCGCATTGCCGATCCGGAAATCGCAAAGTCTGCCAAGGAAAAGAACATTTCCCGTTCCATGGAAGCGATGCACTCCTTCGGCAAGGCCCTGAACGGCTCCATCATCGCCGTGGGCAATGCACCGACCGCGCTGTTTGAAGCGATCCGCATGACAAAGGAAGAAGGCATTACGCCCGCGCTGATCGTCGGCATTCCGGTCGGCTTCGTCGGAGCGGCGGAATCCAAGGAAACGCTGATCAAGGAGAGCTCCGTGCCGTACATCACGGTCCGCGGAACGAAGGGCGGCAGCCCGATCGTGGCTTCTGTGATCAATGCGCTTCTGTATAATCTGGTGCGCCGGGACAATATGCTCTACGTGCAGGGCATCAAGGACTGATTTGTGAGAAAGCCGCTTTATGCGGCTTTTCCTGTATAAAAAGGCAGGCTTTTGTCTGCCGGAGGAGGGAATATGGATCGGCAGACAACGGACGCGGCAGGGAAAAGCCGTGCACTCCGTGTGGGCATCCTGTCCGCCTTTCTGATTTTTACCGCAGCAGCCATGATCGGCAGCCTGATTTTCGGCTCGGCGGATATCGCCTTCGGGCGCATCCTGGCCACGCTGTTCGGCCCCGTAACAGGCACGGACGGCATGGTCATCTGGAATATCCGCTTCCCGAGAAATCTCACGGGCGCACTGGTCGGCGCTGATCTGGCCGTATCCGGGGCGATCCTGCAGGCGGTCATGAAAAATCCGCTGGCTGACCCGGGCATCGTGGGCGTATCCAGCGGCGCCGGTCTGGCCGGCGTGGTCATGCTGATCTTTCTGCCGGAGGCGGCGCTGCTGCTGACGCCGGTGGCTTTTCTGGGGGCCATGGCGTCTGCGGGCGCGGTGTATGCGCTGGCCTGGAAAAACGGCATTCGTCCGAGCCGCATCATTCTGGCAGGGGTCGCCGTGAGCGCTTTTCTGGGGAGCGGCATTTCCGCGCTGCTCGTTTTCTATGCGGACCGCGTACAGGGCGCGCTGCTGTGGATGGTGGGCGGACTGTCCGCGCGGAGCTGGCCGCAGGTCTATGCGCTGTTTCCCTATACGGTGCTGGGACTGGCGCTGGCCTTCTGCGGCGCCAAGGCGCTCAATATCCTGTCGCTCGGCGACGAGACGGCGCGCGGCCTCGGTCTTCCGGTGGAGAAGGTGCGTTTCCTCATGACTGCCGTGGCGGCTCTGCTGGCAGCCGGTGCGGTGAGCATCGCCGGGCTGATCGGCTTTGTGGGGCTGGTGGTGCCGCACATCGTGCGCCTGCTCATCGGCTCGGATTACAAATATCTGATCCCCGGCTCGGCGCTTCTCGGCGCGGGCGTGCTCGTGCTGTGTGATACGGTGGGGAGGATCATCGTGGCTCCGGTGGAGATCCCCGCGGGGATCCTGATGGCCTTTCTCGGCGCGCCGTTTTTCCTGTATCTGCTGAGGAGGAATGTATGATGAGCGTGGCCATTGAAGTATCCGGCGTAAAGGTCGCCTTTGGCGATCATCAGGTGCTCCGCGGCGTGTACTGCACCGTTGAGCAGGGAAGCATCGTCACCTTCCTCGGTCGGAACGGCTGCGGCAAGTCGACGCTCCTGAAGGTCATCACCGGCAATCTGAAGCCGGATGAGGGCACGGTATCCATCGGCGGACGGCCGCTGTCCTCCTACAAATCGGGGGAACTGGCGAGGAAGGCGGCGTTTCTGCCGCAGTTCCATGAGACGCCGAAGGATATGACAGTGCTGGAGCTGGCCGCCTGCGGCCGCTATCCCTATCAGCACTGGTGGAAGGGCGTTTCCACGCGGGACCGGGAGGTCGTGGCGGATGCGCTGCGCCGCACCCATACGTACGAACTGAAGGACCGGACGGTGGCGTCTCTGTCAGGCGGGGAGCGGCAGCGGGTGTGGATCGCCATGGCGCTGGCGCAGGAGCCGGATATCCTGCTGCTGGATGAGCCGACCACCTATCTGGACATCTGTCACCAGCTGGAGGTGCTCGAGCTGGTGAACCGGCTGAACCGGGAGGAGGGGCTCACCGTGGTGATGGTGCTCCACGATATCGGACAGGCCTGCCGGTATTCTACTAAAGTCTGCATCATCGAGGACGGGCTGGCCGCGCGGTGCGGCGCGCCCATGGAGGTTCTGACGCCGCAGAGCATATCCGAGGTGTTCGGTGTGGACGCCGATGTGGAAATGCGGGGCGGCCGGCCGGGGGTCATCATCAACGGCCTCTGCAGCAGCCGGAATGCATAAAGGAAATACGGGATTTCGTGAACCGGAAACGGGGAGCGGGACCCCGTTTTTTTATTGGGTAAATATAGATGATGAGCATATTTCTGTATATGGAATGAGTATTGGAAGCATGGCTTGCTGGTTTTTATAATACAGACATGAGGAATAGATAGACAGCTATCATTTCAACGGAAAGGAGAATTGTTATGAAAAAGTACACACTTCCTGCGGCTGCGGCCATGCTGGCCCTGTCTCTCACTGCCTGCGCCTTCAGCGGAGAAGAGGAGCAGTCCTCCACCGCGGCGCCGGCTGCTTCCGCCGCACCGGCAGCAGTTCAGCAGGCTGCGCCGGGCAGTCATAAGATTCTGATCGCCTATTTTGCTTACGGAGAAAATGCGGAGATCCCGGACGGCGCAGATGCGTCGGCATCGGCAAGCATCCAGCCCACCGCAGACGGCATGACCGGCAATACAGGGCTGGTCGCGCGGGAGATCCAGAAATCTGCGGGAGGCGAGCTATTCTCCATTCGTACGGAGGCTCCGTATCCGGCATCCTATGATGCCACGGTGGAACAGGGACGGCAGGAACAGCAGCAGAATGCCCGCCCGGCGCTGGCATCGCACATCGAAGATCCGGCATCGTATGATGTGATTTTTCTGGGCTATCCGAACTGGTGGGGCGATATGCCCATGGCGCTGTATACCTTTCTTGATGAATACGATTTCTCCGGCAAGACCATCATTCCCTTCTGCACCTCCGGCGGCAGCGCACTGTCCGATACGGTAGAGGCCATCCGGACGGCGGAACCCGATGCGGTCGTCCTTGACGGATTCCATGTGAGCGGTTCTTCCGCGGCCCGCTCGGGAAATTCCGTGGACAACTGGGTGCGGTCGCTTCATCTGGCGGACTGAGCCATGAACGGCGCAGGGCTGCGCCGGCTGACGGATGCCGGCATGACGGTATGCCTGTTCCTCCTGATGGGATTTCCTTTTTTCGGAATGACGGCGCATATGGCGGCAGGGACAGCGTTCTTTCTGCTTCTGGTGGTGCACCACTGGCTGAACCGGCGGTGGGCGCCTTCACTGGCACGCGGCCGGTGGAACGCTGCCCGGTATCTGCAGGCGGGGTCCAATCTCTGTCTGGCAGTCATCATGGGGGCGCTTCTCTGGAGCAGTCTCATTCTGGCCCGGCCGCTGCTGGGCGGGCTGCCGGTTCCCGGCAGCATGACGCTCGGGCGGGAAATGCACATGGTGTCGGCCTACTGGGGATTTCTGGTCATGAGCTTTCATATCGGCCTTCACGGGGACATGCTGGCTTCCCGTCTCCGTAGGGCCGGTGCCCGGACCAGGTCGGCGGCATCTGCAGCGGGACGGCTGCTTTCCGCATACGGCCTGTGGGCATTCTGGAACAGGGGCTGGCCCGATATTCTGTTTTTGTGGAATGAGTTTGTTTTCTTTGATGCGGAAGAATCCCGGTTTCTGTTTTATCTGGATCACGCGGCGATTATGGCACTGTTTCTCTGGCTGGGCTGGCAGTCTTTGTGCCTGGCGCGGCGGAGAAGATAGAACGGAAGCGGAGAAAGGAGGATTGTATGAAACAGTGGCTTGCAGCGGCACTGGCGGTGTGGCTTCTGGCAGCGATTTCCGGCTGCGGTCCGGCTCCTGCGGCATCCGTTCCGGCAGCGCCGGTTTCCGCAGCGGAGGCGGATGTCCCGCGGGAAGGGCACAGGGTGCTTATCGCCTATTTCACCTGGGCGGAAAATACGCACGTGGAAGATCCGTCGGCTGTCGATCCCGATGCGTCCACGTCGGCGAGTGTGCTCCCGCCGGGCAATACGGCCAGGCTGGCAGGATGGATTCAGGAGCGCACCGGCGGCGATCTGTTTTCCATCCGCGTGAAGGAGCCCTATTCCAGCGAGTATGAGGAATGTCTGGAACGGGCGGCCTGGGAGAAACAGATCGGAAGCCGGCCGGAGCTGACGGACCGTGTGGCGGATATGGATTCCTATGACGTGATCTTTCTGGGGTATCCGAACTGGTGGTATACGCTTCCCATGCCGGTCATGACATTTCTGGAAAGCTATGATTTTTCCGGGAAAACCGTCATTCCCTTCTGTGCTCATGGAACGGGCGGCCTTGCGGAAAGCGTGGAGGATCTGCGGGCGGCACTGCCGGAATCGGCCCGTGTGGGACGGCCCATCGGCGTATACCGGCCGGATGTGGACAGTGCGGAGCCGCGCATCGCGGAATGGCTCGCTGATGCGGGATGGTGATGCAGCTATGGGCGGGGCTGCTCGCGCTGTGTCTGGTGCTGGCAGGATGCAGCGGGCACGCGGAGGAGAAACAGCGCCGCAGTTTCTTTGCCATGGATACCTATATGACGATGACTGCCTGTGGTCCGGAGGCGGAAGCGGGGCTGAAGTCTGCCGAAGCGCGCATTCGTCAGATCGAATCGGAGCTGTCCGTGACCGATCCCGGCAGTGAGGTCTACCGCGTGAATCACGGGGCCGGCACGGACATACCGGTCGGAAAAGATACGGAAGATGTCCTTGGTACGGCATTGATGCTGGCTGAGGAGACCGGCGGCGCGCTGGACCCGACCCTGTATCCGGTGGTGGAAGCGTGGGGCTTCACAAAGGAACGGCAGCAGGTGCCGGCTGAGGAGGTACTGCGTGAGGTCATGGCCCGCACCGGCTGGGAGCGTCTCCGGCTGGCTGAGGGCACACTGCACCGGCCGGAAGGGATGGAGATCGACCTTGGCGCGGTGGGCAAGGGCTATGCAGGACGGGAGGCAGGCCGTGTTCTCCGCGCTCACGGCGTGACCTCTGCGATTCTGAGTCTCGGCGGCAATATCGAAGCGGTGGGCGCCCGGCCGGACGGCACGCCGTGGCGCGTGGGGATTCGCGCGCCCGATGCGGAGGGCCATGCAGGGATGCTCTCCGTCAGGGATGCCGCCGTGGTCACCTCCGGCAGCTATGAACGGTATTTTACGGATGACAGCGGGAAGCGCTGGCACCACATTCTGGACCCGGCATCCGGCTATCCCGCGGAGAACGGCCTCCTTTCCGTCACCGTGGTCGGACCGGACGGTCTGCTCTGCGATGGGCTGTCCACGGCGCTCTTTGTGATGGGCCGGGACAAGGCAGAGGCCTTCTGGCGGGCCCATGGGGGATTTGAAATGATCCTCATCGGGGAAGGCCGGCATATCACTGTGACGGAGGGGCTGGCAGAGCAGTTCACGGTCCTTCCGGAATATACTGCGGAGAAAGCGGAGGTGCTGCGGCGATGACTACCTGGCGGGCAGCCGGACTGGGACTGGCGGTAACGGCAGTCTGTGGGATGACGGGTTGCGGCAGCGTGCCGTCTTCACATACAGCGGAAATCGTGCAGGACGGGCGCGTCCTCCGCACGGTCGATCTCATTGCCGTACAGGAGGAGGAGCGCATGACGGTTCCCGGCAGGGCGGGGACCAATACCATCCTCATCGCACCGGGAGAGATCCGCATGCTTTCGGCGGACTGTCCGGACCAGATTTGTGTGAGAGCGGGAAAACTGGAGAAAGACGGTCTGCCCATTGTATGTCTGCCGCACCGCCTTGTGATCCAGTGGGCAGACTGACAGCGGAAGGGAGGAGATTCATATGACGATCCGGCGGCTGAATGCCATGGCGCTGCTCACGGGACTTTCTCTTGTGCTGTTTGTGATCGAAATGCAGGTGCCGCCGCCCCTGCCGCTGCCCGGCGTTAAAATCGGGCTGGCCAATGTGGTCACCGTCTATGCGGTCTTCCGTTTCCGCCCCGGTGAAGCGCTGATGATCCTGCTGGCGCGCATTTTTCTGGCGGCCGTCTTTGCGGGACAGGCGGCCTCGCTTCTGTACAGTCTCGCCGGCGGCCTGCTCTGTCTGGCGGGGATGCTCTGCCTGAAGCGGCTGCTTTCTCTTTCCCGGCTGTGGCTGTGCAGCCTCATCGGCGCGGTGCTCCACAATACGGGACAGCTGGCAGCGGCGGTCCTCCTGCTGGGCACTTCCTCCGTTCTTGCTTATTTCCCCGTCCTCGCGCTGACCGGCGCCGCCGCCGGCCTGTTCACCGGCATCCTCGCCCAGCAGATGCTCCGCCGCGGTCCGATCCATCATATATTTTCCGAAACACTGCGGCCGTGACGGGCAGACATATTTTTAAAAGGGATATTGACAAAAACGTTTTTCTTCTGTATCATGATGACAACTTCATACAACAATTACAAATTCTTCTGCTTAGGCAGAGGAAAAACCGTAGAAGCGGAGATCAAAACGGATCGTGCACTTACAGGGAGCTGGGATAATGAGAATCCAGCAGAACGCAGCCCGTCAAATGGACCGCTGAGGGCGCAGGGGAAAGGCAACGAGTATACTGCGACGTGAGGCTTACGTCAGTAGCCGGGGATATGCTGGTATCCCGACAAAGAGCAGGAGTCATATCCTGAAGCAAGGTGGCACCGCGGAGATACTGTATCCGTCCTTGACAGACATGTCAGGGACGGATTTTTTGTTGGCCGTCCCGGAAGGGAGACACCCATGGACACGATGAGACGATGGCCGTTCATTCTTTTCAGCCAATGGATACGAAGAAACAATTTGAAAAAGGAAAGGATGAAGAAAGATGATTACGGAAGCGATTCAGCTGCTGGCGGATAAACGGGACCTGGATTTTCAGCAGGCGGAGGCCAGCATTTATGAGATCATGGAAGGCACGGTCAGTGAGGCGCGGACGGCGGCTTTTCTGACGGCGATGAAGCTCAAGGGAGAAACGCCGGAGGAGATCGCCGGGGCAGCGGCAGGGATGCGGGCCCATGCTCGGCCGGTGGAATACCCGGGACAGCTGCTGGAGATCGTCGGCACCGGCGGCGACGGCGCCCGCTCCTTCAATATTTCCACCACATCGGCCTTCGTTATCGCCGCAGGCGGCGTGAAGGTGTCGAAGCACGGCAACCGGGCGGCCTCGTCCCGGTGCGGCGCGGCGGATGTGCTGGAGGCGCTGGGGGCCAATATCCGGCAGGAGCCGGAGACCTGCACGCGGCTTCTGGACACGGTGGGCATGTGCTTCTTCTTTGCGCCGCTGTACCATCAGGCCATGAAGTATGTGGGGCCGGTGCGGAAGGAGCTGGGCATCCGGACGATCTTCAATATTCTGGGGCCGCTCACGAATCCGGCGCACGCCGCCTATGACTGCATTGGCGTATATGACGCCTCTCTGGTGGAGCCCATCGCGGAGGTGCTGGACCGGCTGGGCACGAAGCGGGCGCTCGTCTTTTACGGAACGGACGGAATGGACGAGATCTCTCCGTCGGCGGAAACGAAGGTATGTGAGCTCAATGAAGGGAAAAAACGGAAGTATACCCTGACGCCGGAGGATTTCGGACTGGTCCGCGGCAGGAAGGAGGATCTCGTCGGCGGCGATGCGGCGGAAAATGCAGCCATCACGGAGGCGGTGCTGGCGGGCCGCCGGGACGGCGTGTATGAGACGCGGCGGAACGCGGTGCTTCTCAATGCGGGAGCCGCCTTCTATGTGAGCGGGCGCACCGCCTCCATCGGACAGGGCGTGGCGCTGGCACAGATGCTGATCGACAGCGGCAGTGCCATGGCGCTGATGCAGCGCTTCGTGAAAGCATCGCAGGAGGCCGTATGATACTGGATACGATGGCCGCGTCTTCCCGCAGACGTGCGGAGGCCATGAAGCAGGACGGCCGGGTTGAACGGATACGGAAAGCGGCAGAGGGATTTCATACGGACGGCGGGAAGCGGTTCCGGGAACGGCTGGCGGCGCCGGGGCTGTCCTTCCTGTGCGAGCTGAAGCGTGCATCGCCCTCGAAGGGCATGATCGCCGAAGAATTCCCTTATATGGACATTGCCAGGACCTACGAGGAGGCAGGCGCGGCCGCGGTGTCGTGTCTGACGGAGCCGGATCATTTCCTCGGCTCGATGGACTACCTCCGGGAAACCGCAGCGGCGCTTTCCATTCCCGTGCTGCGGAAGGATTTTATCACCGACGTGTGCCAGATCGAGGAGGCGGCGCTGGCCGGCGCCTCAGCGGTGCTGCTCATCGCGGCCATGCTGACCGATGAGGAGCTGCAGCGGTTCCTGCACCGCACGGAGGTTCTGGGCATGGCGGCTCTGACGGAGGTCCATGACGGGGAGGAGCTGCGCCGGGCGCTGGCAGCCGGGGCGGACATCATCGGCATCAATCACAGAAATCTGAAGGATTTTTCCATGGACCTGACGCTGACGGAGCGGCTCCGGCCGGCGGTCCCGCCGGGAACGCTCTGTGTGGCGGAAAGCGGCCTGACGGACCGGGCCGCGGTGAGACGGATGAAGAAAGCAGGCGCGGATGCGGTGCTCATCGGGGAAATGCTCATGCGGGCACAGGACCGGGGCGCGCTGCTCCGGCAGATGATACAGGAGAATCAGGACCGATAAAAGGGGGAACGGACATGAACGGAAGATTTGGCATCTTTGGCGGGCAGTATGTGCCTGAAACACTGATGAATGAGATCCACAGAGTGGGGGAGGCCTACGAGGCCTGCAAAAACGATCCGGCCTTTCTGGCAGAGCTGGAGGAGCTGAACCGGAACTATACAGGGCGGCCGTCGCTGCTCTATGAGGCAAAGCGGATGTCCGCCGATCTGGGCGTCCGGGTCTACCTGAAGCGGGAGGACCTGAATCACACCGGTGCACACAAGATCAACAACTGCATCGGCCAGGCCCTGCTGGCGCGGCGCATGGGGAAGAAGCGGCTCATCGCGGAGACCGGCGCGGGACAGCACGGCGTGGCAGCAGCTACGGTGGCGGCGCTCTTCGGCATGGAGTGCGAGGTCTTCATGGGCGAGATTGATACGGAACGGCAGGCGCTCAATGTATACCGCATGAAGCTGCTCGGTGCGAAGGTCCATGCGGTAAAGACCGGGTCCCGCGTGCTGAAGGATGCGGTGAACGCGGCGATGCAGGACTGGAGCGCCCGCTGTGAGGATACGCATTACCTCATCGGCTCGGCGGTGGGGCCGGCGCCGTTCCCGGAAATGGTACGGGATTTCCAGAGCTGCATCGGTCGGGAAATGCGGGAGGAGATCCTCCGCCGGGAGGGGCGGCTTCCCGATGCGGTCGTGGCCTGCGTGGGCGGCGGCAGCAATGCCATCGGCACGTTTTATCCGTTCATTCAGGATGAGGGCGTGCGGCTCATCGGCTGCGAGGCCGGCGGGCAGGGCGTGGACACACCGTATCATGCGGCCACCATGGCGAAGGGCCGCGTGGGCGTTTTCCACGGCATGAAGTCCCTTTTCTGTCAGGATGACGACGGCAATATCACGGAGGTCTATTCTATTTCCGCCGGGCTGGATTATCCGGGGGTGAGTCCGGAGCATGCGTATCTCCATACGTCAGGCCGGGCGGAATACCGCCCGGTGACGGATCAGGAGGCGGTGGACGCCTTCGAATATCTGGCGAGGACAGAAGGCATCATCTGTGCCATCGAGAGCGCCCATGCCGTGGCGGGCGCCATGCAGGCCGCCCGGACCATGGCGCCGGGGAGCCTGATGGTGATCACCATTTCCGGCCGCGGAGACAAGGATGTGGCGGCCATCGCGCGGTACCGCGGGGAAGAGCTGAGAGACTGAGGAGGGCATCATGAGCAAGTTGGACAAAGCATTTACCAAGGGAAAAGCAGTGATCGCCTTTCTGACCGCAGGCGATCCCACCATCGGGGACAGCGTGCGCTATGTGCAGGTGATGGAGGAGGCCGGCGCGAATCTGATCGAGATCGGCGTGCCCTTCTCCGACCCCATTGCGGACGGGCCGGTCATCATGGAGGCCGACGTGCGGGCGCTGGCCGGGCACATCCATCTGCCGCAGGCTATGGAGGAGGCGCGGGCCATCCGCCGGGTGAGTGAGATCCCGCTGGTGTTTCTCACCTATTTCAATCCGGTCTTTTCGTACGGCACAGAGCGGTTTTTCCGGGACTGCGCGGAAATCGGCGTCGGCGGGGTCATCATTCCGGACCTGCCCATCGAGGAGCAGGACGAAGTGCGCCCTTTTGCGGAAGAATACGGCGTGTCTCTCATCCAGATGATCGCCCCCACCTCGAAGGAGCGCATCCGCCGGATCGCGGAAAGGGCGTCGGGCTTTCTCTACATCGTATCGTCCATGGGCGTCACCGGCATGCGCGATGGATTCTCCATGAATGTGGAGGATATGATCGCTGCTGTGCGGGAGGTGACGGACGTGCCCTGTGCGGTGGGCTTCGGTATCCACACGCCGGAGCAGGCGCGGCAGATGGCCGCCGGGGCAGACGGCATCATCACGGGAAGCGCCGTGGTGGATCTGATCGGGAAGCAAGGCGGGGCGACCGATGAGGCGCTCCGCACCTATATCCGCAGCATGAAGGCGGCCGTGGCCGGGCTCTGAAAGAAAACAGCTTGTAATTTCAGCGGGGAACAGGTATAATCTCCTTGTATGTGAACTGTGTCTCAGTTTTTCGAGCACTCCGACGAATTACTCAGATACAGCAATTTCCCAATAGGAGGAGAATACTATGCTTACAGCAGAACAGAAGAAAGAAATCATCGACCAGTATGCCACCTGTGAAGGCGACACCGGATCTCCGGAAGTACAGATCGCCATCCTCACGAAGCGGATTGTGGTTCTCACCGAACATCTGAAGGAACACAAGAAAGACCATCATTCCCGCCGCGGCCTGCTGAAAATGGTCGGCCAGCGCAGAAACATGCTCGACTACCTGCGCCGCAAGGATATCGAACGCTACAGAGCACTCGGTGCCAAGCTCGGTCTCCGTCTGAAATAAGACAGCAGAAAACAGCATCCCCTGAGGGTGCTGTTTTTTTGTCCGCCTATTCGGGCATTTACTGTTTGAATTCGTTCTGGTAAAATAATAATATTATTCCATAATTCGATATTGCGGAATCTCCGCGGAAAAGGACAAGGGAGGAAAAATTATGGCAGATAAGAAAGTAACGATCGGCGTACTGGGCGCAGGCCATGTAGGCGCGCATGTGGCATATGCTCTGGGCATGATGGGCGTGGCAGACGTCGTCAAGATCTGCGACCCGAAAGAGGCCAAGGTCATCAGCGAACGTCAGGACCTGATGGATGCGGTCTATTTCATGCCGCACCGCGTGGATTACCAGATTGCGAAGTACGAGGATCTTGCTGACTGCGACATCATCATCAACGCTGTGGGGGACATCACCCTCTGTGCAACGGGCAGCCGCGATGATGAAATGAACTATACCGTCCGTCAGGTGGCGGAAACCATTCCGAAGGTCATGGCCGGCGGCTTCAACGGCTTCTTCATCAATATCACCAATCCCTGCGACGTGGTGACGCACCTCATCGCAAAGAAGAGCGGACTGCCGAAGGGCCGCGTCTTCGGTACGGGCACGCTCCTCGACTCCTCCCGCCTCATCAGCGCCATTGCGCAGCAGACGGGCATTGAACATCATTCCTTCAATGCGTTCATGATGGGCGAGCACGGCGACCGCCAGATGATCCCGTGGTCTCTGGTGAACTTCCGCGGCAAGCCGCTGGCACAGATGGAAAAGGATCCGCGCTTCCAGTTCGACAAGGAAGCCGTCCGTCATCAGACCATCCGCGCAGGCTGGGTGACCTACAGCGGCAAGTTCTGCACGGAATACGGCATCTGCTCCGCTGCAGTGACGCTCGCAAAGGCCGTTCTCCACGACGAACGGAAGATCTTCCCGTGCAGCTGCCCGCTGGACGGCGAATACGGCGAAAAGGATATCTTCTGCGGTGTACCGGCTCTCATCGGCAAAAACGGCGTGGAAGAGGTCATGGAATATGATCTGCCGGCGGACGAACTGGCAGAATTCAAGGCCTGCTGCGATACGGTCCGTGCCAACATCGAACGGGCAAAGGCGCTGCTGGCCAATCAGTAAGAGTACGGAAAGGCAGCCGGAATGGACGAAAAGGACGAAGCGCGCATCGAGGCGGCCATCCGCCAGATGCTGCAGGACCCGGTGATGGTGCGGGAGGTGGCAAAGCTGCGCGACCGCGGCATGTCGGAGGTCTATGTGCAGAACTGGCTTCGCCAGATGGCTATGCTGAATATAAAAAAATAAACGGAAACCGGACAGTGCAGGCTGTCCGGTTTTTGCATGCATTCCTGCCGCGCATGGCGCAGGATGCAGGACAGGTATTGGGCAGAACGGCGTGGATGGCGCATAATGAAGACATCAGGTAACGGATTTCCGGGGAGGGATGAAGAATGAAATTCCGGACAGCAGCGTTGTGTGCCTTTCTGCTGGCAGCGGTCGGGGGATGCGGTACGCAGGGAGCGACGAAGCCGTCAGAGCCGGCGCCCGTCCCGGCGGTGCAGACACAGGCGGTCCATGAAGAGAAGCGCATCCTCGTGCGGGATCAGGCGGGGCATATGGTGCAGTTCCTTCTGTATGACAACCCGGCGGCGGAGGCTCTTTATGGGCAGCTGCCTCTGACGGCGGCCGTTGAGGATTTCAGCACCAATGAAAAAATGTTTTACCCCGCGCCGCTTCCGGTATCCGGCGTACCGCTGTCTGATGCGGAAGCCGGTGAGATGGCCTACTATGCACCGTGGGATGATGTAGCCATGTTCTTCGCGCCCGGCCGGAGAAACGATTCGCTCTATGCACTGGGCCGTGCAGAGGAAGGACTGGAGGACCTGCAGGCCCTGTCGGGCCAGATCACGGTGGAGAAGGCCGGGGAGTAGGAAAGGAGAGAGCAGAATGAAAAAGAAACTGGTGGCATATTTTTCCGCAACGGGCACCACGCGCCGCGCGGCGGAAGCGCTGGCGGCGGTCCTCACCGTCCACCTGGTTGGCCAGCCAT